>Ga0193743_1002835_pt1 | contig 11870 bp, 14 predicted proteins | sample L2c2metaG_FD_143038 | JGI IMG/M metagenome (GOLD analysis project Ga0193743, IMG submission 143038) | Soil microbial communities from a riparian zone of the East river system, Colorado, United States - L2c2 | ecosystem: Environmental > Terrestrial > Soil > Riparian zone | place: USA: East River... | reverse complement strand
AGCTCCACAGCTGACGGAGCGAGGTCCGTGAGTTGGCCATCGGTCGCTCACGCGGACGCTGTGGACGGTGCCGAGACGAGCTTGCCCACCAGCAGGCTGGCCACGTAACCGAACAGGCCGCCGATCACGAACGACAGCAACATGACGGTGAAGGGGCCGCTGGGCAGGGAGAAGTCGGCGCCGGATGCCTTGGTCAAGAGCCCGAAGGCGGCCGTGGTGGCGAAGCCGACGACAGAACCAGGTACGAACCCGAAGACCGGGATGAGCGCACCGAGGACGGTGATCGCGGTGAACGCGCCCACCACGATGCCGACCAGGGCGGGGTTGCCGACCTTCGTCAGCACGATCAGCATCACCGTCGCCCACACGACTCCCCAGAGAATGGCTGGGGTGGTCTTCTTCAGCGCCGCCAAGTCGCCGCCGGCGGCGAAGTAGGTAGCGGCGCCCAGGAAAGTCGCGGGGATGAACAGACCCAGGCCCGATAGAGGCCCGACATACAACCAGGTGAGAATGGCGCCGAGGACTCCGATGACGAGTGCGAGCGCAAGCGGCAGCTTCATGGCAATACCTCCAGTGAGTTAATCCGATAGTGCAACCAGTGACGCCTTCCGAAATTGCCGAACTTTAACTTCCACGGTGGAACGAGCGTTGGCAATGGGTTGAGGCCCGGACAGCCGTCATGTGATCGAAGGTTTTCCGGATGTAACCATTTCGAAATATTTGCGACCAGCTTCCAGTGGCGAGCTATCTGGCGGCGCGCGTCATTTACAGTTCGGCATTCCGAATGAAACCATTTGGCAACATCTTCTCGGTCTACTTATTCGAGTTGTTGAGCTTTATCGTGCCGGGAGTTTGGACTTCGCCTGATCGCTCCCGCTCTCCCCTGAGACACCTCCGTCGGCAACTTCTTCAGCCCGAGGCGGTACCCGATCCGCGACGGCGGCCATCAAGATCTCGCGTGGAATACCCATCCGGGCCGTCTGGTTGAGGAGGTAGTAAAGAGTTCAACTACTTCTCGGAGGGTGTTGTGCAGTTCGGAATCTTCACCGTCGGCGACGTGACCCCAGACCCCACGGTGGGCCTGGCGCCGAGCGAGTTCGACCGGATCCAGGCGATGGTCACGCTCGCCCGCAAGGCTGAGGAGGTCGGGCTGGACGTCTTCGCCACCGGCGAGCACCACAACCCCCCGTTCGTCCCGTCCTCGCCCACCACGCTGCTGGGTTATATCGCGGCGCAGACCTCGCGGCTGCTGCTGTCCACCTCCACGACCCTGATCACCACGAACGACCCGGTCAAGATCGCCGAGGACTACGCGATGCTGCAGCACCTTGCCGGTGGCCGGGTGGACCTGATGCTCGGGCGGGGCAATACCGGGCCGGTCTACCCATGGTTCGGCCAGGACATCCGCAACGGCATCGCGCTGACCGTGGAGAACTACGCCCTGCTGCGCCGGCTGTGGCGCGAGGACGTGGTTGATTGGGATGGCAAGTTCCGCACCCCGCTGCAGGGGTTCACCTCCACCCCGCGCCCGCTGGACGGCGTCCCGCCGTTCGTCTGGCACGGGTCGATCCGCAGTCCGGAGATCGCTGAGCTGGCCGCCTACTACGGTGACGGCTTCTTCGCCAACCACATCTTCTGGCCGAAGGAGCACACCGAGCGGATGGTGGGGCTCTATCGGCGGCGGTTCGAGCACTACGGCCACGGCCGGGCCGATCAGGCCATCGTCGGGCTGGGCGGGCAGGTGTTCATGCGGAAGAACTCGCAGGACGCGATCGCCGAGTACCGGCCGTACTTCGACAACGCGCCGGTCTACGGGCACGGCCCCTCGTTGGAGGACTTCATGGCTCAGACCCCGCTGACCGTGGGCAGCCCGCAGCAGGTGATCGACAGGACGCTCGGCTTCCGCGAGTACGTCGGCGACTACCAGCGCCAGATGTTCCTGGTCGACCACGCGGGACTGCCGTTGAAGACGGCGCTCGAACAGCTCGACCTGCTCGGCGAGGAGGTCGTACCGGTGCTGCGCAAGGAGTTCGCCGCGCTGCGCCCCGCCGGCGTACCGGAGGCACCGACCCATCAGAGCCTGAAGGCCGCGCGGGACGCCGAGGCAGGGAAGGAAATGGTGTCGAAATGACCACCCGCACGATCGTCGTGGTGTCGGCCGGGTTGAGTGTGCCCTAGTCCACCCGGGTGCTGGTGTCCTTGGCGAGAACCCGTTGGGACCTGGCGTTCTAGCCCATTTCAGCGGCCCTCCAGTGGAGCTAGCGTCGAGTTGATCGACGATGGAGGAGAGGTACAGCCGTGCTTGCCCACCAACCGGTGAGATCGTCCTGGCCGGCGTTGCGGATCGCGACCGCCGCGGAGTTGATCTCCCTGGCCATCCTGCTGATCAACCTCGCCACGGTGCACTGGCGCCCGGTGGCCTCACTGTTCGGGCCTGTCCATGGGTGTGCCTACCTTTTGGTCATCGCCCTTACCGTCGGAATAGGTCGGGCAACCACGGGGACCAAACTCACCGCGCTGGTTCCCGGTATCGGCGGTCTTCTCGTTCTGCGACAGCTGCCCCGCACAGCCGAGCCAAAATAGATTCGGAGTAATCAGACAAATGGCACCCAGGACCTCCTAGCCTCGTGATGTAGCGACGCTCCTCTCCACGAAGCGCCTCTCCAGGCCGCGCCAGCAATCGACGTAGCCCGTCTGGAGTTCGCCCAGCTTCGCGGCGTACTCGGTAACCCGCTGCGGAATCCTGGATTCGAACATGAATGCCATGGTTCCGCTGAGCTTTTGGGGTTTGAGCTCGGCTGTGCTTGCGCCCTCGAAGGCCTCGGCATCGGGGCCGTGCGGCGTCATCGAGTTGTGCAGGCTGAAGCCACCCGGCACGAATCCTTCTGGTTTCGCGTCGTAGACGCCGTAGATCAAGCCCATGAACTCGGACATTATGTTCATGTGGTACCACGGCGGCCGGAAAGTGTCTTCGGTGACGAGCCAGCGATCCGGGAACAGGACGAAGTCGACGTTCGCGGTGCCCGGCGTCTCCGACGGCGAGGTGAGCGCGGTGAAGATCGACGGATCCGCGTGGTCGAACAGCACCGGGCCGACCGGCGAGAACAAGCGCAGGTCGTATTTGTACGGGGCGTAGTTGCCGTGCCAGGCGACCACGTCCAGCGGCGAATGATCGATCTCGGTTCGCCAGAGCCCGCCGCCCCACTTGACGTAGAGACTCGCACCGATCCCATCGCGCTCCTCATACGCCGCCACGGGAGTCAGGAAGTCACGAGGGTTCGCCAGGCAGTTCGCCCCGATGAGTCCGCGCTCGGGAAGGGTGAAGGATCCGCCGTAGTTCTCGCACAGATAGCCCCGGGCCGATCCGCCCAGAAGCTCAACGCGCAGTTTCACCCCGCGGGGTATGACCGCTATCTCGCCGGGCTCGGTGTCGATGATTCCGAACTCCGTACAGAAACGCACTCCGCCTTGTTGCGGGATGAAGAGCATCTCGCCATCGGCGTTGTAGAAGTACTCGTTCTCCATGGACTTCGTGATCAGGTAGATGTGACTTGCCATCCCGGTGTGGGTGGACACGTCGCCGGCGGTTGTGATGGTGTGGACGCCCCCGATGAACGTCTGGGGATAGTCCGGCAGAGGAATCGGATCCCAGCGCTGCGGCCCCATGGGCAAATGGAGTTCAGTCTCCGGCGCGCTGAGCCAGAGCCCCGCGTCGACCCGCTCGAAGCGACCGATGTTGCCGACGGACGGGAGGATTCGGTACAGCCACGAGCGTTCGTTTGTCGCCCGGGGAGCAGTGAAGGGAGACCCGCTCAACTGCTCGGCGTAAAGACCGAACGCGACTTTCTGGGGCGAATTCCGGCCGACCGGAAGTGCCCCCTCCACCGCCTCTGTTTCGAAGCTGTTTCCGAAGCCGGACTGATACTTGGGCACTTCTACCCTCCTGGATTGTTACTGGAGATGCAGTCCACCGTCCACCAGGACAACGGTTCCGGTGGCGAGCCTGAGGTGCGTGACGGCCCCCACGACAGAGACCGCGACATCGTCGGGATCGACGAGGATCTGTAAGGGCGTCCTCCGTGCCTGTGCCTCCACCGCATTGCGGTCGCGACCGGGCACGAAGGCGGTGTCAACCGCCGCGGGCGAGATGGCGATTACCCGGACTTCCGGCGCGAGAACGCGGGCGAGTGACTGCCCCATCGTGTCGACCGCCGCTTTCGACGCGCAGTAGGCGACGCTGCTGCCCTTGCCGGTAAGCGCGGACAAGGACGAAATGTTGACCAGAACGCCGTCGCCGGAGGCCCTGAGCAGCGGCGCGAAAGCCCTGGCCGCGGCGAAGGTGCCTCGGACATTCACCCGGTAGATCTCGTCGAAAGTTACGTCGTCGAGTTCGTCGAGATCGCTGTGCGCGATACGGCGCGTCGTTCCTGCCGCGTTCACGAAAACATCGACCTTGCCGTGGCGTTCACCGACGAGTCGTGCGGCCTTGTCGACCGCCGCGGTGTCGTCGACCGGCAGCTGTACCGACCAGTGGCCTTCCCCCGACAGGCCGGCCGTGACCGCCTCCGCCCGCTCGCCGCCCCGGTGGTAGCCGACCACCACGGTCGCTCCAGCGGCGGCGAATCGCCGTGCCGCCGCCGCGCCGATCCCGCCACTGCCACCGGCGATGACCGCGACCTTGTGCGCCAGGTCGTAGACGCCCTGGCCACCCAGCCGCAACCCGTCCACCGGCGTTCCTCCTGTCGGTCGTTGACAGCCGATGAGCGTGAATACTACGTTCCTCTATAGGATTCGGCAATTGGTTGACCAGCGGGTTTTCGAGCCCTGACAATCTCACGAGGCGGCAGCCCTTGCCGTCACCCACATGGCATAGCGCCAGAGTCGAATACTGTGGGAGTCTGCCGCATGCCTCGGCAGATGTGGCGTATGCCACTCATCGCACTCCGAGAACAGCGGCACGCCACCGGGCGCACCCGCGTCCCGGAGCCCATGATCATGGACGATGCTGAGTCCGTCGCGCAGTTCCACGCCGGCGGGGCGTCCAGCGCCACCATGCTGATGGTCTACGACTTCAATGCCCGCGCACTCGACGCGCTACTCCCGGAGGGCGCCCGGCTGCTGGATCTCGGCGTCGGGTCCGGCCGCGCGCTCGCCTACCTTGCCCGTCTCCGCCCCGACCTGCACGTCACCGGTGTGGATCTGGCGCCGAACATGCTCGCCACCGCGCGCGGCCTGTTCGAATCCGAAGGCCTTGCTGCCCGCATCCAGCTCGTCGAAGCCGATATGACGGCGCTGCCTGAGTCGATAACCGGGCAACCCTGGGACGGGATCTCCTGCATGTGGACGCTGCACCAACTGCCGGACTTCGACGTCCTGCGTGCGGCATTGCGCCAGATCGCCGTACTGCGTGCGGGCACTGGCGCGGCGGTCTGGCTCTTCGACTTCGCCCGACTACGCGACCCTGGCACCCTCGACTCCCTGCTCGACGTCGTGGACCCATCGGTGCCTCCGGTGCTGCGCGGCGACGGCTTGGCCAGCGAAGCCGCGGCATTTACCCACGATGAGCTCGTCGGCGAGCTGCGCGCGGCGGGTTTGAGCGATGTTCGTGCCGGCATTTCCCGGCCGATTCCGTTCGTGCAGGCCTTTTGGGTCCAGCGGGGAGACGGTCGAGCGGGCGGCAGCCCACGCTTCCGACCCGAACGCCTGCCCCCTCGCGCACGCGGCGACGCCGCGATGTTGCGCACGGGCTTCACCGCGAAGCCGTTCTGAGCGAGCTCGTCGATGTCGGTTCTGTGGCTAACCGCTACCTCAACGCCCTGCTCGACGGCGCCTTCGCCCGCCGAGGCGCATCATCCGCATGACGGGCGTCGACGGCATATCAGCGATCTTGAGTGAGTCCCGGCCGGTTTATTCGGCCTCCGAGGCGGCGCCGTAGTCCCACTGCAGCGGCGAGCCAGGGCGGTAGCGGGGAGGCGGCAAGGCGGCGGTGTTGCGGCCGTTCGCCGCGGCGGGTTCCCGGCCCTGGGCCGCGCTGAGCTTGGCGATCAGTCGTGCCGGCAGCGCGGTGGGGGGCACCGCATGGCCGGCGTCGACATAGCCGCGCAGCTCCCGGTCGATGAGCTCCCCCACCGGTCCGGGGTAGGCGCGCAGGGCGTAGCGGACGGCGCGCAGCGCGGCGTGGGTCGCCTCGCGGTTCAGCCCAGGTGAGGGGGCGGGGACGGTGTCGTGGGTCTCCGAGACGCGCATGTCACGCCTGCGCGATCAGGTCGAGTTGCCGCAGCACGGTGACCCCGTCGTCGAGCCCGATCTCCTCGGTGATCTGGCCGTTCTCCACCTTGAGAATGGTGACGCCGGTGAACCGCATCGTCTTGCCGGTCCCGGCCCGCAGGGATCCGATCGGCATGTCATCGAATGCATCGCCGGTCTGGGTGCCGCCGCCTTCCCACTGGCCCACCACGTAGTCGCCCTCCCCGATCAGCTCGGCGGTGCCCCAGAAGTTGAGATCCGGGAAAGCGGCGCGGAACTTGGTCGCGAACTCGCGCACCTGCTCACGACCTCGGCAGGGGGCGTGCAGCGAGTACTCGAAGCGGATATCAGGGCTGGCGAGCTCGTCGATGACGGCTGGGTTGAAATCCTTGCCCCAGAATTCGGTGAACCAGCGTCCGACGATGGCCTTGTTCTCTTCTACCGACATGGCGTGTGCCTTTCCCGATCTCATGAGGTGGTCGGCCGCTTCCTGAAGCGCCTTGCCCGGTAGACGTCGGCCGCCGCCGAAACGTGAGCTGAGATGAGAGAAGCGCGACCAACACAGGTTGGTGCGGGCTGGCGGTCCGCGCGGGAGCGTGGAAGCTTTGGCGTTCATGGCCGCCGCGGATGATGACGCAGTGCGCTACACGCCGGGCCAGACCGCCGCCTCGGTGGCGTTCATGGCCGAGCGTCGCGCGGAGACCCACGCCAAGTTCTTCCTGCCCCATCTCGCCCCGGGAATGTCATTGCTCGACGTTGGCTGCGGCCCGGGGCACATCACCGTCGGCCTGGCCGCCGCGGTTGCTCCGGGCCCGGTGCTCGGCATCGACCAGGGCGGCGAGCAGCTCGCGCACGGCCGCGATCTGGCCGCCCGGGCCAGGCTGAGCAACCTTCGCCTCGAAGTCGGATCGTGCTATGCCCTGCCGGTGCCGGCCGAATCGGTGGACCGGGTGTTCTGCCACGCCCTGCTCGAACACCTCGCCGACCCGGTGGCCGCACTGCTCGAGGCGCGGCGGGTGTTGCGCCCCGGCGGGATGATCGGGGTATGCAGCCCCGACTGGGGCGGATTCATCCTCACCCCACCCTCTGAAGCGCTGACCGCCGCGGTACAGGCCTACCAGGAGCTCCAACGCGGCAACGGCGGCGACCCGCTCGCCGGTCGCCGGCTCGGCACCCACCTCGCCGCGGCCGGTTTCCACCACATACGCCTCGACGCCCGCTACGAGCGCTACCTGCGGGCCGAACGGATCGCTCGCTACCTGGCCCGCCAGCTCGTGGACGCGGGAGAAGATCGGCACGCCCAGACTCTGCGCTCCTGGGCTACCGACCCCCTCGCAATGTTCGCCCAAAGCTGGGTCAGCGCCACCGCGGTCCGATCAGGGTTGGACTCCTAGCGGCCGGCGCCGCAGGGGTCCACGCCCGCCTTGAAGGTGATCTTGCAGCCGCATTGCTGGGGATGAGCCCCATTCGAGGATGAGGCGGAACTTGCCGATCCAGATCTCATCGCCATCGGCCAGCGCCGCGTGATCGACGATGCGACGGTTCACGTAGGTGCCGTTGAAGCTGCCCAGATCGATGACGTTGATGGCGTCGCCGAGGTGGTGGAACGCGGCGTGGTGGCGGGAGATCGTGGTGTCAGGGATCGCGATGTCGCAGTCGGTGTGCCGCCCGACCGTCGTGATGCCCGTGGGTAAGGCGAACAGCATTCCGGCCTGCGGACCGCGAGTGATGCGCAGCAGGGCGGGCGCGGGTGGTGCGGGCCGGGCGGCTCGCGCCGGGGCGGTCGCGCGGGCGCGGCGCGGTGATCGACGGTCGGGATGAGTTGCGGTGCGGGGATTGGGGTCGATAGACACGATGGATCCTTCTCGAGGTTGGGTCGGTGGCCGCCATTGCTAAACAGGCCGATCGGTTATGGCCGGGGGGTGAATGACCGCTCGCGTCCGCGCGGCGTCATGGAGCCGGTGACGGCTCGCGCGCCGAGAAGAACTGCCGCCGGGCGATCCGGCGCTGGAGCGGCGGGGAACCCTCGGACGACCAGGTGCTGCCCGGTCTGTGTGCGGCCCTGGGCGGCGAGCTCATTTCCGGCGCGGGCGAGGCCGCCGTGGATGCTGGCGTCGACCTGGCGCACGGCCACATCCAGCACGGTTGCGCTGACATCGACCCGCACCACCGGCGCCGGCAACTCGCCCGCACGGCAGGCGCTCAGCAGGGTGGCGACGGCATGGCGGGCCAGGACGGTACCTGCCCCGCGCAGTACCAGCAGGGGCCGATCGGTTCGGCCCGCGAGTTGCCAGCACCGCAGAGCCTGTCCGAGGGTGTGCACCGGCCCGAGGGCTATCTCGCTGGGTGGCACATCGGTGAGGTCGAGGTGGAATCCGGCCACGTCGGCGGGCCTGGCGAGCAGCCGATAGCTGATCCGCCATTGCGGCACCGCGGTCAGATCCAGCAGAGTCGCGGGCCAAACGGACTCAGCACCCGCCGGGTCGATCTCGTCGACGGGCACGACGACAAGGTCGGCGCAGGATTTCCGCCAGGACACATTGGCCCGATTCCGGCCGTCGAGCACGATCGTGTTGGCCGGTCGCATGCGTCGGCGGGCTTCGGACACGCCGGGCGCGTCGCGCGCCCATACCCAGGTGCCGGTGGCCGGTAGATAGGGCAGCAACGGGGTCAAGGTCGGGTGGCCGACATCGAGCACTGTGCCTCCGACTGGGCCGGGCACCACCTGTAGCCCGGCGGTGTGGATCGTGCTGAGCGCGACGGGCACGTCGAGTTCGACCCGGGGAGTGGACGGCGCGGCGCCGCCGAATCCGTCAGATCCACCGACCGCTCTGGGCCTTTGCATGTTCGGTCTCCTCGTTTCCGGGGGACCCACCGCCGGGCCCCGCTGTCATCGACGCTGTGCCTGGACCGCTGTGTGGACGCTGAGTACGCCCACTCCCGCGGCGCGACTCTTCGGTGTACGGACACCTACTACCTCCGCGTACCGTGGGAAAAGTGCGGGTCATGGCGCCGAATTGGCTGCGCGGACGCTGGGGGGTGCGGGCGACCGCCGCGCTGTTGGCCGCGATCTTGGTCGCGGTTGCGCTCTCGGTCGCTGGTCTCGCCCTCGTGTCACTTCAGCAACGCTCGGTGCGTGCCTCGGTGGAGCTGCAGGTCCAGGCTCATGCCGTGGCCGCGGCCGATCAGCTCGTGGTCGGGGCGAGCCCGGCGGCGGCGGTACAGGCTGGGTCGAACGGATTCGCGGTACTTCAAGTGCTCGACGGCGCGGGAACCGTGTTGGCCGCGAGCCCGCAACTCGCCGGTGCGCCGCCCCTGCGCCCGGGGCAGGTCAGCGTGCCCGAGGTGGCCGCCGACCAGCCAGGTGGGCTCGTGGGTGATGGCCCGCTGCTGGTCGTTGATCGGGAGGTCGCTACCCCGGCCGGTACGCGGATGGTGGTAGCCGGCGGCTCGCTGGTCGCCGCCGAGCGCAGCACGACGATCGTCACCGACCTCACGATGATTGGTGTCCCACTACTCGCCCTCCTCGCCGCGGCGGCCACATACGCGATCACCGGACGTGCGTTACGCCCGGTGGAAGCGATCCGCGCGCAGGTGGCCGCGTTATCCGACCGCGACTTGGGCCAGCGAGTTCCCGAACCGTTCGCCCACGACGAGGTTGGGCGACTGGCCCGCACGATGAACGACATGCTCGCCCGGCTCGAGACCGCACGAACCGCGCAGCGCCGCTTCGTGGCCGATGCCAGCCACGAGCTGCGAAGCCCTCTGGCAACGATCACCGGCCGCCTTGAACTCGGTCAGCGCCGTGGCCCGACCGACACCGACATCGCGGAGATGATGCCCGAGGCGCAGCGAATGAGCCGGCTCCTCGATGACCTGCTGCTGCTAGCCCGTGCCGACGAACGCGGCTTGGCGCCTCACCACGACGACGTCGACCTTGACGAGCTGGTCGAGGCCGAAGCGGCGCGGCTACGCAACACCGCCACGGTCCGGGTGGAGGTCGACACGGCACCGGTGCGGGTCACCGGCGACCGCGCGCAGCTAGCACGCGTGCTGCGCAATCTGACCAACAACGCCGCCCGGCACGCGACAAGCCGGGTCAGCCTGCGGCTGCGCGCCGAGCGCGACGAGGCGATCCTCGACATCGCCGATGACGGCCCGGGGATCCCCATCCCGGACCGGCGGCGGGTGTTCGACCGGTTCGTGCGCCTCGACGAGGGCCGGGCCCGCGAGACTGGTGGGGCCGGACTCGGGCTTGCGATCGTCGCCGAGGTGGTCGCGGCCCATCAGGGACAGGTCACGGCCGCGGAAAGCCCGGGCGGCGGCGCGCTGCTACACGTCCGGCTGCCCGCTCAGCCCGCTCCGCCGCCGACCGGATCGGCGTACGCGTCAGGGAGAACGGGCATCCGGTAACCCACCCCGCGGACCGTGTCGATGCTGTCTCGCCCGAACTGCGCATCGATCTTTCGCCGCAGGTAGCCGACGTACACCTCGACCACGTTGACGTCGCCTTCATAGTGCGGATCCCACGCCGCCCGCAGGATCTCGTGCTTGGTGACCACCCGACCGGCGTTGCGCATCAGGAACTCCAGCACGCCGAACTCCCGCGGCGTCAACACGATCTGCTGCCCGGCTCGCTCCACCCGATGCTCGGCGGGGTCGAGACGCAGGTCCCCGATGGTCAGCACGACCGGTCGTGGAGCCGCCACCCGCCGCAGCAACGCCCTCAGCCGAGCCGTCAGCACCACAAACGAGAACGGCTTGGTGAGGTAGTCATCCGCGCCCAGGTCGAACGCGTCGGCCTCGTCGTACTCGCCGTCCTTGGCGGTCAACATCAGGACCGGGGTCCAGACCTGTCGCGCCCGCAACGCCTGCAGCACCCGATACCCGGACAGCCCCGGCAACATGATGTCCAACACGATCACGTCATGCTCGGCGCCCAGCGCCGCGGCCAAACCTGACGGCCCGTCGTGCGCGACCCGGACGCTGTGGCCCTCCCCGGCCAAGCCCTCCCGGACCGTCTCCGCCAGCGCCCGCTCGTCCTCCACCAACAACACCCGCACACCAACCAGCGTGCCAGAACCCGACGACGAGCTGTCCGGCGAACTCCTGGGGCGCTGGTGGGCGTCAATGTGATCAGCGGCGCACAGGCTTTACGAATGCTGGGTTTCGAAGTACAGCTGTGGCCATGAGCTTGTTCACCCCGGTCCGTCTGGGCGACTTCGACCTGGCCCATCGCGTCGTGATGGCACCGCTGACCAGGATGCGCGCCCAGCCGTCCACCTTCGTACCCAACAAGCTGGCACCCGAGTACTACCGGCAGCGCGCCTCCACGGGCGGCCTGCTGATCTCTGAGGCCACTCAGGTCAGCCCCACCGGCCAGGGGTATCCCAACACGCCCAGCGGACCGACGACTACGGCGGTTCGCCCGAGCGGCGCGCCCGGTTCCTGCTCGAGGTGGTCGCCGCGGCCGTCGAGGTGTGGGGCGCCGGCCGGGTCGGCGTCCGCCTCTCCCCGTTTGGCACCGCCAACGACAGCGGCCGGCATGCCGATCCAGTCGCCACCTACCTACCCGCGGTCAGCGCGCTGGCCGAGCACCGGCTGGCCTACCTGCACCTGATCGA
>Ga0193743_1002833_pt1 | contig 11877 bp, 9 predicted proteins | sample L2c2metaG_FD_143038 | JGI IMG/M metagenome (GOLD analysis project Ga0193743, IMG submission 143038) | Soil microbial communities from a riparian zone of the East river system, Colorado, United States - L2c2 | ecosystem: Environmental > Terrestrial > Soil > Riparian zone | place: USA: East River... | reverse complement strand
CGAACCGCGGATGGCGCGCATCTCCTTGTCAGTTTTGGTCAAGAGATTCTCACCGCGAAACAGGATTTCACCGCTGGTGATCTGAGCCCGGCTGGTGCCGAGCAGGCGCAACACGGCCAGCGAGGTCACGGACTTTCCGGAGCCGGATTCGCCTACCAGGCCGAGGATTCCGCCTTCGCGGATGGAAATGTTTGCGTTCTTCACGGCGTGCACGACGCCGCTGTCGGTGTGGAAGTCGACGCTGAGGTTCTTGATGTCGAGTGCGTTGTGGACGGTCATCAGCTGGTCTGCTTGCGCGGGTCGAGTGCGTCACGGACGCCGTCGCCGATCAAATTGAAGGCGAGCGAGACGACGAGGATGAGAAGACCGGGAATGGTGGCGACGTGGTAGATGCCTTCCAGCAACACGTTCTTACCGTCGGCGGTCATGATGCCCCAGTCCGGTGTGGGCGGGATGACACCGACACCGAGGAAACTGAGGCCGGATGCAACCACGATCATCAACCCGCACAGCGTGGTTGCGTACACCAGTAACTGAACGATGACATTGGGCATGAGCTCGCGGAACATCAACAGCACGGGGTTGGCGCCGTATGCGCGCGCCGCTTCGACGTAGTCCTTTGACGACTCCTGCACGGTCGCGGTGTACGCGACGCGGGCCATGTACGGGATCAGGGTGATTCCGATCGCGAGCATCACATTGCCCAGGCCTGCACCCAATACCGCCGATAGGGCGATCGCCAGCAGTACCAGCGGAAAGGCGAACAGCACGTCGAGGACCCGCATGAGCGTTTCGCCGGCCCTGCTGCGCTGGAAGCCGGCGAACAGACCGATCATGAGCGCGAGCGGAAACACCACCAGAACCGGGACGACCGCCACCGTCAGGGAGTTTCGGCCGCCGTAGAGCAGGCGGGTCCAGATGTCGCGACCCTGACCGTCGAGACCGAGGAAGTGCCCGTCGGTGCCGACCCCGGCCAGGCGATCAACCGGGTCGCCCGCAGTCGGGCTGTATGGCGTCAGCAGCGGTGCGAAGATCGCTGCCAACGCGATGAGCAGGAGCACGATCAGTGACGCTACCGCGATCTTGTCACGGCTGAACGCACGAACCGCCAACCGCCACTGGGGTTTTGGTGTCTCGGTGTCGGCGTTGGCGGGGCCGGCCGCCCGCGCACGGTGGGTTCTGAACAGTGAGCGGCCCGCGTCGACCGCCTCGGCAACTGCACTCATTGGCCAGCCTTCCTTCTGGTGCGCGGATCGAGCAGACCGACCGCAACGTCGGCGAAGAGGTTGATGATCACGAAGGCCAGCGCGATGAACAGCACACCGGCCTGGACGACCGGGATATCGCGTTGGGTGATCGAGGTGTACAGCTGCTGGCCGAGACCCGGCCAGCCGAAGACGACTTCCACGAACACCACGCCGCCGAGCAGATAGCCGACCTGCAGGCCGATGATGTTGACGATCGGAGGCAGGGCGTTGCGCAGCGCATGTCGCCAGAGGACCGAGCTCGTGGAGAGCCCGGAGGCACGCAGCGTGCGGATGTAGTCCTGCTGGAGGATGTCGATCATGACGCTGCGGGTCATCCGGGCGATCACCGCGAGTGGGACCAATGCCGCGGCGATGGCGGGAAGGACGAGGTGCGCCAACAGATCGCCCCCACCTCCGGGGAACCGCGGGTTGTACATGCCGGACGTGGGTAGCCAACCGAGGGTGATGGCGAAGATGCCGATGAGCAGCAGGCCGAACCAGTAGACAGGAACACTGGCGCCGGCGAGGGTGATCATCATCGAAGCGCGGTCGAAGATGCTGTACTGCTTGTGGGCGGCGATGACCCCGAGCGGAATGGCGACCACGATGCACAGCACCAGCGCGGCGCCGGTGAGGATCAGGGTGTTGGCGAATCTGGGAACCATGATGTCGGTGACCGGTGCGTTCACCGTCAGCGACCGGCCCAGATCACCGTGCAGCAATCCGCCGAGATAGTCGAAGAACTGCACCGGCAGCGACCGGTCCAGGCCGAGCTGGGTCCGCAACGCGGCGACGGCGTCGGCGGTCGCCCCCGACCCCAGGATCGTGACAGCCGGATCGCCCGGCACCATCTGGAGCAACAGAAAGACGATCAGGCTGACCCCGAACAGCACGAGAAGCGTCGAGAAAAGCCGACTTCCGATGACACGGGTCATTGATTGAGCCTCACTTTGGTCAGGTCGTACCACTCCTCGCTCGCGGAGACGAAACCGGAGACATACGGGGCCAGCATGTAGGGGGCCTTGTCGTTGACGATCGGGACCAGAGCACTGTCATCGGTGACGATGTTGTTCGCTTGTCGCCAGAACTTGTCGGCTTCCTTGGGGTCCAGCGCGGTGATCGCGTTGTCCATCGCTTTGTCCAGGGCCGGGTTGGCGTAGTACCCGACGTTCGGGCCGTTGGGCGCCTGAAGCTCAGATGAGGTGGCGATGTAGAGCCAGTAGGGACTGGTCATGCCCCAGGACATCTGCGCCATGCCGACGCCGTCCTGCATACCCCGGGCCCACACGCCCAGGTATGAGATCCATTCCTGGGTCTGGATTTTGAGGTTGATGCCGATCTCCGCGAGGTTCTGCTGGATGAACTCCGCCATCTGCGCCGGCATGATCTGGCCGGAACCGTCGGTCGAGGTGATCAACGTGGTCTCGAATCCGTTCGCGAGGCCCGCCGACGCCAACAGTTGCCGGGCCTTGTCGAGGTTGCGCTGGTAGGCGTCTTTGCGTTCGACGTAGCCACCCGCCGACAGTGCCTGGACTCCCAGCGCCGGATTCACCGAGCCGCGCAACAAGTCTTGCGCCATACCCTCGCGGTCGATCGCGAGGTTGATTGCCTCACGTACTTCGCGTTTCGAGGTGTACTTGTCCCTCATATTGAACGAGAGATACCAGATATGCGGCGGGATGCCCTCGGAGAGTTGATATCCCTCGTGCACCAAGTTGTCGATACTGTCCGGATTCGGCACCGCGATCATGTCGACGTCTCCGGACCTCAGCGCGGCCGTGCGGGCCGATGGGTCGGGCAGGGGCCGGAACACCACACCGTCGATCGATGGCACCGTGCCCCAGTAATCGTCGTTGCGCACCAGGTCGATTCGCTCACCGCGGATACGTTCCTTGAACTTGAACGGCCCGGTGCCCACCGGATGGTCGGCGATGTCCTCGCCGTAGGTCTTGAGTGCGGTCGGGCTGATGATCGCGGTCGAACCGTTCCCGCCCTGGGTGAGCATGCGCAAGAACTCTGAGAATGGTTGCTTGAGATGGACTTTCAGTGTGTAGTCATCAACGGTCTGGACCGTGTCGAGGAACTTCCAGACGAAGTTCGTCTGGCCGGCCGCCTTGACCGAGTACTGCGGAGAATTCTTGTCCCACATGCGGCGGATGTTGTATTCGACCGCCTGCGCATTGAGCGGTGTGCCATCGTGGAACCGCACCCCCCGTCGAATGTGAAAGGTGTACTCCAGGCCGTCCTTTGAGATATCCCACGACTCGGCCAGCCCGGGCCGCAGCGGCGGAACCGTGGCTTGCTGCGAAGGTATCGTCAGATCCTCGTCGACCAGCGGTTCGAACATCTGCCGGTTGATTCGCCACGTCACCCACCCCCCCGCCACCTGCGGGTCGAGAACGTCGGCCTCGGACTCGATCGCGATCACGAAGACATTCCCGGTATGCACTGGTCCCCGCGAACAGCCGGCGAGTGCGGAGACACCGAGAAGCGCGATGAAACAGGCCATGAGTAGCCGTGATGACAGGCGCCGCTGCGTCCTTCGGGGTCCGTGTGTCATCGGTGGATCCTCTGGTCTGATGAAGAAGCTCGTCCAGGTCTGCACTGCGCCACGGCGCGCGGTGGTATCCGGCGATGTCTAGGTACACGGTATGGAATCCGTAGCCCCGGCGAAATACGTCATCCTACGTACTTGTCACGAATAACTTTGGCTGGCAGGTGGTTACAGTCCAGTTAGCGGGCTGATCGAGGACGCGCGGACAACCCGGGTGGCCATATCCGGCCACTTGGCTTCCGCCTCACGATCGGTCAGAGACCGGCCACAGATTCGGCGGCCGCGGCGCCGACACGACGACGCGTTTCTGATCGACGAGTTCCAGTTCGGTGGCGTGCACCGCTGCCGCCACCCGGTTGGCCACGCCCAGCTTCCGCAGTACCCGTTCGACATGGGTGCTCACCGTGCGCGGCGACAGGAACAGCCGATCACTGATCTGGGCGTTCGTGAGGCCACCGCGAAGCAGCGCAAGGATCTCCTGTTCCCGTGGCGTCAGGTGGGCTCGCGCCTTCGCGCGCATGCGGGTCACATACTTCGTGAACAGCGGACGAACCGACTCGACCAGACAGCGACTGCGCAGTGAGAACTCGGGATGCTCCATGTTGGCTTGACACAACCCGACCACGTCTCCGGCGCCATCGTGCAACACCATCAGGAAACCGTTGGTGAAACCTTCCGGACGCAGCACCTTGGCGCCACTGTAGGAATCGGGGAATTCAGGTACGTCGTCCCAGTCCCAGACCCGGCTCTGGTCGGCAAACTGCCTGGTGAACTCCGGCATCGCCTGGATGTCCGACGTCAGATGCCCGGCGACCGCGTCGGAGTACCCGACCGAGTTGACCAGGCTGAACCCGTTCGCTCCAGGCGTCTTGTAGGCAAGGAGAAAGGTGTCGCAGCGCATTTCAACGCGGAGAAAGTCGATGGCACCGCGAATCCGCACCTCGGTGTCGGTAGACACCATGTCGGCGGCAATCGAGGTGAAGTCCCGAGTGTCGTGTCCCGCCGGAGCCATCTCGTTCTCCGTCCAAACTCATATCCACTGATCTGCGTACCACCAGTCGACTATGCGCGAACGTCAACGAGGTTCGGGTCCTGTTTCCTCGCCGTTAAGACACGGGTGAGATCGCCCACACTGACTTGCAGCGTCGAATCCGGCGGCAGCCAGTCCGGGGAGCAGTCCTGGATCGAGGAGCGGAATCGTGCCGGTCCGGTGCAGCAGCGCCCACACCAAAGTGCTCCGCGTATGACCAGCCGGGCGGCTGAGCACGACGAAAGTGGCCGTCCCGTAGTGCACCAGGGCGAGGTTGGGCGCCACGGCGGTGACGCAGGTACGGTCGCTATCGAGCGTGCCGGCGATGGCCGACGCTGCCCGCAGCGGAGTGTCGAGCCAGTTCCCGGGTACCAGTCGCAGACCGGTCGCGACTAGTTCCGAGTCCTCGAGCGAGGGCGTCTGGGCGATCGGAAGCGGCGGCGGTTCGGTCATCGTGACGTTGACGAACAACAGCGACCCCCATTGCGCGAGAGGCAGTGTGACAGTCCTGCGTCCGTCGCCGAGGAACTCAGCCCTGGACGTGCCGCCTGGATCGGTCCCGCTGTCGAGCACGCCGCCGTCCTCGCTGAACGCGCAGGCCAGGTGTGGGCATCTGACATTGCGGGTGCTTCCGCAGTGCACCGGGATCGAGACACAACCGCCGAATGGCCGGGCGTTGATCGCAGCCGTCAAACCGGCCTCGGTTCGCCGCACGTGGGTAGCGTGATACCCGATCGTCGCAGGCAGCACTGCCCCGACCTCGCTGAGCTGCTCGGCCAGTCCCACACATACCCAGGTACCGGTCCAGTCCGCGGTCTCCGCAGCTGGGTGGCGCCCCGTGGATGCCGGCCTGAGCAACAGATTGCGCGGTGCCACAGTGGGGTTCATCAGATACCGATTTGCTCGGGCAAGTGGTAGTTCAGTGCCGGGGTCGACTCGAACCTGCCACGGGCGCGGATCTCCGATGCGTCCGGCGCGGGCAGCGGTCCGTCCTGCGCGAAGCGCTCGAGCACATTCGCCGTCAACTTCGAGATGTTGTTGTCGTAGTTGTTGTGGGAGAGGCTGCCGCAGTAGGAGATCGAACTGAACGACCACACCCCGCCGCCGTTCGGCGTTTCGTGAAAGGCCATGTCGGCGCGGATCCGGGGGTGCTGGGTACCGGTGTGCCCGGGCGCGTTGGTCAAGATCAGCTCTGTGACCGTCAGATAGGCGTCGGTGTGCAGTCCGGCGGACGTCGCGACAAGCAACGTGTGCGGCGGCGATCCCAACGTGGTGTCGACGTTGTCGAGCTCGGCGCCCGCTGCGCCGCCGCCGACCAGTCCGAAGTCACCGAGCCGTTCGCCGTACTCGATGCCGTCGAAAGCCCATGCGACCCGAGGATCGTCGCTTTCCGGTGTGCGCATGAAGTACGTCGAAACGTCAAAGCCCTGGGCCACCATCGACGTTCCACTCACCGCAGCCATATCGCGACCGAGGAACCGCCACATACCGCCGAGCTTGCCGTCGCTCTGGTGGTAATACTCGCCGGGCTGAGCCTGCCATGGCCTGATACCCGACTCGCAGCGGCGCATCTCGGTGATCTCGCCACGCCCGTATCCGGGGTGGAAGGTGTGCCGCCAGTAGAAGCCGTCTCCGCCCATGTACATGAACCGGCCGCCGCGATCCTTGTAGGCGTGAATGGCGTCGAGGTACCGTCCGTCCTTGTGCTCGGGGTGCGATCCGGTGAGCAATACGTTGTAGTCCTCGATCCGCTCGAGCCCGTCGTAGCTGATGTCCTCGTCGGTGATGACGTCGAAGTCATAGCCCAGTTGGATCAGCCAATCGATCAGGTGCAGATCCGCGTTGAACTGCCATGGCGCCTGCGTGATGACTGAGTCGCACTTCGGCCGGAAATTGAGCACCGGCCGCAGCCTCGAGGACATGTGCACACCGGAGCCGTCGCTGTGTGTGTCGTACAGCGAGTAGCCGTACTCCCGGTGCACGCTCAGGAAGATGTTCTGCGGCGCCATGATCGGGGTGCGGTAGACCAAGGCCTCCAGGCTGCCGAAATTACTGGCCTGATGCTCGTTCGCGTACGCCATGTAGTCGGTGGTCGACATGATGACGGCGATCTTGGCCTGCGGTTCACCCAGCGGGGTGCGCACCATGAACGGCACGTAGTCCTCATCGCCCTCGTCCGTGGTGAGCTTGACCGCATAGACGGCGCTGGGCAGATCGGCGGGCACCGTGACGGTGAAATCAACTGTCCAGCGGGCATCGTCGACGTCATCGTCGTGGAAGTGGATGGCGCCGTAATCTCTGTGATCGGCGCTCCACGACAACTGGGTGCCGCTCCAGTTGTGCCCGGTCATCCCGCGCGCGGGCAGGCCGACGAGTTCGCCGTCAAGACGGTAGGGCCCGCAGTCGACGATGCTTCGGCTCGGAATTTCCAGGCTGAAGTCCCAGGCGGCCACCATGACGGAGCCGAGCTCCGCGGACGGCCCGACGCCGCGCCGCTCGTCCATCCCCGCTGCGGCACCGAGCTTCATGGTCTCGATCTCGAGCCTGGTCAGCACCCGCGAACACAGCCGTGCGGCGTCGATCTTGCCGTTGTAGTGATCAGTCATCACCCAGCCGTGCGGTTGCTGTGACGTGCTGTCGGGCTCGGTGTGACCCGGATGGGCGGCGAAGGTGAACGGCACGGCGGTGTGTGCGGCGCGTTCGGTGAACACCGACTCGACGGGCTCAGGTTTGGGATCAAGCGCGTAGCGGATCTGCGGCTCGTGATAGAGGACAGCGCAACCAGTTTCAGCGTCGAACGTCGCTGCGATGAAGTGCCAGGCTCGGTCGCGAACCGGTTCGGCGGCCGTGACTGTCTCGCCGTTGACCCGCAGGCACACGCGACCGTCCAGGTCGAGGAACAGCCCGTAACCACGGTCGTCGGCCCACTTGCCCATGATCATCTGCTCACCGGGCGACCAGTAGCCCCCGACCTTGGTGGGCATGGTCGGCCAGATCCAGCACTGCATGGTGAAGCTGTCCACTCGCATCGGGCGGCGGTCGAGCACCATGCCGTAGGAACCGGCATGGATGGTCTGGGGCCGACCCGGGTAGGTAGCGTTGACCGGCGAGTCGATGACCTCCTCCTTGACGCCCGGCCCGCCTGGGTGCGTGTCGCCGTGGATCAGTTTGACCAGTTCGGCACGGTAGGAGTCTGGGCCGTCACAGTTGACGAAGAAGTCGACGCTGTCCCCTTGTTCGACCGACCACTTGCTGCCGTATCCGGTCAATCGCAGAAGCTCCGGGTAGCTGTCGATTTCGGTCACGCGCCCCAGTTCTCCCCTCGCGCCTTCCACGCCGGTATGCAGTGCTCGGGCATCCCGTCCTCGGCGGGGTATTGCTCGAGCCGCATCGCGAAGATCTCGGTCTGCGCGGACTGCTCGTCGGTGAACACGCGGTCATCGACGAACTTCGGTGGGATGCCGCGGATCCCGGACAAGCGCGCGATGCGCCACTCCTGCTCGAGTTTGGTACAGACGATGATCAGCTTGCCGCCGAAGGCTCCCGTGGGCTGCATCCGCATGCGGGTCAGCACGCGGTCGAGTTGGATATCGTGCTGGATGCCTGCGTGCGCGCCGATGGCGCTACCGGGCGTTTCGGTGCGCAAAACGGAGAATCCTGCCACTCCGTGAAAGTCCGCGACGCTCGCCTCGATCTCGCTCAGCATCTTCTGCTGCGTGGCGTCGTCTTGTGGAATCGGGATCATCTGCCGGCTTCCTTCGCATCTGTGTGCACGACCAGGTCAACTGGCCTGTTGGGATTCTTCCGCCAGCTACGCTATCGATTCCAGGCTCGCGACTCCATCAGTTAAATGACGGATATTGACGCGAATGTGCTTGCACCAGGATTGATTACGAAACCTGCCGGAAACTCCCTGTCGGCATTCGTAACATTATCGACTCGGAGCGAAACACTTTTGGCGTATATGACCGATCGGGCTGTCGAGGACCGCGACGCGTTCCTGCAGAAGCGCGACCCGCGCTAGAGAGGTGGATCTGGTCACCATGACGGAAGCGCGCGGAGGTGGTGGACGAGCGCCTTGTGCGCCACTGCCGTGCGGTTCGGGCAATCGAGCTTGTGGAGGATGTTCTCCAAGTGCTTGGCGACCGTTGCGCGGGAGACGAAGAGCTTCGCGGCGATCTCGTCATTGGTGGCACCCGACGCGACCAGCTCGATGACTTCGAGTTCGCGCGGAGTGAGAGAGAAAGGGATCGACCCCGGCTCGGCAACGACAACGCGTGAGCGTTCCCCGACGAGACCCGTTTGGACGCGGAACCACGTCGAATTCGCGCGGAAGTAGAACGCCGCGGGGATCGCAGAGTCGGTCAGACCCGCCAGTTGCGACAATAGGCTGCCGCGCGTCGTCGATTCAAGCGAGCGCGTGCCGGGGAGGTCTATGACGTCGCCTGCCTCGGTCATGATGCAGCCCTGAGCAAGCTCCGAATCGACCGACATCGGAGCGAGGCGACGCAGCGCGTCGGTGAATCCTCCGAGCACCAGTTGCAGCTGCTGGATCTCAGCGCGGAGCATCTGCTCGGTGGGGAAGCGCGGATCGTCCGTGCTGATGTGCAGGTTGCCGGTGTGACGGCCATCCCGCGAATGCAGCAGGAGACTGATTCCCTCGCGGAATCCAGCCGGGTGGAAGTACTCCCGGACAGAGTAGGTATCGCGGAAGTCGCAGTCGAACGGCATCTCAGCCCACTTGAGGGCGACTTGCGACCGTCCCTGCGCATGGTACAAACGCATCGCGAGGTCTTCATCGAAGACGTCCGAGTTGAGGTAGCCGCTGACGCGTTCGTCGTAACCGGCGGAAGCAATCGAGTGGTAGCGGGTCGCGAGCGGGTCGTACACCGAGATGGCCGCCGCGGCGTATGGCCGCTGGGAGACCAGGAAGTTGACGATCTCCTCGGCGGTGCGAGTGTCACAGGCCGCGCTGGAGGACACCATGCTCGCGATCTCAAGGGGTAGTGACATGACACTCATACACGTTCTCCGGTCCGGGTTTGCGGAGTGTCAACTCGTCGAGTCTGAGATGATTCCGATGACCCGCAGCGCCTTCGTTCTCGTCGTAGCAGAGAGCGTATGCCCGGGATGTTTCGACGCTGTCAACGCCGCATTTACGTCTTTGTTCGCACACGCAGTGCTTCAACCGCAGAAGGGGCGGGCGTCGCGCCGCCATGGGGTTGCGCCCGCCCCTTCTGCGGTGATCGACGTCAGATCTGAGCGTAGGAGTCCGCCCAGGGGCGAATCTCCTCGATGTTCCGCGCCAAGCGCAGCAGAGTGGCGTCCTCCCGGTGCCGGGCAGCGAACTGGATACCCACCGGCCGGCCGTCCGCAGTGAACCCGGCCGGCACGGTGATCGCCGGATTCGTCAGCATGTTGTACGGGTAGGTCAGGAGCCAGTCGAGGATCCGCTCGCGGACCGACTTGCCGTCGAGCCATTCGGGAGCGAACTTCCCGTGGGGGAACGTGGCCGACGCGAGCGTGGGAGACGCCAGGATGTCGTAGTCCTCCATGAATGTCGTCCACGCGTCGTACGTGTTCCCGCGTGCCTTGGTCGCCCGCGCGACGCCGACCGCGGTCAGCACCTCCGCTTCCTTCATGATCTCAATGAGGTTGTCGTCGATCTGGCCGCGGAGGGCGTCCCAGTCGAAGTCGTCGTAGTTCTCGGCGAATGCGGGAACCCAGATCCCGTCCCACATCGCCTCCGAGACGTCGACGCCCCATGTCGGGGTGGCTTCGATAACCGCGACCCCGAGTTGCGGCAGTTCGTCGAGCACGGACCGGCAGACTGCGATCACTTCAGGGTCCACGTGAACGCCGAGACCCAGATCGTCGCTCCAGGCGACTCGTAGTCCTCGGACGGAACCCTTGGACGCCTCGACGAACGAGGCCACCGGCTTCTCGATCGTCTTCGGATCCGCGAGCGAGGGGCCTGCCCAGAGGTCCATCTGGAGCGCACAGTCGTCGACGTTGCGCGTGAGCGGCCCGTGGAAGATGTGGGAGTGGTAGCGGCCCGCCATGAGAGTCTCGGGGACGACGCCCACGGTCGGCTTGAGCCCGAGCACGCCGCAGAGCGATCCGGGAATGCGGACGGATCCCGCACCGTCGTTGCCTTCGGTGAGAGCCGTAATGCCGGCAGCGATCGACGCGGCCCCGCCGCCGCTCGACCCACCGGTCGAGTAACCCTGCTTGAAGGGGTTGTGCGCTGCGCCGTAGAGGCCGTTCTCGCAACCGCCGTAGTAGCCGAACTCGGGAAGGTTCGTCTTTCCGATGAACAGGCCACCCGCCTCACGGAATCGCTTGGTGACCGGCGCGTCCTCCTTCACGACGTTGTCCTTGAGAGGCCCGAATCCGCTGGTGAGCGGAATGCCGGCGACCGCGGTGTTGTCCTTGATCGTGAAGGGAACGCCCTGGATCGGGCCGAGTTCCCCACCTCCGGCGATGTAGGCGTCTTGATCCTTCGCGTCCGCGAGCACCTGCTCACGGTCGAGGTAGACAATCGCGTTCAGCTTCGGGTTGACCTCGTCGATCCGCGCGAGCGTCGCCTCGGCGACCTCGGTGACTGAGATCTCGTGCTTCCTGATCTTGTCGGCGAGCGCTGTCGCAGACAGCAGATGGATATCGGTCATGCGATCCGTTCCTTCCGGTTCATCCCCGCCCTGGCGAGCGGTTGATGCTCAAGCTAGAAGGGCCCCGGCCGGTTCGACATACGCGATTTGACTGATGTTGATGCCCCGGGCGTTGCGCGCATGAGAAATACGTGATCTGACGAATGTCGGGGCGCGTCTTCCCGTGGATATCGTTCCGTCTCAAGCGCACGACGGCCAACAGGCTTCGTCGCAGATGAAACGCCTACTCAGAGGGGATCAACCATGTTCAAGACTCGTGGATTGGCGCGCGCGTTGAGGCTGGCGGCTTTCGTCGCTGGCGCAACGTTGCTCGCTGCCTGTTCGACGTCGGCATCGCCTTCCGGTTCGGGGGACACCAGACCGTCGACGTCTGCC
>Ga0193743_1002832_pt1 | contig 11886 bp, 14 predicted proteins | sample L2c2metaG_FD_143038 | JGI IMG/M metagenome (GOLD analysis project Ga0193743, IMG submission 143038) | Soil microbial communities from a riparian zone of the East river system, Colorado, United States - L2c2 | ecosystem: Environmental > Terrestrial > Soil > Riparian zone | place: USA: East River... | reverse complement strand
CCCCAATTTCTAACATGTTGGATTTTGTTTTAGCGGTTATTACCACTATACCAGCGCTGGTATAGTGGTAATAACCGCTAAAACAAAATCCAACATGCACCACCTGCTCTAACCGCTGGAGAATTCATTTTGGCTTTACATAAGTTCACAACTCCTGAGATTTTAGGTAAGGAACTGGTATCCTGCTTTGGCGTACCAAGTCTGACTCAGGATTGGTTTTTAGGGCAGCACTACTTCGTTCCCAACCCCAACGGACAAGGATTGGGTGCCAAATGGGACTTCACCTCACAAGGCGCCTTGGCTGGGAATACCAATGCCTTCGTGGTTGCGGCTAAAGTGAACCAAACGGATGCACCGACTGGTCCCAAAGATATTGCCTGGGTCAGTCTCAAGAGCGTAACTGGCCAGCTCGCCCAGCAGATCTACAGAACTGATACCCGGCTTGGCCAACCTCCTGCTACTGTGAGCCTCTTCTTTGTTAAACCATCATGAACCAAAATGCTGAACAAGAGTTTTTTTTAAAGTGTACCCCTGGCTCTCCAGATATTGCAGTCAAATATGTTGCTAAATACTGTAAGATTCCGTTTCCACTTTAGAGTTTCCATCGCAACCGCTAAAATCTTCCAAAAGGGTTCTATGGTGAAACCCTCAACCAGAAACGTAGTCTCGTAACGAAACCGTCCACACGTCACATGGCAGGGCAGAGCAAACACCATTAGATATCAAATGTAGTCTCTGATATGCGACTTGTTTCAACCTGTGCAAGCTTAAAATTTGATATTTATATTCCTAGGATACCATTAAACATATTTTTATGACACCATAAATTCATTTGGCCAAAACTTTGCACTGATTCTGATGAAACCCGGACCTTGTTATAAGCCCTTCTCACGTTTTGAGAAGGGATTTTGATTGAGCCTAGGCAGAGACGATATGTTTCAAGGAGGTAGTTTCCAAATAGCGGAATAATTTTTAATATCTATTTTTCCCATCTTCCAACGGGTCAAATCCTCAGGCATAGACGATATGCTTCACAGAAGTGGTTTTCCAAATGGCACTATTTATTCTTTGTTATTTATTATTACAATAAGTATAATAAAACCTGACTAGGCCTGACTTTTCCTTTCTACTTTTTACTTGTGTGCTCAAGAAATGCAGAACGCCCACACTGAAGTTGACCAGAGTGGTCCTCGTCCAGCTTCCAGTTTGTGGATTTGAATTGTCTCTTTTCTCGATAAAAGCCACATGGCCCGGAGCCACCTGACAGCTTGTGTCCGATCAAATTGTCGTGGTCCCTAAACATATGCATCAACGTTCAACGTTCCAACATCCGAGGACTACCCACTTTTAGTACTCATCACAAACGCTGCATTTAATATATCATCTCTGATCTGAGAGTAAGCCAAGTGAAAAAAAAAATCTTGAGCTTTGCAGTACCCGAACGTCTGTTATACTGATCTGACTTGTCAACGGGTGTAAATTGGTTATACTCACTCACCATCTGCTCAACGTTCAACGTTCAACCCCCGTTTTGCATCTATATACCTTAAGCGAAATCAACTCCTCAGCACCCAGAATTTTTTATTTTACTCCTGAGCAAAGCCTACCATCTCGTACTGCAGTCGACCCACAATCTGACGGGAAACCTATCCCGAAATTCTTTCAGCCCATAAAGATTCGTGGTGTTCATTTTCAGAACAGGATATTCGTTGAGCCCCTTGTCCTTTGTTATTTTGCCCCGTTACAAATGATTATCGTCTTTTTGCGTTGTACAGTTGTCCCCTCTTGATCAGTCAATCCTCTGCGAATGGCTTTCTTACACCATGGCATATGGCCCACCGTACGTCACTAAATGTCCCCTTCCCATCATCGCTTACCTTGGAATTCAATAATGTATTAGTGGGAGGGATAGCCTCGCGCGGTCTAGGATCAATCTTCGTGGAAGCAACTGCCGTCTTACCCGAAGGTCGAATCACACCCAGGATATTGGCATCTGGTCCGATGCCCACATCAAACCTCTGGCTGATGTCGTCGAATTCGTACACTCGCCAGAATCAGAAGATCGCAATCCAAATGGGTCATGCAGGTCGGAAAGCGGCTGCTCCATGGGTTTAAAGTCAACCCGGCTGTGCCAGCTGAACATGATGGGTGGGCGGATAATGTTTGAGCACCCTCTGCTGTGGCATTCGAAGCATCGTACCATCAACCACGCGAGTTGACGGTGGAAGGTATACAAAACATCGTTACCGCATTCGCTAATGGAGCTAAACGAGCTGTGGCTGCTGGCATTGACGTCGTCGGCATCCATGATGCACATGGATATCTTTTTACATCCATTCCTCAGTCCTGTCAGCAACAAGCGTACCGATTAATATGGAGGTAGCCTTGAGAATCGCATTCGGTTGATTTTACAAGTCGTGGATGCTATCAGGGTAATTATTCCAGAAGATATGCCTTTGTTCCTGCGGTATGTTTTTTCGTTTTTTTTATGTTTGGATGTGAAATTGGTACTTACCAAACATTGAACAAAATCTCTGGGACGGATCGGCTAGAGGAGGTGGCTCCAGATGAGCCCTCATAGAGGATAGAAGATACTGTCCGACTCGCATACATCCTCGCCGACCACGGCGTCAATCTATTAGATGTTTCTACTGGCGGCAACAATTTCCGTCAGGAGATCAAAACAGGACATCAATACCAAGTCCCCTTGGCTGCCAGCGTCAAGAAATCCGTGGGTTCAAAACTTCTAGTCAGTGCAGTCGGCGGACTGTATAGCGGAATATCTGCTCAGGATGTCCTGGAGACCGATCGAGCAGATGTTATTTTTGTTGGTCAGCAGTTCCAGAAGAATCCTGGTCAGGTGTGGGCGATGGCTGAAGAGCTTGGAGTTGAAGAACGTGTTGGGCATCAAATGGAGTGGCCGGATAGGAAGCAACAACATTAAACAGGGTTCAACGCCTAAGCTGTCGAGTAGTGTCGTTGAACAACGTTATACTGCTGATGTATAGAAGAAAGAGCGATATGCAAACCGGAGACTAAGTGGTTAGGCTTTTCAAGTGGTGTCTTAGGTCCAAATACACCAATGATGGGTAACAAAGGTACTAGTAGCACTTTAGAGTACGTCGAAAATATACTTAAACCTAGCGGAAACACTTATAGACGTCACACGACGCTCATGCCGATTTTCCATCCATACCCTGTTCTACCAATTCTCCAACCCATAGCTCGAAAACCTCTTGCTTCATCGTTCCTTGCTCGTCAAAGAATGAAGAATATGATTTGCTGGCCTTTGTGCGTCCTTTTGCGAGAAGGGATTTGCCGCCGTTGGTAGAGCGCACATATGAAATGGCAAGCTGATATGAAGGGGAGTTGGTGGGTGAAGGTGTCGTTGAGAGGGTTGAAGGAGAAGCTGGTAAGGTTGTTGAATTAAGCTGGATGCGCTCGCTGATGATCTGGGGGGATGCCATAATTTAGATACAGGGGGTGGAGATGCAGTCTATGGACCAAAACATACCCGCTTGGAGAATGTCTTTCGTTTGCCAACGAATATGGTACTTCCTTCTATAAAGTAGGCATAGAGAGTTTGAGCGACAGTTAGAGTGATGTATCTATTTATAAAGTTAATGATGATTAGGGCGTCACTCCAAAATTGAAACAACAAACAAGGCGCTCACACTACAAGTCCAATGGATACTAGGAGTTTGGACTGTTCGAAATCCACTTTATAACCATACAGCGCTGTTCCAGCAGCAACAAAAACGCTCAACCAGCCAAGTCCCAAACGAACGTCCGTGTGCAGATGGTTTTGCTTGAAGAGCTCAGGTCGAGAGAGGTACTAAACAGTTTGATCGATAACAAGAAGTAAGTACAAAAAAAAGTTGATATGAAAAAGATAAGGGAACTACCACGTACGCGTTTCACAGCATCATCACATGCATGTTTGAGTTCTGTGGCATTTCCGGTGTTGACTTTGACGATATCGTGGCGTTGTGATGAAACTACAGAAAGGGGGCCAACTGGACGTTCCGATTCGGGTGAGGTTGGGGGTTTTAAGCGAGTGCCGCTGGGACTCGGCGTTCGTGTCGATTTGTTGGGTGTCGCCGTTGAGTCCTCGGTCTCAGATGTTCGAGCTAGTTTTTTTGAGCGGGCCATGAAAGGGATGGTTTAGTGATAAATGGAGGATGTGTCTACGACTCAGGAGGACATAGAACGAGGATGGAGACCAAGGTACCGAAGACTAATAATGCTCTTGTGAGCCGCGACGTGTCCCGGACTTCCAATACCTAATCACGTGTTAAAGTTCACACGCCTCTTAATGTTGAATAACTGCTTTTTGGAAAACAAAGTCTCAAGGGTGCCAACACCTTACGTCTTCGTACTCTGTTGCTGTGGTAGGATATATGATTCGCAAGATTCTCATGAGATAGCTCGAAGACAAGGCGACAACTTAGTCTTTCATAGAGGTAGATGGATGTCATAATTGTCACTTTCCAAACCTCTTCGTCGGACTCTTGCTACAAATTGGTTTTGGAAGCTCGAAGATGAGATGTGTTGTGGACTCTGGGTACTATGGAGAGAAGAGATCGACACATTACATTTGACTCTGACCTTCTTTGACGCGCATCAAGAACGACCGCTCAGCTGAGCAAGTCGACGATTTCTTCTCTGATGCTTCTAAGTTGTATGGGCATACCATGCCTCCGGATCCTGTTGTTTTCGAAGGGTTGGCAGTCAAAAGTCCCCTCTACTTCAAGGAGAGGTAGACAAGAGTCATGTTCAACATCCTCCTAACATGCTTCACTTTCTGACTACAAGTTGCGCCAAAAGAACCGTCTACCTTTACCTCCTGGTCCCTGTACTTAGAACTTCCAGTGATCGGGAACTTACTCGACATCTCAAAGTCTTCCGAGTGGGAGGTATAGCACAAGTGGTCTCGAGAGTTCAGTAAGCTATTTGACCTGTTTATCCGTCAAAGGTGACACTTAGTCTTCAATACGTAGATTCGGATATCATATATCTCAATGCCGTAGGCACAGATACCATCATACTTGATACATATGAAGCTACGAATGAGTTGATTGAGAAAAGGTCCAAGTCCAACAATTATTCAAACAGGTATATCCCCTTATACCCAAGTCTCTTTGAGGACCTCTAAACCTTTTTTTATGGTACGCGAATTAATGGGATTAGAATCCAATTTCGGTTTCAAAGACTATGGTTCGTTACTTGTTGTTTCTGAACAAAATCTAACCTGTTATCTTATCGGAAGTGTTTAGGCAATGTATGGTTCGTCGTTTCAGTCTTCATCTCCACAGTTTTTTTCATCAAGGAGGACCCGGTGCAGGTTGATGCATCAAGAGTCAACTCCAAGGCGTCTATTCGGTTTCATCCATACCAACTTCAAGCTACAGGAAAGCTGTCATGCCGGCCTCTTGATGATCAGGGACGATTTCCTCGGTAACGTCCACCTGTCGGTACATTTCTAAAAAATCTGTCATTCAGACGTTACATGAACTGACTTTCTGCTATTCTGGCGACGTAATGCTGGCTGCCACATGTGGGTTCAAAAATCGATTTAAAATCAGATCCTTACATCCTTTTGGCCGAAGCCGCTGTCGACCCCGCCGCTAAAGCACTCATTCCAAAAAACCTTTCTTGTTGATACATGCCCGCTTTGGAAGTATGTCCCATCCTGAATGCCAGGTGCTGGATTCCAAAAAGGATGCTCGCGAATGGCGAAAGCAACTTATATCTTTGCAAGACACACCATTCGCGGACATGAAATGTCAGATGGTATTTTTTTTTTCTTTTTTCGCTTCGTCTCTACACTTACCTCAATTGATGTAGTAAATTTGTAAAAGGAAAATGGAATGGCTAGACCGTTATTTATTTTTTCATACAGCTTAGACAAGATAGATGAACAACTTGATCTGAGAAAACAAGAATATGATATTAAATCTGTTGCTGGCGCTATGTACGCAGGTTAGTTTTTTGCTTTCTCTTCTTCATATGACAATCAACTAAACCTGGGATGATCATCGCATCGCCCATCAGCTGCGTCAAAAACTGTGAGTATTCCTAGCATATAGCAGAGCTTGCCGCTCCATTTTTGAGATGCATTGCAGACCTTGGCAGCCGTTGCGAATTGTGTGGTGGCGCTACTGAACTAAGAAAGCTCGTCAACAGGACATAGACAGAGTGATAAGTCCCGGAAATTTACCAACATTTGAGGATAGATCGTCTCTGCCTTATATCAGTGCTATAGCCAAAGAAAGTGTTCGATGGAGAGAACACAGCGCCATTGGGTATAAACCGTTGACTTCAATTCGACCTCTACTTTCCCCTGATGTTGTCTCAGCTCTGCCTCATTTCTCTACCGCTGAAGATGAATACAAAGGATACAGGATCCCGAAAGGGGCTGTTGTTCTGTATAACGCTTGGTAGGTGACGAGGTTTAGCACCTACCTCTGCTGCATCTCATATTCTACCTTTTTGTGTCTCCCTGTTGGAAAAGGCAATGCTACATGATGAAAATGTATATCCTGAGCCGTTCCAGTTCAAGCCAGAACGGTTTCTTACTATTGATGGATTGGAAATGAAAATATGAGCAAGGGACCCCGACAATGTCATTTGGGGCTTTGGTAGAAGGTCTGTTCAACTCTACTACTTACTCGCGCTTAGTAAAATAATACCTACGCGGCTCTTCTCGACAAAGAATTTGTCTAGGTTGCTTCTTTGCCAATTCGTCTCTCTGGATTGCCATTGCTTCAATCATTACGGCTTTTGATCTAAGAAATAGATAGGCAAAGGTCCAGGACTTGACCACGGCCAGATTCCAGGCATCGTCAGGTAATTAATTTGGTATTGTTTCAGGCAGTTGGTACTGATTCTTGGTAACCCACCGCCCCCGCTGTAGACTGCCCCTTCCTTTCGAATGTTCATTACGCCTTCGAACAAAGCAGGTAGGCATTTTGATTCGCGTAGTAGAACATGATGGCAATTTGTAATGTCAATAAATAGCTTTCGAGACAGGATGGTCTTTTCTTCAGCAGCTGTAGCAGCTTTCAGCCTTGTGTCGAATCACTCAGATAACAATGGCACTGCCCGGTCAGGCCTTTTGCGACGTACTACTCACCACCTCTGTTGGGTTGAAAACTTAAAATTGTGTGCTAGAGTACTTAAGTACTTACTAGTTACTAGTGATACAGATTGTGATTATTATTTCTTCTCCTCAATGGCGACATAGCCGGAAACTCATACCATCTCGAAGAACCATCACTCCAAAACTTTCAAAGTCCTTCACGGTCTTGTCTCTTATCGCACGACAACAGCGAAATCGCATATCTGTAATGGGTGTCCTCTCAACGCTATCAACGTCCGACCCCGATCCCGACGAGGACGCGTCGTCGTACTCTGCAGTAGGCAGCCTAGAGCGCACGAAAGACAACAATATGCCAAGTGGACTGAGTTCTCCAAGCTGATAATTGGCAAAATTCACATCCACGAACGACATGGCTCGAAGACGAGGCAACATTTTTCCAAACGTATTCGTCCTATCAAGATCCGTGCGCAGATCGAAGAAGGCAAGAAGGAACTGAAGTGTCGAAGATGAAATTTGTTCGATATTTTCCAGGCGGTGAAACGATGATAAGAAGGTAGAAAGTACCGCGTGATGTCGTTCCTTGTCGTCGATGGTAATAGCAGCGACGAGATTGAGGTTCGTGACGTTCGCGCACGGTTTTCGTATGGCGGAGGTTAGCGCAGAGAAAACGTCGAGGGGATCGATGGGTATGTGAGTCACTGCATCCGTGTTGGAGTTATTCCATCGGATAGAAAGTGACAACGATCCTATGGAATCTTGGATACCATGCGACTTATTTGGACTTGTCAGGTTGACAACGCAGGATGAAGGTGTGACAGCCGCCAATAACGAACGCGGATGGCCAGTCAACGAAATAGACTTCTCGCTCGATTTACGTTCGAAATGTTGTTCAATCGCTGCAACCAAAAGATGGAAAGGAGCATCGACGGACGAAAGGCCACAAGCCGCGATAGTGATGTTGCAAGATGGCGGAAATTCGAGATGGTCCAAAATATGGCTGCAATGACGAAGAGGTGCATCGATATGGAGTATTTCGAGTAGGGGTAGTGATATGGATGGTTTGGAATAGGAAAACACTTCAGGTTCATCTAAATTATAATAAGCCGGTGTCAGAGTGGCATTGATTAATTCAAGATGTTTGAGGGCGGGCATGTTGCTCAGGACATCGAGCCACTCGGAAGGAGAAAGCGAGATACCGCTAGGGACGTGGTGAACTATCAATTCCGAGAGGTGACTAAAGGCGTGGGGGTCGAAAGCTGTGAAGCAGCCCGAAAGAGTCAACGAACGCATATTCCATGGGGTTTTACTGACGAACGCCGTTGATTTCCAAAGCATCAACATCATAGGTTCTAGTATTACTCCAGTGTCGACAACCGTCAATGATTCGAGGTGGGTCATATCCATCTTGTCGAGGCCGAAAGAAGGCCAGACCACAGCCGGTATCTTGAGCACGACGCTACGGCACTCTGGAAGATTGAAGAACCAGGGAGATAGTATCTTGGAATCATAACAAATGGGTAAGTCCCAACGTCGAACGAGGTCAACAGGCCGGGGAGAAGTTCGGTGAAGATTCTCATCTGCACAGGACTTCATCAAACTGTTGGTGACAGAAGGAATCATCATGTCGATTGGGAGTGTGCCACAGCGTGTAGTGACCTTTTTTATCCAGACCAAGGGGTCTTTGAAGTCAATGCTTTGGGCCCAGAGAACAGGAGAGTTAAGAGCAATGTGTCGCCATCGTTTACAGACTTGGGATGTGTGCCGAGTTGTGCGACTGGGACTGTGGATGTGTTGAAAGTCATATCGTGTGTTAAGGGTGAATATGTATAGTAGTATCTCCACTGGGAGATCGTAGATAGTCGCTGGTGGCTCGGTGACAGTCTCCGGGGCCTTTTTCGCGACGGAGACGTTCTGGGGCACAGATGGTGATATTGCGACTGCCATAATGCCTATGACACACTAGATATCAGGGGAAAATTAACGAACGGTAGATGATAACAGACATACGTTCAAGTTAATGGTGTAGAGTGCGCTTGATCTAATAGTTGCCTCAACTCGAACCCAAACGAGACGTTCTTCTTCCAGTAGATAAGAGAACACAAGAGGGTATAGCGGGGGGGAAATGTGTGTTCAAGGCGATAGGGTGAAAAGTCAGGAAACAAGCTGTGTTCAAGGGATTTGGGTCCAAGATATTTCTACTTGTAAGTTGGCCCCCTGTTTCTATTCCTGGATATGCTTGTCCAAAACAACGACAAACTTGACACTTTCTAATTGTTCGTCTCTTGGAGTTGCTGTTAGCAACCGTATTTTTTTGGTCCTTCCTGGGGCCAGCTGTGGCCCCCGCCACATAAGGGCATGCCATTGTTCTGAAACAATACAGGCAATGATTCAAAATGGATTTCGAAAATGTTGATCAAATATTTGTTAGCTATCAACAAAATATGATGAAAATCTTGAGGGAAATAATACTATTGGTACTTCGAAGTTGAACCTCAGAATGGCGATGACGGGATCAGATTCAGTACGACTTCCGAGGATGTCTCCACATCAGGGGTCGACCAACAAAGCTCTGTCAGACGAGGTATATGGCCATCTCATGATGAAATGTGCAGTGAGAACGTGAAGGACTGTGAAGGACTTACTGGGGTGTCTCTGTCAACGACAATACCAGGTCATTATTGTAGGGGCAACTACAACATATATAGGCCGCCGTAGATCTAGAGTAGGACGTGACTAGCTTTCTATCCTGCGTGATGGGAAATTAAATTGTCATAATAAAGGCAAGGCTGGGATGATGACATTAAAGTACACCCTGATCCATCACATGAATTCTGCAACTAGAAAGAGACCTGCCAGCCTCTCCTCTCCAAACCCATCAGTCGATAAGGTACTTTCGCTTGAAGAAGGCTCTAAGGTGGAATATTTGCCATGCGCCAAGACCTGCGAGAGAGAGTATTGTGAACCATGCGAAGTTTTGGACGCGTGTATTTGTTGAGACTAGGTAAGGAGAGGGTTATAGAGATGGCTAGCCTAAGGAAACATATGGAACGCACAATTTGTGTCGGTAAATTTCTCTTCACGTTGTTTGAGATACTCCATCTCGTCTACAACCTCCTTCACGAGGCCTTCAAGCTTGCGCATCTCGGTCTCAAGGGCAGATAGCGATTCTTGGTTCGCAATAGCACTAGAACAAGATTTTGAAAATAAAATGAGCTCTTAAAAAGAAATAGAGACACGTACTTGTAGTCCACGGCATCAGCACCAATATCAATATCCAAGTCGACGACACGACTCAGTTTTCCATGCTCACTAAAGCTCACGTCTACGGATAATTAGACAATGTATGACATTTTGTATGACGCTGACCTACCGCCCTCAATGTAATTCTTGAAACATACACCAACTTCACCATCGGCATGTGTCGTAATAGCCAACCTGGATTCGCCCTTGATACCCCTCTTACTGAGGTAGACATTCTTATTTTCACTGGAATCGAGTATGCTGACGTCTACACGTTGGTTATCCCCCGGTCCGACGTTGGCAGTGACGATGACAAGGGTGTCAGTGTGTACTGTGTTCCAAATACACTTCGTTGGAGGATATTGGAAAGCTGGGAGATTAAATTTGATTGCTGCAACTAAATGGACTGTTGAGAGAAAGAGAAGAAGGAGAGGAAGAGGCATAAAGACATGAGCCCGCGATGCCCATGTCATTTTCAGAGGTGAGCGCTTGAGCGTTTGTGTCAACGTGGATAGATGACACCCGGCCCGTGACTCTCCGATCTGTTCAGAACTTATTTCAAAGACCCCCCTCCGCGCATATATAGCTTCCATGGAAGATTTTACTGGTGATCATTGCTATTTACTTACCCATTTATTAGAACGCTCTTTCTGGCTTGGACATCGCACTTTTGAATATCAAAGGAAAGAAATTGGCTGTCCCCATCATTCGAAACGAAATTCGCTTTTATGGCTGGATTGGAGGTGACACATTCCAAGGCCTCGTCGCTTCTGCTCAACCAGGGTAGGATCAAGGTTTCACGTCTATTAAAATAAATTCTACATTTATAGACAGTTCTTAGTAGCTAAAACGCTGAACAAGTTGTGTTCAATGGTGTTGCAGAATCTCTGGCATGAATTGACTCTTCCACTCTCCTCGAGGCAGCTGTTCAAAGCGTGAAAGGCGTTCGCACTTTAACTTGACGGGCGATCTGGCAGAGTTGCTTGAACCCCATCAACCTTTGTTCATTGAAGGTTCGTTGGAAGAGCCTATGCCCGTCCTATTCTTCCACTCTTTGACCTTATCTTTTCTACAGCCCCTGCTTCCCTCTCACCCACAAGACATAGCAGATCTGTCAAAGTTCATCAGCACCCCAATCGCTTTAGGCGAGAGGCTCTTCACCCGCTTCCGACCCTACCTGGAGAGCAGAATTATCGGCATCGCTCAACCTCACGTTCTAACTGATGTCTTCTGACCATATGTATCCCATTGTGGTGGTATTAGTGGTTAACATCGGATAGCTTCCATGACGGAGGCATACGACCTCGGATTGGCACCTAATTGTCCCTTGACACCCATCGCCTTGGCAAAATGCACGCAAGTTGCTGTTGCCGTTCCCAATTGTATGTCTGAAGTACCGCTATTATCTTTAACGACTGACCACATCACTCTTCATCTAACACATATATCACGATGGACATGTCGATATTCTGAAAAGGTACGTATACTGGCGGTTTCTTTCTCGAAAACTGTCATTTGATCGCCTTGTTTCCGAATAATAACAA
>Ga0193743_1002831_pt1 | contig 11887 bp, 5 predicted proteins | sample L2c2metaG_FD_143038 | JGI IMG/M metagenome (GOLD analysis project Ga0193743, IMG submission 143038) | Soil microbial communities from a riparian zone of the East river system, Colorado, United States - L2c2 | ecosystem: Environmental > Terrestrial > Soil > Riparian zone | place: USA: East River... | reverse complement strand
GAGTAGTTTTGGATTGAAGTAGAGAAAGAAGGGCGAGGATGGGTAGGTGACGTCAACCGTGTCAATGCAACCATTGCTATCGTTTTCTTTTGAGAAGAACATCGGACGCCCGTCTACATCCGCAACGAGTTTGTGAGCCGCAATTGTCTGACGGAAGGCGAGAGAGGTAAGGTAGCGATAGTCAGCGCCTCCAATCTGCTCCATATGGGTCATTACCTCTTGATCAAAGTTACGCCCACGCTCTTCCAGAGCCGGATATTCAGTTTCGGCAAGGGTGAGCATCGCTGCTTCGGTCATTCCTTCGCGTTGCCAATAGGGTCGCAGTTTCCGGCCCAGATACTCGATAGCGTAACCCTCGGTATAACCGAGCAGAACATGTCGCTTTACTGGCTGACTGCCAACCCCTCCCAAAGGCAGAACAACTGCGAGGTGAACCGGCTGATCGTGCCCCCCGGCTGGACGAGGCATTGCCAGATCATCCGCGTCCGGGAGGTCGCCGTTTTTACCAAAGCTTGCCATACTCTCGTAAGAAAGAGCAGTGTTCGACACAACTCCGTCCGGAACACCCAAATGGAAATATCCCCAATCAATGCGGATGCGGTCACCTGACTGATGGAGCGTCGCCTGATCACGCGAACCAACATTAAGCAGGCTTAGATGTGGGATACGAGTGCGACTCCACGTGACTGGCTGTGCGGAGTCGTTGACCGCTACATTTGCATCCACGTCCAACATCAGCTCCACTCGATGCGTCTTACCATCGGTCGCCGAGGCGCTCCACGAAAGGTAAGTGACAGGTCGTGACATCACATCTAAATCCTGTGGCAGCAGGGGAGAAAAGAACGTTACTTCAAGATGTATGCCATGATCTGCAAAGGTATACCGCGTGTGAAGCGGGGTAACCTCTAGTGAGATTTGCTGCATGGCCTCGACCGAGGGCAGACCAAAGTATCCACGCGGAATGGTCCCCATCCAGCGCTCGACGCGCCCATCGATACGCACCAATCCAACCAAGGGTTGTGGCGCTTCAGACCAATGTTTCGTCGGGGTGTCGGTGAGATGATCTGCCATCGACCAGATGCTGAAATAAGGATCATTTGTAACCAGCGGCACAGCTGGTGGCCGGTGCTCCTGTTGCGCTAGTGCGGCTGATAAGGTCATACAACTGATGACCAATGCGCTAAATAGACTCCAAATACTCACCACTCACCTCGACACTGCACAATGCGCTTCATGCTAAGAACTTGTGGGAGCAACCGCAATAGTCGCAGACGCCCATTTTTGAATAGTCCTACCGCACTAGTCCGTGCCGACAGCCCTTTCTTGCGCTAGGATGTTGTGTACTGTATCGGGAGCACCTATGAACGCAGAGCAGCGGATTAAAGTTTTGATAGTCGACGATCATCAGGTTGTACGGATGGGTCTCAAGACAATGCTAGAAAGCGAGCCAGATATCTGCGTGATTGGTATGGCATCGAGTGGAACGGAAGCCTTGGATGCCCTGGCCAATCTGGAAGTTGATGTTCTCCTTACCGATCTACACATGACCGAGATGGGAGGAGACGCACTAATTATGCAGGCGCGAAGATCTAACCCGAAATTGCATGCTGCCGTGCTTAGTAATTACAGATCTGATGAAGATATCTTCAGTGCGATCAAGGCCGGAGCAATGGCTTATATCCTGAAGAGCGCGCTGCTCGAACAGGTTGTCCGCGCGATCCGTGATGTTCATCAAGGGAAGACAGTCATTCCGCCCCACATTGCGGAGCAACTCGCGCAGATTGTTAGCCGTAATCCTCCGAGTGCACGTGAAGCCGAAATTCTGCAGCTTGTGGCGCTCGGAATGAATAATCGAGAGATCGCAGACAAGCTCTTTATCAGCCGCAATACTGTAAGAAATCATGTCAACAGCTTGCTTGAAAAGCTTGGCACACGTGACCGCACCGAAGCAACTGCGGTGGCAATCAAACGCGGATTGGTACGAGTTAACTATGACTAACTATGCCCGGTGCGGCATACGTGTTTGCAGCGATCGCACCCAATCGATGGATCTGGGTCCAAAGCCGTACGGTACATGTACTGTGATTTGCGTACCCAAACCTGGTGCACTGGTAATGCTAATTTGGGCTCGAACTTTTGCGCACCGCCGTTGCATCGTACGGAGACCGAAACCAGTGACAGCTGGATCATAGACAAAGCCGATCCCGTTGTCTCGCATATTGAGCACAACACCCTCGGCTTGGTATCGCAGTTCTAATTCCATATCGGTCGCATGCGAGTGCCGGAGCATGTTGGTGATCGCTTCTCTGCCAATGTGAAAGAGAGCATCACGCACCGGCATTGAAAGCGATCGCGCGGTTCCTTCTCTTACAAAGCGAACAGGAAATACTTTGCTATCGCGCCGGACGTCATCGAGCATCTCGCGGGCACAGCGATCAAGAGCGAGTAAAAAATCGCCACCCTCATCTGCATCTGGGTGCAGTGCTGCGATACAGGCACTAGCCTCGCGGTGGCTGTGCGAGACCATTTCATAGGCTCGGTGGAGCATCTCAATCACATCCGATCGGTCGGCGGTGCCGATTCGCATGCTGTTACACAGGCCCTGCAGGTGAAAACCTACGCCGGCAAAGCTTTGGGCCAGCGTGTCATGCATATCATGCGCCAGGCGCTCGCGCTCGTTGATGATAGCGTGCATCTTCCAGCGCTCGAGGCGAATGAAAAGATATATACCGCAAGCGAGCATCGCCATACTTACGCATGCTACCCGTATTAGCTGCCGACCGTTCCACCATGGAGGACCCGCGAGGACCTGCACGTCATCGACCGCTCTCATCAAGACAGTGAAAGCTACGTCAGTTCGGTCTGCCGGTGGCAGGATAGTACAGATACCTCGAATGGAAAGGTCGCTACCCGGCTCCCATTTCTCGTAAGTCTGCATAGAGAGACCGCCGCGGACAGTCGCGCTAAACGTTTGCGCCGAATCATAAAGCTGAAGTGTGATATTTCCCATGTGGTCGAATGACTTAGACCGCAACTTTCCACGCAGTTCCACGAGCGATGCATCAAACACTCCGCTTGCCGCCTCTGTTGAGGTAATAGAAATCGGAACAACCTCGGTACGGTCCCATAGAAGACGCACCTGATCGGGTACGAGTTGCCGCGTGAAACCGCTGTCTACGCGTTTACCGGAAATCTCGACTTCATCGCCAAGGTTGAGGTCCATCGTCTTGCTGAGTTGTACAGCAATGCTTCCGGTCTGATCCTGTACGAACATGGGAGCGGTCAACGTAACGACTCCTCGGACCGTCACGGGCTCATTATTGAGTGGTGTCGCACGAACGTCTTCAATGGGGGAGATCTGTTTTGTAGTGCTATGCTCTGATCCTCCGATAAACTGTGCCGTATTGTCAGGCTGATAACTGCGGACCGGAAGATAGGTGTTCTGGAAATATCGTTCACGCATCCTGCTGTAGTCGGACTCGCGACCTGGATAGTTTGGCTGTTCTAGAAATTGAGAACGTAACCGTATTTCTCGCCATGCGGATTCGCTCGTCGCGGTAACGGAGACGTTACGCCACGCGCCCCCTGTGGCCTTTGAACGCAGCCCTATTCGTCCGCCTGCAATACAGGGCTCATCGCTGAAAGCTCCCCAGGAAGTCTGTCCGGTTTTGATATTTATTGCTTCTGCGCCGATCCGGCATCCTAAAACGACGACACGCAACCGATACCAGACACCGATCTGTACACCTCCCTTCATTGGAACCGGCTGTCCCTCCATCCAGCCATGATCGGCACGACCGATAACTAGAGCGGAGTCAGCCGAACGCAGCCCAACATAGTAGCCTTTATAGGAGTCCACCCCTCGCTCTTCGTCCCCAGATCGGACGATTACTCCAACATCCCCTTCATGACCTATCAACTTGAGCTCTGCACCTAGCTGATAGTCGGTCCAATTGGGTGAACCGGACACTAACTTCGCACCTCCCTCATCCGAGCGGTTGTAAACGGCGCCGTTATCGATCTGCCATGCTCCTCCCAAAGGAGTCCACTCGGCTGCTTTGTTGCTCTGGAAAGAATCTTGATAAGGGAACGCCACTCTGCCTCGGCGCAAAAAATAAACGAGCAGTGCAGACAGAATAATCACGAACAACGCAGAGGCTATGATCCAATATCGACAACGAAAGAAGGTATCCCGAGTCATGATTTGAATCGCCAATCCATCATCAGCATGGTTTGAATACTTTCGTCGTCGATATTCTCGCGGGTCAGTAGCACGGGCTTGACGTAGCTGTAAGGAGGAACCTGATCCCCGCGGCTTTGCGCCATAACGGAAGATACTGCCATAATTCCCATCGCACGCATGTTCTGAGCGATCAAGGAATCAACAGCTCCTTGTCTAAGCAGATAGAGAAGGTCCAAATTGTGATCGCATCCAACAATTTGAATCTGATGCGCGCTTCCAGTTGTTCGAACCGCTGCAATGGCCCCGCGAGTAGCTGTAGTAGTCAGCGAGAAGATTGCAGAAAGATGAGGATGTGCCTTTATCGCCTTTTCTGCTGCGAGCTCGGCCTGCCCAAAGCTAAACGGCCCTTTAATCTTTTCGACAACACTAATCTGCGGTTCTTCGCGACTTAGTGTTGTCTCGAAGGCGCTCGATCGATCGCCGTTGCGCGAGGACAGTGGATCAAACCCAAGAATGAGAACCTCTCCTTTCCGATTCAAGATATCGCCCATCCGCCTTGCAGCCAGCTTGCCCGTTTCTTCCACATCGTTCAATACGAACGAAAGCATCTTTTCCGGCTTAAGTGAAACAGGTGTTCCAACGATCACTACCGACATACCGCTGTCGAGAGAACGCTGAATGACCGTATTCAGGGCGAAAGGATTGCTTGGGCTCAGAATAAGTCCCATATTGCCACTGCGTATGGCGCGTTCCGCCAATACGATCTGCTGCTCTACATCGCCTTCTTCGGTCGGACCATTCCAGTAAGTTCCAACCTTTTCCTTTGCAGCCGCCTCGTTCACACCCGCGTGTTCCGTAACCCACATGGACTCGGATGACTGGCCGGGAATAACACTAATGATCATGCGAGACGGAGCAGAGCGGCATCCCGAGTCGAAAGACGTTACGAAGCAGACCACCGAACACAGAACTATCAACGCGGCATTGGGCCGGATCATTTGAACCGTCTTCGAGATACCGAGGAATCGCAGAATCATTGGTGTTTCCGGCGAAGAGACGAGGAGCCATCGGCCAAATCATCCCTTCAGCGAGTGCGATAGGTATATCACGAGAGATAAAGATTGGAAATCCGAGATCTTTTGATAAGCCCACCAAGTAATCTCGGGCATCTGGGGACAGCAGGAGTGTTTAGGTAGTCCTGCTGCACTACTGCAGATTGATGATTCGGGACCATTGACGGCCTCTTTTCAAGAGTCTTAGTATTCTCCTAAATTTCGAGACCGTTTCGTAAAGTGTCCCGCGCCCTAAAGCAGCGGACAGTACTGAGCTGTGCCTAGGCAAGGTTGGGACGGTTCGGAGGATAAATGTCGGCGAAGCGTCTGACATTAGACCGACTATCTTCAGTGGCCCTCTTCCTGGGGTCCCAGAGAAACTCAGTTGTTTGGAGGCAGTAATGAAGATGCGAATCGGCAAAGCGATCCTGTCTTTTTCAGTCTTGGTGCTTTTAGCGGCCGGGTCACTGTTTGCTCAGTCCAACCAAGGCACTATTGCCGGCAATGTGCTTGATAGTACGGGCGCCGCTGTCCCGCATGCCGCCATCGTAGCCAAGAATCGTGAGACGGGGTTTACATCGACCGCGGAATCTTCGGGAGCCGGATCCTATCGGTTTCCCACCGTTCCGCTCGGTTCCTACGATATATCCGTAAAAATGCCGGGCTTCAAGGCCGCGAATTATTCGGGAGTATTGGTTCAGGTCAATACCGTGTCGACTCTCGACATGACGTTAGAGGTAGGTAGTTCTTCTGAGCAGGTTACGGTCGAAGCGTCGGCACCTTCTGTGCAGTCAGAATCCTCGGAGTTAGGTGGCGTTGTAACAACAAAACAGGTCATTGAGTTGGCACTGGGAGGCGTAGGCGCGCTTCGGTCACCCGAGGCGTTCGTTTTCCTTCAGCCGGGAACGATTGGACCTGGAACACAGAACACCTCGAACGGTATCCGGCAGATAAAGATCGGAGGGGCTCAAAACCAGGGAATGTCCATCTTGGTGGATGGTCTCGATCAGCTTCGCTCTGAAAACGCGTCGTTTTTCGACGAGGAATCTCCCTCAGTTGAGGCTATTCAAGAATTTAAGCTTACAATCTCGAACCCTTCTGCCGAATTTGGACGCACAACAGGAGCAGTCGAGAGCTTCGCTACAAAGTCGGGTACAAATGCGTTTCACGGATCTGTATACGATATATTTCGCAACGAAGCTTTGGACGCGAATACTTACTTCAACAATGGCCGTAAGTCTCTTTGTCTGGCAACCGCCACAAACACGTCTGCAATCGCGAACTGCAACAATCTCTATCGAAGACCTTCCAATAAACAGAACGACTACGGCGTAAGTCTAGGCGGCCCGGTATCCATCCCTCGTCTGTATAACGGCCATGAACGAACCTTCTTCTTTTTCTCATGGGAACAGTTCAGGCAGAGCACAGGAGGTCCGGTCACATCAACTGTTCCAACAAATGCGATGCGGAACGGTGATTTTTCCGCTCTTCTCACGACATCCGTCATTACTACAAATACATGTGATGGCACGCCTGTGTATAACGGTCAAATCTTTGATCCCGCTACGACGAGAACGGTTAATGGCGTCCAGTGCCGAACAGCGTTTCCGGGTAATCTCATGCCGGCTGGACGGATTACATCGATTGCGAAGAACTACCTCAACTACTATCCGCTGCCTCAGGTTGCGGGCACATTCAACAACTACACCATCAATCAGCCGTATCCGATTACCAATACAACGTACACGGTTCGCATCGATCACGACCTTACCACCCGCAATAAGATATTTGGCTCCTGGACGGCACGCCAGAACACGAGCCAGAAGAACCCCCGAACTCTTCCCGATCCGGTTGACCCGAACCAATGGAACCAGAACTTCGTAACTCACCTCTTCCGGTTTGGACTAACGACATCTGTGAATGCGCATGTCGTGAATCAGTTACTGGTAGGGTTGAACCGAACAAACGCTAAGAATTTCAGCGTCTCGGCTCAAGGCAACATTAACTACGCACAGCAACTCGGCATCAGCAATATCGATGCAGTCGCCTTCCCGATAACCACGGTTGGGGAATCGATCCCAGTGTTAAACAGCGGTAATAATGGGGACCCCGTCGACAATGGATTGCGCTTCGCCGACACTGTTTCCATCGAACATGGGCATCACTATTTCAAAATCGGCGGAGACTATCGCTATCAACAATTCTTAACTTTCAATGGGCCTATCCCACGGCTTACATTTGCTCGGGCCCAGACCGCCGGAACCGCAGCAACCATTGCAACGACGAACAGTGGAAACGGATTTGCGAGCCTCCTCCTTGGCCTGCCAAATTCTGGCTCTATTAACGTGTATTCCAGCCAGCCACGTTGGCTTTCTGCTTATTGGGCAGTCTTTTTGCAAGATGATTACAAGGTCTTGCCAAACCTGACGTTAAATCTGGGGCTGCGTTACGACGTCGATCTTCCGCGTAGGGAATCACGAAACCGAACGTCTAACTTCAGCGCGACGGCGATTGATCCTGCCTCAGGCAAGCCTGGCGCCTTGATCTTTGGGACGACTTGCAATTGCAATGCGAAATGGATTGACGCCTACTACAAGGACATTTCGCCACGCCTCGGTTTCGCCTATTCTCCTGGTGCAGGCAATGGCAATTCAGTCATACGTGGCAGCTACTCCATTCTGTATGCGCCAATGTTCTACGCAGATGGCGGAAGCCAGATGAACACCGGGTACAAAGCAAACGCTGCATTCAATAGTGTGAATGCGTTTTCACCTGCCTTCGATCTCGCGGGAGGCTTTCCGGCGTATACGGCTCCTCCGCTTCTAAATCCCAGCTATTTTGAAGGTCAGATCGTGGCCTCTAACTACATCAGGCCGAATATGAACAAGCCTGCGATGACGCAGCAATGGAATCTGGAGGTCCAACAGGAGTTTGCACCTGATCTTATCTTTACACTTGGTTACCTGGGCCAGCGAGGCAATCGGCTGCGTTCCAACCTGGAAAACATCAACAATATTCCAAAGAGTGCGTTTCAACTCGGAGATAACTTAGCTCGCACCCTTGCTTCGAATACCGCAGGCGTCACAGCTCCCTTTGCTTCGTTCTATTCGCTGTATGGAAATAATGTGCAAACATCCCAGGCGTTGCGCCCGTTTCCGCAGTACCAGCAGATTCAGACAAATTGCTGCCTGCAGAACGACGGTCAATCAACGTATCACGCGCTGCTCGCATCTCTGCAGCGTCGTTTCCGGAGTGGTACCAACCTCCAGGTCTCATACACGTGGTCCAAAAACATCACGAATTCGGACACGATCGTACTAAACACAAATAACCTAAGCTCGATTCAAGACCCGACCTATCTCAAGGGTGAGAAGTCTCTTAGCACGCAGGATCTGCCAAACGTTTTCGTTACGAGCTTTATTCAGGAGCTTCCGTTTGGTAGGAACCGCCGCTATTTCAATCATGGGATTACGAGCTACCTCGCAGGTGGTTGGCAGGTTGGAGCAGTTTTGCGCTACCAATCAGGCACTCCAATCTCGTTTGGCTGTGCATCATCTATACCCGGATGGGATAACTGCGTGCGCTTCAACCAGCGTCCTGGCAGCTCCTTCCGTAGTGCGGCTTCGCGTAACAATTCAGTGAATCCTTTTGTCGTTACGAGCAAGGGAGCCGATCCTGCTGTCAACAGTCTCTTCAATCTGAATGTTACACGTGACGCGACGAATGGGGCGTTTTTAGATCCAAATGCATCCCGCAATGGCGGAGCATATCAGCTTGGTAGTATTGCCCGTGTTACATCGGCGTTCCGCATGAATGGATTTAAGAACGAGGACATTAGCATTATCAAAAACACGCGAATCAATGAAAAGATGGATCTTCAGCTAAAGTTTGAGATGCTCAATGCATTCAACCGTCATGCATTTGGAGTTCCTTCTGTGACCCCAACCGACAATCTCTTCGGAGTTCCAACCACAACGCTCACTACGGCACGGAACTCGCAACTCACCGCACGCGTCCGATTCTAGTTGCACGCAAAATCAGGGAGAGCCGTCATGAGCGGTTCTCCCTTGACCTATTTAGAAAGTTCCAACAGCATATTATTCAACTTCTAGGAGCTAATTAATGCCAACCTGCCGCCGCGCATCCACAGCGCTTGCAAGTTTGCTTTTTCTCTTTACTTGCACTCGCGCTACGGTGCTCCATGCAGACCCCATAGCGGCAAACATTTCCGCTGTTAAGCAAGGCCCAATTGAAGTTTCCGCTACAGAATCAGCTCTGACGATGCGCTGGACCGATGCGTCCAGCCAGCAGTGGTCAGCTGTCTTTGCGTTAGATACCAAGCTTCCTCTTATCACGTCGATCGCTGTTAACGGGCGCAATGTGGTGGAGAAGGCGACACCGGTTTATCGCTGCAGCACAGGAACACGTACAGGAGGCTGGGACGCGTTCTTCGACTTCCCACCTGCCAGGCCACAGGGAACACGGAACTTCATTCAGAGTTTTCATCCGACGGCTGCTACAGTGCGCACGATAGGCGACCGCGTAGAGGTGTCTTTTAACGGAATGGAGATGGGGATCTTCTCCGGAACGATGCGCTACATTTTCTATCCCGGCAGCGCACTGATCCAGCAGGTTGCCGTGCTTGAAACGAACGAGCCCAACGTCGCATACACCTATGATGCGGGGCTGCAAATGGCGTCTGAAGCAGACCGAAAGCCGGGTCTCAACATGGCGTCCAATATCGTCTACTACGATGCTGAAGGTAAGCTGCAATCGATCACGTCACCGTACGGTTCAGAGCGACACACGCTTCAGGTGCACTACAGGGCTGTGGCCGCGAGGATGGGAGTAGGAAGCATCGTTGCACTCCCCTCGCCTCACCGATACCTGTTCGCTCGCGACTACAGCACGAACATGGGGTATGCATGGTATAGCTCGTGGCGCGGCAAGGTCGGCCTCGGCATCCAACAGCCTCTCGACGACAACACAAGCATTTACCCATGGATGAACGCTCCTCCCGGCACCAAACAGGAGATGGGAATATTCTTCCTGCTTGGCAGCGGTTCCGCCAAGCAAACCCTCGATAAAGCGCTCGCCTACACGAATAAAGATTTCTTCCCACATGTTGACGGCTACGTCACCTTTGCTCCGCACTGGCATTTCGCTTTCACGGAGCAGGCTGTAAGCAACGGTACAACAGAGATACCGCCGTTCAAGCCAGGGTTGGAGAGCCTCGGCGTCGATTCTGCGATGATCATGGACTTCCATATTGACGGTCACCCCGCAGACCTGACGGGCCTGCGGATGCGAGAACTCGACGACTATTACAAAGCATGTCGACAACAGTCTGACAATAAATTTCTGCTAATCCCAGCAGAGGAAGCGGATGTGATTCTCGGAGGACATTGGTCGCTCACTTTTCCTAAACCCGTCTATTGGATGATGGATAGGAAAGCCAATGAATCTTTCGCGAAGCCAGATCCAAAGTACGGCACGGTGTACCGTGTTCACACCCCGGAAGAGATGTGGAAACTGGTACAGGTCGAACATGGTTACGCTTACCAAACGCACCCGCGCACGAAGGGTTCAACAGGGTATCCCGACAAAATTCTAAACACGGCATACTTTCGTGACCCTCAGTACTTCGGGACTGGATGGAAGGCGATGCCGTCCGATTTATCTTCCTCGCGGCTAGGCGAGAGGGCTTTTAAAACGGTGGATGACGTCAACAATCTTGGTCTTCGTAAGGTCATGCTCGGAGAGGTTGATATGTTCCAGATTTCAAAAACCGACGAACTTTACGGCCACATGAACGTGAACTATGTTCGGATCAGCAAACTACCGGATTTCGACCACTACAAGGTTCTTCTTGACGCGGTCGCACGCGGAGATAGTTTTATTTCGACGGGCGAGGTCTTAATGCCGCAATCAAAAATCTCTTCAACGGGCGGTGACTCCGTACATGTAGAGATTGAGACATCCTCAACTTTTTCTCTCCGAATTGCTGAAGTGGTTTGGGGGGACGGCAAAAGCACTCACACAGAACAGTTTGAACTCGACAAATTGCTTGAATTCGAAAAACGGTCTTTTCAGTGGAATGTAAACGCCCCTGCATGGAGGTGGGCTCGTGTCGCTGTTTGGGACATAGCGGGAGGCGGCGCGTTTTCGAATCCTACGTGGCGAGAAGAACAAAAGTGAAAACTAAATTGCGCTCGCAGAGAGTACGGCACCAGCCAAACATCAGCTATGATTTGTAGCCTGTTCGACCGTTCCATATACCTACCTCAGAAGTCGTTGTTCCGCCGAAAGAATTCCACGCTTCGCTTAAGTCACGATTAGGAACCTGCTGATATGCGAAAGCAACCTATGCTTACCCTCAGAGATCTCAGCAACTCGCTCTGGCCATAGATGGCTTTCGGTTCGGTCGGACCGTTCATTAGAGGTATAAGCACCGAAGGCTTGTCGCGCGGGGTTGCTCTCAATGGTGACTAGTTGCCGAATAAAGACAACTGATCTCCCGCTGTTGTGTCATGGCCCGCATATTTGTGCTTGTGACCTGACGATTATGTGTATTGTTGCCCACGCGTCACCCGGGACAAACAAGCGGGTGTAATTCGTAAAGTATTGTAGCGTCATAATTGATGCAAAGCCG
>Ga0193743_1002830_pt1 | contig 11892 bp, 7 predicted proteins | sample L2c2metaG_FD_143038 | JGI IMG/M metagenome (GOLD analysis project Ga0193743, IMG submission 143038) | Soil microbial communities from a riparian zone of the East river system, Colorado, United States - L2c2 | ecosystem: Environmental > Terrestrial > Soil > Riparian zone | place: USA: East River... | reverse complement strand
CCTTATGGACAGTTTGCACACCGTTTTCGAATACAAAATATCGTATGACAATGCAAAGAAGGAATACATCCTTGATCCGGTTGGTACGCACATTTACAACAAGGAAAAGGGTGGTCCAATACAAATGGTTCTGTCGCGATAAGGAAGTCGGGGCGAAGAGAGGTCTGATTTGAGACTCGGTTATACAACTTTTGAATCTCAGCACCGGGCGAATGCTAGGTTGAATCGCCCGATGATCCTGCTCGACGATCGGAGGAGACGGCGGAATTTGATCACTTTGCACTTCCTCTGAGAGGACGTTCGTCAGCTATGGCGGAAAGCTATTTTGGGTCGAACCACTCACAGTCCAATAACTCCTTGGGAGGTCCATTCGAGTCGGAATACCCTGTCGAGTTAGCGCCTGATCCAGCTCGGATGGATCTACTTCCGAGTCACGATGACGCTATGTTTGGATGGCACGGAGGAATAACAATACCGTTGATGTGTTTATGCAAGTAGCTGTGCGTAGAGCTTCAGCAAACCAATCGATGGAGGTCACGCAACGTAGGCGTGATTCCTGCTGAAGTGTATCCCGCTAGCCACCCAGCGTTCGATGAGAGGATGTATTTATGTTGATGGACCCGAGCCGCCGCAGTCTATTAAAGCATGTCGGCGCAAGCGTCATGACATCCAAGATAATTGGTAATATTTCGCGTGTGCCGCTGCCAGCAGAATCATCACCTCCGCGCTTGGTTCGCCTTTCGTTCAATGAAAACCCGTATGGGCCCTCACCTCACGTCGCTGAGGCAATTCAGCAGGAATTTGATCGTCTGAACCGCTACGCGGATAGCCAGGCAGCACAACTTCTCGCTGAACAGATTGCAACCTACGAACATGTACCCCGTGAACAAGTGGTTCTCGGCGAGATCCTCGGACTTCTGGGTTCGTATCTCGGTACACAAGGAGGATCGGGAGGCGAGTTCATTTACTCAACGCCAGGCTACCTTGCGCTGATCGACGCAGCATCGGGTGTGGGAGGGGTTGGCGTGCCTGTTCCGTTGAATGGACAATATCAGAACGATCTCCCAGCCTTGAGTCGGAAAGTGAATCAGCGGACTCGCGCCATCTATCTTGTGAATCCTCACAATCCCACGGGCACCGTAAATGATGGCGAAGAGTTCAAGGACTTCCTCCGTAACAATTCGCAGAATGCCGTCGTAATCGTGGACGAAGCGTATTTAGAATACGCTGCCGACTTTATGTCTCGTTCAGCCGTCTCTCTGCTGCGTGATGGGGAGAATGTGATGGTCTTTCGGACCTTCGACAAGATCCACGCGCTTGCAGGATTACCGATCGGCTACGTGCTTGCTCCTCGTGCTCTCGCTGATGCTTTACGGAAGCAGGGCGCAGGTGATGCTGAGTCTCTAGGGCGCCTGAACATCGTCGCTGCATCCGTAGCTTTGCGAGATACCGCTCAGATGGACCGAACTCGAAAGGCCATTGCACATGAACGCAGCATTTGGCTCTCCGTACTGCATGACTTGAAACTTCAGCATTCGGAGCCAAATGCAAACTTCATCTTCTTCAACGCACGTATGCCACAACCGAAGCTCGCCGAAGCAATGCTGTCCCACGGCATCGATATTGGTCGGGCGCACCCACCGTACACCAATTGGGCACGCATTACGATAGGGTTGCCTGAAGAGAATCGGCGTGCTCAGGCTGCACTACGACTTTCCTTAGATGGATCTGCTGCGCACAACTACAGCGGCGCAGAATGAATCGACACTTATCCTCCGCCTTTGGTTCGCGGCTACGTTTTTCGAGTAAAGATAGCGCGAGTTCAGCAGATGGGTCAGACTGAGAGGATGGTCCGTAGGAATGATTCTCAAGATTCACGAAGTTGGCAATCCTGTCTTGCGCAAGGCTGCGCGGTCGTTATCTGCGGATGAGATCCGCAGCAGAGACTTCCAGGACTTGATTGGGTACATGCGAGACACGCCAGGGGTGGGCTTGGCGGCGCCGCAGATTGGAGAATCGCTTCAGATCACGGTTATTGAAGATAAGGCTGAATATCAGAAAGGTGTCACCGCCGAACAATTGACCGAGCGCCAGCGAGTGCCGGTCGACTTCCACGCAATCATCAATCCGCAAATAGAGCTGCTCACACCTCCGCATCCGTCATTCTTTGAAGGCTGCCTCAGTATCCCGCGACTGATGGCAATCGTAGCCAGGTCGCGCTCCGTTCGAGTGACCAACGTCGACGAACATGGAGAACAGAGGGTAATCGAAGCGGCCGGCTGGTATGCGTGGATTCTGCAACACGAGATCTACCGTCTCCACGGCCGGCTCTACACCGATATCATGCAGCCCGAGACGCTTACCACCATTGACGAACCACCAGCGCAATAATCCGGCATCGACCTCAGTCAAATAGACGATGGCATGGCCAGTGTATGATCTCTACCGCTCATCGGAGCGGACAAGTCCATCGTCGTCGTGCCAGCTTCACGAGCACACGAGGGGTCTCACAAGCGATGTTCCTGTAGTCGTTTGATCATCGCAATTTCTGTCACCACCCAGAGATCACATTAGGACAATCGACGATCTATTTGCAGGCGACTACACCTTGTCCGTGATTATTGTGCTGCGAGGACCTGATGTCTGTTCCGATCAAAAACCAACTGAAAAAGAGTCAGGAAGAGGGCCTGCGGTTCGCACAGATAGCAGCAGTACTTCGTGTTTTTATTGTGTTTTATTGTGTTTGTTCGTGGTGAATCGATGCATTAAGGGCGAGGGATCATTCGTTTCAGCGGCTTACGATGTGGCCGTCTATTTGCTTCTGAAGTAAATAGACATTCGCAAAACTTTGTGATTCCATGAGGTGCTCGCTTTGAAAACTCGTCTACTGTTGAAAACCGTGTGGCTGATTTCTTTTCTCTTCTTTTCAATATTGCTGAGCGTACAGCTTTCAGAACTTACTGCGATCGTATTGCCCCTCTTGAACTCAGCTCGTGACTCGAACGTGAGACAAATAGTTACAACTGCGAGTCATGAAAGTCATTCCGCTAAGAGAGTTATCGATAGCGCGGTTGAGCTGCTCTTCAGTTCCCTCTGGGAACTCTTTACGGAGTTAGGAGTGAACTAAAATGCCTTGTGACCACGATCTAGACACCATTGCAAATATCGATGGGCTATACAGCTACGCGCTGGTTCTGACCCACAATCATGCGGAAGCTGAGGACCTGGTGCAGGAGACATATGTTCGCGCCATCCTGGCAATGGACTCGTTGCGGCCGGACAGCAACCTAAAGGCGTGGCTCCTTACAATCCTGCGTAACATCTGGTTGAACCAGTTGAGGAAGGATAAGCTCGGCCCGCAATCGCTTGAAATCGGTCACCGTGATGGAGTTGCGGATTGTCTCACCGAGCCATCCAAAGACGCTCTTGGTATCTACATGAGCAAGGTGGAGGCGACGCACGTGCGCGCTGCGATCGACAAACTGCCTGTCGACTTGCGAGAGATCATTTTGCTTCGGGAATATGAAGAGCTAACTTATAGGCAGATAGCGGGGGTTCTAACCTGTCCCGCAGGGACAGTAATGTCGCGTTTGGCAAGAGCACGTGTAAGACTCCGTACAGTTCTTTCTGAGACGCTGATGCAATCCACGGTATTGTGAGGCATTCAAGTGAATTGTTGCCGCAACTAGTGATGGAGACCTCTACGTTGACCAGGATCTTGAAAGACGCGTCAATTGTTGACGTCTACGCGCATAAGAGTGTAGACCGCGGATTGTAAGAGCCCCACAAATCTGCAAGCGGTGAATCGCAGGCAATACATGCGCGGAGCCCATCGTTGACGATGTGATAGGCCGCCGCGCTCGTGAAATAAGGAAATAGCAATCTGCTATCAGCTGTTTTCTCTAAAGCCGTCGCACGCTGGTGCGGCGAATGTCTTCCGGACTCCCACGATCCCGCGCAAGAATCGGAGTCGGTCGATGCGGATTCTATTTGCACCCTTGGCTAAATCAGGAATAAGCAAGCCTGCAGAGTGTTTTGTATAAACGTGCTCAGTACTGATCGAGCCGGCTCGCCCCTGTGGCGCAGGACATCTGAAATGAGGTTTGCTTTGCCCCCCAATCAAGATCCGAACATCGAGACGCTCCTCTTAGGACCTTCACGAAATAGGTTCCTACTTATCAGTATTCAAGGAACGGCAACACAGACTACAACTCAAGTCTCGACATTGAAGACATCATGCTGTTCGTCAGACTCTCGGAGTCTGACGGGCCTGGCATCGATTGTCTCCCCGTTCACCGAGAAACTTGGGGAAGTTGCAAATGAACGCTCCACCTTACATTTGCGCGTTGAACTAATCGAGATGTTGCGAATATCGCAGCGGACGGTGGACTATGCGACGAAGGCTTACGAGTCGGGACGCCATGAGTATGCACAGCATGCTCGCTTCGGAAGCGACAGGCTGGACTACCTCAGTCGCAAGCTACTAACTGCGACGGCGACGTTCCGGGAGGCACAGAAACGTGATGGCACGAAGTTGGCTTTTAGTGAGTCTCTATGCAAAATTGCCATGGCACTGTTCTTCACATGTCAACATGCTTATGACCTCGCTTTGCGCGCGGCCGAGTGTTCAGCATGCGGTGTGCACAAACCATCGAAAGATCTCGTGACAATGGGCATGCGTGTGAATTCTGCTATGCGGCTATGTGTTGTGGCGCTCATGAAGAAAAGAGTTGAGCCTGCAGAGAAGGCATTGCATCAAATCGATATTTGGCAATGCGACAGAGATCAAATCAATTGGCCACGAGGTTCAATCGCGCCCCCCATGTCTACCCGGGCTAGCTGCGAACAGTCAATCGCGATTAGCTTACTGAAGATCATGGACAATATGCATTCCATAGCATTGGCTTCTACGGATGTGCTTGGCAGGAAATTGTGACTTCAGTAGTTTACCTCCAAAGTCATCTTGGTGCAACTATCTTGCGAATAATCGCACATATCGAATCTACCAAACGATCAATCGCGACCTCGATGGCGGCCATTATCCCAAAGCAAATTCGGCCGCCGAGTGCGGCCGGTAAATCAGTAATCGAAAAGAACAAGGGTCGCGAACAAGATGTTCGATGTTCTTCTCCTAAACCGCTGAACATAAGGACATTGCCGGGTCCTTCAGGGAATTGTTGCGTACTTTACAAGATGACAGAATTGTGGCACTACACATCAGAAACTATTTGGGATGATGGGGTGTTTGTCCTATCCCAAACGAAAACTACGGACGGAAAGGCTTCGATCCTGGTCGTTAGTGCGGCGCGTGCTCACCCAATTCCGAGCATCATTGCTCAGCTTGAGCACGCGTACTCGTTGCGATGTGATTTAGACAGCGCTTGGGCCGCATGTCCCTTGGAATTGATTCATCATCGGGGAAGGCCAGCACTGCTGATGGAACATCCCGGGGGTGAAGTTCTTGCCACATTGCTGGGTGAGGCATGGGAACTAACTCGGTTCCTGCACGTCGCCATAGGTATCGCCGTTTCACTGGGACGCCTCCATCAGCAGTGTCTCGTTCACAAAGACATCAAACCGGCGAACATCCTAGTAAACAAACAGACAGGCGAAGCGTGGTTGACGGGTTTTGGGATTGCATCGCGCCTCATGCGTGAGAGGCAGGACCCGGGGCCTCCTTTGATCATCGCGGGAACACTTCCTTACATGGCACCTGAGCAAACCGGCCGCATGAATCGGTCGATCGATTCGCGAAGCGATCTGTATTCGTTCGGCATAACTCTGTATGAGATGCTCACGGGCGCGCTGCCATTTACGGCCACTGATCCGATGGAATGGATCCACTGTCACGTTGCAAGGCCTCCGGTGCCAGTAAGCGAGAGAGTAGAGGGAATCCCAGTTGCCGTCTCTGCGATCATCTCGAAGCTCATGTCCAAGAATGCTGAGGACCGATATCAGACCGCCGCCGGTATCGAGCAGGATCTGCGGAGATGTCTAGCCGAATGGGAGTCACGGGGACAGGTTGACTCTTTTCCGCTTGCCGAGCATGACGCTTCGCGCCGACTGTTTATTCCGGAAAAGCTCTACGGCCGCGCGGCAGAGGTAGATCGATTGGTCCGGGCTTTTGAACTCGTTGTGGATTCCGGGGCACCAGGACTCATACTTGTCTCCGGATATTCCGGGATCGGCAAAACCTCGCTGGTGAACGAACTACACAAAGCGTTGATTCTACCTCAGGGCCTCTTTGCATCTGGAAAAGCTGACCAATTCAAACGCGACATGCCCTATGCCGCTCTGGGCCAGGCATTTCGTGGCCTTGTTCTCCGGATCCTGAGCCAGAGCGATATGGAACTTACCCACTGGCGCGCCTTGCTTCAGGAAGCGATGGGAACGAATGGTCAACTCATCGTGAATCTTATTCCTGAAATTGAACTCATCATTGGAAAACAACCACCCATTCGCGACCTCCAACTTAGAGATTCGCAGAATCGCTTCAAGATGGTATTCCGCCGCTTCCTTTGTGCGTTTGCCCGGCACGATCATCCTCTGGTGCTTTTCCTTGACGATCTGCAATGGTTGGATTCGGCGACCCTTGAGTTACTGGAGTCTCTATTGAAGGACCCGGATGTCCGATCTTTCCTGCTGATTGGAGCTTATCGGAGCAATGAAGTAGGTTCCGCGCACCCACTTAGGGGGATGCTGGAGGCGATCCGCAAGGCTGACGTCCCGGTAGACGAGATCGTGTTGACACCTCTTCATGCCGACGAAATAGGTACGATGATTGTGGAGACATTGCACTGCAGATGTGAACAGGCTAAACCGTTGGCGGCGCTCGTATACGAGAAGACCGGCGGCAATCCATTCTTTGCCATGCAGTTTGTTAGTGCCTTGGCCGAGGAAAAACTTATTGTGTTTGATCCGAAGCTGACGGCCTGGACCTGGGATCTCGAACGCATACAGACTAAAGGGTATACGGACAACGTTGCCGATCTGATGATCGGCAAATTGAACCGCCTGCCTGTGACAACAAGGGAAGTGCTGAAAAAGCTCGCCTGTCTGGAAACCGGTGCAGAGACCATAACGCTAGCGGTTGTTCACGAAGTATCGGAGGATGAGATCCATTCCTCATTGTGGGAGGCCGTGAATGTGGGGCTTGCCTCCCGCCGAGATAGTTCTTATGCCTTCCTGCACGACCGAATCCACGAGGCGGCGTATGCGCTCATCCCTGAAGGCGACCGAGCCGCAGTCCATCTTGGGATTGGCAGGCTACTTACAGCAAATACACCGAGTGAAAGGCGCGAGGAAAGAATCTTTGAGATTGTGAATCAACTCAATCGCGGCATTGCGCTGATCACATCGGCAGAGGAGCGTGAGCAGGTGGCCGGATTCAACCTGGTCGCGGGCAATTGCGCCAAGACAGGGACGGCTTATGCCGCATCGCTCATTCACCTCTTAGCAGGTAAGGCACTATTGCCAGAGGATTGTTGGGAGAGATGCTACCCGCTTGCTTTTGCAATGGACCTCAGCCGTGCCGAATGTGAATTCCTGACCGGAGAGCTGACCGACGCAGAAGAACGACTGTCGATGTTGGCGGCTCGTGCAGCAACCCTGCACGACAGAGCCGCCGTTACCCGTTTGCGCGTGGCTCTCTATACGACGTTAGACCGATCCGATTGTGCTGTGGAGGTTGGTCTCGAGTACCTGCGGCATGTTGGCATCGGGTGGTCACCGAATCCGACGGACGAAGAAGTCCAAAGGGAATGTGAGCGGATGTGGCAACTGCTTGGAAACCGGCCGATTGAAGAGTTGATAGATTTGCCATTGATGACCGATCCAGACTGGCGAACCACGATGGATGTCCTAGTAGAAATCGCTCCTCCGGCGCGGTTCATTGGCGGGAATCTACATCATCTGCTTTTTCTTCGGATGGCGAATCTCAGCCTGGAGCACGGCAACTGCGACGGATCATGTTATGCCTATGCCTCTCTCAGTATCGTTCTAGGGGACCGCTTCGACAACTTTCAAACAGGATTCAGCTTTGGCAAGCTCGGTGTCGACCTGGTAGATGAGCTGGGGCTGGATCGCTTCAGAGCGCGTGTTTACATGTGCTTCGGCATACTGATGCCATGGACGAAGCATTCGTTATCAGGCCAGGCGTGGATTCGGCGTGGCTTTGAGACTGCGAATGCGATGGGTGACCTCACCCACGCGACATACAGCGCCAAGAACTTGATCACGAATCTTTTTGTCTCTGGAGTTCCATTAGGCGAGGTGCAGCAGGAAGCTGAGAATGGTCTCGCATTCTCCCGGAAGGCACAGTTCGGGCTTATCGTCGACTGTTTCATTGGACAGCTTGCGCTGATCCGCTCCCTTCGTGGATTGGCACCAAAATTCGCTTTCAACAACGACGACGACGGAGACGAGGTTGGGTTCGAACAGCACCTGGCAGAAAAGCCGCACCTGTCGTTTCCGGCCTGTGGCTATTGGATTCACAAGTTGCAAGCTCTCTTCTTTGCAGGAGATTACGCAGCTGCGGTCCAAGCGGCAATTAAAGCGCGCGATCTTCTCTGGGTGATGAACGGAATTTTAGAGACTGCGGAATATCATTTCTATGCCGCTCTGGCACGTGCAGCGTTGGCCTCTGACACAGCGCTGGCCGATCGACATCAGGAGCACATCGACGCACTCCTTCATCATTACAGGAAGATTGTGGTGTGGGCGGAGAACTGCCCCGAAACTTTCGCAAACCGCGCTACGCTCGTTGCTGCCGAGCTCGCACGTCTGGAACGGCGCGAGTTGGACGCCATGCACCTCTACGAAGGGGCGATTCGGCTGGCGCGCGAGCAGGGTTTCATCCAGAACGAGGGCCTGGCCAACGAACTCGCCGCACGGTTTTGTACCGGACATGGCTTCGAAACAAGCGCTCATGCTTATCTGCGGAGCGCGCGGCAGTGCTATCTCCGCTGGGGTGCTGATGGCAAAGTTCAGCAACTCGACCGGCTTCATTCACACCTCCGAGAGGAATTGAACGTGCTCGGTTCCACATTCATGATCGGAGCGCCGGTCGAGCACCTGGATCTTGCAACTGTCGTCAGAGTATCCCAGGCAATCTCTGGAGAAATCGTCCTCGAGAGATTGATCCAAACGCTTATGAGCGTTGTCGTCGAACATGCCGGAGCAGAGCGAGCTGTTTTGATTCTTCCGCAATTCGATGAACAGCGGATCGAGGCAGAGGCAACGACCGGCCGTGAGGGGATAACGGTCCGTTTCGTAGGAAGGACCCTAACTTCTTCGGACCTCCCCGAATCCGCGCTCAAGTATCTCCTTCGAACCCAAGAGACAGTTATCTTAGATGATGCCTTGGCTCCGAATCTCTTCTCTGCCGACAACTATATTGTGCAGAAGCGTGTCCGCTCCATTCTGTGTCTCCCGCTGGTGAAACAAACCATGATCGTGGGCGTGCTTTATCTCGAAAACGCCACCACATCTTACGCATTCACCTCAGATCGGGTCGAGGTATTGAAATTGTTGGCATCGCAAGCCGCGATTTCGATGGAAAACGCAGGCTTTTATAGGGAGCGCCAGGAATCAGAAGATCGCCTGCGCCTTGTGATCGACACGATCCCCGCGATGGTTTGGAGTAATTCGGCTGACGGATCTGTCGATTTCATCAATCAACGCTTTCTGGAATATACGGGTCTGATTGGCGACTTGGCACTTGGTGACGGATGGCTTGCTGCGATTCATCCTGATGACGTCCCGGGAGTGGTTGAGATCCGACGTGAGGGTCTTGCCACCAGCAAGTCGTATGAGTTTGAGGCTCGCATCCGCCGGGTTGATGGTGAGTATCGATACTTTCTCGTCCGCGTGTTTCCGCTACGAGATGAAACGGGAAAGATCGTGAAATGGTACGGAACCAATGCCGATATCGAAGATCGCAGACGAGTGGAAGAGGCGCTTCAGACCGCCTTTGAAGAGATCAGAGAGCTGAAGGACGAACTTTATAGAGAGAACGTAGCTCTTAAGGAAGAAATCAAGCAATCGTCCATGTTCGAAGAGATTGTGGGGAGTTCTCCGGCGCTGGAAACCGTGCTCCGCCGTGCCTCCAAGGTTGCGCCGACTGATTCCACGGTTCTGATCACAGGAGAGACTGGTACAGGGAAGGAGCTCATCGCCCGCGCCATCCACAAAGCTTCACTTCGGTCCGAACGGCCTTTTGTGAGTGTAAATTGCGCGGCTATCCCACAGTCGCTGATCGCATCGGAACTGTTCGGTCATGAAAAAGGAGCGTTCACAGGAGCGCAGCAGAGGCGGCTGGGGCGCTTCGAGTTGGCGGATGGAGGTACGATCTTCCTCGATGAAGTCGGTGAGCTTCCGGCCGAGACGCAGGTTGCCCTTCTGCGGGTCCTTCAGGAGCGTGAATTTGAACGGGTTGGGGGAAATCGGCTCATTCGAACTGATGTGAGGGTGATCACTGCCACTAACCGCAACTTGCAGCATGCCATTGCGGATGGCATATTCCGCAGCGACCTTTTCTATCGACTCAACGTGTTTCCGATCGAGATTCCTCCACTGCGTGAACGAAGGGAAGACATCCCTATGCTGGTTGAATCTTTCCTCGACCGTTTCGCGAGGAAAGCAGGAAAGAAGATCCGCAGAACAAACAAATCGACAATGGATCGGTTGCTATCCTACTCGTGGCCAGGAAACGTTCGCGAGCTGCAGAATGTGATCGAACGGTCTCTGATCCTCTGCGAAACGGAGGACTTCACTGTAGATGAGAGCTGGCTCGACGGGGGCTCTGATCCGACATCGAAAGTGCATCGTCCTTTAAGCCAAACGCTTTCCACAAAGTTTCACGAGAAAGAAATGATTGAGACGGCCTTAGCTGAGACCGGAGGCAGAGTATGGGGCCCGTCTGGAGCCGCAGCGAGATTAAATATGCCGGCGTCGACCTTGGACTACAAAGTCAGAACCCTCAAAATTAGCAAGTATCGGTTCAAATGAAGCGGCACTGCCAGTTTCGTGCCACGACAACCACTGCCTACCGCCTCAACCTGCCAGATGAGGATTCCCGTCGGAGCAGTGAGTCTTTCCTCGTGCCGGAGTATGGTTTGCAAAGTCGATCAGCGGACTCTTATTGCTTCTTGCAAGGCGAGGGCGGGGCCCCGTTTTGAAAATCAAAAGTGTAACGTGACACTTGCGTTCACACGCGTAGCCATCGAAAGCGCAGCGAAAATCGTTTGACCGGCCCTTTCTCACCGTAGATTACGATCTGCTCGTCTTTACCTGATGGGAAGTGTGAACGCCCGTTCAAGTAGGTCCACTGCCCTCTCGAGCCCGTTGGTGTGAACTATAGTTTGTTTGATGTTGCCGGCGTTGTGGCGATACTCCGGATTGCTCAAAACTAGGTCGATAAGAGATGAAAGCCGAGAAGTCGTCAGCTCTTGTATAGGCACGTAGTCACCGGTTTTCGTATAGGCGATCCTTGCGGCCACTCCAGGCTGGTCATGCGCAACCGGGATCGCAACCATTGGAACTCCTTGCGTCAGGGACTCAAGAGCAGTGTTTAGGCCAGAATGTGTGATGCACAAAGCAGAGCGCTTGAGAAGCTCTAACTGTGGAGCATTGTTTACAACGATGCTATTGGCCGGCAAGGAGTTTACCCGTGTTGGATCGACATTTGCTCCTGTGTTAAGCACAAGTTGCATGCCAGGTCGCACCCCGACGGCTTCTGCAATCGCAGTGAAAACTGATTCTAGGCCATTCTGCAGAGTTCCCATCGAAGCGTAGATGAGTGGTTCACCTGTGAGACGGTTCCAGGGGAACTCCGATTCGATACGTCCAAGCCCATCATGGAATGGACCGGTGTAGTGAAACTGCGAAGGCAAG
>Ga0193743_1002829_pt1 | contig 11893 bp, 10 predicted proteins | sample L2c2metaG_FD_143038 | JGI IMG/M metagenome (GOLD analysis project Ga0193743, IMG submission 143038) | Soil microbial communities from a riparian zone of the East river system, Colorado, United States - L2c2 | ecosystem: Environmental > Terrestrial > Soil > Riparian zone | place: USA: East River... | reverse complement strand
GGTCGAGCCGCATTTCATGGCCGGCTGGTCGGGCGGGCGCAAGGTCATCGCCCCCGGCGTCGCCCATCACGAGACCATCCGCACCTTCCACTCCGCCCGCTTCATGGAGGATCCGCTCGCGGTCCAGTGCAACCTGGTCGGCAACCCGCTGCATGAGGAGCAGCTGCAGATCGTCGGCATGCTGGGCGAGGTCTACGGGCTGAACACGGTGCTGGACGAGGACCGCAACCTGGTCTGCGTCACCTTCGGCGAGATCATCGCCAGCCATGCCGCGGCGGTCGACTTCGTCAGCGGCGCCACCCGGGTGCCGGTGCCGCGCAAGTTCAAGACGGTGGTGACCTCATCGGCCGGCTATCCCCTCGACAAGACCTACTACCAGACCATCAAGGGCATGGTGACGCCGCTCGACATCCTCGAGCCGGGTGGCACGCTGATCATTGCCTCGGAATGCTCGGAAGGCTTCGGCTCGCCGGAGTTCCGCGACGCCCAGACCCGGCTGGTCGAGCTGGGGCCGGAGCGGTTCCTGGCGACGCTGACGGCGAAGACCCTGGCCGAGGTCGACGAATGGCAGACCGAGATGCAGCTGAAGACGCTGCGCCTCGGCCGGATCGAGCTCTTCACCTCGGGCCTGAGCGAGGCCGAGCGCGGCATCACCGGCACGGCGCTGGTCGGCGACCTCGACGCGGCGATCGCCGCCAGCGTGGCGCGGTCGAACGACCCGGCGGTGGCGGTGATCCCGGAGGGGCCGTACGTCATCCCGTACCATGCAGGCTGAGGGCTCGTTCTCTTCCAGTCCCCCCTCCCCTTGCGGGAGGGGGGTAGGGGGAGGGGGCTGCGCGCGTCCGCGCGCGAATGCGCAAGGAACAGACTTGGCCATGGCGGCTGGGTCGACGGAGTTCAGGCCAGCCCTGACGGCGAAAACCCCCTCCCCCTATCCCCCTCCCGCAAGGGGAGGGGGGACTCGTTTTGCTTTGAGCCCGTCAGCCCGCCTTCGCCTCGGACCGCAGGGCTGCGTAGCGGTCGCGGGCGCGGGTCAAGTGCACCCGCATCGCCCGGCGGGCGGCGGCGGCGTCGCCGGCGCGGATCGCGGCCAGGATCGCCTCGTGCTCCTGCCCGACCCGGCGCAGATGGCGCTCACGCTCCACCTGCGACAGGGCCGCGACCGGGATGCGCTGGCGCGGGATGACCACGTTGAAGACGTCGAACACCCGGGCAAAATAGGCGTTGCCGGTGGCGGCCAGGATGGCGCGGTGGACGGCCAGGTCCTCGCCCAGCCCGACGGTCTCGGCATCGGCCCCGGGCGCCGAGATCGCCGTCAGGAACGCCGCCTGCGCCGCCTCGATGCGCTCCAGCCCGGCCGGGTCGCGCCGCTCGGCGGCCAGCCCCGCGGCCTCGACCTCGATGCTCAGCCGCAGCTCCAGCACCTGCAGCACGTCGCCGATCGACTCCAGCTTGTCCGGCTCGATCGAGAAGGACCGGGGCAGGGCGGTCTCGGCGACGAAGGCGCCCAGCCCCTGGCGCGTGGTGATCATGCCGCGGGCGCGCAGCGAGGCCAGGGCCTCGCGCACCACCGTCCGGCTGACGCCGGTGGCGGTGACGATGGCCTGTTCCGTCGGCAGGCGCTGGCCCGGGGCCAGATCCCCGGATTCGATCTGCGCCACCAGGGTCTCGATCAGCCCGGCCGTCAGATTGGGGGCCTTCCGAATCGTGCCGAAAGCCGCCGGATCCCTGCTCATCCCGTCCTTCAAACCCATTCCTCTGCGGCGGCCAGGATCGCAGCGCCGGCCGGGCCGCGCAAGTGCGCGCGACCCGGCCGTTGATGCCGCGTTGTGGCCGCCGGGACAATCTGGAACAGTCCGCCCATGGAATTGCATCTCGATCCGGTCGGCGGCCTCGCGGGCGACATGTTCATCGCCGCGCTGCTCGACCTGTTCCCGCAGCACGAGGCCGGGCTGCAGGACAGCCTGGCCCGCACCGGGCTGCTGGCCGGCGTCACCTGCCGGCTGCTGCCGCACAATGACGGGATCCTGGTGGGCCAGCGCTTCCGGGTCGAGCGGACGGACGGGCATCACCATCACGGCGCGGACCACCACCACACCGCCTGGCGGACGATCCGCGACGCGCTGGAGCGGTCGGACCTCGACCCCGCGGTCCGGGGCCACGCCATCGCCATCTTCCGGCATTTGGCCGAGGCCGAGGCGCGGGTGCATGGCGTCGATGTCGAGGCGGTGGGCTTCCACGAGGTCGGGGCCTGGGATTCGATCGCGGATATCGTCGGCGCGGCGCATCTGATCGCGGCGGTGGATGCCGGCCGCTGGACCGTCGGCGACATCCCGCTGGGGTCCGGCCGGGTGCGCACGGCACATGGCTTCCTGCCGGTGCCGGCGCCGGCCACCGTGCTGCTGCTGCAGGGCTTCGCCACCATCGACGACGGCGTCGCCGGCGAACGGGTGACGCCGACCGGCGCCGCCATCCTGCGCCATCTCTGCGGCGACAACGCCCGGTCGGTGCAGCGGCGGACGCTGGACGGCGCCGGCATCGGCTTCGGCACCCGCATTCTGCCGGGCCTGAGCAACTGCGTGCGGGTGCTGCGCTTCGACGCGGCGGCGGCGCCGGCCGATGGCGACGCGGTGCTGGTGGTGGAGTGCGAGATCGACGATCAGTCGGGCGAGGATCTGGCGCTGGCGCTGGACCGGCTGCGCGCCCACCCTGCCGTGCATGACGTGGTCCAGGCCCCGGTGTTCGGTAAGAAGGGGCGGATGATGGCGCATGTCCGGGTGCTGGCCCGGCCGGAGGCGCAGGACGAGGTGCTGCGGCTGTGCTTCGAGGAGACCACGACGATCGGCCTGCGCCACCAGGTGCAGCGCCGCGCCGTGCTGGCGCGGAGCATGGTCGAGGTCGAGGCCGGCGGGCAGCGGCTGCGGGTCAAGGCGGTCGACCGGCCCGGCGGCCGCACCGCGAAGGCGGAGGCCGACGACGTCGCCGGCCTGTCCGGCCACGCGGCGCGCCAGGCGCGGCGCCGGGCGGCGGAGGATGCGGTGGAGCCGAAGAAGCCATGAGCAGCGAGCGCAGCCGGCTGGAGGCGATCATCGACGGCTTCGGCCCGATCGCCGTGGCGGTCAGCGGCGGCGTCGACAGCATGACGCTGGCGGTGCTGGCGCATCGGCGCCGGGGCGGTGACGGCGCCACGATGGTCCATGCCGTGTCGCCGGCGGTGCCGCCCGCGGCCACGGCGCGGGTGCGCGACTGGGCCGGGCGCGAGGGCTGGGCCCTGACCGTGCTGGATGCCGGAGAGTTCGCCGACCCGCGCTACCGCGAGAACCCGGTCAACCGCTGCTACTTCTGCAAGACCAACCTGTATGGCGCGATCGCCGGCCGCATCGACCGGCCGATCGCCTCGGGCGCCAATCTCGACGACCTCGGCGAGTACCGCCCGGGCCTCGACGCCGCGCGCGAACACGGCGTGCGCCACCCTTATGTCGAGGCCGGGATCGGCAAGGCGGCGGTGCGCGCTTTGGCCCGCGACCTCGGCCTCGGCGACCTGGCCGAGCTGCCGTCGTCGCCCTGCCTGTCGAGCCGGGTCGAGACCCTGATCCCGATCGAGCCGGAGACTCTGCGCGCCATCGACGCGGTCGAGCGGCTGGTGGCGGGGCGCCTGCGGCCGCAGACGGTGCGCTGCCGCATCCGCGCCGCCGGCGTGGTGGTCGAGCTCGACGGCCACAGCCTCGCCGGGCTGGCCGGCCACGAGGCAGCGGCGCTGGAGGCCTCGATCCGCGCCCTGCTGCCGGCCGGGGCCGCGAAGGGGCCGCTGGCCTTTGCCCCCTACCGTGTCGGCAGCGCCTTCGTGGGGGCACCGCGATGACGTCCGAGGAGATCACCCTCGATTTCCACCGCGGCGAACGCATCGGCCTGGACGAGGCGATCTACTGCGCCGGCAAGTCGGCGGTGCAGATCGGCGCCATCCTGGACCAAGCGGCGGCGCGCGGCGCCGCGCTGCTGCTGACCCGGCTGGATGGTGCCGGGTTCGAGGCCCTGCCGGCCGCCCATCGCGAGCGGATCGACTATTGCGCGGTGTCGTGCACCGGCTTCTTCGGGGCGTTGCGGCCAGTGGCGGCGACCGGGTTGGTCGCCATCGTGTCGGCCGGCACCTCCGACATCCCGGTCGCCCGCGAAGCAGAGCGGACGCTGCGCCACCAGGGCCAGCAGGCCAGCCTGATCGGCGATGTCGGCGTGGCCGGGCTGTGGCGCCTGACCGACCGGCTGGAGGAGATCCGCGCCCATCCGGTGGTCATCGTCGTCGCCGGCATGGACGCGGCGCTGGCCAGCGTCCTCGGCGGGTTGGTGGCCGGGCCGGTGGTCTGCGTGCCGACCTCGGTCGGCTACGGCGTCGCCACCGGCGGCCGCACCGCGCTCGACGCGATGCTGGCCAGCTGCGCGCCGGGAATCACGGTGTGCAACATCGACAACGGCTATGGCGCGGCCTGCGCCGCCCTGCGGCTGCTCCACGGCGCCCGGCAACTGGCCGGGCGGCTGTAGCCGCCTATGCCGGGGCGGCGGCGCGCTTGCGCCGGCCCGGCGCCGGGGGCCGTGCCGTCGGCGGCGTCGGCTTGTCCTGGGACAGGCCGACGCGCTGCGCCGCGCCGTTCAGATGGCTCTGCATCGTCTGCTGCGCCGCGGCCTCGTCCCGCGCCTCGATCGCCGCCAGGATCAGGTCGTGCTCGCTCAGCGTGGCCTGGGCCATGTCCTCGGATGGGTGCTGGTCGCCGGCGGCCAGGATGCTCTCGCGGACGCGTTCGGCGACGAAGCCGATGAACTGGACCAGATAGTCGTTGCGGGTCGCCGCCGCGATCGCGCGGTGGAACTCCAGGTCGGCCTGCAGCCAGGCGACGCTGCCGTAGGGGGCGGCGGCCATCGTCGTCAGCGCCAGGCGCATGGCGGCGAGGTCCGTCGGCGTCCGGCGGTCCGCGGCCAGGGCGGCGGCGCAGACCTCCAGCGCGCCGCGCAACTCGAACAGGCTGCTGAACGCGTCGCCGTGCTGCATGGCGTCGTGGTCGATCTTCAGCACCGTCGACTTGCTGTCCTCGGAGACGAAGGCGCCGCGGCCCTGCTGCGACCAGACCAGCCCTTCGGAGGCCAGCCGGGCGATCGCCTCGCGCACCACGTTGCGGCTGACGCCGAAGGTCTCGGCCAGCGCTTGCACGGTCGGCAACTGGTCGCCCGGCTTCAGCCGGCCGCGGGCGATCTCACGCGAGATCGAGCTGGCGACCAGGGTCGGCAGATGCGGTCCGCGGCTGACCTTGTCGAGCTTCAGCGCCATGGCCTCACCTGTTCTTGATTGTCGAATCGCCCCGCAGGATACGCCCGTTGCTCAGAATATGCTTCGGGTCGAGCGCATCCTTCAGCCGGGTTGCCAGGTCCAGCGCCACCGGGTCGATGCGGGCCAGGAAGGCGTCCTGCTTGACCCGGCCGATGCCGTGCTCGGCGCTGATGCTGCCGCCCAGGCGGTCGACCACGTCGAAGATCAGCTCCTCGGCGCCGTGGAACAGCGGGTCCATCGCCTCGGCCGCCAGGCCGGCCGGCGGGATCACGTTGAAGTGGACGTTGCCGTCGCCGACATGGCCGTAGGCCAGCGGCATCGCCTCGGGATAGCGGCCGCGCACCGCGGCCAGCGCCGCGGCGATGAAGTCGGCGATGCGCGAGATCGGCACCGACACGTCGGTGCGCAGGTAGCGCCCGCCGCGGCCCTGCGATTCGACCATGGTCTCGCGGTACAGCCACAGCCGATCGGCCTGGGCCCGGCTGGTCGCGATCACGCCGTCGCGGATGATGTCGTCGGCGCCGCCGAGGAAGGTCTCGATCAGGCCGCGCAGGTCGACCGCGCCGCCGGCCGACGCCTCGATCAGGACATAGGCCGGATAGGCCGCGTCCAGCGGGTCGGGAAAGTCCGGCCGGGTGCGCAGCGTCACCTCGATGCCGTCGCGCAGGATCAGCTCGAAGGCGGTCAGCAGGTCGCTGCAGGCCCGGCGCGCCCGGGCGTACAGCTCCATCGCATCCTCGACCGAGGCCAGCCCGACCAGCGCGGTCTCGACCTGGGTCGGCTTGGGGAACAGCTTGAAGGCGACGGCGGTGACGATGCCCAGCGTGCCCTCGCTGCCGATGAACAGCTGCTTCAGGTCGTAGCCGCGGTTGTCCTTGCGCAGCACCTTCAGCCCGTTCCACACCCGGCCGTCCGCCAGCACCACCTCCAGGCCCAGCACCAGGTCCCGGGTCATGCCGTAGCGCAGCACGTTGAAGCCGCCGGCATTGGTCGCGACATTGCCGCCGATGCGGCAGGTGCCCTGGGCTCCGAAGGTGATCGGCAGCAGGCAATCGGCCGCGTCGGCGGCAGTCTTGGCGTCCTCCAGGATGCAGCCGGCCTCGACCACCATGGCGAAGTCGATCGGGCTGACCTGGCGGACCGCGTTCATCCGCTCCAGGCTGACCACGACCTCGCCCTCCGGCGCCGCCACCGCGGCCCCGACCAGCCCGGTCAGCCCGCCTTGCGGCACGACGCGCAGGCCGGTATCCCAGCAATGCCGCATCAGGGCCGAGGCCTGCTCGACCGACCGCGGTCGCGCCACCGCCAGCGGCCTACCGAAATGGTCGCCCGACCAGTCGCGGCTGTAGCGCTCCACATCCTCGTCCGCGATCAGCAGCGCGTCGCCGGGCAGAATCTCCGCCAGCCCGGCGATCGCCGCGGCGCGGGAGGAAGCAACTGTCATCAACGAGGGTCCCGAGGCATGATGTGGTCGGACAGCAAACACTGTTATCCTGTTATCATACAACTATGATGTTAGGCATCAAGTCATGTTTGCGTCCCGGCGCGGACAATCGGTCGCCGGGCCCCTGGTCAGCCGGCCTCCTGCGCCAGAAGCCGGCGGATGATCGGCCGCACCTCGCCGACGACATGCAGCGACCCGGTGACCAGGATCCATCCCGCCGGCGCCGCGACCACTGCCGCGCGGGCCAGCGCCTCGCCGGGATCCGCAACCGCCTCGGCGGCCAGTCCGGCGGCCTCGGCCAGATCGCGCAGCTCGGCCGGCTCATAGGCCGGCGGGCCGCCGGCCGCCCGGGTGCAGATCACGATGGCCGCCCGCCGCTTCAGCACGGCCAGCATCTCGGCCGCCTGCTTGTCGCGGCCCAGCCCCAGCACCACGGCGCAGGCCCCGGCCAGGTCGGGCATGGCCTCCAGGTCGGCCAGCACCGCCTCCAGGTTGAACGGCACATGGGCGCCGTCCAGGATCACCGGCACAGATCCCGGCAGGTCGAACCGTTCCATGCGGCCGGGCAGCCTTGCGGCGTCGCGGGTCGGGCCGTCCAGCAGCCAGCCGGCGACGGGGCCGGGCGGCAGGTCCGGCCACCGGATGGCGACGCCGCGGCGGCCGATCTCGTCCAGCACCGCCTGCGCCAGCCCGGCATTGCTGTCGGCGATCGTCAGCCCGGGCCCGGGTGACGGGCAGAACACTATGGGGCAGCCCAGCGCCTCCGCCTCGGCCCGCACCACCGTCCCGGCCTCGCTGTCCGGCGCCACGCCCGTGACCAGCGTCGCGCCCGGCTTGAGGATCCCGACCTTCTGGTGCGCGATGGCGGCATGGGTGGTGCCCAGCACGGCGGTGTGCTCAAGCCCGACATTGGTCAGCACCGCCACCTCGCCGTCGACGACATTGGTCGAATCGATGCGGCCGCCCAGGCCGCATTCCAGCACCACCCAGTCGACGCCCGCGGCAGTGAAGGCCAGGATCGCCGCCAGGGTCTCCAGGTCGAAGCGGGTGGCGCCGCGGCCCGGGCTGTCGCGTCGCACGGCGTCCTGCCGTGCCGCCCAGGCCTGGTCCAGCGCCGCGGCGAAGGCGGCCTCGTCGATCTCCCGCCCGCCGAAGGTCACCCGCTCGGTGATGTGCTCGATATGCGGTGACGAGAAGCGGCCGACGTTGAAGCCCGCCCGGTGCAGCCCGGCCTCGACCAGCGCGGCCACCGAGCCCTTGCCCTTGGTGCCGGCGACATGGACCGTGCGGAACCGGCGCTGCGGCTGCCCGAGGTGGTCGAGCAGGTCGCGCAGCGGGTCGAGCCCGACCGGCATGCCGGCGCGGCGGTCGCGGCGTTCCCAGTCGACCACGCCGTCGAGCTGCGAGAGCGCGGCGGCAAGCGCGCCGGCGGAGGCGTCAGGGGTCATCGCGGATGGTCCTATGTCGACGGGACGGGAAGGGGAGGCGGGCCCTCACCAATAGGGGGCCCACGGTCCCCAGGGGCCGGCATTCCAGTTCAGGGCGGCATTCTGGTTCAGCTGCGCCGCCTGCTCCTGCTCGTCCGCGATCCGCTTCTCGAACACCAGCTTCTGGTAGCGGCCATAGGCGGCCTGGTCGCCGACATAGAGGCAGCCGCAGATCGTCGGGTCGGCATAGACGTAGGAGACGGCGCCGTTGCGCAGGCTGGAGACGAATTTGTGCGGCGGTAGCCCCTTCAGCGACGCGATCCGGTCGGGCGTGTCGGCCGGCCGCAGGCTGAAGCCGGCGGCCGCCAGCATGTCCTCGCGCTGCCCGATCGCAGCCGGTGAATTGGCGCAGGCGCCGAGCAGCAGGGCGGTGCCGACCAGGGCGGTCAGACGGGTGTGTCCAAGCATGGCTGTTTCCCCTCCCAATGGGCGATGCCGGCGGGACGCCTGGCATCGCACTCCATGAACCTGCCCGAGACTATCCGAGATGGGCGTCGAGCGACCACCTCGCCATCGGCCGGAATGCCGCATGGCGGTGAATGCGACCCCGGCCGGGCTGGTCCCTGACACGCGCTCCCCGTGGGACATAGACGAACGTCGACTACGCCCCCGCCCGGTCCGCTTGGTAAGGTTCGCCAACCCTGGCGCCGGGCTTTGTGCGGGACTCTGCCCGCGACCGGTGCCAAGGACCGAACGATCAGGGAGGACCGGTCCATGACCGCCACGGACGCTGGCTACAGCGGCGCCGCCATCGACACCCTCAGCAAGGGGGAAGTGCGCAAAGTCATCTTCGCATCGTCGCTCGGCGCGGTGTTCGAATGGTATGATTTCTACCTCTACGGCGCGCTGGCCGTGTCGATCGCCAAGAACTTCTTCTCCGGCGTCAATCCGACCGCAGCCTTCATCTTCACCCTGATGGCGTTCGCCGCCGGCTTCTTTGTCCGACCCTTCGGCGCGGTGGTGTTCGGGCGGCTGGGCGACCTGGCCGGCCGGAAATACACCTTCCTGGTCACCATCGTGATCATGGGCGTGTCGACCTCGGCGGTGGGCTTTCTGCCGGGCTATGCGGCGATCGGCATCGCAGCACCGGTGATCCTGATCCTGATGCGCCTGCTGCAGGGCCTGGCGCTGGGCGGCGAATACGGCGGCGCCGCGACCTATGTCGCGGAGCATGCGCCGCAGGGCAAGCGCGGTTTCTACACCGCCTGGATCCAGACCACCGCGACGCTGGGCCTGTTCCTGTCGCTGCTGGTCGTCCTGGCCTGCCGTGCGTCGATGGACGCCGCGACCTTCGACGCGTGGGGCTGGCGCATCCCGTTCCTGGTCTCGCTCGTCCTGCTCGCGATCTCGGTCTGGATCCGGCTGCAGCTCAACGAATCGCCCGTGTTCCAGAAGATGAAGGCCGAGGGCAAGACCTCCAAGGCGCCGCTGACCGAATCCTTCGCCCGCCGCGGCAACTTGAAGCTCGTGGTGCTGGCCCTATTCGGCCTGACCGCGGGCCAGGCCGTGGTCTGGTACTGCGGCCAGTTCTACTCGCTGCTGTTCCTGACCCAGACCCTGAAGGTCGACGCCCAGGCCGCCAACCTGCTGGTGGCCGGGGCGTTGCTGATCGGTACCCCGTTCTTCCTGGTGTTCGGCGCCCTGTCCGACAAGATCGGGCGCAAGCCGATCATCATGGCAGGCTGCCTGCTGGCCGCCCTGACCTACTTCCCACTGTTCCAGGGCCTGACCCACTACGCCAACCCGGCGCTGGAGGCGGCGCAGGCGTCGTCGCCGGTGACGGTCATCGCCGACCCGGCCGAATGCAGCGTGCAGTTCAACCCGGCCGGCACCTCCAAGTTCACCAGCTCCTGCGACATCGCCAAGGGCGCGCTGGTCAAGGCCGGCGTGCCCTACACCAACCAGGCGGGGCCGGCGGGATCCAAGGCCGAGATCGACGTCGGCAGCACCCGCATCGCCGCTTATGACGCGACCGCGGCAGATGCGGCGACCGTTGGCCCCGTCTTCGCCAAGAGCCTGGGCGACACGCTGAAGACCGCGGGGTACCCGGCCTCGGCCGATCCGGCGCAGGTCAACTACGGCATGGTGCTGCTGATCCTGGTCGTGCTGGTGCTGTACGTCACCATGGTGTACGGCCCGATCGCGGCGATGCTGGTCGAGATGTTCCCGACCCGGATCCGATACACCTCGATGTCGCTGCCCTACCACATCGGCAACGGCTGGTTCGGCGGCTTCCTGCCGGCGACCGCCTTCGCCATCGTCGCGGGCACCGGCAACATCTACAGCGGGCTGTGGTACCCGATCATCGTCGCCAGCGTCACCCTGGTGATCGGCACGCTGTTCCTGAAGGAAACCCGGCACGTCGACATCCGCGACAACTGACGCCCCGCCGGCCCGGCCGGCGCTTGTATCTTCCCTGAGGCCGCGCCCACAATGGGCGCGGCCTTTTGCTTGGGGGAAGATGACCGACGCCACCGTTGTCCTGATCGCCGACGACCATCCCATGGTCCGGCGGGCCCTCGCCGAGACCCTGGCCGAGGTGATGCTGGCGCCCGTCCGCGTCATCGAGGTCGGCAGCTTCGCCGAGATCACGCCGGTGCTGGAGCGGCAGGCGGTCGACCTCATGCTGCTCGACCTGTCGATGCCGGGGATGAACGGCTATGGCGGCCTGGCCTCGCTGCGCGCGTCCTTCCCCACGGTGCCGGTGGTGATGGTCTCGGCCAATGAGGATCCCGGTGTAATCCGCCAGGCCATGGAGTTCGGGGCCTCGGGCTACCTGCCGAAATCGACGCCGCTGGCCGGGATCGGCGAGGCGATCGCGACCGTGCTGGGCGGCGGGCTGTGGTTCCCCGATGCCTTGGACGCGCCGCCCTCGCCGGGCGAGCTGAGCCGCCGCGTGGCCGAGTTCACGCCGCAGCAGCTGCGGGTCGTGCTGCTGCTGGCCGAGGGCAAGCTGAGCAAGCAGATCGCCTTCGAGATGTCGATCACCGAGGCCACGGTGAAGGCCCATCTGTCGCATGTCTTCCGCAAGCTCGGGGTGCAGAGCCGCACCCAGGCGGTGATCGCGATCCGCCAGCTCGGCCTGTTCGGGCCGTTGCCGCATTAGGCTGATCGGTCGGTCAGCGATTTCGCCGCGATCTGCACCAGCAGCGCCCGCAGCGCCGCCGGCTTCAGCGGCTTGTGCAGCAGCGGCAGCTTTCGGGCGGCGGCGGCGGCCTTCAGCGCATCCGTGCGGTCGGCCGTGACCAGGGCGGCGGCGAGCGGAGCCCCGAACGTCGCCTCCAGGGCGTCGAGCACGTCGAGCCCGGTTTCGGTGCCGGCGAGGTGATGGTCCAGCAGCACGGCGTCCGGCGGCCGTCCCTGGCCGGCCATGGCGTCCAGGGCGCCCGCCGTATCTGTCGCGGTGACCACGACGCAGCCCCATTGCTCCAGCAGCGCCCGGGTCGCCGTCAGGATGCCGCGGTCGTTGTCGACGCACAGGACCAGCCGGCCGTCCAGGCTGGTCGCCGGCGACCGCCGCCGCGGCTGGGGCGAAGGCCGGGCCGCCAGGGCGTCGTCCGCGACCGGCAGGGCGATCTCGAACACGCTGCCGCGGCCCGGCCAGGACCGCACCGAGACCGTGTGCCCCAGCATCGCCGCGATGCG
>Ga0193743_1002828_pt1 | contig 11893 bp, 10 predicted proteins | sample L2c2metaG_FD_143038 | JGI IMG/M metagenome (GOLD analysis project Ga0193743, IMG submission 143038) | Soil microbial communities from a riparian zone of the East river system, Colorado, United States - L2c2 | ecosystem: Environmental > Terrestrial > Soil > Riparian zone | place: USA: East River... | reverse complement strand
TGGGTTGCAACTGCACTCGCTGTCGTTTTTGCTTTTGAAGTTGCTAGTTCTATGTCGTCATTCTGAGCGAAGCGAAGAACCCCCGCATTGACGAGGGGAGCGCAGCGATCCGAGTGCTTTTCTCTTCCACCCCTCAAAACATCGGTCACTTCGACCGCAGCGGCTCACGGTCTTATCGTGAGCCGCGCAGCGGAGCCCCCCTTTCCTACCCATACCAACTCCAGTCAACTCGAGCGTTATCGCAACTAAACCTCACCCACGACTCTCCAAATCCCGCTTCAACCGCGTCAGCAGCTCCACCGAAGGCCGCGCATACTGGCTGATCCAGCGGTCATAGATCTCCTGCACCGGAGCCACGTTCAGATAGTTCCACCGCTGCCGTCCGCTTCTCTTTGCGATCACCAGGTCCGCAGCCTCCAGCACGCCAAGGTGCTGCATCACCGTGCACCGATCCACCCTCTTGAAGTGAGCACAAAGCTCCCCCGTCGTCTTCGGCCCATCCTTCAATAGATCGAGAATCTCCCGCCGCCGGTCATCGGCCAGCGCCTTGAAAACGGCACTCTGAGAGTCTCGCCTTGACATGTTATAAAAACATAACATATAAATATCGAAATTCCGCCGTGAGGTGAACCACCCCATGCAACTCAAATTTCAAGTCCAGACCAAGATCCAGAAGCCCATCGCCGAAGTCTTCGACGCCGTCTACAATCCCACCAAACTCAGCGGCTACTTCACCACCGGCGGAGCCAGCGCCCCGCTCGACGAGGGCACCACCGTCATCTGGCACTTCGCCGACCATCCTGGCGACGTCCCCGTCTCGGTAAAGAGGGTCGTCCCCAACAAAGAGATTGTCTTCCAGTGGGACGCCGCAGACGACGTCGAACGCCTCCCCAACCAGCTACCCCCGTCCGCCGGCTACAAGACCACCGTCGAAATCACCTTCGAGCAGCTTGATCCCACCAACACTCTAGTCCGCATCACCGAATCCGGATGGCGCGAGACCCAGGCCGGCCTCAACAGCTCTTACGGCAACTGCGGTGGCTGGACGTACATGAGCTGCTTCCTCAAAGCCTTCCTCGAGTACGGAATCAACCTCCGCAAGGGAGCCTTTTGAACCTCGCGCGTTTGGGCCAGCGACCCGCTACGGTGTCTCCTGGCCACTGAATCTTGCATAATTCCAACACTGCCCATTCACTGCTCGTTCAGCAACACGTTCACATCAGTCTCAAAGTCTCCACGCCGCACCGCCCCAACATACGTCTTCGCCACCCGCCCACTCTTATCCACCAGGATCGTTGTAGGCAGCCCCGTCATCCCTGCCTCCATCTGCGACATGGTCCCCGGAAACACCACCGGATAAGGCACCTGAAGCCGATCTACAAACGCCTTCACCTTGCCTTGATCCCCCTCGTCCATCGAAATCCCCACCACAGCCAGCCCCTTCGTCTCCCGAGCCATCCTCGCCAACCCCGGCATCTCCTCCACACACGGCCCACACCATGTAGCCCAATAGTTGATCAACACCACCTGCCCCCGATGGTCCGCCACCCGCCAGCTACCTCCACCAAGCTGGTCGAGCACCAGCTCCGGCATCGCTCTCCGAGATCCTACCGGCGCTAATCCCCCCGACTGCCCCCTCCGATGTCCCAGGCCAAACGCAAGCAGCGCCACCGCGGCCACAAGGAAGCCGTACTGCACCCATTGCTGCCTTCGCCCCTCCGCCCGCATCTCAGCCGCGCTCATCAGCAAATCATACCGATTCGAGGCACCCATACCGTGCCTCCACGGCATCAGGTAAAGTGGGGATACCCCATCGAACGCCAGGAGCCTGAAGAATCCGTAGATCCCAATCACCCTGCCTGCTCAAAATCCTGGCGTTCCTCGCCCTCCTCCTTACAGCGACGCCCGGGGTCCCCTACTCCGCCCAAACGCATGAGGCACTGATCGATCTGGCATGGAAACAGTCCATCCGTCCCTTGCTGCTCAAACGCTTCCCCACCCTCACCGAGTCTCAGCTCCGAGAGGCCCACGCCTACGCCTACGGCGGCTCCGCCATCCAGGACTTCGGCTACTACCCCTTCGGCAATCGCTTCTTCTCCGACCTCACCCACTACGTCCGCTCCGGCGACTTCGTCCTTGCCCTGCTCCGCAACGCCAAAACACCCGACGAGCTCGCCTTCGCCATCGGCTCCCTCTCCCACTACATCGGCGACACCATCGGGCACAGCGACGCCGTCAACCACTCCGTCCCCATCGAGTTCCCCAAGCTCGAGCAGCAGTACGGCAAAGTCGTCAACTACGCCCAGAATCCCCACGCCCACGTCCGAACCGAGTTCGCCTTCGATATCAACCAGCTCAGCAAGCGCCGCTTCGCACCCGCGGCATACCTCAGATACGTCGGCCTCGGGGTTGCCGACCACCTGCTTCGCCGATCCTTCTTCGAAACCTACGGCCTCGTCCTCCCCGACCTCATCGGTAGAAGGGACGCCGCGGTCCGAACCTATCGCTTCGCCATCCGCCGCTTCCTGCCCGATATCGCCAGAGCCGAGACGCTCCTCCACAAAAAGAGCTTCCCCGACGATCTGCCCAGCCCCGAGCTCGACGAGATCGCAAAAGACCTCACCCAGGCAGCTGCCGACAATGAATGGGAGAGGTTCCGTAAGGCGCCCGGCTTCACCAGCCACCTCTACGCCGGGTTCATCTTCATCCTCCCCAAAGTCGGTCCTTTGAAGATGCTCTCCATTCGCGGCCCCAACGAACACACCGAAGACCTCTATATAAAGAGCGTCAATCGCTCCATCAAATCCATGCGCCTGGTCTTGACCCACTTCGATAACGTCGCCAGGTACCTGCCGAACCGCGACCTCGACACCGGAGAAAGGGTAAAACCCGGCGGCTACAAGCTCACCGACAAGACCTACGCCAAGCTCCTCGCGCTCCTCACCAAGACTCCCAACCGACCCATCCCCCTCCAGGTCAAGCACGACCTCGCGAACTACTACGCCGACCCTCTAGCCCCAATCACCACCAAACAGGACTCCCAGCGGTGGGAGCAGGTCCAGGCCAACTTGAAAACACTCGATACGATGCCAACCACAGGAGAACTCGATCCGGAGTACCCCACGACGGATACGGAGTAACCTCTCATCCGTCGTCCTCCAGCAGCCTGCTCATCCCGCTCCTGCATCCAACCAACCAGAACAGTACAAAGGAGAAGCGATGACACCCGCTCGTAATAACGCATTCCTGAAAGCACTTGCAGCAACGGCCCTCAGCCTCTCCAAAACCAAGCCCACCCCCGAGAACTTCACCCAGGCACTCAACGCCCGCTTCCTCGAGCACCCCGACTGCCTCCTCGTAGACGTCAAATTCCCCTACGCCACCGCCGACCCCGCCAGGACGAAGCAGATGAACACCCTCGTCAAATCTCTCCTCCTCGAGTCCAGCTTCGAGTACGCCGTCCACACCACCCGCTACACCCCCACGACTACCGGAGCCCGCTACGCCCCCCGCTTCTGCTACGGCACCCGCGTCGTCACCAGCATCGACAGCTTCACCCCGCCCGCCAAGGGCCCCACCGGCTACCCCGAAACCCAGGTCACCTTCCACTACAAGATGCAGGACGTTCCCGTCTGGGCCAAATCCCCCGATGTGATGGCCGCCTTCCCGGAGATGGCCGCCAAAACCAAAGGTGACGCCACCGACAAAGCCACCCTCGCTCAAACCCTCTCCGGCTGGCAGGTTCCCGAATAGGGCATATCGACTATAGATATAGGTAGATATAGGCTGCTTGTAAAGATATAGGCTGCTTGTAAGTAACTGATTTATATAAAATCTGTCATCCTGAGCGGAGCTTCTCGCGGTTTTTTCGCGAGAAGCGCAGTCGAAGGACCTGCGGTTTGCTCGGAGTGCGACCTTTTCAGGCTAGTTCCCGCGCATCTCAACCCAATCCACGTCCTCTTAAATATGTCGATACACCCTAGTCACAAACATCCTCAGCTCACCCTGCTGTTGCCTGATCCTTGCCATCCCGCAGGGATCTTGCATCGCGAGCCCCCATGTCCCCCCTCTGGGACATGGGGGCCCACCCATCAAGCCAAAGAATCGTCATTGCCAAGGGAGTAATTCTTCCCTTGAAACATTCTCTCAAATGAACTAACGTGGCTCCCGTTACTCTCTTCATCGATCTTCATCTCCGACCAGACGATCAGCAATCAGGAGCAGTCAAGATGTCACGTGTTCCACCCAAAAAACCACATTCTAACCAGCCATCGACACCACATCTCCTCATAGCTGCGCTCCTCCTTGTTATCAACTCAAGCCTTTTATCTGCACAGAGTTCAGAACAAAACTTAAAACAAAACTTCCATAACCCACCAAACGCCGCAAAACCCATGATGCGCTGGTGGTGGTTCGGCACTGCCGTCGAAAAGCCCGAGATCCTCCGCGAACTCCAACAAATGAAAGCAGATGGCATCGGCGGAGTAGAACTGGCCTTCGTCTACCCCGAGGTCGTCGACGACCCCGCCAAAGGTCTGGTCAACGCCCCCTTCGTAAGCCCAGCCATGCTCGACAACGTCCGCTACGCTCAATCCGAAGCCGGGAGACTGGGCCTCCGTGTCGACGTAACTCTAGGTAGTGGTTGGCCTTACGGTGGTCCGGCGACCACCCTGGAAGAAGCCGCAACTCAGCTCCGCACAGCCGAGATCCCCATCCCCGCCAACGCCACCACCCTGCCCAAAATAAAGCTCGCCGAGGGAGAATCCATCATCTCCATCTCGCTCGTAAACGGCGAACCCAAGCACTGGAATGCAACCCCCGCCCAAACCTTCAACCCCAGTAAAAACAGCAGTATACCGGCATCGAATTCACCTCGAACCGCCCTCATCTTCATCGCCAGCCATACCCGCCAAATAGTCAAAAGAGCCGCCGTAGGCGCCGAAGGTTGGGTCCTCGACCCCTTCAGCCACCAGGCCGTCGCCACTCACCTCAAAGCCGTAGGCGAACCCCTGCTAAATGCTTTCGGCTCAACACCGCCCTACGCCGTCTTCTCCGACTCTCTCGAAGCCTACGGAGCAGACTGGACCCCCAACCTTCCCGCCGAATTCCGCAAACGCCGGGGCTATGACCTCCTCCCCCGCCTCCCCGAACTGGTCGCCGGAGATACCGCAGCAGCCCAAAAAATCCGCCACGACTGGGGCAAGACCCTCACCGAGCTCGTCAACGAGAACTACCTCACCCAGATCAACAACTGGGCCATCGCGCACCACACAAAGTTTCGCTCACAAACCTATGGGGAACCAGCGGTTAGTCTGTCCAGTCAACGCCTTGTAGCCCTCCCGGAAGGCGAAGGCCCTCATTGGCGAGCCTTCTCCACTCTCCGCTGGGCAACGTCTGCAAATCACCTCTTCGGCAACAACATTACCTCTGCCGAAACCTTCACCTGGCTCCACTCCCCCGTCTTCCGAGCCACACCACTAGACATGAAGGCCGAGGCCGACCTCCACTTCCTCATCGGCACGAACCAGATCATCGGCCACGGCTGGCCCTACTCCGCTCCCCAGGTCGGAGAGCCCGGCTGGTCCCTCTACGCCGCCGCCGTCTTCAACGACCACAACCCCTGGCACCCCGTCATGCCCGACGTCGCCCGTTACATTCAGCGCATCAGCTACCTCCTCCGCCAGGGCCAACCCGCCAATCAGGTAGCCATCCTCATCCCCACCGACGACGCCTGGGCCTCCTTCTCCCCCAGCAAGGTTAGCGTAACCGGCGAGATGAGCCGCCTCATCACCCCCGCTCTCATGGCCGCCATTCTCAACGCAGGCTACAACGTCGACTTCATCGACGCTGAGACCATCAACCGCCTCGGCATCCATCACCCTGTCGTCGTTCTCCCCCCAACCGACCGCATTCCCGTCGAAACCCTTCGCAGACTCCAGCAGTACGCCGCCACCGGAGGAAAGGTCATCTCCGTCGGCCGCACCCCCTCTACCGATCCCGACAGCAAGAGCAACCCTGAGATCACCAAACTCTCAGCCCAACTCTTCAATCCCGCAAAAGACACCCTCGTCCCCGATGAATCCGCCCTAGGCAACGCCCTCCACAAGGCAGCCAAACCCGACCTCGCCCTCACCAGCAACAACGACGAGATCGGCTTCATCCGCCGCAAGCTCCCCTCCGCCGACATCTACTTCGTCGCCAACACCACCAACCACCCCATCCACACCAGGGCCACCTTCGGAACCACCCACCCATCCGGCGAGCAGTGGGACCCCGACACTACCGCCGCCACGCCCATCGCCGCCTCTGAATCCAGCCTGACCCTCGCCCCCTACGAGTCCCGCATCTTCGTCTTTACCAACGCTGCCAGTAAACCCGCCGCCCACCCCGCCACCGGAAAGACTCAACTAGCCGACCTGTCCAGCAACTGGCAGATCCACTTCACTGCAACCAACAAGACCGAATCCCAGCCCACCCTCACCGACTGGACCGCCAGCAACGACACAAAATTCTACTCCGGCGAAGCCGTCTACACGCGCGACTTCACCCTCGCCTCCACTCCCAGCGAACCAACCAGCCTGGAGATCGAAGGCGGTGCTCCTACCATCCTGAACCCGCCAATCACCCTGCAGGCCGAAAAGGCCAGGGGAATACCCAATCCCCAGGTCACCCGTCCCGGCCCCGGCATGCGCGCCTGGTACGACCCACCCATTCGGGAAGCTGCCATCGTCTTCATCAACGGCCAGCGCGCCGGCTCCCTCTGGCACCCACCCTATCGTCTCGACGTAACCCGCTACCTCAAGGCCGGTCAGAACCACATCGAGATCCGCGTCTACAACACCGCCATCAACGCCTGGGCCGCGCTCCCACCCCACGACTACAAGCCCCTCATCGCCAAATACGGCGACCGCTTCCAGATGCAGGATCTCGACAAAGTCAAACCAGTGCCCTCCGGTCTCCTTGGCCCCATCCATCTCATCCAGGAGACCAAGAGAACCCCCTGATCCACCTTAAAGAAATGCGGAGGCCTTCTCTCCGAAGGCCCCCCGCATTCTCGACCAAACCTACACCTACTTCAGCGATTCGCGCGTCACCATCTTGTGAGCGACATAGTTATAAGGCGGCACCGTCATGCCCCGCAACAGCGCTAGTCCCAGATGAATCAGGCTCGGCCCGTATGAGCTTGCCTCATGCGACACCGAACCGATCAGCGGCGACCGTTCCTGCCGCATCTCTGCAATCGCCTCGGCGATACAATCCTGCCCCACGATCACCACATGCTTGTCCCGCTTCTGCTCCCGCACTGCATCCACCGCACCCAGGGCGCTCGTGTCCGTAGTCGCGGCGATCAGAATATGCTTGTCCTTCGGATGCCGCTGCAGAAAGTCCGATACCAGTTTCTTGCTCAAGTCTCGCATCCCTCGCGCGTCGATCCGCACAAACGACTCCACCGGCAGCTCTGGAATCCCACGTCGAATCCCCTCAAACGCGCCTGTGATTCTGCTCTGCACCAGCTGCCCGGCCTCCGGCAGATCGAGCCCGATCACCCACTCCACCTTGCCGTCCCAGTTTGCCGTCGCATAGGCCGCCAGCGTCTCTCCCGCTTCAACCCCGACACGGTAGTTATCGACCCCAAAGTAAGTCGCATGCGGATGCGGAATATCGATGGCAATCAGAGGAATCTTTGCTCCGGCGATCTTATCCCCGATCATCGGCGCAACCTCCTGCTCCACCTGAAACTCGATCACCAGGTCGACCTTGCTCCGGACAAACTCCTCCGCATTCTCCAGCGCCGTCGCCGCATCGTAGCGATTGTCCAGCACCAGCAGATCCACCCCCACAGAAGCCGCCGCATCCTTCAGGCTCTCCGTCACCTCAACCGAAAAGGGCATATCAGCGCTCTGCGCCGCAAAGCCGAACCGCATCTTCTTCGGCCGCGTCACCTGCCGGTACAGTCCATCCTGTGCCTGCGAGAGGTATCCGCGATGCACAAACGTCTTCAGCACCCGGTAGACCGTCGTCTTCGAGATCCGCGTCTGCCGGTGAATCGACTCCAGCGTCATCGGCTGGTTCTCTGCCTGTAAAAGTTCAAGAATATCCAGTGCCTTCGACAGCACCGGAATAAGGTAAAGTCTCTTCGTCGCTTTTCTTACCGCCATAATCTCCCGTTGAGGAACAACCACTCAGCCGCTCCATTATCCGGCAAAGTCTTAATGTTTCGTTAATGAAATGCAGTCTCTCTCCCACTGGGGAGACTCATGATCTCCAAAGCAGAGAGGGCACGACCTCAGTCGCGCCCTACACATCAAAAATGCGTTTGCTTAATTAAATTATGCGTAGCTCGAAACGCCACTCCCGTTCCTGCTCGCGCGCTCCCGAGTCACCTTCTCCACATAGCCACTCTCCGCCAAAGCCTTCAAAGGCTCCGCCGGCAGTCCACGCGCCACGCGCCACTCCCGCACGACAGGCCTTACATCCTGCCAGAAAGCGCTCCGGAAGCACTCTTCCGCCTCCACCAGCTTGCATGCCTGCTGCAACTCCGCCAGCCGCTCCTGATCGATCAGCGAAGCCTTCGCATACAGCTCCTGCGCCGTCACCACCGTCTGCACCATCGCCTCCATCTTGCCCTTCAAGTTGTGGCTCTGGTCGATCATGAAGGCGATACCGGCGCGCTCCTCCGCCTTCGCGCTCACAATCTCATGGAAGATCCGAAACACCTGGTAAGGATCGATCGATCCCAGCGTCAGGTCGTCATCGGCGTACTTGCGATCATTGAAGTGGAAACCGCCCAGCGCTCCCAAATGCAGCAGCCAGGCCACAATCTGCTCAATGTTGGTCCCCTGGTAATGATGCCCCGTATCTACCAGCACCTTGGCCTTCGGGCCGGCCCGCCGAGCCAGCTCCAGGGCCATACCCCAATCCGCGATATCCGTGTGATAAAAGGCCGGCTCAAACGGCTTGTACTCCACCAGCATCCGCTGCTCCGGTCCCAGTGCCGTATGAGTCGCTCCCAGCACCTCCTCCATCCATTCAATCCGCCGCCGCACGCTCTGCGTCCCTGGATAGTTCGAACCATCCGCAATCCAGATCGAGACGTCCTGCGATCCCAGCTCACGTCCGATCTCCACACAATCCAGCAAGTGCGCCAGCGCCCTTCCTCGAACCTCGGAGCTCGGGTTGGCAATCGATCCATACTTATAGTCCAGGTCCTGAAACAGGTTTGGATTGATCGATCCTGCCCTCACACCATACTTCTTCTCCAGCGCCTGAATCGCCGGAACATCCTTCACCCCTCCCGGCAAATCCCACAGTACATGCAGCGCAATGCTCGGGCTTGCTCCCGTCAGCGCATTCACCTGCGAAGCGTCGGAGAACTTCTCCTCAATCGTCGTCGCCGCTCCACCCTGTACGAACTTCCCAAACCGCGTACCTGTATTCGCGAAACCCCACGACGGAACCTCAATCCGAAGACCGTCCAGAGCACTCCATATCCTCTCGGCATCCCGCCCCGCAGCACCTGCACCATTCGTCGTCATTGCTGGACCTCTCAGCGCCAATATGTCTTATGGAAATATACTCCCTATTGAAATACCCAGCAGACTATTCGTCTTGCCACCGGTCAAGACAACTAGGGCAGCCGTGCCCGCTATTCCATAACAATCACATCCAGAAATCGCGGACCATGCACGCCCTTGATCCGCGTCATCTCGATGTCCGCCGTGGCCGAAGGCCCGGAAAAAAAAGTAGTCGCCAGTCCGGCTGTCGCCTGCAGCCGACTCATCGCCTCAGGCACCGTCTCCACCACATCTTCTACTCGCACCACGCACAGATGATAGTCCGGAACCAGCGTCGCAGCCCGTCTCCCCTGCCCCAGAACGTTCTGCAGCACCACCGTTCCCGTCTCCGCAATCGCCACAGTCGAGCCCGTCATCACACCCTCGAAGCCATCCAGCTCCGCCGCCGACAGCCCCTCATCGACGACAAAGTCAAACCCCGCCGGCAGCCACTCCGCAGCAAGCCCAGCCGGAATCACCATCCGTCGCTTCCCACGCTCCGCAAGCATCTTCGATACCGTCGCAGCTACATCCCCGCGGCCCACTCGCACGACATGCGCGTCATAGTCTCGCAGCCGATCCTCCAGCAGCTCCAGCAGAGCCTCTCGCCCGCGAGTCGCCGACCGTCGATACCCACGAGCCAGCGTCTCCCACTCTGCCCTGGCCGCCGCGCCATCCGAAGTTCGATCCGAAGCGCCATCCGAAGTTCGATCCGAAGCCCCACCCTTAGCCTTCCGAATCCGCCGCAGCATCTCCGCTCTGGAAGAGTTTGTAACCGTATCAGTTGCCATTCCTGCCCCGCTTCTCCCACCAGTCCCGGAACGTCTCCTCCGGCATAGCCTGCAGATCACGCACCTGAGTCCACCCGCCAAGCATCCCCGGCAGCCATTCAATCCAGCCAGTGCCCTGCCCATCCTTCCGCACCAGCGGAGCCTCCGCCATGCGCCCCAGCCGCTGCGCCGCCCTGAACCTCCGCTCGCTCTTGAAGATCATCCCCATGGCTCTCATCGCCAGCGCCTCAGTATGAAACGCCCCATTCTGCTTCACAACCTTGTTCCTCAAATGAATCAGCACCTCAGGAATATTGATCTTCACCGGACAGACCTCATAGCAGGCCCCACAAAGCGAAGACGCATAAGGAAGCGACTGCGCATAGTGCATCTCCTGCAACTGCGGCGTAAGGATCGCCCCAATCGGCCCCGCGTAAACACTGCCATACGCATGTCCACCCGTCTGCCGATAGACCGGGCAGGCATTCTGGCAAGCTCCGCAGCGAATACAGTGCAGCGTCTGCCGCCCCTCCTCGTCCGCCAGAACCTCCGTCCGCGCATTGTCCATCAACACCACATGGAACACCCGCGGCCCGTCTCCCTCATCCACCCCCGTCCAGATCGAGTTGTACGGATTCATCCTCTCCCCGGTAGCCGACCGAGGCAGCAACTGCAGCAACACCTCCAGGTCCTGATACCGCGGCACCACCTTATCGATTCCCGCAACCGTAATCAGCGTCTCCGGCAGCGTAAGGCACATCCGCCCATTGCCCTCGCTCTCGACGATGCAGACCCCGCCCGTCTCCGCGATCAGGAAGTTCGCTCCACTCACCCCCGTCTTCACCCGCAGAAACTTCTCCCGCAGAAACGTTCGAGCCGCATCCGCCAGATCCTGCGGCCGCTCCCCCAGCTCCGGCAGGTTCATCGTCCGCTGAAAGATCTCCCGAATCTGCTGCCGGTTCTTATGCAGCGCCGGCACTACGATATGCGAGGGCTGGTCATGCCCAAGCTGAATAATCAGCTCCGCCAGGTCCGTCTCATATGCATGGATCCCCTCAGCCTCCAGAGCCTGGTTGAGATGAATCTCCTCGGTCGTCATCGACTTGATCTTGATGACCTCATCGGAACCCGAAGCCTTCACCAGCGCCGTAATAATCCGCGTCGCCTCCGCGGCATCCCGCGCCCAATGCACCACTCCCCCGGCCCGCGTGCAGTTCTCCTCAAACTGCTCCAGGTAGAAGTCCAGATGCTCCATCGTGTGCTGACGAATCTGCCTGCCCGCCTCGCGCAGCTCCTGCCAGTCCGGCATCTCGCCAACCACCCGCGCCCGCTTGGCCTGAATCACCTCCGTCGCATGACGCACATTCTTCCTGAGCTGTGTATCGCCCATCGCAGCCCTGGCCGCCATCGGAAACGTAGGCGCCGTCTTCGGATCCAACGCAACGCCACTCATAGTTCGACCCCACAATAACCTTGCTCGACACAGCAAATACTCTTGTCATTCTGAGCGAAGCCACTCTCGTCATTCTGAGCGAAGCCACTCTTGTCATTCTGAGCGAAGCCACTCTT
>Ga0193743_1002827_pt1 | contig 11894 bp, 9 predicted proteins | sample L2c2metaG_FD_143038 | JGI IMG/M metagenome (GOLD analysis project Ga0193743, IMG submission 143038) | Soil microbial communities from a riparian zone of the East river system, Colorado, United States - L2c2 | ecosystem: Environmental > Terrestrial > Soil > Riparian zone | place: USA: East River... | reverse complement strand
AAAACCATCGAATGGGTATCAACGCATTCGTGCCGCTTTCGGTGGGTCCGGGCATGGCGGTCGCGGGCCCCTATGCACCGCTCCTGGCTGCATTGGGCGGGTCGGTGCCGGGCGCGGCTGTCCGGCTCTTTTGGGACTTCGTCATTGACCCAGAGGGCACGTGCGCGAAGTGCCCGAGTTCGACCACATCGCGTGAAGCAGAAGTAGGCATGCTGGCAGGGGTATCGAGATGACAACAACAGCAGAATCACCCATCTTTGCGTCGCTGTCGGAGACGACCGCATACGCCACTGAGGAATGGCCTCTGCGTGAGGATGTCTTCGCGCCGGAGAGCTCGAGCGGCGAAAGCGCCGGTGTCTCCGCGGAATCCGGTTCGGCCGATGAGGTGGAGCCCGAGATTGCCGGCGAGGACTACGAGTTGGATGAGACCGAGCCGGAGTACGAGCCGGAACGGTTGGATGAGTTCGATGGGCTCGGCGAGGTGGAGCCAGAGTACGCGGGCGAGGACGACGAAACTGCTGCCGAGGTCGAGCCCGAATACGAACCGGAGCGGTTCGAAGAGGTCGATGGCTTCGGTGAGGTGGAGCCGGAGTACGCCGGCGAGGACTACGAGCTGGACGAGATGGAGCCGGTCGCCGCGGCAGAGGATCACGAGTTCGACGAGGTCGAACCGGAGTATGAGCCGGAACGGTTCGACGAGTTCGACGCGTCCTCTGAAGTCGAGCCTGAGTATGCGGACGAGGATTACGAGCTCGACGAGATGGAGCCGGTTGCCACGGCAGAGGATCACGAGTTCGACGAGGTCGAGCCGGAGTACCAGCCGGAGAGCAACGACGAAACCGTGTATGAGGCTGACTACGAGTTCGACTCGGTACCAGCGGGTGGCATCGTGGAGGCGCGACAGCTCGCGGTGCAGAAACTCGCGATGCTCAGCAGCCACGTCGGCACATCGCCGGATCTCATCCTGAAATGGAACCGGATGGAGCAGCCGTCCGCGGTTGACGTCGTCGTCCACTTCCACGGATTTTCCGGCCGTGGCAAGGCGATGAACATTCTGACGTGCTCGGGCACACCGATCCGGACGAAGTGCACACCTTTGATGCCCTCTACGCCGATCCGACACCGCTCATCAACTGGGCGCGGCCCCGGGTGGCAACTGGGAACGGTGCGCTGCGGGTGCTGTACCGCGCCAACGAGCAGACCGCCAAGAACAGCCAGCGGGTGGCACAGGCCATTGGGTCGGGAGCGCCGCCGAGCTTCCGCGTCGAGCGGACGACCATGGACCACAACCACATTCCGCGTCGCTTCGGCTGGCGTCTTCTCGCCGACCCGGCAGGCGAACTGTCGGGAGGGTCGACTCCGAAGGGCGCCACACCGCCGCCGCAACCCGGGCCTGCTCCCACTCCGACGTCAGACCGCGCGGCCGGACGAGTTCGCCGCGGAACGTTCACGAAATGTGCGAGCAACGAACAACGCGGCGCCAGGGCGATGGCCGACCAGTGGAAGCGGCTGACCGGGCGCAAGGCCGGAACCTTCAACTGCCGCCCCACCTACGCGGGTACACCCTCGCTGCACGGCGAGGGTCGTTCGATCGACCTGTACGCGAACGCCAACGATTCCGCGCAGAAGGCACAGGCCGAGACGTACATCGCGTGGATGCAGCAGAACGCGGTGGAACTGCAGGTCGCCTACGTCATCTGGAACCGGCGACAGTGGAGTTGGGAACGCCGCAGCCAGGGCTGGCGGCCCTACGGCGGCGGGAGCCCGCACACCGACCACATCCACGTGGACCTGAGCTGGGAAGGTGCGCTCACACCCAGCCCGCTGTTCGGCGGCGGTGTTCCGGGACTCGGCGGAGCTCCTGCTCCCACACCCGATCCCTCGCCAGGTCCCACACCGAATCGAGATCAACCCTGCCCGCACTGTTCGCAACAGCCGTCGGGCGCACCGTGTGGATCCATCGCGAGTGTCGCCGAGCAGGAGCTCCGTCGGTGGCATCCGGCTGGAGGCGCGGCTCTCGTGGAAACGGACCCGAGGGCGACCCCGATCCTGCAGGACTACTACCGCACCGGCGTGGGCATGAACGTGAGTGCGGCGCAAATGCAGAGCACGAGTTTCCAGGCGACCCATCCGTGGAGCGCGGTGTTCATCTCGTGGGTCATGCGAACCGCAGGCGCGGGCAAGGCTTTTGCGTACTCACGCGCACACCAGACCTACATTCGCTCGGCGCGGCAGCACCGGCTCGCCAGTGACAAGACCAACCCGTTCCACGCCTATCGCGCCACCGAGACCGCTCCGCAGGTGGGTGATCTGGTCTGCAAGTCACGGGCCAACAGCGGTGCGACGTACGACAACATCGGCGACGGCCGGACGCGAGCGACTCATTGCGATGTGGTTACCGAGGTGCGCCCCGGTCAGATCCGAGTCATCGGCGGCAACGTGAACCAGACGGTTGACGCTCGAACTTTGCGCACGGACGCTGACGGCAAGTTGAGCATCGACGGCGCGCAGTCGGAGTACTTCGCGATCATCCGGTGCCAGGGAGCCGGCGCACCGCAGCCGAAACCCGCGCCCAACCCGACCCCTCGGCCGTCGACCGGCCCCGGTTTGACCGACGCGTTCTTCCACGAACTGAAGGCAATCTCGGCGCGGTTGGGCAGTGACCCCGGGGACCTTCTGGCAGTGATGGTCAGCGAGAGCAATGTCGATCCCAAAGCGCAGAATCCGCACGGCAAGGCGACCGGACTCATCCAATTCATGCCGCAGACTCTGAAGGGTCTCGGCTGGACGGCGGGACCGGACGCATTCGCCACCCTGTCTGCCGAACAGCAGTTGCCGTATGTGGAGAAGTACTACCGTCCGCACCGCGGCAAGCTCACCTCGGCGGGCCGCCTGTACCAGGCGACCTTCCTCCCGGCGACGCTGAAGAACTCGACCGAGTCAACAGTGATCGCTGCGCCGGGTGGCCCGTATGCCAAGGCCTACGCGGCCAACAAGGGTCTGGACACGAACAAGGACGGTGTCATCACCGTCAGCGACCTCACCGAGCGGCTCAACCGCAAAAAGCAGACCGATCGTTGGAAGTCGTTGGCCGCCAGACTATGACCAGCCCCTATCCAATCGAGAAGGTCAATCTCGTATCCGAATGCCGCACGTTCCTGCAGCGGATCGGGGCCACGGGAGACTCGGTCGGGTGCATTCAACTTCTGTCGACGGGTTCTGTCGTGGCCGGCTACGTCCATTTCGGCGATCCTTGCGTCCGCCGGAACTCACGGATGCGGACGAGGTGGTGATGGATCTGCCGCCTGATCTTCTGCAGGCGCTGGCTACCTCCGCCACCACGCCGCCTACAGCGAAACCACCGCCTGGGCTCACCGCCAAATCACCCAAGCCGCTTGACGATTTACGCCCCTGGGATGTCTACACGCCATTCCTGTGAGACAGAGCCGTGTTCAATCCCGGGATGTCACCCAGATTGGTGCAGCCATACGAGTCGTCGCGCGGGGTCGCGGCGACGGCGCCAAGCAGCGCGTCGACCACCCGAGCTCACTGGCCGACGGCACGCCATTGTCGGCCGGGACGAATGCGTCGCAGATTGAGGCCAGCGCGACATGCTGGCGCGGCGAGAACTGCGTGTGGACAGTTCATGGTGGTCCTTGGTCGGAACGTCGGCGCGCATCACGGCATCACGGATTGAAGAACAGGGTTCTTGAAGCGCAGGCCGAGCCAGGGACGGCGGCCCTTCGCCAAAATCCCGCCGCGCAGCAGCGCCCGGCCGAGCGGCATCCGCCCATAGACGACCAGCATGTACGTCACCGGGTCCGCGGATATCACACAATCCACCGGCCCGCCGACGGCCCGGACCTCCGCCGTGCCGTCCGCGACCTGGATGACGTAGCGCGGGCCATTGCCGCGCAGCCGGACCTCGTAGGTCACCGGTGCGCCGCGGCCCGCCTCGGGTCGCACCACCAGCGGCACCATCTCCGGGCACACCGTGCCCACGATGAGCTTCGCGTGCTCGGCGGGGATCGGCCACGGCCGGCCCGTCCCGGTTGCGATGTCGTGCCCGTGCACGGTCAGCTCCCCCAGCGCCAGGGCGGTGAGGCAGTCCACGGTGCGGGTCCGGCCGGGGCCGTACCACGGCGTCTCGCATTCCATCTGCGGATCGGCCGCCGCGATGAGCTCCAGAAACCGTTGTGCCCCAGACCAAGGCGCAGCCGGCCATGACCGCCACCCCCGGCTACTGGTGGCATCGGCACCACCCGTCGCGGTTGGATCCCACGACGGCGGTCAACTTCATGCCGCCGGGCGCGTAACCGACGGCCCTTCACATACGTGCCCTTCCGGCGAACTGCCGGGAGGCCGTGTGCCGTTCGGCCTATCGGTCAGAGGTGTGACGCGGTCAAACGGAAGCTGTGGGTCAGCTATGAGGTCGGGTGGTCGCCCGGGTGTCGAGCCCGCGGAGGCGTATCCGACCCGTACAACGGTTATACGAGATCGACTAACCATCGACATCAGCGAGGACGCAGGTATGACGGCAACGATGACCGGTCCGCCACAACCGCCGGAGGCACCGCAGCAGACTGCCGCCGAGATGGCGGCGCCGAAGCGCAATTTGATCTTCACGGCCGTGCTGCTGGGGATGCTGCTGGCCGCCCTGGACCAGACGATCGTGGCGACGGCGTTGCCCACCGTGGTGGCCGACCTCGGTGGCGCCGGCCACCAGGCGTGGGTGGTGACGAGCTATCTGCTGGCGTCGACCGTCGTGACGGCGATCGTCGGCAAGCTCGGCGACCTGCTCGGCCGCAAGACGATCTTCATCGCTGCGGTGCTGTTCTTCATGGCGGGTTCGGTGCTGTGCGGCCTTGCCGGCTCGTTCCCGATGCTGGTGGCTGCGCGGGCGCTTCAGGGCGTCGGCGGCGGGGCCATCATGGTCACCGCGACCGCGGTGATCGGTGAGGTCATCCCGTTGCGCGAACGCGGCAAGTACCAGGGCGCCCTCGGGGCCGTGTTCGGTGTCACCACGGTGATCGGCCCGCTGCTCGGCGGGTTCTTCACCGATCACCTGAGCTGGCGCTGGGCGTTCTGGATCAACGTTCCCGTGGCCGTCGTCGTGCTCGTGGTCGCGGTCATCGCGATCCCCAACCTCGGCAGGATGGCGCGCCCGGTCATCGACTACGCCGGAATCGTCCTCGTCGGGCTGGGCGCCACCGGCCTCACCCTGGCCACCAGTTGGGGCGGCAGCACCTACGCGTGGGGTTCGCCGATGATCATCGGGCTCTTCGTCGGGTCCCTGGTGGTCATCGCCGCCTTCATCGCCGTCGAACTGCGGGCTCAGGAACCGATTCTGCCGATGCGGCTGTTCCGCGAGCCGGTCTTCGCCGTCTGCTGCGGGCTGTCGTTCGTCGTCGGTTTCGCGATGCTCGGCGCGTTGACCTTCCTGCCGACGTTCATGCAGTTCGTCGACGGCGTGTCGGCCACCACTTCGGGCCTGCACACCTTGCCGATGGTGGTCGGGCTGCTCACGATGTCGATGAGCAGTGGTGTGATCGTCGGCCGCACCGGGCGCTACAAGATCTTCCCGGTCGCCGGAACGGCCGTCATGGCAGTGGGTTTCGTGCTGCTGTCCCGGATGGGTCCGGACACGTCCACCCTGGTGCAATCGCTCTACCTGGTGGTGTTGGGCGCCGGTATCGGCATGTGCATGCAGGTTCTGGTGCTGATCGTGCAGAACACCGTCGACTTCTCCGACCTGGGCGTGGCGACGTCTGGCGTCACGTTCTTCCGCACTATCGGCAGCTCGTTCGGCGCGGCGGTGTTTGGCTCGCTGTTCAACAACTTCTTGCACAGCCGGATCGGGGACGCCCTCGCCAAGAGCGGCGCACCACCCGAGGCGGCGCAGTCCCCCGATGCCCTGCATCAGTTGCCGCCGGAGCTGGCCGCACCGATCGCGGCCGCCTACGCCGATGCCCTGGACATGGTGTTCCTATGCGCGGCGCCGGTGGCAGTGGTCGGTTTCGTGTTGGCCTTGATGCTCAAACAGGTTCCGTTGCGCAACAACGACGTCAGCACTGCCGTCGATCTGGGTGAGGGGTTCGCGATGCCGACGACCGACTCGCCGGACCAGCTGTTGGAGAACGCCGTCGGCCGGCTCATTCGCCAAGGCTCCGGTGTGCAGCTGCGCGCCCTGGCCGAGCGCCCGGGAAGCAAACTCGACATCGCCCGGCTGTGGGCGCTGCTGCAGGTATACCGCTTCGGGCAAGCCGCCGGGCAGGCCCGGGTGGGCGACGTCGCCGAGCACGTCCGGGTGCCCCGCGAGATCCTCGAGCCGGCCTTCGACCGACTCGCTGCCACCGGTTACGCCGAGCGAAGCGGAGATGTCTTCTGGCTGACCCCGGCGGGCGCGCACCAGGTTGAACTCGTCCGCATGGGGATGATGGATTGGATCACCCAGGGGCTCGTTCAATCCTCCGGGATGCAGGCCCGACCGGATCGCGGCCAGGTCAGGGAGGCGTTGGATCGGATCACGCAAAACGTTCTGGTGCAACGAGATTGGACCGACGACGAGACCCAGGCGATGCGGATGCGCCCGCCTCGGAGAGCGCCCCAGCCGCCTCGGAGCGCGCCCCAGCCGCCGAGGCGAACGTCGGCGCCCATGCCTCCGCGCCCGGCTGGCCCGGATCCCCGCGGGCGCACGCGCGGACCCGGACCCGGCGAACCTCCCACCACCCGCCTCCGGCCACCCGGTCCGCCGCGTGGAGACCCGCGACCTCCGCATCGGTAGTCGGGTCCGACGACGCTTATGCGTCGGATGTCGCGGAGACGGGCCGCTGGGCGGGCACCAAGATGCCCACCTCACTCGAAAATAATCCGCGGATGGATCACCTCCATGTCAGATCATCCCCTTTCGCACTCAACTCTGTTGTGATGGGACGTGTTTCGGGGAGGGCTGATATGAAACAGAAGTCTCACTCGCGTGCTCACAGGCAACAATCCACATCCCTCGCGCAACCGCTACGGGAACGCCCTCCAGCCCCACGCTCTCGAGGCGTGCTCCTCGGCAACAAGGCGGGACGGGGTCTCCGAAACACCCTTCAAGGGTCAACCCGGACCGCGGCGAACGCAACCACGCACCCAACCGCACCGGCACGCGATTTTCATCACCCCACACCGGGGCGCAGCCCCCTGAACGCTCGGAGCGAATTCGACGGGGCCTCGCCTTTCGACGCCCGCGCAGCTCACCGCCCGGTGACTGCTACTTGGTGGGGGTCAACCGGATTGCGGTGAGGTGATTCGCGTCGACCGCCTCGGTGAACTCCTCGAGTGTGGGTATTCGCTGATCGCGGAACTTCAATCCCATCACGCGCTGTGCGCCCTTCACGCCATAGGACTCGGCAAGGCGCCGGGTCAGATCGGCGACGACCGGCACGTCTTCGATGAGTTCGCCGCGCATGGTCGTCGTCTTCCCGGCGTGCACGACCTCGGCGGTGGCACCGTCGCGGAAGTTCAGCCGCCACGCTGCGCCGCTAAGGACGTACAGCTCGTTGTCGATCCGATGGGCGCTCAAGATAAGTGCGAACTGCCGCCCCGTCTTGCGTCCCTTGAACCGCAACACCAGGAAGGCCTTGAGCGCGGAACCCGGGACCGGAGTGCGCAGCAGGAATCCCAGGATCGGGTTGACGGCACGAAGAAGCGATTCGGGTGGATGAGCGGGGAAGACCGCCGGTGACTGTTCTGGCATGACCTCAACCGTAGGGCCATCTGGGTGGTTCGTCACCCGTGTCATCACTCGGGGGAGATGGGTTGCATCCGGTGCCGCGGCTGGTTGGCGGATGGTTATGGCATAGCGGGTCAGTGCTGAGCCATCCACAGGTGTGGATTTTCACTTCTTCATTTCGGTCGCGATTAGCCGCCGCGGCCTCAAGGGAACCAGGCGACCCTAGGGCGGAGCACTAGCACTAGCACAGCACTAGCCAGCTACACGGCTAGCTCGACGACCTACCGCCCGCAGAGTTTACGCCATCTTCTTCGCTACGAAACGGACCGACCAAACCCTGTTCGAAGTCCAAATGCCCAAGCCTCCGCCGCAACCGGGGCGATTCAGTGCTCGTTCTACGACTGCTTGACGTACTCATCTCGGGAGAGGACGAGAGTGTCCGTGGGCTTTGAGATATCGACGTACTGATGGCCGGGGCGACTGCTGTCTTCGAGAACGCTCAGGTCGCCAATCACTTCATCGGCTTTGGCCGGATCAAACCTCCACACAACTCGGAAACCGTCGAATTCGATGTCGGACTCACCGGACTCAATCATGAACTCATGTGTTACACCACCATGCTCAAGTCGCGAAGACCCTTGATGCGCAGCATCCTTCAGCGCGGCGGCGAAGGCAGTTACGCCGGCGCCGTCCATGGCCAGCAGCACTACGTCATCGCCGAACATGAACTCTGGGGCGAGTTCAACACGGATGATGGTCATGCGTCTCCCATGCGGACGAGGTCGGTGCGATAGATTAACTTTACTGCCGCGGCAATTCACGTCAATGCACTACGTCGGCTTTACCTGCGTAAGTGCCAATTTCAAGGCTTCGTAAACGGCATCACCCATCTGGGTCAATTCACGGTGCGTCCCGGGGTCGGCTTCAGCGGTGATGAAAGCGTTGTGTTCCACCAGTCCGCCGCGACGATTCCGCTTGGAATCACCAGCTGCGGAGCCCTCCTCTGCCTGCAAGAGGTATGCGGTGTACTGCGCTCGTAGCCGCTGCCCGCTCATCAGGAACTCGCCACTGGCTGACGTCGCGGCGACATCGAAGCCAGGCCGAGACGGCACAAGAAGCGGCTGGCTGTGGAGATTGTCGGCGCTCACGGCGCGCAATGTGCAAGCGGTGTTGGCTTCAATGACGTCGCGGGGTACTGACCCGGTGAACGCAAAGAGGTTTAAGACTCCGCAGCCATCCCATGCTGTCCCAGATACGCTGGGATGTAACGCTATCCGAGTTGGTGCTTGACTCGCCTCGAGCTGCCCGATGACCCAGCCCGCCGGCGGTGGAGGCAAGGTAGGCAGCCATACCGGTAGAAGCTGGCCGCCGGCCAGCGTTAGATCTGAAACGTAGCGACCGACGATGTCGGCCAGTGCTGGCACGGTGGCGTCTGCATTGGACTGACTGAACATCGTGGCCGTCAGTTCTGGACAAAAAGCATGGTGAGCAACGCGAGCAGGCCACCACCGGCAACGACCCCGGTACCAACCGCGCCGGCGTTCGCCAAGTCATCAGGGTTCGGTGCGGGGATGTTGACGTGAGGGAACATGTCGACTGGTCCCGAGCTGGGGAGCGGCGCGGAAGGTGCGGGACTGGGCATGTCAGTGCCGGGAAATGGTGCCAGCAGGGGGTTTTGGGGTGGTCCGGCGACGCCGGGTGCCGCCGGATTCTCCAGCCAGGGCGGTAGGCCTGTGATGATCGGATTGCCCTTCACGGGTGGCAGATCGCCGATCGGCACATTGTCCCAGGGAGAATTTGGAGCGTTGTGCGGATTGAAGTCCCAGTGTGGATTGTGGTACTTGTCGCCCGGGAAGTATCGCCACTCGCCACCATCTTCATCCCACAGACTCTGCCCACCCTTACCAGCCTCGCTGGGGCGGCTTGCCGGTCCCGGGTTGAGGTCGCCCGCGACCGGAGGATCCACTCCCTCTGGTGGCAAGCCCCTGGGCGGTATCGGTTCAGGCGGCTTTGGAGGCGGTGGTGCTTCCCTGAAGTCGACCGCTTGGACGGTGTTGTCCCGCCCGTCTTGCGCTGGGGCTTCTGCAAAGACAAGGTCTCCGAGACCTGTTGTAGCCGAGACGATCTGCGAAGCGAACTGTTGGTCGGCGGCCACCAGCTCAATCGCCTTGGTTCGAATATCGGTGGCCAGCGCTTGGGCCTGTAAGAGGCGGGCGGACTGCTCGGCAGGAGTCGCCGACGCGTACTTGTCCGTGACGCCCAGGTCCTCGCCAACGACGAATCCTTGGGCGTGCGCTTCTCCCACTGCGTTGAGTACCTGCCGCCTCGCGAAATCAACCTCTTTCGCGGCATTCTTCGCCACAGTCGATGCGACCCGTAAGTCATCGGCGGCACCTCGCACCTTTACCCGGTCGGTCGCCGCTCGCATCAAAGCACTCTCTGCGCCTTCGCCCTCCCACTGGGTGCCGCCCGGAGTCGACATCTCTCGAGCAACGCGGTCGAACGCGTCTTCCCAGTGATCCGCCGTGTTGTTCCAATATGTGGCAGCTTGGCTAAGGTGCTCGACTTCCCACGCTTTGACCTGCGACAAGCTGGGTATCGCTGGACCGCCCGGCATGGGCCTACAGCTTCACAGTCTCAATGGCCGCAGCGTTGCTCTGATCCTGAGTCTCATATTCCGCTGCACTCGCGGACAACTTGTCTGCCGTAGCCGACAGCCGCGTCGCGAGGGTTTGAGCCGTCGCGGCAATGGTGGTGTGAACTGCGGACACCGTCGGCAAACTGGGTTGGAACAGATCACCACGCACAACAGGCGCGCTTGAAGCCGTCAGGTCGCCGGCCAGCGCCTCGCAGCGCGCGGCAAGCGCATCTAGACCTGCCGACTCAACCTTGATGACCCCCATGAGGTGAGTTTATCGAGTGGCTGGAACGTTGCGCCCACCAAAATGGTGTGCGACTGGGACCTGATGAGTGTTACCGGCGTGTCGTAGCCGGATGAAGAACCATGCGTCATGATCTTCTTCATCCCGCTACTTCTCGTTGTCCAAGCAGCTGGCCTGATATGAGGCCTGAAGGTGCCGTCGGGACGGCGGGCGGTCGTCCCAAGAGCCCACCTCCAGGCGGTGAGTGGAGGTCGCGCGCGGAGGTGGGCAGTTTGGGTGCCGGTCAGAGCAGGCCGAGCAGCTCCAGGTCGGTGATGTACTTGACGATCACCGGTGCGGAGATGTGCGGGATGTCCTTGTCCGGCCCGATCTTGGCGTCCTGCACGGCCGCCCGGAAGTGGTCCGCCGGCGCCAGGGACCCGTTGATCGGGGGTAGGGGCGTCTGGTAGTTGTGCAGCAACGGCAGCAGGGATGCCTGGCGTTGCTTCTCGGGCAGTGCCCGCATCGTGGTGTCGAACCGCGCCAACCAGGCCGCGTACCCGGGCACCCGGACGATCGGGTAGCCGGCGTCGACGAGCCAGTCGACGTAGGTGTCCATGCTGATGCCGTCGTCGTACGGGTTCATCACGTGGTAGGTCTCGAACCCGTCGACCACGTTGGCGCCGAGGGTGGAGATGGCGTCGGCGATGAACTCGACGGGCAGTCCGTCGAAGTGCGCCCGCTGCCGGCTTCCGCCGGCGTCCAACTCGTAGAAGGAGCTCGGTGCCACACCCGTCGCGACCAGGCTCAGCATCATCCGGGTGAACATGTCGGGCACGTTGAGCTGTCCGGCGTAGGTGGTGTCCGCCATGATCATGTCGCAGCGGAACACCGACACCGGCAGGCCGTAGTGCTCGTTGGCCTCGCGGAGCAGGACCTCGCCGCCCCACTTGCTGTTGCCGTAGCCGTTGGCGTAGTTGTCGCCGACCTTGCGCGTCGCGCTCATCTGCCGGACGTCGGTCTCCTCGACGAAATGGCCCGGCTCGATGCCGTCGCCCACGCCGATCGTCGAGACGTAGACGAACGGCTTGATCCGGGTGGTCAGGGCGATGCGGATCAGCTCCGCGGTGCCGACGACGTTGGGTCCGAACAGCTGGCTGTAGGGCAGCACGTGGTTGACCAGGGCGGCGGGGTCGACGATCAGGTCGACGGTGTCGGCCAGCCGCTGCCAGATCGCGTGCTCCAGGCCGAGATTCGCCTCGCCCTTGTCACCGGCGAGCACCTCGAGGTGATCGGCGGCCAGCTCGCGGTAGTGG
>Ga0193743_1002826_pt1 | contig 11896 bp, 7 predicted proteins | sample L2c2metaG_FD_143038 | JGI IMG/M metagenome (GOLD analysis project Ga0193743, IMG submission 143038) | Soil microbial communities from a riparian zone of the East river system, Colorado, United States - L2c2 | ecosystem: Environmental > Terrestrial > Soil > Riparian zone | place: USA: East River... | reverse complement strand
GATCGACATGATCGCGCCCATCAAGCTTGGAACGCTGAAGGTCGTCTGAGTAAGGAATAACGCCCATACGATGCCACAAAAGGCGCCGGGAAGGGAGCAGACAATGATGAAGGGATCGAGCCAACTCTGGTAGTTGACAACAAGTAGACCAGCAGTGCCGCGAGGGTGAGGCCCAGACCTAGCCGGTTGAACGCTTCGTTCATACTCTCCACTTGTCCGCGCACGACGATTTTGGTTCCCGGGGGAAGATTCTTACTCTCTTCCTTCACGATGCGGTTGAACTTCGCCGCTACTGCACCGAGATCGCTGTCTTGCGTATTCGCGTAGATATCGAAGACTGGCGCACCATTATGGTGATTGATCACAACAGGCTGAATAGCAGGAGTTAGCGTCGCCATGTTTTCCAGTACTTCGGTGCGATTGCTAATCGTGTGGATTGGAATAGGAGTGTTTTGTAACGCATTGATGGAATCGATACTGTATTGAGGGGTCTGCGCAGCCACAGTGTAGGTAATACCCATCTTTGGATCAAGCCAGAAGTTTGGTTGAACTGCGGCGCCGGAACTCAGAGAGATGTAGAGGCTGTTGGCCACGTCCTGCTGCGTAAGGCCGAACTGCGCGGCCCGAACACGATCGATATCAAGGTGAGGATCGGGAGCATCGACAACCTGATGCATGTGGACATCAACCGCTCCGGGAACGGTTGCCAGGCGTTCACGCAAGTGACGCGCGATTCCGTAATTTGTCGGGTCATAACCCTGCACCTGGACATCGACCGGCGAAGGAAGCCCGAAGTTGAGGATTTGCGTGATCATGTCAGCAGGCTGGAAAAAGAACGTGAGATTGGGAAATTGCTTCTGTAGTTGCGACCGGAGCTCTTTCACATATTTCTGGGTTGAACCGTGATGTTTTTCATTGAGCGCGATGAGCACTTCTCCATCTGCGCTGGTGATGGTTGCTCCGTCACCGAAGGCATAGTTGAAGGTCTCAGGGGGTAAGCCCGATACTGTCCATGATCAGTTCGGTTTCGTCCGGCGGAATGGTCTTGCGAATCTGGTCTTCCACCTGACTGAAGAGGATTTTAGTCGTCTCGATGCGCGTTCCCGGTCGGGCCCTTATGTGTAATTTGATTTGCCCGGCATCGGAGCGTGATCCAACTTTGGCCGCATCCGCTACGGAATGCCCTTCAAAGGTTTGCTCGGCCCCGAGTAAGAAATTCACCAACACTGGAACAAGTTTGAAAGAACATAGGACGCGAGCATAGCAAAGACAACAGCAAGCGCCATTGGCGTGAAGAGGTACTTCGCAGGACCCGTCAAGAAACGACCGACACAAAGACGATGCAGATAGTCAGTGTGGAAACCAAGGTCGGTGTTGCGATCTCTGAGGCACCTATAAGGACAGCCTCTCGAAGAGGCTGCTCGCCCATATGACGGTGAATGTTTTCGATGGTAACCGTTGCATCGTCCACAAGAATGCCGATGGCCAGAGCGAGGCCGCCAAGAGTCATGGTGTTCATAGTCTCACTGAGAATCGAGAGCGGAATAGAGACAGCAATGATCAGGGTGCTTCTCCAACTACCCAGGAAGAGTAAGATCATCAGAGCTGTCAGGGATGCCGCAATCAATCCCTCGCGCAAGACGCCAACGATAGAGGCTTTGACAAAGATTGACTGGTCGAAGAGTTCCGTAATCTTCAATCCCTTCGGTGCGGCTGCGCGTGATGCAGGGAGTACGTCATTCTTTATATCTGATTGACGATGTCCAGCGTCGAAACCGAGCCCGTCTTCATAATGGCGAGAAGAGCTGCGGGTTTCCCTTGGCACGAGCTACGTTTTGCTGTACCGACCATCCGTCTCTTACGTGCGCGACGTCCTTCATATAGACCAGAGAGCCATTGACCGTCTTGATCGGTACGTCGTTCAACATCAGAGCGTCAACCGGACTTGAGTTTGTGCTGACGGTATATTCGCTGCTGCCAACTTTGGCTGTGCCTGATGGAAGCGTAACGTTTTGCGCGTTGATGGCTGCGGTTACATCGATCGGAGTCAGACCTTTTGCGAGAAGAGCATTCTGATCCAGATCCACCATGATCTGGCGGGCAACACCGCCGTACGGCGTGGGCAGCAGGATGCCTGGCACGGTAGTCAATTGCTGACGAATACGGAACCCGGTAGTCGTAAATCTCGGATTCAGACAGAGTGTCGCTGGAGAGTGGAAGCTGGATAATGGGCACTGTCGACGCACTGAACCGCAGGATTCAGGGCGGATTCACGCCGGGCGGCATACGAAATCGGATGGAGTTTACTGCATCGCCCACCGTCGAACGCTGGACGCGGATGGGTATTTGGCATGCCGGCACTAATCTAATTGGGCATTAGGTCGAGGACTATCCTACGCTTTGTATGTCAAACCAATGTGGTATGCGAGATGGGCCGTTTGCCCAGCGGGACCGTGAGTCGGTTGCGATGAGATTCCCATGATTACCCTCCTGAAAGGCAAGGGGGAACGTAACCGCATGGCAGGGATTCATGCGAGCTTTACGAGCGTGGTAGGACTTCTTTGCACACGGATAAGACAGAATGCTACACTTTCGGCGAATCAGAGAGGGTGTGAAGCTCAGTTGTTCTTGTATTTTGCTGCTGCTATCCATTCTCTTTTGGCTCTTTGTTCAAAGATCTTCATTTCAATCAGAGAGTTGAGTGGTATGACCTTTTTAGTGGAAATTTTTACAGATGGATACATACCCTGCCGCAACGCCTTAATTTTATTTGCCTGCTCTGCATTCACTCTTCCGGCACTCACGCAGCAACCAATCAAAACGCTTTTGGTCGGTGTCGATCGACGCTCCGTCACCTCCCTCAATGGAGACTGGCACTATCTCGTCGATCAGCCACCCGCCAAAGGCCTCTACACCGCCGAAGGTAAGGTCCGCGACAATGGCTACGCCCTCAACAGCCACCCGAACATCAACAACGGACCGCATAATGAGGAGTACGACTTCGCTACTTCCCCAACACTCAAAGTCCCAGGTGACTGGAACACCCAGGACCCCACGCTCTTCCGCTTCGAGGGGGTCGTCTGGTATCAGCGCGACTTCGACTTCCAGCCCAAACCCAATACACGCACCTTCCTCCACATCGGCGCTGCAAACTATAAGTCCTTCGTGTGGGTAAACCAGAAGCGCATCTGTGATCACGAGGGCGGCTTCACCCCTTTCGACTGCGAAGTCACAGCCGCCCTCAAACCGGGCAGCAACTTCATCGTCATCGCCGTGGACTCCACCCGCGAAGTCGATGGCATCCCCTCCGTCGGCATCGACTGGTTCAACTACGGCGGCCTCACCCGCGATGTCTCTCTCGTCACGCTTCCCACACAGTTCATCGACGATTATGACGTCCATCTCAAGCGCGAAAACACCTTCTCCACCGCCAATGCCAACACCCTCGCTGGCTACGTCCACGTCGAAGGCGCCTCAGCCGGAACACCTGTCAGCCTGCGTATCCCCGAGGCCGGCGTCAACGCCACTCTCACAACAGACGCAGCAGGTCGCGCATCCTTCGACCTCAAGGCCAGCAAGCTCGATCTCTGGTCCCCGGAGACGCCAAAGCTCTACAAGGTCGAACTCGCCTCCGGTCAGGACAAACTCACCGACGACATCGGCTTCCGCGACATCCGCGTCGATGGCACCCGCATTCTGCTCAATGGCAATGCCATCTTCCTGAGGGGCGCGAATATGCACGCCGAGGCGCCCTACCGTACCGGCCGCGCCCACACCGATGAAGACGTGAAGAACATCTTCGGTTTTCTCAAAGATCTCAATGCCAACTTCGTCCGCCTCGCCCACTATCCCCACGACGAGCGCATGGAGCGAGCCGCAGACCGGGACGGCATTATGGTCTGGTCAGAGATCCCGTTGTGGCAACACATCTCCTTCGAGAAGCCAGAGGTTTACGCAAAGGCCACCTATATGCTCAACGAGATGATCCGCCGCGACCGCAACAAGGCCTCCGTCATCCTCTGGTCCGTCTCCAACGAGACGCCCAACAATCCCATCCGCACCCAGTTCCTCACCAGCCTCGCCAACGAAGCGCGGAAACTAGATCCCACCCGCCCAATCACCTCGGCCTTGATCGGTCCCCACGCCAAGGGCAATGAGATGGTGCAGGACGACCCCCTCGCCAATGCTCTCGACGTCGTCGGCCAGAACGAGTACATCGGATGGTACGAGATGCGCCCCGAGGACGCCGACAACATCAAGTGGACCCTTCCGCAGAAGCCCATTCTCATCTCCGAGTTCGGCGCTGAAGCAAAGCAGGGCATCCATGGCGGCAAAGACGAGCGATGGGCAGAGGAGCAGCAGGTCAATGTCTACGAACACCAGTTCGTCATGATCAATAAAATCCCGCAGGTGCGCGGTCTCGTTCCCTGGGTCCTCATGGACTTCCGCTCCCCAACTCGAAACATCCCCAAACTGCAGGACGGCTTCAATCGCAAAGGACTCTTCTCAGAGGACGGCAAGAAGAAGCAGGCCTTCTACCTCTTCCAGAAGGTCTACAAGGAGCGCTCCGTGGGTAAGGCCGAGTAGGAGGCCCTTACCCATTGGATTGCATCGCTGCTTCCCCTGGGGGTACCCCCCCAGGGGGTACTTGACCGCAAGTTATCTTAATTCAACGACTTAGACTAATATCTCACTGCAAAGTCGTCATTCTAAACTGGTTACGGCTAAATTCGTCTTTCTAAAAGGTTTATTGTTTTAAAGAGAAAAGTCCCGGTGTTGGCCGGGGCTTTTTCTGACTCTGTATTAACTATAGCCGATTGGGTAAAACTAATAGGCCACTTTGCGGAAGATTATTTCCGGAGGCTAAGCCCTTGTTTTTGGTCGATTTGTGCGCAAAGTTGCGTATGAGTTCCTGCTGCAGGGGCTTGACAGGAAAAACAGGAGCAGGGCTCAGGACGTAGAACAACCATTGCGCCAACAAAGGCGCAATGGTTGAGGCGTAGGCCGGTTCGCAAAGTTCATAACAGCCTCTAGAACAGTACCTTGAGACCGAGCTGCACCTGGCGCGGCGGATAAGCACCCGCGACGGTGCCGAAGTTGCTGTTGCTGGCATTAAGGTTCACACCAGAGAAGTTGGTGCGGTTGAGGACGTTGAAGAAGTCGGCCTGGAACTTGACCCGAACGCGCTCTGTAACCGGAAAGAATTTGGAGAGCGTTGCGTCAGTCTGTGCAAGACCAGGCCCGACGACAGTGCCATTCCCCGCGTTGCCGAAGCGAGCCACAGTCCTAGGCGTTGCAACGAATGCGTTCCTGTTGACATAACCGTTGAGTCCAGCGTGGCCACTGGTGTAGATAGGGACAGCGGGGTTTCGATCAGCGCGAACAGTACCAAGGCCCAGCAGTGACGTCGACTGCACGGTATAGTAGGCACCGCTTTGGAGCCGCGCCACACCGCTGACCTGCCAACCTCCGGCGACCTCACGAACGAGGAAGCTATGCCCTTTGAAATCCGGCGCCTGGATGACGAAGCTGGCGACGAAGGCGTGACGTCGATCGTTGGTGAGAGAGCCATAGTTGTAGTTGAGATCGCGCCAGTTCTCGAGCGAAGGCGCGTTGTTGGTGCCGGCGTTGCCGTTCGAGTCGCCAAGCGCCTTGGAGAAGGTGTAAGCGAGCGTGAACGTCACAACACCTGTCCGCTTGGAGGCAAATGCCTGGAGCGCGTTGTAGTTGTAGTTCGAATCGAAGCGATTGGAGTTGATGGCGGTGTAGCCCTTGTAGGGATTGAAGAAGTTGGTTGAGGAGACAGGGCTACCTGCGACCACATTTGCCACCACCGGGGCAAGATCAGGGAAGTTGATGTTCGGCTGACGAAGCTGATGATGAGCGACGTTGCCGACATAGTTTATTTCGAACAGGACAGATTTGGGAAGCTGGCGCTGCACCCCAAGGCTGTACTGCCAGGTATAAGGATTGCGGTTGGTCGGATCGATCGCGCTAATGGTGCCCTGGAGGCCATTGTTTACCGCTGCTCCTGTGGTAAGGGTAGCGAGATTGCCGGTGTCAAACTGCGTGTTCTGGAGGAATGGAGGAATGGCGAGCTGGCTGAAGATCAGGTTGCCCTGCGGCCGGTAGTAAAAGAGGCCAATGCCGCCACGGATGACCGTATCGGAATTTGCCGCGTAAGCAAAGCCGAAGCGCGGACCGAAGGCTCCATTCATCTTGTAAAGGCCGCGGGGAGCGCCGGCAGGGATGAGTGGGAAGAGTGCGGTATTGACATTGGTAACGCGGATGGCCTGGTCGGCCGGAACACCATCACCGGCGCGCACGAGACCGTCGTAGGGGTTGCCAGAGGTCGGATCGATCTTTCCATTCGGAAGAACGGTGACCGCCTTTGCAGGGTTATAGACCGCTGCATCGAAGTTGGAGATGTTATTGCCCTGGGTGTAGAAGGGCGAGACCAGCTGCCAACGAACACCGAAGTCCAGACTCAACTTGCGTGTGGCCTTCCAGTTGTCCTGGGCGAACCACTCCACCTGGTTGAAGCGGAAGTGGCCGACGGGATCAGCACTAGCCTCCGAATAGGACTGAAAGTTGCCGAGGAAGGCGTCCGCCAATGCGTAGCAGGTAGTGTTTCCGCTTGCCGCTCGGCAATTGCCGGAGGTTGGGGTGGAGTTAAAGGTAGCGGTGCCTGTGTAGTTGGAACGCGCATTCTGGTCGACACGATCGCGAGTGTAGGCGCCGCCAAACTTGAGGTTGTGATCTCCCTTGATCCAGGTAATGTTGTCAGCCACCTGAATGTCCGTCGAGGGAGAGAGCAGCGAAAAATTTGGACCCTGGAAAGGGGCGTAGCTGTTGATGTTCACGATGGGGATGCCATTTGGATAGCGACCTGCATCGGGATAAAGCTTGTTGTACTGGAAGCCGTAGGTCTCGCGCTTCCAGTTGTCGCCAAAGGGGGGAATACGCTGAGCAGCCCAACTGGCATTCGCTGTCACCTGGTTGATGAGGTTTGGGCGAATGCTCCACGTTTCAGCGATCAGATAGCTCTGTCCTGGGCGATTACGCGTAGTGGGAGTGGTGTTGAGAACTCCCGCGTTGGCGAACGTACCGTAAGGATCTATGAGCGTGTTCTGATCGTGAATCCAGCGACCGTAGAGAGAGTGCTTTGGGTTGATCACATAGTCGAAACGGATCAGGTCCTGATGGAAGTTCAGCGGATTGGAGGGTGCCAGGGTGAGATTGTTGCTGGGGACGCCGCCATCTCTGAAGCTGAGACCCGCGGCAGTGATCGTCTTGTAGACGTTAGCGATGGCGCGTCCGTCCGCTGTGATCAGCGAGGCGATGTTGTTGTTGGGGATAGGCGTCGATGTACCAGGATAGTAAAGCTGCGTCGGAGAAGAGCCTGCCAACAAGGCAGAGAAATCGCCATTGAGCATGGCGGTGGTTGGCACGGTGAACTGTGTGGCAATGGCCTGCTGGCGGAGACGCTTCCACTCTTCCCCTACGAAGAAGAACAGCTTGTCACGAATGATGGGGCCGCCAACGAAGAAGCCAAAGTCGTTGTAGATCAACTGTGTCTTCTGCCTTGCGATGTAGTTCGTGGCGTCGAGGGCGTTATTGCGAAGGAACTCGAAGGCGCCACCATGGAACTGGTTGGTGCCGCTCTTGGTGACGATGTTGAAGGTAGGGCCCGAGGTACGGCCGTATTCGGCAGAGGCGTTCGAAGTGTCGATCTTGACTTCAGCTATGAAGTCGGGACCGACGTTGTTCATGAGCGAGGCGTTCGAGCCGGCGACCTGATTGTAGGCACCGTCGACGGTGAGGTTGCCCGTGTCTGAACGGTTGCCGTTGATGGTCTGGTTGCCTGAGGCGAGCGACGTGGTGACCGAGAAGATGTCTGGGTTGGTGACGACTGCGCCTGGGACGAGCGTTAGCAGCTGGGTGTAGTTGCGGCCGTTGAGGGCAAGGTTTTCAACCTGCTTGGAGTCGATGACTCGGGCGAGTTCCCCTGAAGTGGTATTGAGCGATTCGATGGCTCCGCCTTCCACCTGGACAACTTCGGATGCCTGGCCAAGCTGGAGAGCGAAGTTCGAGGTGACCTTAGCGTCGGCGCTAATGGAAACATCCGCTTGCTGCGCGGTGCGGAAACCAGTCTGCGTAACCGAAATTGAATAAACGGCAATGGGCAGGTTGGTCGCGATGAAGTTACCGTTCTCGTCCGAGGTAAGCGTGCGTTTCGCCTGCGTGTTCGTAGAAGTGATGGTGATAGTAGCGCCGGGAATCCCTGCGCCAGTGGGATCGGTGATGGTGCCAGAGATCTGACCAAAGTTGCTCTGCGCATGCACGAACGGACCTATGAGAATGAGGGTGAACGCAAACAGAAGAACGCTCCAACCCTTCAAAAATTTGTACTGCATAATGTTCCTCCTGAGTTGCATTACTTGAAAAGTTTGGTGGGCTCGGGTTGCGTGCTTCCTCAATAGCTCACCTCTGCCTGCTTCCATTCGCGAAGTATGTGGTCGTACCGAATTTAGAAGGAGCTTTTTATTAGCGCCATTAATGAGGCTGGGAGGTATCATTGTCAAGCTAAATCGATTGAAGTTAGGGCCTTTGGTACATCTGTCCACTATCAGGATTAATTATTGGTCCTACCTTATGTAGCGGCGGAGGCGCGGACTTCCTGATCCCATTGACAAGAAAAAACTTGCCGATCATGGCGCAGACGGCGAAGACTGCCGCAGGAGAAGAATCCGTCCAGGGTAGGGCTTCCCTTTTATTTCGGCTATCTATCAATCTGGAGAATCACCACCGAGTAACCGCGTACTTCGTACCGGCATTATCCTCGTCAGCATTTCCTTCCCAAACCGCACACCGTCGGTCGTACTCAGTGCTACCCATCAAGCGCTCATCGCTGGGTGATTTTCCATTCGTAATATCTCCGGCAACTCCAGCGACAATGCGCGATGCAAGCCTCTCAGCCATGATGGCTAAAAGCCGATCTCGTCCCCAGATACCCAGGTGACGGTCTACCCGGAAGCTCCTGTGTAATGCTTGCAGACAATAGCAGTGGATTGCATCCACTACGTTGGAGCTAGAACTGGGCAAGAGGCGTTGGTTCGAAGTGCCAGTTAGTTCTACGGACTCCAAAGTATTACCCGTGATCTGCGCATCAATGATTCCCCCGTGTAGAATCCGTCAATAAATTCAGTTCACATCTTCCACGAAAGTCTCAGGTAAATAAATGGCCATAAGGTTTCGTACGATTAGTGTCTTCGTTCTCGCTGTGTGTGCCGCCTCTCTACACCTCTTTGCGCAGGACTATGACTTACTGCTTAGGGGCGGGCACGTCATCGATGCGAAAAACAACATCGACAGTGTGATGGATATCGCTATCAAAGACGGCGTCATCGCAAAAGTCGCAACGGATATTCCGGCGGCATCCGCGGTCAAAACCATCACTTTAACCGGCGAGTACGTTACCCCTGGGTTGATTGATATTCACACGCATAGTTGGGTGGACCAGCCTGGCATGCTCGAGCATGGCGTTTTCCCCGATGACTTCACATTTCGCAACGGCATCACCACCGTCGTGGATGCAGGTTCCTCCGGTTGGCGCACCTTCCCGGAGTTCAAGGCACACATTATCGATCATGCCAAAACACGCGTGCTGGCCATGCTGAATATTGTCGGGGCAGGCATGATAGGTGGCGCGGCAGAACAAAATCTCAGCGACATGCAAGCAGAGCCAACGGCCACCATGGCTCTGAAGTATCCGGAGATCATTGTCGGCATCAAGAGTGCGCATTTTAACGGTCCGGAATGGTTGCCATATGAGCAGTCGGTGAAGGCTGGCACCACCGCTCATGTTCCAGTCATGATCGATTACGGAGCACGGCGAATTGAGAGACCGCTCTCTGAACTTCTGGAGCGCGTTCTGCGTCCGGGCGACATTTACACGCACATGTACTCCGGCCACCGAGGGGAGCAAGATAGCCAGACAGGAGGGCCCGGGAAAGGAATGAAGGAAGGACGTGCGCGAGGAGTTATCTTCGACGTTGGGAATGGAAGTGGCAGTTTCTCCTGGGCGGTTGCAGTTCCTCTGGTCAAGGCTGGTTTTCTGCCGGATTCCATCTCCACCGATCTCCACGTTCATAGCATGAATACCGATATGAAGGATCTGTTGAACGTCGGCGATAAATTTCTGGCTCTCGGCCTGCCGCTGAAGGATGTGATTGCGGATATGACCTGGCATCCAGCACGCGAGATTCAGCGACCCCAGCTGGGAAATCTATCGGTCGGTTCGCCCGCCGACGTGGCTGTACTTAGTATCCAACATGGAAGTTTTGGCTTACAGGACATGTACAACACCGTATTGGTCGGTCACGACCGGATGATTTGCGATCTTACGCTGCGTAACGGAAAAGTTGTCTACGATCTCAATGGCCTGACAGGCGATCCCTGGGATGCTCCGCCGAGCGCTGGAAACCGTCAGTCACGCCGCTGGACAACGATGAATGAGCGCGGTTTCGGTACGGCGCGGCAGACGCCGCAAGCCGGCAATAAACCAACTCAACCGCAACACTGATGTGTCACATCTGAAAGAAGTTGCGCGTAGCGAAGAGGCCATCCACTGACCTTCGGAGAAGCCTCTTCGCGATCGCACGAAACTGGTATGGCAGATGCAGATTCTGCATGGCGCAGTTTCGTTGACAGTAGGTTTTTGACTTCTACCACTTACCCCTCAATGGTGCATATAGGCAATCTGTCCTACATCTGAGAGGGGCAACAGCCTAATGACAACAGTATTAGTGCTATAGTTCAATTCATCCACATCAAGCAAGCAAGTTGGAGTCGCTCTACTTCGAAGTATTCTCGTCCGAAGTAAGGAAGCGGCATTCGTCTATCCTCGGTCACTTCCCTGGCAATGCCAAGGTCGATAGGAGTCTATACACGTGAAGAAGATTCTTGTCTGTGTCGCACTTATCCTCTGTCCCTTCATCGGATACACGCAGGTGGCAAACAACACCTCTCTCGTCGGAACCGTTACGGATCCGACTGGCAACGTAGTTGCTGGCGCAAAGGTCGTCGGCACCAATGTTGACACGAAGGTCGAATACAACAGCACCACGAACCCCGAAGGGTATTACTCCATTCCCTTCATAAACCCTGGCACCTACGACGTTAGGGTGGAGCAGGCTGGTTTCAGCAGGGCAGTCACTAAAGGCGTGATCGTAGCCATCAATATGGCGGTCCGTACCGACGTCACGCTTGCGGTGGGGTCGACAACCTCCGAAGTAAGCATTTCGGCAGATAATCCTCCGCTCTCGACCGATGATGCTCTTCTCGGCGAAACCATTGAGGCGCAGCGGGTACATGATCTTCCGCTGAATGGCCGCAACGCTATCAATCTCGCCGCGACCACATCGAATATCACTGTCGCCGGGACTACCCTTACAGGCAATCCTCCGGGGAATACGGCGAGCGGCTCGGGCACACGCGGCGTGAACAACAGCATCACGTTGGATGGAATTTCGATCGTGAACAATCTGATCACGACGGCTACCCTGTCGCCGAATCCGGATGCACTCGATTCCGTACAGACGCAAAACGGAAACTACACGGCTCAGTACGGTGATTACATCGGTGTTCATATCAACATGGTTACGATGACCGGTGGCAATAAGTTCCACGGCACCGTATACGACTATCTTCAAAACGACAAATTCAACTCATACACCTTTGGGGCCACTCCAGGTCAACCCAAGAGCAAGGTACGGTACAACCTGTTCGGTGGAGTGGTGAGCGGCCCGGTGATCATTCCATTTCTCTATAACGGCCGTGACAAGACCTTCTTCGTTGCTTCGTATGAAGGACTTAGACAGTCAAATGCGTCATT
>Ga0193743_1002825_pt1 | contig 11897 bp, 12 predicted proteins | sample L2c2metaG_FD_143038 | JGI IMG/M metagenome (GOLD analysis project Ga0193743, IMG submission 143038) | Soil microbial communities from a riparian zone of the East river system, Colorado, United States - L2c2 | ecosystem: Environmental > Terrestrial > Soil > Riparian zone | place: USA: East River... | reverse complement strand
TCGTCTTCGAAGATCGTGAAGCCGTATTCCGCGGCGAGGTCGAGCAGCGCGCGGCGCTTCTCGAGGGAGAGCGTCACACCGGCCGGGTTCTGGTAGTTCGGGATGATGTGGGCGATCTTCGGCCGCACGCCCGACTCCAGCAGCTTGCGCAACTCGTCGGTGTCGACGCCGTCGGTCTGGGTGGTCACGGCATGCACCTGGCCACCCTTGTCACGCAGGTTGAGCAGGGTGCGGTCGTAGGTCGGCCGCTCCACGACGACCGCATCGCCGGTGCTGACCAGGTGGTCGAAGAGGAACGCGTCGGCCTGCAGCGAGCCGTTGGTGACCAGCACCTGCTCCGGCGCCACCCCGTGCTTGTCGGCGATCCACTTGCGCAGCGGCAGGTAGCCCACCGACGTGCCGTAGGCGGTGACACCACCCGGGTCGGCGTCGAAGGCGCGGACGGCGGCGGCCTTCAGGCCTTCGACGTCGACGATGTCCAGCGAGGGTGCCCCACGGGCGAAGGAGATGAGTTGCGCGGCGGTCATGGGTATCCAGCGTAGATGCCAGATCAGCCCGGCAACGTTCGGGCAGTGGGAACTACCCGATCGATCCACCAGGCCAGCTCCGGCGGGTCGGTGGTCTTCGACCAGCCGAGCTGGACGAAGGCGCCGAGCAGCGCGAGCTCGAGCTGCCGGTCCCACCAGTCGGCCGTGTTGATCTTCCGCCGCTCCAACGCCGCCCGGAACGCCTCGATCGTGGCGTTCTTCGACTCGGGTAACCGGCCGGCGTTGAGCGCGAGATAGCCGGCCAGGTCGACACAGCTCCCGGCGGCGCCGGCCCAGCCCCAGCCGAGCAGGGCGGTGCGGCCGTCGTCGGTCGGCCGGGCGTTGCCGAACCGCCAGTCGCCGTTGACCAGGGTGGTCGGCAGCCCGTCGAACGCGGCCAGCAGCGGGGCGGGCTCGACCGCGAGGGCCAGCGCGACCTCGTGCGCCTCGGGCTGGTCGGCGGCGAGCGCGGCCCAGCCCACCACCAGCGCATCGGCGCCGGAGTTGGCCTCTCGGATGCCGGTCGCGGGGGTCAGCGCGGTGTAGCGGGCGCCCGGCGGCGCGAGCCCGACCGGATCGGTGAAGTGCCAGAACCGGGCATGCAGGGCGGCCATGTGGTCGAGCACCCGGTGATGCATTTCAAGATCAATACCAAAGGGTACGGAGATCCGCCCGTCAAGGACGAGGAGGTCGGCGATCTCCGTGGTGGGGTCCCAGGCGATGCCGGCGATCGTGTGATCGACCGTGCGCGGCAGCCGGTCGAGCAGCCCGTTCTGCCACAACAGCACCGTCCAGGGCGCGCGCCCGTCGGCGCCGTCGCCCCGGGCGCGTGACACCCAGTCGAGCGGCCGGCCGATCCGCTCGACCCGGAACCGCTCATCGCCGATCAGCAGCACCTCGCGCGCGGCATCCGGGTCACCCGACGGGTCATCGGCCCGCTCGCTGCGCACCGGCCGCCCGGCGGCGACCGCCTGGATCATCTCGGTCGTCGACCCGTGGACCGTGCGCCCCGTCATGCTCCCCAGTCTGCCGCGCCCGGATCAAACCCGCTCGCGCCCAGCTCAAACCCGCTCGCGGTCGGCGGCCCAGACCCGCATGATGTCGCGGACCGAGACCACCCCGGCCACCTCGGTGCCATCGAGCACCACCAGGTGGCGGAAGCCGCCTCGCGACATCGCCAGCGCCGCTTCTTCGAGAGTCCACTCAGGACCGGCGTAGACCACGTCCCAGGTGATGTGGGCGCCGACGGTCTCGGTGTCGGGGTCGAGGTTGCCGCCGATGGCGTAGAGCACATCGCGCTCGGTCATGATGCCGATTCCTTGCGCGTCGGGATCGATGACGATGGCGGACCCGACCCGGCGCGTGGCCATCATGCTGGCGGCCTGCCGGAGCGTGTGTTCGGGACCGACCACCAGAACCTGTTTGGACATGGCATCGCGAACGTGCATGACACATCCCCCTTGAAGGTCACGGTACGGACATAGTGGTCCTGCAGGGACAGAACTACAAGACTTGCGTGCTCAAGCCGCCTGTCGTACGACCGGCAGAACCTCGGCCGCGAGCCACCCGACCTGCTGGTCCCGGTCGGCCCCGCTGACCCGGAAGTTGAAGGCGGTGAAGCCCAGCCGCACGTAGCCCAGGAGTGTCTCGGTCACCTCCCCCGCACCGCCCGGCGGCACGTCGAGGTGATAGCCGCAGGTGATCTCCTCGAGCGCGCGGCCGGCACCCTCGGCGGCCCGGGCGATCCGGTCGCGCAGCGCGGGGATGGTCTCCGGCGGCGCGTGGCCGAGCGACGGGATCCACCCGTCGGCGAGCCGGCCGGTGACCGCCAGCGCCCGCGGCCCGAAGGTGCCGACCCAGATCGGGATCGGCCGCTCCGGCCGGGGCGTGATGGTCGCCGCGTCGGTGTGGTGGATCCGCCCGGTGAACGTGAACGACGGCTCCGTCCACAGTCCCCGGATCACCTGGATCGCCTCGCCGAGGCCGTCGACCTTGTCGCGCGGCGACGGCACGCCGATGCCGAACGCGCGGAACTCGTCGTCGGAGAAGCCACCGCCGAGGCCGAGGCCGAGCAGCCGCCCGCCGGAGAGCCGGTCGAGCGTCTCGGCCATCTTCGCCACCATCGCCGGCCGGCGGTAGGGCACGCCGAGCACCCGGGGCAGCACCCGCAGCCGGCTGGTGTTGGCGAGCATCCAGGTCAGCATCGTCCAGGTCTCGAAGCTGGGATCGGTGCCGCAGGGATGGTCCGAGGTCGACACGAAGTCGAAGCCAGCGGCCTCGGCGACGCGCGCGGCGGCGACCGGGTCGACCACCGGGTCGGTGGGCGCGGTGGTGGCCGGCACGTCCAGGCCGAACAGGATCCGGGTCATGCTGTTTCTCCATTCGTAACAGGGCGAGGTGCCATGGTCAGCCGGGGCAGGAAGACGCCGACCAGCGGTCCGATGGCCAGCGCGTAGGCGATCGTGCCGACACCGACCGAGCCGCCCAGCAGAGCGCCGATCACCAGCACGGTGAGCTCGATCAGGGTGCGGACCAGCCGGATCGAGTAGCCGCGGGCGGCCAGCCCGGTCATCAACCCGTCGCGGGGGCCCGGTCCGAGGCCGGCGCCGACGTAGAGGCCGGTCGCGACGGCGTTGGCCAGGATGCCGGCGACCAGCAGCGCGATCCGCGGCGTGAGCGCGTCGAGGTCCGGCAGCAGCCAGAGGGTGCCGTCGGTGACCAGCCCGACCACCACGACGTTGGCGACCGTGCCGATGCCGGGCCGTTGCCGCAACGGGATCCAGAGCAGCAGCACCACGATCGCGGTGAGGTTGACCACCAGCCCGATCGAGAGGCCGATCCGCTGTGCGACGCCCTGGTGGAAGACGTCCCACGGGCCAAGGCCGACGTCGGCGCGGACCATCAGCGCCAGGCTGACCCCGAAGAGCACCAGCCCGGCGAACAGCCGCAACAACCTGCTTGACATGTCAAACACATTAGCCGCCTTCTGTTTGACATGTCAAGCAGACTGCTACGCTGGGCCGATGACCAGGTGGTTGACCGACGACGAGATGCGGGCGTGGCTCGGCTACCGGCGGCTGCGCACGCTTCTCGACCTTCAGATCACCCGCGACCTGGCCGCCGACTCCGGGCTCTCCGATGCCGACTACGACGTGCTCTCCACCGTCTCCTCGGCCGCGGAGCACCGGATGCGCCTGGGTGAGCTCGCCGCATCGATCCGCTGGTCGGTCAGCCGGCTCTCGCACCACGTCAGTCGGATGGAGCAGCGCGGGCTGGTGGCCCGCGACGACTGCGCCAGCGACGGCCGGGGTGCCACCGTGGTGCTCACCGACCAGGGCTGGGCGACCATCCAGGAGGCGGCCAAGCTGCACGTCGCGTCGGTCCGCCAGCACTTCGTCGACCTGCTCGACCCGGCCGACCTGGCCGCGCTGGCCACCATCTCGGGCAAGGTGCTGGCCCATCTGGAGCAGACCACTCCCCCCGACCCGGCCCGGCGCACCCGCCCTGCCCCCTAGCCCCACGGGATGCCGCTGACTAGATTCGGTGCGTGTCCGTCGAACCCTTGCGTTGCGCGGCAGGTGTGGTCGTCGACGACGACGGGCGCCTGTTCATCCAGCGCCGGTCGCCGACCCGCAAGCTCTTCCCGGACACCTGGGACATCGTCGGCGGTCACCTCGAGCCCGGCGAGACACTCGACGAGGCGCTCCGCCGCGAGGTCGAGGAAGAGACCGGCTGGCGGGTCTCGGTCGTGCTCGGCACCATCGGCGAATACCGCTACCTGGGCAACGACGGGCTGGAGCGGCTGGAGACCGACTTCCTGATCCGAGTCGACGGCGATCTTTCCCGACCCCGGCTGGAAGCCGGCAAGCACACCGCCTATAAATGGATCACCCGCGACGAGATCGGCGTGCTCGACGAGAACAAGGGCATCGACGACGGCCTGATCCGTCAGATCATCGAGGGCGGTTTCGCCCTTTTGCGCCAGATCGGCTTGTAAGCCGGGGCACCGCTATCCTGCACGTCGGGAAGAGTTTTCTTCCCGTACATCTGCAACATGTGTGGAGGCAGCGCCGGGATGATCGGCCTCGTGCTCGCAGCCGGCGCAGGCCGTCGGTTGCGCCCCTATACCGACTCGCTGCCCAAGGCCCTGGTGCCGGTCGACGGCGAGACCACCATCCTCGACATCGCGCTGCGCAACCTCGCGGCGGTCGGGCTGACCGACATCGCGGTGGTGGTGGGCTACGCGGCCGAGACGGTCGAGAAGCGCCGGCCCGACCTGGAGGCGCGCTACGGGGTCACGCTCAACCTGGTGCACAACGAGCGGGCCGAGGAGTGGAACAACGCCTACTCGCTCTGGTTAGCGCGTGGCCTGATGGCCGGCGGCGCGCTGCTGGTCAACGGCGACACCGTGCACCCGGTCTCGGTCGAGCAGACGCTGCTGGCCAACCGCGGCCCGGGCGTCCTGCTCGCCGTCGACGACGTGAAGACGCTCGCCGACGAGGAGATGAAGACCACCTTCGACGACGCCGGCCAGCTCACCCGGATCACCAAGCTGATGGACCCGGACGCGGCCTTCGGCGAATACATCGGCGCCACGCTGATCGAGGCGTCGGCCGCCGCCGGCCTGGCCGAGGCGCTGGAGGCGACCTGGCGCCGCGATCCCGGGCTCTACTACGAAGACGGCTACCAGGAGTACGCGGACCGCGGCGGCGAGGTCCGCGCGGCCACCATCGGCGACATCCCCTGGGTCGAGGTCGACAACCACGCCGACCTCGCCCGAGCCCGGGAGATCGCGTGCCACTACTAGCCCGCACCGTCACCACGCCCCTGGCCATCGAGGTGCGCCGCGGGGCGGTCGCCGGGATCGGCGCGCTGCTGTCCGACCGGCGGATCTCCGCCGGCGGCGACGTCGCGGTGGTGGTCGGCCCCGGCCAGGGCCACCGGATCGCCGAAGCGGTGCGCCCGGGGCTCGGCAACGCCGATGTCTTCCACATCGCCGGCGGCAGCCTGGACTCGGCGCTCGAGCTGGGCGAGCGGCTGCGCGGCCGGTCCTACGACGCGGTGATCGGCATCGGCGGCGGCAAGACCATCGACACCACCAAATACGCGGCGGCCCGCTTCGGCATCCCGATGGTGACCGTGGCGACCAGCCTGGCCAACGACGGCATCGCCTCGCCGACCGCGTCGCTGACCCACGGCGGGCGGCGGAACTCCTACGGCGTACACATCCCGATCGCGGTGATCGTCGACCTCGACTTCGTGGAGAACGGGCCGGACCGGCAGATCCAGGCCGGCATCGGCGACGCGCTGTCGGACCTCAACGCGGTGGCCGACTGGGAGCTGGCCCACCGCGAGCGCGGCGAGCCGATCGACGGCCTGGCGGTGACGTTCTCCCGGTCGAGCGCCGAGGCGCTGCTCAACCACCCGGGCAAGATCACCGACGACGCCTTCCTCACCACGCTGGCTGACGCCCTGATCATGGGCGGGCTGGCCAGCGCGGTGCACGGCACCACCCGCCCGGTCAGCGGCGGTTGCCACGAGATCTCGCACGCCATCGACGCGCTCTTCCCGGACCTCGCCTCGCACGGCGAGCAGGTCGGGCTCGGCGCGCTGTTCTGCACCTACCTGCGCGGCGAGCAGGAGCGGCTGGCCCAACTGGTGACCTGCATGCGCCGGCACGGCCTGTCGGTCACCCCGGCCGAGCTGGGGCTGACCGATCAGCAGTTCGCGCAGGCGGTCGCGCACGCGCCGTCGACCCGCCCGGACCGCTACACGATCCTCGAACACCTCGCGCTTTCGCCCACCGAGATCGATACCCGGTTGGAGGGGTACGCCGATGCGCTCCGCGACCTTGTCGGCTGAGCGCGCGGCGCCGACCGCCGCCGACTTCTACCGGACCAACCGGGGTGGCGGCCTGTTCAGCGTGGGCCTGAGCCAGCGGGCCGGCGCGGTGTTCGCCGCGGCCGCCTTCCGGCTGGGCGTCCCGCCGACCGCGCTGACCGTCGGCAACCTGGTGATCGGCCTGGCGACCTCGGCCGCGGTCGTCGCGTTGGCGCCGACCACCGTGCCCACCTGGGTCGCCGGCCTGGTCGCGCTGGTCGGCTGGCAGCTCGCCTACGCGTTGGACTGCGCCGACGGGCAACTCGCCCGGGTGGCCGGCCGGACCAGCCCGGCCGGCGCCCGGGTCGACGTGCTGTGCGACATCGCGGTGCAGATCTCGCTGGTCACCGCGCTGTCCGCGGTGGCGGTCGACCAGCGCCCGTCGACGGCGTCGTGGTTGGTCGCGCTCTTCGCCGGCACCTGGATGGTCAACCTGGTGACCTCGGTCATGCAGTCCGGCCCCAACGCCGCCAGCATGGTCACCTCGACCTCGCTGGCGGTGCGGGCGGTCAAGCTGGTCCGCGACTACGGCGCGGTCATCTTCCTGGCCGGCCTGGTGTTGCTCATCGTTCCACAGTGGACCATCTGGCTGCTGGTCGCGTTCACCGTCGTCAACGGCGGCTTCCTGGTCGCCAGCATCGCCTTCACCGGGCGGAGCGCGCTGCGGAGCTGAGCCGGTCGTAGGTGTCGAGCAACCGCTGGGTGACCACGTCGGGGTGGAACGTGCGCTCGTAGCGCAGCCGGGCCAGCGGCGCCTTCGCAGCGGCCTCGGCGCGGGCCACCGGCAGCGCGGCGGCCAGCGCGGCCGGCTCCGCGGGCACCGTCCAGCCGGCGTCGCCGACCAGGTAGGGCACGCCGCCCAGCGCGGTGCCGAGCACCGGTCGCCCGGCGGCCAGCGCCTCGATCACCACCGTCGGCAGGACGTCGTGCCAGGTCGGGGTGGCCAGCACCACAGCTGTCGCGGCCAGCGCCGCGGTGATCCCGGCGCGGTCGAGGTGGCCCAGGAACTCCACGTCGCCGCGCTGCTCGGCGACCGACTCGACCAGCGGGCGCAGGTCGCCGTCGCCGGCGACGCGCAGCGTGCCGTGTGCCCCGTCGGGGTGCCGCTGCCAGGCGTCGAGCAACAGCCGGACGCCCTTCTCCTCGGAGAGCCGGCCGGAGAAGAACAGGAAGCCGCTGCCGAGCGGTGCCGGCGGGCCCGGGTCGGGGATCGCGTTCGGCTTGACGGTGATCCGCTCCGGCGGGATCCCGTACCCGATCAAATGATCTTTGATTCCGTCGGTCAGCGCGAGGTAGCCGTCGACCGAGCGCCACGTCGGCCGGTGCACGGTCAACGCGGTCGCCATCACCGCGCTCTGCGCCGCCGAACCCCGGTAGCAACGGTGCCGCACCGCCGGCAACGGCAGCGCGCGGCCGCGGCAGTCGTGGCAGATGCCGCCGTCGCGGAAGTAGAGCCCGGAGGCGCAGACCTGCCGGTAGTTGTGCACCGTCTGGATCACCGGCAGGCCGAACCGGTGCGCGGTCCGCACGATCCAGGGCGAGATCAACGGGTACGGGTTGTGCAGGTGCAGCACGTCCGGCCGGTGCGCCCGGATCAGCTCGGCGAGGTCGCGCTGGGCCTTCGGCGCGTAGATCGGTGAGATCGGCAGCAGCGCCTTGGCCGCCGGCGACATGGCCGCGATCTCGTCGGAACTGCGCAGGAACGGCAGCACCTCGACGCCGGCGGCGCCCAGTTGGCCGATCTCCAGGTCGACGATGATGTTCTCGCCGGAGGGCTGGGCCTCGCGATATCGGTTGTGCGCGACGACTACCTTCATGGTGCCGTCAGGCTACCGTTGTCGACGTGCCCGAACTGCCCGAGGTGGAAGCACTCGCCGCCTACCTGCGCGACCGCGCTGTCGGTCGGCGGGTCGAGCGGCTCGAGGTGGCCGCCATCAGCGCACTGAAGACCTACGACCCGCCACCGTCCGCCGTCGCCGGCAAGGAGATCATCGGCGCCGGCCGGCAGGGCAAATACCTCGACCTCGAGTTCAGTTCAGACCAGCCCGGCGAGGGCGGCCTGCACCTGCTGGTCCACCTGTCCCGCGCCGGTTGGCTGCACTATCGCGAAGCGTTCCCGAGCACCACGCCGCTCAAGCCGGGCAAAGGCCCGATCGCGCTGCGGGTACGGCTCGACGACGGGTCCGGTTTCGACCTGACCGAGGCCGGCACGCAGAAAAGGCTGGCCGCCCACCTGGTGACCGATCCGGCCCAGGTTGACCGGGTCGCCAGCCTCGGGCCCGACGCGCTCGCCGCCGACCAGGCCACCTTCGCCGAGCGGATCCGTGGCCAGCGCGGCCAGGTCAAGGGCGTGCTCACCGACCAGAAGGTGCTGGCCGGGATCGGCAACGCCTACTCCGACGAGATCCTGCACGCCGCGCGGATGTCGCCGTTCGCCATCACCAACCGGCTGTCCGACGAGCAGTTGGCCACGCTCTACGAAGCCGTGCAGACGGTGCTCAACGACGCGGTGGGTCGGTCCGTGGGGCAAAAGGCCGCGGAACTCAAGGGCGAGAAGCGCTCCGGCATGAAGGTGCACGCCCGCACCGGGCTGCCCTGCCCGGTCTGCGGCGACACCGTGCGCGAGGTCTCGTTCGCGACCACGAGCCTGCAATATTGTCCGGCCTGCCAGACCGGCGGCAAGCCCTTGGCGGATCGACGACTATCCCGCCTGGTGCGCTGAGTGAGCGCCTGGAAGCCCTGCGTACGAACCTTTTTCGACGCACAACTGACTTCTTCCGCCGCCCTCAACTATCGGTATAGTGGCCCGGTCCCGCACCGACGGCGCGGGGACGACCACTCCGGCAGGTCCGGGCGTAATGTCTGTCTTCTGTCCACGGCTCAGAGCCGTTGACATGGGAGACTGATGCGGTGGGCGACCCGAGCCCGGACGGCGAGTGGGCGGAACGCGTTACCCGGGAGGACGTAGGTGAGGTGACCACCAGCCTCGAACGCCCGGTTACCAGCAACGGCCGCGGCGGCGTCGTGCGCCACGTCGACAGCTTCGAGATCCAGGTCGCGCCGCCCCCGCCGCCCAACGGCGTGCCGCGCTCGGCCTGGGCCCGGGCCCGCCGCCGTGTTTCGCGCTGGCACCGCCCCTACATCCTGATCCTGCTGGCCCTCGACTACGGCGCTGTGTCGCTCGCGAGCTACATCGCGGTCACCGAGTTCGAGAACTCCCGGGTGGGCTTCCAGGACCGCCCGACGCTGTTCACCCTGACCGCCTACGTGTTCCTGCCGCTCGGCTGGATGTTCACACTCTGGGCCAACGGCGCCTACGACCGACGCTATCTGGGGCTGGGCACCGACGAGTTCAAGCGCGTGGTCCGCGCCGGGCTCGTGGTGGCGGCCAGCGTGTCTTTCCTGGCCTTTGCCACCAAGACCGATTTGTCACGTATGACGGTCGGCAGTGCCCTCCTGGGCGGATTGCTGATCGTCCTGATCGTCCGCTATCTGGCCCGGCAGGCGCTGCACCAGGTGCGCAAGCGGGCCGGGTATGCCGGGCACCGGATGATTCTGATCGGCACGCTGCCCGAGGCGCTCGAGGTCTACACGGCGGTCACCCGCAACCCCGCCGCCGGCCTGGTTCCGGTCGGCATCCACATCACCGACGGCTACGCCGCCGCGCGGGGCATCGAGACGCCGGTGCCGGTCTACGCCGGCCGCGACGTGCTGGGCCTGGTCCGCGAGCTCGGCGCCGACACGATCGCGGTCTGCGGCTCGGCCAACTCCGAGCCCGGCGAGCTGCGCCGGCTGGCCTGGCAGCTCGAGGGCAGCGGCGTCGACCTGGTGGTGGCGCCACAGCTCACCGACATCGCCGGTCCCCGGGTGCACATCCGCCCCATCGAGGGCCTCCCGCTGCTGCACGTCGAAGAGCCGACCCTGTCCGGCCCGGCGCTGCTGGCGAAGAACATCCTGGACCGGATGGTGGCCGCGGTCGGGCTGATCGTGCTGCTGCCGCTGTTCCTGGTGGTCGCCATCGGCATCAAGATCTCCGACAAGGGCCCGGTCTTCTTCCGCCAGGGCCGGGTCGGCCACGAGGGCCGCACGTTCCGGGTGTGGAAGCTGCGCACGATGTATGTCGACGCCGAGGACCGGCTGGCCGCCCTGGTCGACCAGAACGAGACCGACGGCATGCTCTTCAAGATCCGCGAAGACCCACGGGTCTTCCCGTTCGGCCGGTTCCTGCGGGCCAGCTCGATCGACGAGGTTCCTCAGCTGGTCAACGTGCTCAAGGGCGAGATGTCGCTGGTCGGCCCCCGACCGCTGCCCGCCGACGACGGCGACTTCCTCGGCGACGTCCGCCGCCGGCTGCTCGTCCGCCCCGGCATCACCGGCCTGTGGCAGGTCTCCGGCCGCTCAGACCTCTCCTGGGACGAGGCGGTCCGCCTCGACCTCTACTACGTCGACAACTGGTCGCTCGCCTACGACCTGAGCATCCTGTGGCGCACCATCGGCGTCGTCGTCGCCCGCAAGGGAGCCTATTAGCCCTTCCGCAACCGGCGGCTGACCACCAGGATTCGCTCATGAGTGCCGACCTGTCGACGGCGGTGGCGGTGCTGGCCTTGGTCAGCGCGCTCGCTGGCGCCGTCTACGCCGTGGTCCGGCTGCGGGCGCGGCGCGGGATCGCTACCGCAACGCAACGCGCCACCTACGAGGTGCTGCATACCGCTGGGTTGGCGGCGGAGCCGTTGCGCAACGGGCTCAACGCCGCGAGTGCCGCCAAGGCGGCCCGGTTGCTGCGGGCGCTGGTCGGTGCGTCCGGGCTGGCGCTGGCCGACGACAACACCCTGCTCGCCCTCGACGGTCGCGGTGCCCATCACTCGCATCAGCTCCAGGCCGCCGCCAAGAAGGCCATCGCCACCGGGCGGTCGACCGTGCTGCGCCAGGCGGAGCTGCCCTGCGACCGGGTCGACTGCGAGATCCGCGGTGCGGTCGTCGCGCCGATCGGGGCCGCAACGCCGGTCGCGCTGGTCGCCATCGCCGACGACCAGCCGGCGCCCGGGCTGGTGCAGGCGACCCTGGAGACCGCCCGCTGGGCGGCCGCGCAGCTCGCCCTCGCCGAGCTCGACTCGTCACGCGAACGGCTGGCCCGCGCCGAGGTCAAGGCGTTGCGCGCGCAGATCAGCCCGCACTTCATCTACAACGCGCTGACCGCGATCGCCTCGTTCGTGCGCACCGACCCGGAGCGGGCCCGCGAGCTGATCCTCGAGTTCGCCGAGTTCACCCGCTACTCGTTCCGGGCGCACGGCGAGTTCACCACGCTCGCCGAGGAGCTGCGCTCGATCGACCGCTACCTGACCATCGAGCGGGCCCGGTTCGGCGACCGGCTCCAGGTGCGGCTGCAGATCGCGCCCGAGGTGCTGCCGGTCAGCCTGCCCTTCCTGTGCCTACAACCGCTGGTGGAGAACGCGGTGCGGCACGGGCTGTCGCGCAAGCCGGGCCTCGGTA
>Ga0193743_1002824_pt1 | contig 11907 bp, 8 predicted proteins | sample L2c2metaG_FD_143038 | JGI IMG/M metagenome (GOLD analysis project Ga0193743, IMG submission 143038) | Soil microbial communities from a riparian zone of the East river system, Colorado, United States - L2c2 | ecosystem: Environmental > Terrestrial > Soil > Riparian zone | place: USA: East River... | reverse complement strand
AAAAAATTGGGTCCAATGTCTGCTTAGGGTCTGTTAATAAATAACTTAGTCACTTTTTGATACGCTTCTTGTTGGGAGCTATGGTGTAGTTCCATTCCCCATGAAAGTCGTGAGGAAACATGTTCACGGTGGCGAGTTGCGCATCGGAGACTTTGAGTCCCTTGGGATATTTCTTTTCGTCGAGCTCAGCACGTACGGTCAGACCTGTCTCGGTAGTCGTCGCGGCAATGAGCTCGATGATTGTGCGAAAGCTGCGCAGGGGTTTGCCGCGCCAGTTGATGCTGATGAAAGAGAAAAGCCGGTGCTCGATTTTATTCCATTTGCTGGTTCCAGGCGGCAAGTGGCACACCGTGATCGGGAACTTAAGTTCATCGGCCAGTTTCTGTAGTTCGATTTTCCACAGACGGACGCGATAGCCATTTGACCCACCGCCGTCAGCGGTCACCAACAGACCCTTGGGTTTCGGATAACGTTTCTTTCCCATGGCCTTCCACCAGCGGCGAATGGCGTTAACCGCAAAGGCGGCGGTGTCGTGATCCGTTCCGACGCTGACCCAGCCGGTGTTGTTGTTGATGTCGTAAACGCCGTATGGCACCGCGCGTTTCAGCTTGGGATCAATGAAGTCATGCACATTGACCTCTTCGGGTCTGGCTTTCGGTCTCCATTCACGGCCCGAATTCTTGAAATTGCCCACCAATTCCTTTTTTTTCGTATCGACCGAGATGACCGGCTGGCCGTCCGTCAAGAAACTGCCAGCCTTTTTGCTGATGTATTCAAACTGAGCATTCCGGTCCATATGCTCGCTGCCTTCGTGGACTTTCCGATTGGCCTGTAGGCTATAGTGCAGCTTGTGCAGGCAATCTCCAACGACCGGATGGCTGATGTCGTGCCCCTTTCTCTTCAACTCCGCGCGTAACTTCCGCAGGCTGAGCGACGTCCACAATCGCCGTCGCATCGGATCACCTCGCGTCACCGGTTCAAGCAACGACTTAAGGTCGGAAAGTAGAGTTGGGTCCTCGATTATCCTTGATTTACGTCCGCCACCCCGCCGGCGTACCCGGTCATTCCCAACTGAGGCACGATCTTCGATATCTTCAAGTCCTCGATATATTGTCCGTCGCGCCAGACCCGTCGCCTCAGCCACGGCGCTCACACCGCCGTGTCCAATCATACGTGCCTCCGACGCCGCCCAGCGTCGTCGGCTCCTCTCATCCAGCAGAGGAGCCATCGACTTCCAACGTTTCCGAAGAGTTCTGATGGCCGAAGCGCTTATCACGCGACGATTCTACCGCCGCCGATTCTCCTCTGGGAATCCCCAAGTTATAAATTCTTGCAGAGCGTGATAAAAATGACTCAGTTATTTCTTAACGAGCCCTAAGTCACTGGCCCTAATATATCTGTTCAGGATTCATGCGATCAGGATTATCGTATTAAAACTCCCCTTCCCGCCGCGTCGGGTAAGCTACTACCAAGTTACGAAGGGAGTGAATCTTCGAAGAACAACGTGCTATGATATTGGATATGGCGGCAGCGGAAATCAATCATGTCGATCTAGCAGGCCCGTCCCTTTCGCCCGGGACGAGCTACTCATGAGCCGGGTGAGCGGTCAAGAGGGAGTCTTAACGGTTACAGGCACCGACGCCGGCTCACCCATCAAGGATTTGATGGCCGTTCTGCGACTTGTTCCCCACAACGGTTGGGCCACATCGAGTTTGGTCGTGCTAGGTCTTACTGCCTCGTTAGCGGAGACTTTCGGAATCACGCTGGTCATTTTCTTTCTTTATTCGGCGTTGGGACGACCGGCCGAAGCGGCGGTGCTTGGAGGTGCGTTTGACCGGATTCTTGCGAAAACTCCTCTTGGGGGAGCGCCGGGTTCGCTTGCGACACTAATTCTTCTGTTGATAGTTGCTCGAGGCTTGGTCGCGTTTGCTTACACCATGATCAGTGCTTCGATCAGCAGCAAGGTCAGCGAGCAGGTGCGCAACGATATGCATGCGCAGTATCTGTACGTCGCATACGACTATATCCGACAGCGCGATCAGGGCCAGCTTCTCGAACTTCTGGCGACGGAAACTTCGAGCGTTGCATCAGCGTACACCAGCTTCACGCGAATAATCATAAATGTCTGCGCAATCCTAGTCTTTGTAGGTTTCCTACTCTCGCTTTCCTGGCGCATTTCGGTGGCGGCGACGATTGGCTCTTTGCTGGTCTCCCTTGCGTTACGCGCGTTGGCGGCACCGGTTCGCTCGCTGGGATCGACTGCCAAGAAAGTCAATCAAGCAATGGCTGTTCGATTGTTGATAACCCTGCAGGGCATGCGCACGGTTCGCGCATATGGTCAAGAAGGCCCGCATCACGCTGCGTTCGTCGCCTCATCGCAAGAAGCAAGGCAGACCTCGCTCGGGCTTGAGCGGCTTTACGCGATGCTCAGTCCGGCAACCGAGATCGGCAACCTTCTTGTCCTGTGCTTCATTGTCGGTTTCCCAAGTCTCATGCATGCTACTCTCGGAACCACGCTCACCGCGGTCGCGCTGCTCTACCGTCTTCAGCCACATATCCGCGAGCTCGAAGGCAACCTACTGAATCTCAATCAACTTGGACCGTCGCTACGCGCCGTGCTCGCGATGCTCGATCATTCGGATAAGAGCTACGCGCCCGCCGGCCACCAGCCCTTTGGAGGGATCGGCGAGGGCATCGCCTTTGAGCGAGTAAGTCTCACCTATGGTAGCGCCGGAACCACAGCAATTGATGATGTGTGCTTTTGGATCCCGTCGGGACAGACGACCGCAATCGTCGGACCGAGTGGCGCAGGGAAGACAACAATCGTCAACTTGCTGTTGCGCCTTTACCAGCCCGATTCTGGCCGAATAACAATCGACGATATTCCGCTCGACGAAATCAGTCGGTCCGAATGGCTACGCGCCATCGGAGTGGCTGGACAGGATATTGAACTGATCGAGGGCACAGTTTTGCAGAACATCGCCCTAGCCGACTCCGAGGCAACTCCCACAGAAATCGAAGAAGCGGCGCGGATCGCGGGGCTTTCCGCTCTTATCGAAGATTTGCCAGAGGGCTACGAAACCTGGATTGGTCAACAGGGCTTAAATTTGTCAGGCGGCCAGCGGCAGCGAATCGGCATTGCTCGAGCGATCCTGCGAGATCCGCAGTTACTCATCTTGGACGAAGCGACGAACGCAATCGATATGGCACTCGAGGACAGTATACGCTCCGCCCTTAAGGAGCGCTTCGCGCAGCGGACGGTGCTAGTCATCACCCATAGGCTGGAGTCGGTCCGCGACGCGGATCACATTATATGCATCGGTGAGGGCCGCGTGCTCGAGCAGGGCTCGTTCCAAGAACTCATCGCCAGCCCACAGAGCCTACTCGCCCGTATGATGTGGCGAGACAAGATAGGCCCTGATGATGCGATACGCTAGCGGTGCGACCGCTGCCACGCGACCGCGGTCTCCACGATTCGGTCGATTGAAAGCGTCGGAATCCACCCGAGCTCTCGCTTCGCCTTTTCGGCCGCCGCGACGAGAACTGGTGGATCACCGCGTCTTGCAGGCCCCATATGCACCCTTAGCCGTCCGCCCGAAGCTCGACGAACAGCCTCTACCACTTCGAGCACTGTGGTTCCAACGCCGGTACCAAGGTTAAACACATGCGTTCCACCTCGTTGTGCGAGCATCTCTGCTGCGAGAACATGGGCGCGCGCGAGATCAGTGACGTGGACGTAGTCGCGAACCGCTGAGCCGTCGCGGGTGTCGAAGTGTGTACCGTTGACGGTGAATATCTCTTCGTCGTTCAGGGCCGCGGCGATCGCCCGTGGAATTGCGCGTGGTTCAGGACCAAGCCGCTCGCCGACCTCACCGTCTGGGTCAGCACCCGCTGCATTGAAGTAGCGAAGCGCGACCGCGTTGAAGCCATATGCATTCCCGTAGTCCTCAAGCATTCGCTCAATGATCATCTTCGACCAGCCGTAGGGATTGATCGGCAATTGGGGGTGAGTTTCATCAATGGGCAATCGTATTGGGACGCCATACGACGCGCAGGTGCTTGAAAAAATAATGTTATTGATGCCCACTCCGCGCATCGCTTCTAGAAGTACGAGCGATCCGGTGGTGTTATTGCGATAGTACAGATCAGGCTGCTCAATCGATTCCCCTACATAGGTGTAGGCGGCGAAGTGCGCGACAAGGTCCGGACGAAAAGCCGCAAGCGCGGTTGTGACCGCGTTCGCGTCACTGATGTCGCCCTCGACGAACGGCCCCCATTTTACCGCATCTCGCCAACCACGCGACAGGTTGTCGTAGGTGACGACCTTCCAGCCCGCCGCGTCAAAGGCTTTGCAGCAGTGAGAGCCCACATAGCCTGCACCGCCCGTGACAAACACCGTTTTCATCCTATCTCCCGTCGACAACTCGCGGCCTAATCGTTTTCCGGTTCGGCACAGCAATCAGCGTTACCCACGTACCCAGTGTAGATCCCGTAAAACGCAGACTAGTCCAAAGCCCAAAACAGGGAAAGGGTTCCATTAACGACGGGTTCGCCTTCAATAAGAAGCCTCTATCGGGCATTCCTGACCAAACAGGGCATCAGGTCGTAGGGGGGGTTACCTTCTCTGGCCAGTGTTAATCTGAGGTTCGTTTGGACCTCTGTCGCGTCGCTAGGTATGATACTTTTTGAATTGAGGCGGCGCTTATCGCTGCTCACAACTACCGACAATTTTGATGTAACGGTCGGCCTTCTTATTGTTCATCCTATGTGAATTCGAACTTGGATTATGGCATTAACTTTTTTGTAAAATGTATTTGAGGACGGCCCTATGCGAGCAAACAGCCGTATTTTAGTTACCGGCGGAAGCGGCTTTCTGGGCTCGTTTTTATGCGAGCATTTGTTGCGCGACGCAATGACGTCGTCTGCGTAGAAAATTTCTTTACCGGCACAAAAACGAATATCGCTCATTTGTTGGATAATCGCAATTTTGAAGTCATTCGACATGACGTTACGTTCCCGCCTTTATGTAGAAATAGATGAACTTTACAACCTGGCTTGTCCGGCGAGTCCAATTTATTATCAACGCGATCCCGTTCAAACAACGAAAACGAGCGTCCATGGCGCAATCAATATGCTGGTACTTGCAAAGCGAGTTAAAGCAAAAATACTTCAAGCCTCAACGTCCGAAGTTTATGGCGATCCAGAAATTCATCCGCAAGTCGAAACTTATTGGGGGCGTGTAAATTCGATCGGACCTCGCTCGTGTTACGATGAAGGCAAACGATGCGCTGAAACACTATTCTTCGATTATTGGCGCCAGCATGCTTTGCGTATCAAAGTCGCACGTATATTCAACACATATGGCCCTCGTATGCGGTCCGACGATGGACGAGTGGTTTCAAATTTCATCATACAAGCACTGCAAAACGACGACATCACAATCTATGGCGACGGTCTGCAGACACGGTCGTTCAGCTACGTCGACGATCTCATTGACGGTTTAGTTCGCCTGATGGGGTCGTCAGAGGTGACCGGTCCCATAAATCTTGGAAATCCCGCCGAGTGCACCATGCTTGAACTTGCCCAATTGATTATCGATCTTACAGGCAGTCGGTCTGCGATCTGCTTTCGCCCTTTGCCCATTGATGATCCCCGACAACGTCAACCCGACATTACAAGGGCAAAGACGGTCTTGAACTGGGAACCACGCACGCCCCTCCGCGAAGGACTAGCAAAAACAATAGCGTATTTTAACGAGCTGCTATCAAGTGACGGCGGGCTGAAGAAATGACCCGCACTAAAGACGCGCGGAGAGAATGTCGCGGCTTTAATTGGCTATTTAAATCAACGCTCAAATTTGCTTCAATAACACCGTTTTTCAGAGTTGCCATGTGTTGAATGATGATTCAGTTTGTTAAAAACAAAAGCAACCGTGGGCCGCTCGGCGAGGTTGCGCGTCGACTACCGCGAACTAGTGACGAGGAATTGGTCTCCGTTATTATCCCCGCTTATAATGCTCAGGCAACACTCGACGACACGCTGAACAGCGTGCGATCCCAGACGCATCGAAACCTCGAGATAGTCGTAGTGGACGATGGATCCACAGACGATACCGCCATCATTGCACAACGCCATTCCGCGGTTGACGCTCGCGTTCGCATCATTCGGCAGGATAACGCCGGCGTCGCTGCCGCACGAAATACCGGAATAGCCGCGACGTCCGGCCGCTATGTTGCACCGATAGACGCAGATGATCTCTGGGCGCCCTCCAAGATCGAGCGCCAATTAGTAGCGGCGGCGAAGGACCAGGGTAAAGTCGGTTTGGTCTACTCCTGGTTCGCGGTCATCGACCAGAACAACAGCGTGTTGAGGCACGAAGACGGGGCCGACGCCGAAGGAGTAGTGTTACGACAGCTTCTGCTCGGCAATTTTGTCGGGAATGGGAGCTCTGCACTCATACTTAGATCGGCAATTGAGTTCGCCGGCTTTTATGACGTTGGGCTGCGGGCCAGTGGTTGCGAGGGCGCTGAGGATTATAAGATGTATTTGGAGATAGCTGAACAATATGAGTTTGCGATTGTGCCTGATTATTTGACTGGATATCGGGAGTATTCTGGCAACATGTCGAGCGACGTTGCCCGAATGGTGCGCTCCCGAGATGTTTGCGTTGACGAATTTGCGATCAGGCATCCCGAACTAAGGGATGCGATCGAAAATGGCCGGACTCGGTATCTTCGAGTTATGATCGTCCGTTCGGCGCGCGAAAAACGGTTCGTCGTAGCAGCACAACTATTCGCAACCATGTTGCGCCAGAATCCCCATGGTGCAGTGCGCGCTGTCATCGAGACCGTCAAAAACGGAGTTACTCGGCGACGCAAACACCACTCTCGCGGATCAGGAAGTCGCGCCGTGGGGAACTTCGAGGTCGGCGTTCCTGCAACGCGCTCGTCGGAACAGAAATAAGTACGATCTCAACCTGTCCGGCGGGACATCCGCCCCAAATCGTGAAATTTAGTGCTTGTCTTCGGCAAATGCCATCTCAAAAACCCAGACGAGCGATATCATGAGGACACGACTATTTGAGTTATCAGCGAACAAGTCTTTGGGTCGTATTCGATGGCCTACACAACGCGACCAGCCCAAAAAACGCGAATCGAACTAAAAAACTGATCAAAGTATAAAATACCCTACTCTAGGGATAACCAACAATGAATATCGCGGAGCCTGCTTCGGGGAAGTCGTTCTTCGGGCTTCAATAACTTACGGCAGTCGACGACAGAGCTATTCAAGCGTTGCTGCCCACTCTGAGGGACTTCGGCTTGCTCCGGTCGCCCCCCATGTGCGATAATGCGCTGACTCGACCAAGAATCCACTCTCTAGTAGCTCGTCTACCGTGGCCAGCTTCTTCGCAGCTTCAAGCTTCAAATGAAGCTGCGGCAACTTCTGAAGTCCACTCAAGTAAGATGTATATTCGTCGGTCGTGAGATAGCCATATCTTCCGCTTTCGGCTGCCTCAACGACCTTCGTGTAAAAAGAGCTTACAAAAGGGAAATGCAGGAGGACACAGGAAATGTCAGCTAATCGGGCATTGAGGGCATGGTGCCAAAGTACGAACGGCTTGAGTTTCGTGTCCATCAGGAAAAGCGACACTTTCGTCAACCCATTGTTGGTTCCAAAAATGGTCTTCCTAATACCACCATGGTGCATCATGATCGCGGGATTGGAAAGTTGTCCGAACGTATAGCTACTGGCAGCGATGTTAGAAAGATCGTAAAAAGGGTATTGCGTTCGAAGGTCCTTCCCGGGATCGTTCCTGACTTCCGAAATAGGCCCATCACTGAACATGTCCAGCATCTGCGTTATAACCGCGTTAAAGCCTCTATGGTTGAGATAACCGACCAGGGCCGACAGCGGCATCATGGCGGATCGGGGGAAGTCGAAAAGCTCGTCCACATCCAAACACAGGCACCACCGATCACGGCAATATCGTCGGGCCAGGTATCGCTTCATCGTGTTCTCATAAGCGTGATAAGGTGCGTATGTCCTCAGCAATGTTACGTCCGGTTGCTTGGACAAGATCTCGATAGAGCGATCCGACGATCCATTGTCTAGAATCACGAAGTTCCTTATGCCCATACGCCGATGGTGCGCCAAAAACGACTCAAGCCAGACCTCACCGTTTCGCATAACGCTGATGACAATGACGTCGTCGGGGCCGCTTACGACCTGGCGGGGGCCGCGGAGATGTTCAACACGCAAAGGAAGAAGCAGCCCTCGAAGGCCGAATTGGACGATGTTGAGCTTGTTTAATCGACCAATGAGCGACCGAAAACGTCGGCTTTTTTTGGGCATGAGCTATCCCATTTCTTAAACAGGTACATGGCGAGCACTTGGCCTATCGGCGATTGCTGAATGGAACGGAAGATACGGCGGCCCGCGCAACGACATTGTGGATCTACCACTCAATATCCGCGCCGCAATGCGGATCGCGCATTTAGCCGCGCTCCGCGCGGAAGGACAGCGGCTGTCTTCCTTCAACACCAGCTCACGCACTAACTTAAAGCATGCTGACCAGTTACCATCCTCAAGCTCGCGTAGGAACATCCAATTTATGTACGCATGCCTGCCCGACTTGATCTGCAACAAATATTCTGGATGACGGGCAAGGGTCTCCGAACGCACCAGCGCATCCGATCTTAGCATTTGTTCGATATCCCGCGACATGGCCCTTCTCGCTTGGCGATAGCCAGTTAGATAATCGGGAACGACCGCAAAATGGAAGCCCTCCGCAATTTGAAGAAATAGACTCCAGTCCTCGCAGCCTTGCGCTTGACGAGCCCTCAAGGAGGCATCGTATCCACCCAGCTCCTTCAAAACAGACTTGTGCATTAGCGCGGTACTTCCATTGCCCACAAAGTTTCCGTAACTTAATGCGAACAGAACATCTCCTGCGAAAACGGGATCCTTACCCCAATCGATGACTTTGCTGTCCTCATCGATAAGGGCACTCCAAGTGTAAACGAGTTTGACCTCCGAGCCTGCGGCTCGCAACGCGCGGAGCTGCCTCGCGATTTTGGTTGGTCGCCAAAGATCGTCTGCATCAATCGGTGCGATAAGGTCCGCCCGTGCCTCCTCTATGCCACGGTTTCGTGCGGCCGCGACCCCGGCGTTCGGCTGCCTGACCACCCTAATTCGGCTATCCGTGCGCGAATGCTCGGAAGAATATTGGTAGGTTCGATCGGTGGATCCGTCGTCGACGACGATGATCTCCAGATTCTGATGAGTCTGGCTTCTGACGCTCAGCAGCGTCTCGTTGATCGTTCGCTCGGCATTGAAGGCCGGCACGATGACGGAAACGAGATCGCCTTCATTACTCATTACTCATTCCGTTCTCCGGCTTACGTGTTTGACAGCGGGCGACGAGTGACCACCTCTCAACACCCGAAGAAGCTGAGGTTGTGAAGCATCAGGATCCGAAGAAGAGGTGAACGTTGCGGTTCGGCAATCATACCGTGCCGAGCCCCCGTCTCAAATGGTTTTGCGTCAAGGGACGAGCTAAAATCGAACGTTTTCGGCGCCGTGGCGCAGTTCGGCTGAGTCTCTCTGGATGTCCGCTGGCTCATACGTCCACTGCCTCCGTAACGGCGAGTGCGGATACACCCTCGCCACGCAGAACGCTTCGATCCGCGGCTTCGGAGGTTGGCAGTTGAACAGAGCCGGGCTTGCGTCGATCTACCGCCCGCCAAAAGCCTTTCGGCTGAATAACAATGGTCTGGTGGATTGGATCGGTCGCGAGCGAGGAACTTTCTGCAACTCTTGGTGCAGGGAATCCGGATCAGCACCTCCTCCGAGACAAGCCCGTCGGCACGAAGTTCTCGTTGCTACGCTCGACGCCACAGCCGGCAGCCGCTTATTGCATTCTTGCGAACCTCAAGAGCTAAAGCTTCGAAACTCGCGACATCATCCACTAGTCACTAAGCAGCCTCTGAGCTTCGTTTCGGCCAGGATAAACTTCATTGAGGGTATTTTTAATTATGCCTTGACCCTTCACGTTTTCCCCTAAGGCGATCAAGATGGCCCCGAAATGAAAACGCAATTGGGGGTTCGAGGATTGATCGGCATTCGCTAGGTCCAACAACTTTTTTGCTTTTTCAAAATCACCGAGACGATAGTTCGACCAAGCCAGTGTATCAAGAATCGCCTGATTTTTGACGACCGCATTTTTCAGCAATAAATCGCGAGCCTCCCGCAGAGCGACCTTGTCGAGGGGTTTCTGGTCTGCGAGCATAGCTGCGAGCTCGTTGGCGGCGATAACTGACTTGGGGTTGGCACTCAGAACGCTGCGATAGGTATCGATCACACGATCTGTCTGTCCATCAGATTTCTGGATTTCCGCGCGAGCGAGCAAGAGCACTTCTTTGGGTGCGCCCGCCGCAATCCCCCGGTCGAGAACGGCCAGGGCCTTAGCAATCTCTTTCTTGCGTGCCAGCTGTCCGGCCTGCTGAAGATACGGCGCTGGGGCTGCCGGGGCTATCTGAATAGCGGATTCAACAAGGGTCTGGGTTTTGTCTAACTTTCCAAGACTGTCACATAAAGCGGCAACGGCTAGATCATAGGCTGCAAGATCGGCCGGCGCGACGTTTTTTGCAAACTGCGCAATCGTCTCGAGTCCCTGGGAACTTTGTCCCGCTGCGATCGAAGTTCGGACAAAGGATCGAGCAGCCGAAACATCGAACTGACTGTTGTCATTCCAGACGATGAGCCGTCGATAAAGCCGGGCAGCGTCTGAATTCAGGCCCCGCGCTTCCTTAATCTCGGCATCGAGAGCGACCGCCTTTTGCTCAGACCCTGGCATTTGACGGAGATTGGCCAGCGCGACATCAGCAGCGGACAAATCCTTATTTCGAATTGCGAGCCTTATCTGCATAATCCGCCCGTCCATTGACGCGGGGTTACGGACTAAAAAATCCGAGACGGCCCGGCTTGCATCGGAAGATTCTTCAAAGCTGTTTTGAATATCGACAATCTGACGAAGAATAACCAGATCGGACGGCATCACGCTCAAAGCACGTTTTAGCGCAGCAACGGCCTCCTTGCGCTGGTCGTTTTCCAGATACGCTTCCGCTAACGACCTAAAGGCGGCAGCATTTGCAGGTTGGCGGGCGATGATAGACAAAAAATCTTGTATGGCCGCTGTCGGGTTGTGATCGTTCAACATCAGTTGGCCGCGAACGGCAAGCACCTCATCATCCGTCGGGTTCACTTTGAGCATGGTCTCCAGAATGGACCGGGCGCCGGTAATGTCGTCGTGCGCGAGCAGGAGGCGGGCGAGCGCCAGTTGCGCGGCATCGTGCGCCTGCCCTAGCCGCGTGCGCGCAATCGCATCGTTCAAGGCCTTCGCAGCAGCGTCGACGCCGCTGGAGCGGGCATAGACTTCAGCCAGGGCGATGTCATAGGCGGTGGTGTCTGGGGCGCCCGCGATAGCGGATAGGAGCTCACCCACCACTGCTTTCTCGTCCCGATGCCGGGCAAGAAAAGATACGAGTTGCAAATGCATGTCGACGCTATCGCGCGCCGCCGCAACTCCCTCGCGGAGAACTTGCTCGCCTTGCGCAACTCCCAGACTTTTCACGAGCAGTTCGGCAAGAGCTACGCGATAGCTAGATGACGTTGGATCGGCTGCGACCAATGTCCTGTAAATTTCGATCACTTTTTCCGTCTGCCCGCGTTCTGAAAATACTTTAGCCTCTAACTGCAAAAGGGCTGTATCAGACGGATCTGCCGACAAACCGGCCTCGATCATTTTCATGGCATAGTCGAAATCATTTCGGGCAAGCGCCTCTTCGGCGAGGACGGCATTGGCAATGACATTTCCCTTGTCTTCTGCTAAGACGGCTTGGGCATCGG
>Ga0193743_1002823_pt1 | contig 11908 bp, 8 predicted proteins | sample L2c2metaG_FD_143038 | JGI IMG/M metagenome (GOLD analysis project Ga0193743, IMG submission 143038) | Soil microbial communities from a riparian zone of the East river system, Colorado, United States - L2c2 | ecosystem: Environmental > Terrestrial > Soil > Riparian zone | place: USA: East River... | reverse complement strand
GTAATTGACGAGCTGCACTATTACCGCGGCGTGTATGGCAGCCATCTTGCCAATGTCTTGCGCCGGATGAAGCGCGTCTGCGAATTCCACGGCTCCAGCCCGCAATTCATCTGCTGCTCGGCCACCATCGCGAACCCCCAACAGCTTGCCGAATCCATCACGGAGCGGCCCTTCGAAACGGTAGCGGAAAGCGGCGCGCCCACTGGCGACAACTACTTCGTTCTCTATAACCCGCCTGTCGTGAACCCCCAGCTCGGTATCCGGCGCAGCTATCTTCAGGAAGCGCGCCGCATCGCCCTCGAATTCATCCGCCAGAATCAGCAGACCCTCGTTTTCACCAACAACCGTCTCGCCACCGAAATCCTCACCACCTATCTAAAAGATGCCTGCTCCCAGTTGCCGTTCTCGCATGAAGCCATACGCGGCTATCGCGGAGGCTATCTTCCCAAGGAGCGCCGTCACATTGAGCAAGCTCTGCGCGCCGGCGACATCCGCGCCGTCATCGCCACCAATGCCCTTGAGCTCGGCGTCGATATCGGCTCGCTCGACGCGGTAGTCCTGGCCGGCTATCCCGGAAACATCGCCTCAACCTGGCAGCGTGCGGGCCGCGCTGGCCGCCGTCAGTCTTCCTCCATCGCGGTCCTGGTCGCCTCCAGCGCGCCACTCGATCAATACATCGTCGAGCATCCCGATTACTTCTTCGGTTCGCATCCCGAAGAAGCGCACATCAACGCCGACAATCTCGAAATCTTCCTCAGCCATCTGAAATGCGCCGCTTTCGAACTGCCCATCCGCGATGACGAGCAGTTCGGCACCCTCCATCTGGGCAAGCTGTGCAAGTTCCTCGCCGAAGACCTGCAGCTGCTGCACCATTCCGGCGACTGTTGGCACTGGGTGAGCGACAGCTATCCCGCCGATTCCGTGAGCCTGCGCGCCGTATCCAGCGACAATTTTCTGGTGGTCGACATCACCGGAGATCACCGCATCATCGGAGAAGTCGATTTCCCTTCGGCACTGCCGACGCTGCATGAAAAAGCCATTTACCTGCACGACGCGCGCCAGTACCAGGTCGAAAAGCTCGATTTCGACGGCCGCAAGGCGTTCGTCCGCCAGGTGGATTCCGACTACTACACTGATGCCATCGTCTATACCCAGGTCAGCGAGTTGGCGCAGTTTGAGAATGTCGCCGCCCTGCTGGATTCGCTGGTCACAACCGCGCACGGCGAAGTCCGCGTCAAGCGCCAGGTTGCCGGCTTCAAGAAGATCAAGTTCTACACCCTCGAAAATGTCGGAGCCGGAATTCTCTCGCTGCCCGAGCAGGAAATGCACACCACCGCCTTCTGGCTGCATTTTGCTTCCGGCTTCTTTGCCAGTGGCTTCGATGGCTTCTCAAATGCCGATCTGCAGGACGCATTGCACGGCCTCGGCAATGTACTCAAAACCGTCGCGTGCGTGCTGCTGCTCAGCGATCCGCGCGACCTTGCCGTAGCGGTGCTCGACGATTCCGCCCAGAACAAAACTGTCTTCGAGCCGGACGTGTTGCTTTACGATAACTACCCCGGCGGCATCGGTCAGAGTGATCCCCTATTCCGGCGCGCTAATGAACTGGCCACCGCCGCTTTGGATCTGGCGGCGGCTTGTCCTTGTCAGGCCGGATGTCCAAGCTGCGTGGGTCCGCACAACGAAATCGGCCACCGGGGAAAGGAAGGCGCCATTCTCATTTTGCGGAAGCTGGCTAAACTCGAGCCTCGGACTCCACAGCCTCATATTCCTTGAGCTTATTGAAGAGCGTTTTTAGGCTGATGCCCAAAATCTCGGCCGCCCGCGTCTTGTTGTTCTTGGTATGTTGCAGCGTCAATTGAACCAGCGCCTTCTCAGCCTCGGAAACCGTCGTCCCCACCGCGAGCCTGACGCACTCCGGTTCAAACACTTGCGCGGGAGGCCTGGAACCGATCGTGACACCGAAGTCGTAGGGTAGGTGCGCCATCTGGATAGAGCCCTCGCCCGACATGATCACGGCGCGTTCCAGCGCGTTGCGCAGCTCCCGTACATTGCCGGGCCACTGGTGCTTCTTGAACGCCTCCATCACTTCCGGGTTGATGTGCGTCACGTGGCAGCTATGCTTGCGGTTCAGGTTGGTGATAAGCGTGTCGCACAGCACCTGCAGGTCGCTGGGGCGCTGCCGCAAGGGCGGTAGTAAAATCTGAAAGACGTTCAACCGGTAATACAAATCCTCGCGCAGGTCGCCCTTTTTTAACGCCTCGTCCAGGTTCCGGTTGGTGGCGGCTATGATCCGTACATCGACTGAGATCTCACCTTTGCCGCCCAGCCGGCGTACCCGTGAATCTTCCAAAACCCGCAGCAGCTTGGCTTGCGTCCCGGAGGGCATTTCCGCCAGCTCGTCCAGCAGCAGCGTCCCGTGCTGCGCCAGTTCGAAGCAGCCCGCCCGGCGCTCCAGCGCTCCGGTGAACGCGCCCTTCTCATGCCCGAAAAGCTCGCTCTCCATCAACGTTTCCGGCATGGCCGCGCAGTTGATGGCCACAAACGGCCCGTTCCGGCGACTGCTCAGTTGATGGATGGCCCGCGCCACCAGTTCCTTGCCCGTGCCGCTCTCGCCCACCACCAGCACCGCTGCCTTGCTGGGCGCCACCTGCCGGATCACCGAGAACACGCTCTGCATCTGCGGCGAAGTGCCCACCATATCGCCCAGTACGCCCTGATACTGCAGTTGCCGTTGCAGCCGCTCGGTCTCCTCGGTCAGCTGGCTTTGGGAGGCGGCTCGCTCTATCAGCACCCGCAGCGCCGCCGGTTGAATCGGCTTTTCCAGGAACCAGAACGCGCCCAGGTCGTGAATGGTCTGAATCGCGGTTTCAATGTTCCCGAACGCCGTCAACACGATAGCCGGAGGCATCTTGCCGTCCGCCGCCAGCCGCTTCATCAATTCGAAACCGTCCATGCGCGGCATCATCAGATCGGTGACAATGACGCTGGCGGAGAACGTCGTCAGCTTCTCGATCGCCTCCAGGCCGTCGGCCGCAGTCTCGGCTTTATAGCCCCACGCGTCCACCATGGCCGCTAGCGGTGCGCGCTGCGACTCTTCGTCGTCGACGATTAAGACGTTAATTGGCTGCCGTGTGGCTTGAGTTCCCACGGTCTTCAGTGTAGCGGATCAAAGCTGATTTGGAACCCATACGCTATCCTGCGGATGCACCGCAACCTCTTATGTCAGGTCCCATCGAGGAACAGCCGCCACCGTTTTTGGGCACATGGCCGCGTGTATATGCCGTGGTTCTGAGCTACCTGTTCTTTCTAATTCTGATCCTCTACTGCTTCACGGTGTTCTTCCATTATTAGGATGCCGCGGAGATTGGAAGTCATAGCCACCTCCCTCCCCGAGGCCATCGAAGCCGAAGCGGGTGGGGCCGACCGTCTCGAATTGGTGCGTTCGCTCGATCAGGACGGCTTGAGCCCAGACCTGGAATTGGTGCGCCAAATCCTGGCCGCCGTCTCAATTCCTGTGCGCGTGATGCTTCGCGAGAACTCTTCCATGTCGGTTGCGGGTGAGCCGGAAATGTCCCTCTTGAAAGCGCAAGCCGTGGCTTTCGCAACGCTTCCTATCGATGGTTTGGTACTGGGTTGGATCACTCCCAGCGGTGAAGTCGACGTGGCCTCTATCGGCGCAGTGCTTGCCGGCCTCGATTGCCCGGTGACCTTTCATCGCGCCATTGAACACGTCGCCGATCCATCGCGCGCTATCCGGGCCCTGAAACAGTTCCCCCAAATCGACCGCATCTTAAGCTCCGGCGGACCCGGCTCCTGGCCTGAGCGCAAAGCCCGTCTCCTGGAATTGCAGCAAGCCGCCGCTCCCGGCATCCAAATTCTCGTGGCGGTTGGCCTTTCGCCCGACGCTCTCGCCGGAGTGTTTGAGGATGCCGCGCTGGACGAAGTGCACGTGGGCCGCGCGGCCCGCCATTTACAGGAAGTGTCCGGCGCTGTCGATCGCCAACAGGTGGCCGCGCTAAAGAAGAGGCAGCAGCGGCAAAGCGCGCCATGAGAATCCTCGACTGGGTGGTATTCGTCGCGTGGCTCGTGTCGCTGGTTTCCTACGGCCTGTACCGTGGCCGCGGCAGCAACACCGTCGACAAATACCTGCTGGCCGGCAAGACCATGCCTTGGTATGCCATGGGTCTCTCTATCCTCGCCACCCAGGCCAGTGCCGTCACTTTCATCTCCACCACCGGGCAAGGCTATGTCGACGGCATGCGCTTTGCCGAGTTCTACTTCGGCTTGCCGGTCGCCATGGTCATTCTCTCGGCCACGGCTGTCCCCATTTTTCACCGCGCCAACGTCTATACCGCCTACGAGTATTTGGAGAAGCGCTTCGATTCCAAGACCCGCGCGCTGGCCAGCATCATATTCCTCGTCCAGCGCGGGCTTGCTGCCGGCATTGGCCTGTACGCGCCCGCCGTCGCCCTTTCCGATGTGCTGGGCTGGTCCGATCGTTGGATTACCGTGGCGATAGGCGCGCTGGTGGTGCTCTACACCGCCACCGGTGGCATCAAAGCGCTGACTTGGGCGGACGTGCAGCAGATGAGCATGATCTTCGTGGCTCTGGTTGTCAGTTTGATTGTCGTGCTGCACGCCATGCCGCATGACGTTTCGTTCTTCGACGCGCTTCACTTGGCGGGCGCCGCCGGCCGCTTAAACATCGTCGACCTGCACTTCGATTTGAGCAACCGCTATAACCTTTGGAGCGGACTGATAGGAGGCGGCTTCCTGGCCCTGGCCTATTTTGGCTGCGATCAAAGCCAGGTGCAGCGCTATCTCACGGGGAAGTCCATCGCGCAAAGCCGGCTCAGCCTGCTCTTTAACGCGGTCATCAAAATCCCCATGCAGTTGTTCATTCTGTTCATCGGCGCCATGGTGTTTGTCCTCTCGCTGTTCGCCCCTTCGCCGATGATCTTCCACCCCTTGGAGGCAGCGGAGGCGGCTAAGTCGTCCTCCTGGCAGCCCGCGCGTGAAAGCTACCAGCAAGCCTTCGAACAGCGCCGTCAAGCCGCCTACCGCTTCGCCCATTCCCTCGGGCATTCCCCTTCTCAATCGGCGGCCCTATCCGAATTCCGGCAAGCCCAGAGCACATTCGCCGGCGCTCGTGAGCAGGCACTCGGCATCGTACAGAAACAGCATGGCGGCGAGAAGTTCGATGACACCAACTACATCTTTCTGTCGTTCGTCAAAGCCTATCTGCCGGTGGGGCTAGTTGGCTTGTTGATCGGTGTCATCTTCTCGGCCTCCATGGGCTCCACTTCGGGTGAAATCAACTCGCTCGCCACTGTCTCGGTTGTTGATATCTACGCTCGTTACATCGCACGCGATCGCAGCGATGGCCACTACCTCGTCGCTTCGCGTTTGCTGACTGCGTTTTGGGGCGCCTTTGCGGTGGCCTTCGCGGCCATCGGGTCACGCGGCTTTGGAGCGCTCATAGAACGCGTCAACATCGTCGGATCGCTCTTCTATGGCGGACTGCTGGGTGTCTTCACGCTGGCGTTCTTCTTCAAACGCGTGGGCGGCACCGCCGCCTTCTGGGGAATGCTGGCGGGCGAAGCCGCCATCTTCTCCTCCGCCCTGTTCACCAGCGTTTCGTTTCTCTGGTACAACGTGATCGGTAGCGTGGTGGTAGTGGTCGTGGCGCTGCTTCTCTCGAAGTTCGCGCCTCCCGCGACCGTCAAACCCGTATCAGCCTAAATTTGTATCGACGCAATGTCGACGGTGGATTGATAGCCCTCTATCACCACAATCCCGCTTTCGGTGACGTGATATCTCTGGCGGTCCGCTTCGAGGTCGTAGCCGATTTCGACGCCCTCCGGAATTTTGACGTTCTTATCCAGAATGGCCCGCCGCACCTTGGCACGCCGCCCGATATCGCAGTTGTCGAAGATGATCGAATCCTCAACTGTCGATCCGGTATGCACGCGCACACCCCGCCCTATCACCGATCCCTTTACGCTGCCGCCGGAGATGATCGTGCTGCCCGCAATGATGGAATCCACCGCCGAACCGCGCCGTCCTTCCTCATCAAAAACGAACTTGACGGGAGCATCGTAATAGCCCGCCGTGCGTAAAGGCCACTGGCGGTTGTAGAGGTTCAGCTCGGGCGAGACCGCGCGCAGATCCATGCTCGCCTCGTAGTAAGCTTCCAAAGTCCCTACGTCCCGCCAGTACTGCGGTGCGCCGATCGGGTCGCCCGGTATCACATTAGTCTGGTAGTCGTATGCATACATGTCAGCCCGGCCGATGAGCGAAGGCAGAATGTCTTTCCCGAAATCGTGCGAGCTCGCTTCGTTCTTTCCATCCGCGATGAGCTCCCGCAGCAGCACATCGGTAGAGAATACGTAGTTGCCCATGGACGCGAATACGCGCGTCGGATCCCCCGGCATGGTCGGCGCGTCTGTCTTCTTTTCATGAAAGTCCAGAATGCTGCCGTCGGCGGAAGTCTCAATCACGCCGAAGTCCGAAGCATAATGCTTCTCCACCGGAATAGCTGCTACCGTGATGCCCGCGTGCTTCTCCACGTGAAATTCGATCATCTGGCGGATGTTCATCCGGTAGATATGATCGGCCCCGAAAATGGCAACCACGTGCGGATCGGCCTGTTGAATCAGGTTGATGTTTTGATGAATCGCGTCAGCCGTCCCGCGGTACCAGTCTTCCTGGGCCGAACGCATTTGCGCGGGTACCGGAATGATGAAGTTGTTCTTGAGAAGGCCGCTGACCTCCCATCCTTCCCGCAAATGTTGCAGCAACGACTGACTCTTAAATTGAACTAGGACATAGATTGAAAAGATCCCCGAATTTACTAGGTTGCTCAGGACGAAATCGACTATGCGATACCGTCCTCCGAACGGAACGGCTGGTTTTGCCCGCTCCTTCGTCAGAGGCGAAAGGCGGGTACCTTTTCCTCCGGCAAGCACAAAAGCAAGAACACGAAGCTGCACGCTAAAAAGACCTCCGCTACGGAATAATGATCGCTCGGCAATCTGAGTATATTCCGCGCCCTAATTTTGCTGCTCTTTTAGTGGTTCCAATCCAGCGCCAGTTGTACAAACGAACGCACGGCCACGCCGCTTGGCCCCTTCGATAGCCACGGCTTTGCATCGTCTAACCACGCGGTAGCCGCAATATCCAAGTGAACCCAAGGCGTGGGGTCGGCAAATTCCCGCAGAAACCACGCTGCGGAAATCGAACCGCCATACCTGCCGCCGACATTAGGTAGATCCGCAAATGCCGATTTCAGATACTCCTTATATTCTTCGTCCATAGGCATTTGCCAGGTTTTCTCGCCTGCTGTTTTAGAGGCGGCGAGGAAGCGCGCCAGAAGAGGTTCGTCGTTCGTGAATGCTCCGATATTGTAGTGGCCTAAGGCTACTCCGATGGCGCCTGTCAACGTTGCGGCATCCACAATATGCGTCGCGCCTTGGCGGTTCGCGTACGTGAGAGCGTCGGCCAGAATCAAGCGGCCTTCCGCGTCGGTGTTCAGAACTTCAATCGTCTTGCCTGAAAGCGTCGTGACGATGTCGCCGGGCCGCTGGGCATTTCCATTGATCATGTTCTCAACCGTGGGAATGTATCCGGTAACCGGAATAGCCGGCTTCAGCTTGGCTATGGCCTGCATCGCGCCAATCACCGCGGCCGCGCCTGCCATGTCATATTTCATCCGTTCCATGCTGTCGGCCGGCTTAATGGACAGCCCCCCGGTATCGAACGTAACGCCTTTACCCAAAAGCGCCAAATGATCGGTGCCGCTCTTCACGTCCGGCATGTACTTGATCGCTACTAGAAACGGAGGGTTGCTGCTGCCTTGCGCCACTCCGAGGAACGCGCCCATGCCCAACTGCGTAATCGCGGCCAGGTCCAGCACCTCGCAGCCCAGCCCGCTGTCGTTCGCCATCTGCCTTGCCGCTTCCATCAGGTCCGCCGGGACCAGCTTATTGGCAGGTTCGCTCACCAGTGCGCGCGCCAGGTTTTGACCTTCGGCAATGATGCGCCCGCGTTCCAGAGATTCGTGAACAGTCTTCGCGTCGGCGCCAGGCACGGCCACCGTGAATGTGTTCACCTGTTTGTCATTCTTCTTGGGGTCCGATTTGTATTTGTCCGCCTCCCAAGCCCCCAGCAAAGCGCCTTCCGCGACAGCTTCCGCGGTATCCGGATTTTCGACTACCAGCGCGATGCTCCGAACGCCTTTGCTCTTCAGCGTGCGCACCAGCGTTCCAGCCAGGCGCCTTGCTTCAACCGTCGAGAACTTCTCGCGTTTGCCGCCGCCTGCCACCACGAGCCGCTTCGCCGCGAGGCCCTGCGGCCGGTGCAGGAGCGCAACCTCGTATAGCTTCCCGGTGAATTCCTGGCTCGCGCGCAGCTCGTTCAGCCATCCCGCTTGCGCGGCAATCGCCGGATCCGTCTCTGCTTCTTCGAAACAAACGATCGCTAGAGCATCGGCGCTTAACTTTTCAATAGGTGATGTTTCCAGTAGAATCTGCATGAATAAACGAATGTTCGAACGCGCTATTGCCGGCTGCGGCGCGCCATCTCCGCTTTTGCATCGGCCTGCATCTCTTTCGCCTTGCTGGCCTCGCGCTTGTCGTGGAACTTCTTGCCTTTGCCAATCGCAATTTCCACTTTGATGCGGCCGCCCTTTAAGTAAAGCTTGGTAGGAACGATAGTCAGGCCCTTTTCGCGCGTCTCCACGCGCAGCTTCTCAATCTCCGAGCGGTGCAAAAGCAGCTTGCGTCTGCGCGCCGGAGCATGGTTCATGAGGTTTCCATGAGAATACTCGCTGATATGCGCATTGACCAGCCACGCTTCGTTTTCAATTACTTCGGCGTAGCTCTCTTTGAGCTGGACCTTGCCGCCCTTAGCCGCTTTTACTTCCGTACCGGTCAAAACCATTCCCGCCTCGTACCGGTCGGAGAGGAGGTAGTTATGACCCGCTGAGCGGTTGTCGCTCAAAATTTTGATTCCGCTTTCCTGAGCCAATTGAGTATGCCGTCTTCACTAGTGTCGCTTACCCGTGTCACTTAATTGCTGGCGGCACTGCACGCCTGGCCCGCATAACGCGTCAAGTGTTCGAAACGGAAAGGTAACGACAAAAAGAGAGGAATGTCCTCCGCCGGCAACAACCTCTTCGGGAAGGCAGCATCGTAGACTAGTTAGGTCTCTTGCTAGATCTTGCATGATCTGGCAATTGCCTTCCTTGAAAAAGCTGGCATACGTTGAGATCCATAATTGTGAAAGCTTCTAGTAGACTTCGTTCTTTTATCGCGCTGTTGTGCGCCGCCGCGCTTCTCGCTCCGCCTACGGGAGCGAAAACCAAAAACGGCGATCGACTGCTGAAATTAGGCGTGAAAGCCGAGGCGAAACAGGACTACGATGCTGCTCTCAACTACTACCAGCAGGCCGTGGAAGAAGATTCGCGCGAGCCCGCCTACACCATCGCCAGTCAGCGGATGCGCGTCAAGGCCAATGAAATGCACATCGCCCAGGGAAGGCAGCTGCTGAAAGCGCAAAAGCTCAACGAAGCGCTAGTGCAGTTCCAAAAAGCCTTGCTGGCCGATCCTTCCTCTCAGATCGCCTTGCAGGAGATTAACCAGGCCGGCCAAATGTTGAGGGAGCGCGCGAAAGTTCCCGAGGGCACGCCTATCCTGACACCCGCCGAGCGCGGCCGCCAGGAAGTGGAGCGCCGCATCGAATCCCTGCAGGGTCCGCCGGCGCTGCGTCCCATCAATAACCAGATCAGCAGTCTGAAAATGAACAACCAGACCGCGCGCGTTCTCTACGAAAGCGTGGGCAAGCTGGCTGGTATCAATGTTCTGTTCGATCCGCAAGGAATCGACACGCTCGGTAGCTCTACTCGCAATTTCAATCTCGATCTCAACAACGTGACGCTTGACGAGGCGCTTAGTTATGTAGCGTTGGTGACGCACACCTTTTGGAAGCCGGTCAGCCGGAATGCGATTTTCGTCACTCAGGAAAGCGAGCCCAAGCGCCAGGAGTATCAGGACGAAGTGGTGAAGGTGTTCTACATTCAGAACGCCAGCACACCTAACGAATTTACTGAGATCTTCAACGGAGTGCGCACTGGAGCCAAGTTGACCGTCGGCATCTTCCAGGTGGCGAGCCAAAACGCCATCATCGCCCGCGGCACTCCCGATACGATGTCAATTGTCGAGAAACTCGTTCATGATCTCGACCGGCCGAAAGCCGAGGTTTTAGTCGACGTAATCGTCATGGAGGTGAGTAAGACGAAGATCACCGATCTGGGGGCATCGTTAGGCGGAGTGGGCGGACTGAGTCAGGGCATAACGTTCAACCCGCGCAACCCGGTGACGTTAAGTGGGGGTGGGGGCACCACGGCTACCACTTCGACTACAGCTACTACTTCGACTACAGCGACAACTTCTACTACAAGCACGACGGGCACTACAGGTACTACAGGTACGGGGGGGAGCATCGCGCTCTCTCAGCTTGGCAAGATCTCCACCGGCGATTTTGCCACCAGCCTGCCCGGCGCCTTGTTATCAGCTACACTTAGCGATTCCAGTACGCGTCTTTTACAGCGTCCCCAGGTGCGCGTCACCGATGGTGGCAAGGCTTCGTTGAAAGTCGGTCAGAAGATACCATATGTGTCGGGGTCGCTCAATTCGGCCGTCGCCACTCCGGGGTCCATTCCATACGCCACCACGCAGTTCCAGCAAATTGACGTCGGGGTACTGATTGATCTGGAAGCGCACGTGAACGGGGCTGATGAAATCACTTTGCACGTCAAAGTGGAGATTTCGAACGTTGCCACCAATGTAAATATTGCAGGCGTGCAGCAGCCTGTGATTGCGCAGAAGGTCAATGAAGCCAACCTTCGGCTAAAAGACGGGGAAGTCAGTCTGATGGGCGGTCTCACCTCCGATCAGGATACGAATAGCGTCTCCGGGATCCCGGGTATCGCAAACATGCCGGTCTTGGGGTATTTATTTGGCGACCGCAACATCAATCGTCAAAAGGACGACATCATCGTTGCCTTGATACCGCATATCATCCGCACGCCAAGCATGGGCGATCCGGGAAACCAGGGCGTATTCGCTGGAACGGAGCGGTTGGTGAGGGTCGACCGCGGTGCGCCCGTTGTGGCAACGCCCGCGCCAGCATTGCCTCCCGGTTCGGGTACTCCTTCCGCCCCCCCGCCGCCGCCGCCGCCCGGTCCGCCCCGTTCTGAATTGCTCATGCCTTCCACGCAGAACCCGCGGCAGCCGGCCCGCCAGAGCGATCCGCCATTGCCGGCCGTTCTGCCCGCAAAAGCTGAAGAACAACAGAAACCTTAAAATGGAAGTTGTGGTTGTATCGCGCTACAAGGTTTCAGGCAAGCGCCGCAAGCGTCAATCCGGCTTGACGCTTGTCGAGCTGATTGTCGCTTTCAGTATTTTGTTGATTCTGACGACCATGGCGGTTCCCATGGCACGCTACCAGATTCGGCGCACTAGAGAAAAAGATCTGCGCTACGACCTGCGCGACATGCGCTCCGCAATAGACCGCTACAAGGATATGTGCGACCAGCAGAAAGTGGAAGCCGGCAGTCCCGACGCCTTTTGCTACCCGCCCACTCTGGAGATCCTGGTGGACGGAGTCAAGCAAACGAACACCATTAGCGGAAACGGCCAAACCGGCAAGATCAAGTTTCTACGCCGCATCCCAAAAGACCCGATGACGGGGGATACCGACTGGGGCAAGCGGAGCATGCAGGACGAACCAACGTCTACTTCCTGGGGCGGCCAAAACCTGTTCGATGTCTATTCGAAAACCATGGACAACGCCAGTGATGGAAAGCCGTATTCGGAATGGTGAAAGCAGCGATCAAACGCGCCAC
>Ga0193743_1002822_pt1 | contig 11908 bp, 10 predicted proteins | sample L2c2metaG_FD_143038 | JGI IMG/M metagenome (GOLD analysis project Ga0193743, IMG submission 143038) | Soil microbial communities from a riparian zone of the East river system, Colorado, United States - L2c2 | ecosystem: Environmental > Terrestrial > Soil > Riparian zone | place: USA: East River... | reverse complement strand
GATCCGGTCTGCGAACCGCATTGCAAGATTGAGATCGTGAAGGATCGCAATGACAGCCGTACCGTTGCGCGCGCGTTGCCTTGCCGTTTCCACCAGGTCGATCTGGTGGCGCAGATCGAGGCTCGATGTCGGTTCGTCAAGCAACAGAAGGCCGGGTCCGTGAACCGCCTCCCCGCATGCGAGCTGGACCAGGACGCGGGCAAAATGCGCGCGCTGCTGCTCACCGCCGGAAAGCGTCGGCAGCTTGCGGTGGCGGAAATCGTTTAATCCGACTTCATGCAACGCGGCATCGGCCAGCAATTGCGCTTTGGCATGGCCGCTGTCGCCCGCGCCCATCAAGACTATTTCCTCGACGGTAAACGGAAAGGTGACGTTGACGTGCTGTGACAACATCGCGCGATGAAACGCGAGTTGACGCGGCGAATAGGAGTAAAGATCGCGTTGTTTCAGCCGGACCTTGCCGCGGCTCGCGCGAAGGTCGCCGGAGAGCATTCGCAACAAGGTCGATTTGCCCGCGCCGTTTGGCCCGACGATGGCGATCATCTCACCACCTTCAATACGCAGATCAATCGCGTCGACCAGCGTCGCACGGCCGATCTTCATCGATACAGTATCGGCTTCAAGAACCGCTGTCATAGTTCGACCAGTCCGCGTTGCCGCAGCAGCATCGCCAGAAAAAATGGCGCGCCAATCGCGGCGGTCAGGATGCCGATCGGCATTTCGGCGGGCGCAACGATGGTCCGGGCCAGGGTATCGGCGCCGACAAGCAGAATAGCGCCAAGCAAGGCCGAGGCAGGCAGCAACAGCCGATGAGCGGGACCGATCACAAGGCGTAGAAGGTGCGGAACAACGATGCCGATAAATCCGACGACCCCGCAAACCGAGACCGCAACTCCCGTCATCGCCGAAACAAGGACGATCGAGATGCGCTTCAGTCTCTCCACGTCTACCCCGGAATGAAATGCTTCCGCCTCTCCGAGCACCAGCACGTCGAGTCCGCGCGCGATCGAAAGACACGCGATCAGGGCAATCGCCAGTATCGGCGCGATGGTCGCCGTCTTGGCCCAGGTTGCGCCGCTGAGCGACCCAAGAAGCCAGAACGTGATGTCGCGCAACTGACGATCGTCGGCGATGAACACCAAAAGCCCGATACCGGCATTGGCGATGGCTGCGATCGCGAGCCCCGCCAGCAGGAATATCGCAATCGAGGTCCGGCCGGCACGGCTGGCGATCCCGTAGAGAATGACGGTGGTCGCCAGCGAACCCGCGAATGCCGCCAACGGCAGCAATTCGTTTTGCATGAAGCGAAGACTTTCGCCGACCTTGCTGTCGGTAATGACAATTGCAGCAGCGGCGGCGAACGCGCCGCCGCTGGAAACACCGACCAGTGCCGGATCAGCGAGGGGATTGCGAAACAGGCCTTGCATGATGGCGCCGGACACGGCGAGCAGGCTTCCTACCATGGCCGCGGCGGCAATTCGCGGAATCCGGATCGACCATAAAACAAGCTGATCTCGCGACGCCAAAGGAGCGGCCGGAATATCTGTCCAAAAGCCAACCGCGGCAGGCAGTCGCGCGAGAGGGATTCCCGCCGCTCCCATTGTCAGCGCAATGATAGTTGCGCCAAAAAGCGCGGCGAGCAGAACGACGATAATGAGGAGAGCCGGAGGACGCATCAGATCGCGCGCGCGGTGCGGCCCCTCTTTCAGTTCGGCTTCCGCGACGGCAGTCATTGCCGGCAGTTTGCGCCAGGCGCGGCGGGGGTGAATTTTTCCGCCTGCGACGCGAGCGAGGGATAGAGCTTGATCGAGAGATCGCGGGCTGCGGCGGCAGTGCGCGGTCCGAATCCGAGAAGATAGAGACCTTCCATCGAGATGAAGGCCTTGTTGGCGCCGACCGGCGTCAAGGCGAACGCCGGATGGGCGTACACCGCTTCCGCATCCAGCGTATCCCGGCTACGCTGGATCGAGAGCACGACATCGGGCTTGGCCGCGACAATCGCTTCGTCGCTGATCATCTTGTATCCTTCGTAGCTGTCGATCGCGTTGACGCCGCCGGACAGATTGATGATTTCATTTGCGGCGGTCTTTTGACCGGCAACCATCGCCCGACCATTCAGAAGTGACATGACGAACATCACCCGCACCGGCTTTGTCACCTTTGCACGGAGTTCGCGCAGTTGCGCCAGATCGTTCGCGACCGCTGCCGTCAGGCAGCCGGCCCGCGCGTCCACGCCCATGGCGTGACCGACGAGTTTGACCTTCTCGAGTAGTCCATCCTCCGAGAAAATTTCCGGCACAAGGACAAGCGGCACCTTGGCTGCCTCTAAAACGTCCATCGTCTCCTTCGGACCGGATCCCTGCATAGCGAAGACCAGCGAGGGATTAAGCCCGAGCACGCCTTCCGCTGAAAGCTGACGCATGTAGCCCACATTGGGTTTGTCGCGCAGCGCCGCTTCGGGAAACAGGCTCGTCGCGTCCACGCCGGTAATGCGGTCCTCAAGCCCCAATGCGTAGAGAATTTCCGTAATCGCGCCACCAATCGAAACGATGCGCGACGGATTCTCGATGGTAACGTCGCGGTCACGCGCATCGCGCACCACGATGCCTCCGGCAACGGCCGCGGCGCCTATTGCAAGGCAGCAGGCCATGACGGCAAGCTGCGTGGCAAGGAGCGCAAGACCGCGACAAAAAATCGTAGTGCGAGTCATTTGGTGAGGATCAGCTTGTTTTGGGATGTCAGCCGCAATCGGTACGCCTCCTCGCCATGTGAAATGATGATTTCGCGTTCGTTCGAAAACAGATCTCGGCTGTCGATTCGATTGCCGTTCATGACCAGAGACCGTGAGGCCCTACCGGAGCTCTTTCCAGCGCCTTCTGTGTCGTCTCCAGAAGCTGCGGACATTGCGTTTGGTGCACCTGAATATGAACGTAAATGCCTTTATAGGTTGGTCGACGCGCAATCCAACCGTCGTAATTTACAATCGATATAAAGTGTGCGGTGTTTTTCTTGACCGCCCTGATGTCGCCACGTAACCAAGAGTGGCAAGATGTGGGCGGATCGCGCTGGCGTCTTGAATTGGTAGCCAGCAAGTCGCTGCGTCCGTGCAGTGCCAGCCAGCCGAGCCCAAAAAACAGATTATCAGGTTGGGGTTGTAATGGCTGACGGGGCTGGGTGTTCGCGCGCCTTGATTCTGTGTGCGTCGGTATTTTCGACGGCATTAGTTTTTGCCGATTTCGGCTATGCACAGACAGCCGACACGGAAGCTGTCGGTCGTTCCGCAGAGCGGCAGAAACAAAAGCAGTCCAAGCGCAAGCCTGCAAAGCCGCAGGATATGCAGGCCGCTGCCGCGCCGGTACTGAGTGCGCGGGCGCAGATCGGCGGCAGCCCGGTTCAATCGCTGGATACCATCACGGTCGCAGCATCGAAGACCGAAGAGCGCGCGATCGATGCGCTTGCTCCCGTAAGCGTCGTGACGCTTGAGCAGAAACAGGGACTGCAGCCGAAGCGGCTGGCCGATATTTCTATAACGTGCCCGGTGTGTCATTTCAGGACCGCGGCGACGATCCGGCGACCGCGATCAATATTCGCGGCCTGCAGGACTTCGGACGTGTCGCTGTCGTCGTCGATGGCGCGCGGCAGAACTATCAGCGCACCGGTCACAATGCCAACGGCTCGTTTTTCCTCGATCCCGAACTGGTCGGCGGTGTCGATATCGTCCGCGGCCCGACCGCCAACATCTACGGCTCTGGCGCGATCGGCGGCGTGGTTTCGTTCCGCACCAAGGACATCGACGACGTGGTTCGCCCCGGCGAGCGCTGGGGCGTCGATCTGACCGGTTCTTACGGATCGAACAAGGATCGCGGTCTGGCCTCGATATTCGGCGGTGTCCGCGCCGATCCGACCACCGATGTGTTCGGCGGCGCCGTCTACCGGACGCAGTCCAACTACAAGGACGGCGCCGGCACCGAGATCGGAAATACCGGAAATGAAATCGCGGCCGGTCTGATGAAGGTCACGGTACGGCCGGCCGAGGGTCATGAGATCAAATTCGGCGCGGTGTTTCAGGATTACCAGTACAGTATTGGGCAGTTCAACCGCGGCCCGGTTCTGACGCCCGCGCAGCGCGCGCTGTTTCAGGGCTCGTCGGTCTACGCGTCCGATGCGAAAAATTACACGGGGACCGTGACCTGGAAGTACTCCAAGCCGGACGACATGTGGTTCGACTGGAACGCGACACTGTATGGCAACCGGACTGACAACGATCAGGTCAAGACCTATCACAACAGCACCAGCGGCGCGGCTTATTGCGGTCCCGGCAACGTCGGTAACAACATCTCGGGCTGTGTCGGCGACAGGCGCGGCTATCTGCTCGATACAATCGGGATCGATGTCAACAATACCACCCGCTTCAATGTCGGCGGCTGGCGCAACGCGCTGACCTACGGGTTCGATGCATTTCAGGACGACGTGACGACATCGGACAGCCGCGGCAACTCCAACATCACGACGCCAAGCGGCCAGCGCACCGTTTCCGGCGGGTTCGTACAGCTGAAGAACAATTACTCGAGCTGGCTCGAGATCGTCAGCGCGATCCGCTACGACCGCTATGAGCTTCACTCCGCCGCGGTATCGTCGAGCGGCGACCGCTTTTCCCCGAAGATCACTGTCGGCGTCACCCCAGTGGCAGGGTTCACTCCCTATGTCAGCTATGCCGAAGGGTATCGGGCGCCATCTATTACAGAGACCCTGATCGCCGGCGGCCATGCGACGGGCGGCGGTCCTGCCTTATTCCGTTGTCCGGACGGCACCACCGGACTGTTTTGTTTCTTGCCGAATCCGGCGCTGCGGCCCGAGGTCGGCAAGAACAAGGAAGTCGGCGTCAATCTGAAATATGACGGCATCTTCGCCGCAGCCGACAGCTTCCGAGGCAAGTTCAACGTGTTCCGCAACGACATCGACGATTACATCGATCTCGTCGCGTCGGCGCCGGTGCCGTTGCCGCCATTCGGGTCGTTCAGCCAGTTCTACCAGTACCAGAACCTGCAGCATGCCAGGATCGAGGGTTTTGAAGCCGAGACACTCTACGACGCGGGGTTGTGGTTCGTCGGCGTCGCCGGCCACCTCATCCGCGGCAAGAACACGGTGACGAATATCGGGCTCGCCACCATCACGCCGCGCAAGGTCACGACGACGGCCGGCGTGAGGCTGCTCGATCGCGCGCTGACGATCTCCGCGCAGTGGTCGTCGTTTGGGGCCAACAACGACCTTCCCGCCGGCTATTTGCCCTCGACGTCATACGAGCTGGTCAATCTGTACCTTACATATCAGGCGACCAGGGACATTACATTCACGGCGTCTGTCGACAATCTCTTGAACCAGTACTATCGGCCGTATGCGATCCCCGGATCCTCGACCGACGGCACCCCGCAGAACGACGTCCTGTTCTCAAGTCCCGGTCCCGGCACGGTCTACAAGGCCGGGTTGAAGGTTCATTTCGGCGGAGCATAAATACGACAAACTGACTTTTTCAACGTTAACCGCTCTGGAGCCGCGCTGATGCCCCCAGCGCGGCTTAAGCGCGTTTCCTGCTTGCGCTGAACCAACGGATGAGTTCAATCCGACAACGGACGTCCCACAACAGGAGATTTTAGATGTTTATCGCGATGAACAGGTTTCAGGTGAAGATCGGCTCGGAAAAGGCGTTCGAGACCATCTGGGCGACCCGGGAGTCCTATCTCAGCAACATGGCCGGCTTCGTCGAGTTTCATTTGTTGAAGGGCCCGGTGGCAGACGATCACACGCTGTATTCGTCGCACACCACATGGGTCGACAAGGCGGCATTCGAGGCCTGGACCCGGTCGGAAGAGTTCCGCCGCGCCCATGCCCGCGCCGACAACAAAACCGGCGAAAGCCTCTATCTCGGTCACCCCAAGTTCGAGGGCTTTGAAGTCATCCAGAGCGAGCGCAAGTCGAGCGCAGCGGCTTAGGCGAGCTACGCCTGATTGCAGACCAGCAAGGGAGCTGACCATGTTGAGTACGGACCTCGCCGATCTCAAGGCGCATATGGCGCAAAATCCGGGTGCTGTGATCGAGGACGTGGCGCGGGAGCGAAAGATCGCGCCGCGCGCCGTGATCGAAGCGCTTCCTGCGGAAATGGTGCGCATCGGCCGCGGCGATGCGTTTGCGGCAGCCATGCAGGATGTCACGCAGTGGGGCGAGGTGACGCTGATCGTTCACACCGATGATGCGATCTTCGAATTCACCGGTGCGGTACCTGCGGGCGAGATCGGCCGCGGTTATTTCAACCTGATGCAGCCGAAGGGACTGCACGGTCATCTCCGTCACGAGCGATGTGCGGCGATCGCCTTCGTCGAACGGCCCTTTATGGGCAAATCGTCGGCGTTCATCGCGTTTATCAACGTCGATGGCGGCATCATGTTCAAGGTGTTTGTCGGCCGCGACGAGACGCGGGCGCTGCGACAGGATCAGCTGGAGCGATTCAAGTCCCTGGCGGAGAAAATTGGTACGAACGCCGTCACCTAGAGAACGCTGGACCATCCCGCCGCATCCTCATCCGCGGAGCAGCACAATGCAGCAAGCCACGATCGATACAAACATCGGCAGGATTCGGAAATCAGGCGCCTTGGTCGCCTTCTGGGTGGCCTCGTTGCCCTGCGCAAGTTTCGCCGCCGCCGACCCCGCGCTGCTGCCGCGCAATCTGTCGCCATGGGGCATGTTCGTGAATGCCGACATCGTGGTGCAGGCGGTGATGATCGGCCTTGCCTTCGCGTCGCTGGTGACGTGGACGGTGTGGCTTTCGAAAACCATCGAGCTGCACCGCAAGACCGCCATTGCCAAGCGCCGCATCAACCTGCTTGAGAGCGACACCACGCTGGCCGATGTCGAGCATAACAGCCGTGACGGCAGCGACGCGGTTGCGCAGATCATCCAGTCTGCCGCGCGCGAGGCCAGCCTCTCCGGCGGCGGCGTCGACGATGGCTTCAAGGAGCGTATCGCGTTGCGGCTGGAGCGGGTCGAGGCTGCGATGTCGCGGCAGATCGCCCGCGGTACCGGCGTGCTCGCAACCATCGGGGCTACCGCACCGTTCGTCGGGCTGTTCGGCACGGTATGGGGCATCATGAACGCCTTCATCGGCATCTCGGAGGCACACACGACCAATCTGGCCGTGGTCGCGCCGGGCATTGCCGAGGCCCTGCTGGCGACGGCACTGGGCCTGATCGCCGCGATCCCTGCCGTTGTAATCTACAATCACCTTGCGCGTTCGATCGCGGTCTATCGCGCGCTGCTGGGCGACGCCTCGGTACAGGTTATGCTTCTGATCAGCCGCGAGGGCGACCGCCCGGGGCTGCGCGTTGCGCGGGCCGCGGAGTAAAATCCATGGGCGCGAGACTTGGTACGGGAGCTGGCACACGGTCCGGCGCTGGATTTGGCGGGCGGTCGCGCGGCGATGACGATCTCGTCGAGGCTCACGAGATCAACGTCACGCCGTTCATCGACGTGATGCTGGTGCTGCTGATCATCTTCATGGTGGCGGCGCCGCTGGCCACCGTCGATCTCGGTGTCGATCTGCCGGCGAGCGCCGCAGAACCGCAGCCGCGCCCGGACAAACCGGTGTTCGTCACCGTGAAGCCGGATCTGTCGATCGCGGTCGGCGAGGACCTCATCGCCCGCGACGCGCTGACCGGTACGCTGGACACCGCCACCAAAGGGCAAAAGGACGAGCGCATTTTCCTGCGCGCTGACAAGGCCGTCAGCTATGGCGACCTGATGGAGGTCATGAACCTGTTGCGCAACGCCGGCTATCTCAAGATCGCACTGGTCGGCCTTGACGGGCGAAGCTGACCGCGATGAACGCTTTCGTTCTGCACGATACCAGCGACCAGACCGGGGTTCTCCGCTGGGGAACGTCCGCAGCGGCGATCGTTGCGGTGCATGCCGCGCTGATCGCGCTGGGCCTGGCCTGGTACACGCAGCGGCCGCCGCCGGGGGTCACGATGCCCGCGATCATGGTGGATATGGCTCCGGCGTCATCGGCGCCCGAGGCCACGCCGATGGACCTCGCTCCGGGGCCGGTGATGCAGCAAGCCGACGCCTCGCCGCCGCCCGAGACAACCAGGCAGGAGACGGTGCAGGAGCAGATCGCGCCGACACCGCCGCAGGAAAAGCCGATCGTCGAGGCACCGCCCGAGCAGAAGACGCAGCCCACGCCGCCAGAGCCCGAGCCCGCCAAAATCGTTCCGGATCGTCCCAAACCTGTGCCGGTCAAGCCAAAGCCGGTTCGCGCCGAGGCGAAAAAGCCGGCCGAAACGACGCCGGCACCGCGCACCAGCGCCGCACCCCGGGCCGAGCGCCAGGCACCCGCCGCTGCGGCGATGAGCGCGGGAGCGACCGCGGCCGCACTTGCTTCCTATAACCAGCTCGTGGCGGCGCATCTGCAGCGCTTCAAGCAATATCCGACCGGTGCGAAAGCCGCCGGCCAACAGGGCACTTCAAGGCTGAGCTTCAGCCTTGGCCGCGGCGGTCAGGTTCTCGCTAGCCGCCTCGCGGGCTCGTCAGGTCACGCCGCGCTTGATGCCGAGACGCTGGCGATGGTGCGCCGCGCCCAGCCGTTTCCATCATTCCCGCCAGACATGAAACAAGCCTCGATGAGCTTCACCGTGCCGGTAGCGTTCTCGATCAGGTAGCGGACGCGGCGTCCGACCTCCGGCCGGGCGATTAAATCAAATCGCTCGCGGTGAAAACTTTCCAGTTTTCCCAGGCGTCCCGACAGGGATTTCGGGTCCGATTTTCGGCGGAACTCGCCATGTGCCAATTGCTTATTCTCGAAAGCTCTTTGGCGTTGAGGACGGTCGGATGATCCGCTTGTTTGCCGCAACCGCTTTGTCGATCTGGCTGGTGCTCCCGGCTGCAGGAGCCGGCGTCGATGCGGCAGCGATTAATAATGCTGAATATCGGTCAAAGCTCCCCACCAAAGACAAGATCGACGCCGTTGTCGTAAAGATCCAGGTTCTTTTGGACCGTGCCCTGTTTTCACCCGGGGAGATCGACGGCAAGCTCGGGGAGAACGCGCAAAAGGCCCTGAGGGCCTTCGCCGAGGCCAAAGGTTTGAATTCCGGCCAAGCGCTCACGCCAGAGATTTGGACAATACTTGCAGGTACCAGCAAAGACCCCGCCGTCACCGAGTACAAGATTTCTGAAAGCGATGTGAGGGGACCATTCCTGAAAAAACTTCCGACGAAAATGGACAACATGAAGAGCCTCAAAGCTCTCGGTTACACCAGTCCTCGTGAGGCCCTCGCCGAGAAGTTTCATATGAGTGAAGGGCTGCTTGTGGCTCTGAATCCCGGGAAGAAATTCGACAGAGCGGGCGAGATGGTTTTCGTGACCAACGTGCTCGGTAGACCAGCCAAATTGACGATCGGCAGGCTTGAGGTCGATAAGTCGCGTCAGACGGTTAAAGCCTTTGGTCCTTCAGGCGAGCTAATAGCCATCTTTCCAGCAACCGCAGGCAGCGAGGAGAAACCGACCCCGGCCGGCACTCTCAAGGTGGTCTCGGCCGATACCAATCCGAACTACCGTTATAATCCCGACTACAAGTTCAAAGGTGTACGATCCAAAAAAGTATTTACGATCAAGCCGGGGCCGAATAATCCGGTGGGATCATACTGGATTGGACTTTCCGCGGAAGGATATGGCATCCATGGCACGCCTGATCCTTCCAAGATCAGCAAATCAGAATCACACGGTTGCATTCGACTCACCAATTGGGACGTTGATTTGCTCGGTAAAAACATAAAAAAGGGAACACCGGTTGTGTTCATCGAGGAGTCGCGGGGCGGCTAAGGGAGCTGAGCAGAAGGCAGCATTAAGGCTTCGCATCAGCTGGCGGTAACGAACAGCGCTTGACTAGCCGCCTTAAACGGACCTGGACCGAAATGCTTCGCGATCGCCAATGTCGCGACCTCAGTGGCACGACCTAAAGCCGTCGGATCACGTTGTTCGATTTCGTTGCGGGCGGGGCCGCCTTGCACCGCCCCGATAGCATACTCACGCGCACCAGGCACGTTCAGCGTTATTGCGACCCGATCCACCGCAACGTCATTAAATCTTGCGTCGCGTAGTTGGGTCCTGATCGTGGGTTCATCGTTGTATCCATAAGGGACCCTGCGTACGAAGGTTGGCGGATCGTCTTGAAACATGGTCGCGATTGCTTCAGCACTCGTGCGTGGAAGTTCATTTCTTTCAAAGCTGTCCCATACTACGAAAAGGAAATGACCACCCGGCTTCAATATCCGCCGCGCCTCGTCGAAGCCCTTTGCTTTGTCAGGGAAAAACATCACGCCGAATTGGCATACAACGATATCGAAAGCTGCATCGTCAAATGGCAGAGCCTGGGCGTCCGCTTGGCGCCATAGGACGCTGGATGTTGACCGCTTGGCCGCTGCAAAATCCAACATCGGCTGGCTCAGATCGGTTGCAACGATTTCCGCATTGCTCGCCAACGTGTCAGCTATTGCGTAGGTCAATATACCTGTCCCGCATGCGGTCTCGAGCAGCCGATTAGGGTTGAAGATTTTTACACGTTGCGCGGTCTCTGCGGCGTAGGGCGCGAACGCAACCGGTCCCAGATATTCATCGTACAAGGCAGGCATCGAGCCCTTGAAAATTGGATCGGCCATAGCAGTCCTTCATATGCCGGTGGGTGAGGCTAAAGCATCTGAGGCGGTGTGGCAGTGAACGAGCAGACTGGGTATCAAGATTAGGCAACTACGAATTATCAAATTTGTGGATCCGAGGCTATTTGATCTTTACCAGCGCCTTGGCGGTTTTCGCGGCGGCATCAATATAAGCGAGGTCACCGTTAATCAGCATTAGCGACATCGCGCCTTTCATTAGCAACATAATATCGCGCTCTCGCCGCGGCGCGCGCGACTTGGACCTTTCTCAGCCTATAGACCTGGATCAAGCAGCTGTGAGACGGCGGTCGATCTCGTTGCGAAGCGCAGCAAAATCAATCGGTTTGGTCAAAAGGCCCCCGCGCCGCCTTCCAGGGCCGGGCCTGACGTCTGCTCTCTGGCGTAATGGCCGACACAGAGCGGACATGCGGACGATGCGCCTATGAGTCCGCGCCCTGCACCGCCGGCAAGATCTTTCCGGGATTGAAGATGTTCTGCGGGTCGAGCGCCGCCTTCAGCGCGCGCATGGCGTCGATGGCCTCGGGGCCGAGTTCGGCCTTGAGGTATTTCTGCTTGCCCTGCCCGATGCCGTGTTCGCCGGTGCAGGTCCCGCCCATCGCCTGCGCGCGCTCCACGAGGCGATGCATGAAGTCCTCGCCCCGCGCCATCTCGTCGTGGTCATCGACGTCGCACACCAGCGAGCAGTGGAAATTGCCGTCACCGACATGACCGACAATGGGCGACATCAGATTGAGGCGCTTCAGATCCTCCTCGGTTTCGGCCACGCAATCGGCCAGCCGGGAAATCGGCACGCACACGTCGGTCGCCACCACGCCTGAACCGGGACGCAGGCTTTTGACCGCCCAATAGGCGTCATGCCGCGCCTGCCAGAGTTTTGTGCGATCCTCGGGCTTGGTGGTCCAGCTGAAATCGCCTCCCCCGCACTCCTTGGCGATCTCGCTGAAATTTTTCGATTGCTCGGCGACCTCATTCTCGCTGCCGTGAAATTCAAGCAGCAGCAGCGGCGTCTGCGGCAACGACAATTTCGAATAGGAATTGCAGGCACGCACCTGCGCTTCATTAAGCAGTTCAATGCGGGCGACGGGGATGCCGGTTTGAATAGCCAGGATCGTTGCCTGGCAGGCGCCGCGCACGCTCTCAAATGAACATGCCGCAGCCGCGATGGTTTCAGGAATGCCGCGCAGCTT
>Ga0193743_1002821_pt1 | contig 11915 bp, 9 predicted proteins | sample L2c2metaG_FD_143038 | JGI IMG/M metagenome (GOLD analysis project Ga0193743, IMG submission 143038) | Soil microbial communities from a riparian zone of the East river system, Colorado, United States - L2c2 | ecosystem: Environmental > Terrestrial > Soil > Riparian zone | place: USA: East River... | reverse complement strand
ACAGTTGGTTGCCCATGGGTAAGCGGCTCTTCTTGCTTGTGTGCTGAGTCAGCTAAGCTGACCCCAACCCAACCTTTCTAGCTCATGTCATTATTGCTGCATTGTGTGAGTCGAAGTTGGATCATGTCAGTAGTTTCTTTGTAAGATTTCCTTTTGGGAACATGTCTAGGGGAGAGCTGGGCAAGCTCCCATGGTGCTGGCATGATCATCACTAGATCACTGCTTGGATACTCCTCCTCGGTCATCTCCAACCCAACCCCTGCCAATGCAAGCCCATTCAACAAAATCAGTTGCCTCCCATCCTGCAATTCTGGGCCAGACTCAACAAGACCCTGGTTGCCCTCAAAAATATCATCCAAATCATCCACCACCCCTACATGCTCTTGTTTGAATACATTGGCATCAATCTCCTCTTCCTCTTCCCCTATCATCATCACCATCCGTTTCTTTGAACACATCTCAGAATATATCTTGTTCCAATGCAAGTTCATAAGCCATTCCCAGGTCCCATCTAAATTGATTACTTCATCTGCATATGAGGTATATTTTTTCTTTGGAATTAATTCTATTTGATAAACTAGTTCCCTGGGTTTGACTTAATCTTTTTTCCATGGCTTTGGATGAGGCGGCGCAGGTATGGAGGGAACTGGGACTGTAGGACAGTTGGGACAGCATTAGGTGGAAGTGGAGGTGGTGATGGTGTCGATTTTTGGTGTCAGCTTTTGCCGTGAGGGATGAGATGTGACCGGTGCTTTCACTTCAACACGAGTTTGGGCATAAACTTTACTGGACGAGATTTTGGTGGTGATAGATGTTGTGCTTTGGAGGGAGGTTTTGGGGTCCTAATTACTTCTTCTTCCTCTTCCTTCTCTTTATGATCAATGTATTTCTGGTACAACCATTTGTTGGATATATTTTTGGTATGAACCAATCATGTTGCATAGTTGTAGTGCTTAAAAGTCTGGTTAGTTAACCGGAAATTAACGGAGACCTAACTGGACCCTAACTGTTCAGGACCACAAAATATTGTAACTGATCATAACCATAACCACGGTCCAGTTAGCGGTTAGTCATGATTATGAAAATTCAAAGACTGAGCATAACCAGTTTAGGACCGGTTATGACCAGTTCTATACTGTTGAAAAGAGGAATTTCTATCACTTCTAGTATTCAATTCTAAACAAACATAATTCTAACAGAGTATTAAATTGTGTTCATGCATAGTGAGATACATGATGACAGGTGTGTGGTGATAAAAAATGTGATACCAAACAGTGTGCCTCTATTTTAAATTTTAAAAGTTCCTCAAAAATTTCCTGTTCTTCTGTCTATTCCTCCATGCCTCTACAAACATGTAACATAGCAAAAGGCGTCCCTCCAAGGTTCATTTGACTAAATCTACTAAACCCAAGCCCAGCACTGGCAAGAAAGATCATGCCCCTAAGGCAGCCCCAACCAAGAAAGGCCGTAAATGGCATGCCAGCAGAAGTGGAGATGAGAGTGAGGAGCAATCCGAAGAATTGGAACCCAAGGCAAGGAAGAAGAAGCATGCTAGGTGTGAAGCAGTTATGTCTGAAGAGGATGTGGAGGAAGTGGATGATGATCCTGTTCCTGAGCCACCAATGGAGCAGGTCAACGACATGGATGATGAACAGTCTGAAAAAACTGACAAAGATGAGGTCAGTACAACTGACTATATATTCCAAAGAATGAGTCAACTCACTGGATGAGCTCAGGACAGGCTTAACGCCCATCAACATGGGGCTGACCACCAAGAAAAACCCATAAAGAAAGCTTCCACCCTCGATATCCTCACAGTCATGTCAGATAGGGTCAAAGTGAAGTTTATGGTTGGCGCTAATAAGTCCAAGGTGGATGCGGGGCGCTGGTGTAATATTTGCAAGTAAGTAATTCCACAGGACATACGGAGCAACTGACTTACCTGCTGGCAGGAATAACGAGGCCTTTATCAAATTAAATGGAAAACAAAAGGCTTTCTTTAAGGGGTCAAATTTGACATGTCATTTTCATATTTGTCAGCATTACGAGGTATACAAAGAGAGGTGTGAACAGGGAGACATACTGATGAATCACTGGGCAATTCCATGGCTGATATGGAAAGCGATGGAGGAAGAAAAAAAGGAACAGGAAAGGGGCCGGTTGACAAAGAAGCAGATGCAGCAGAAGTTAGACTTTAAGACGATGACGGGTCCTCATGAATTCACAAGGTCAGGTGTTCTTTATGCAGTAGCGAAGCTCATTGTGATTAACAATCAAGTAAGTTGTTAGCATTATCTCCCCTTAGTAAATCTAATGACAAACCTACAGCCCCTTGCGCTTGCTGATAACATCACATTCCACAATGCCCTGGTCTCAATGAGACCCAAATCAACCTCCTCTGACCACCTACCACTCGTTTTGGACCATCTACTGCTTGTTTTGACCACCCACCACCTGTTTTAACCACTAAATGGGTATTTTTAATTTCATTTAATTTTTTTTTTCTTTCTTTGTAATTGTAATAGGTATTTAAATATTACTAATTGCATATTTTGTCTACTTAAATAATCTAAGTTTGCAGGACAGGTTCAATTTGTCTGTAATATACCTTTTCCTTGTATAAGTATAAATAATTGTATACCATGAAGGCCATATTTAGGGTTAAAATATGATCAGAAACAGTCAGACTTGAAACTGATCAGATCTGGTGGGGGTAAAGTATTATTCTATATATATATACAGTAGGATAATACTTTAACACAAGCTGCAGTCATTGTCACTGTGTGCCCAGGTCTATTTATTAGGTGAGTCTGCAGGACTCTGCCAGAATCCTCAGGAATCCTCAGGAATCTACATCCTAAAATTTCCAGATTCCTGAGGATTCCAGCAGAGTCTGACAGGAATGTGTGGGGGAGGGTAAAGTATTGAGTTTTTTACTTACCTTTTATGTTATCCCTCTGATCCTCTCTTAGTTGCCTCGGCCATGTAGTAAATTTTGGAAACGTTGACATTATGGAACGTATCATGAAGATCATGGTTGTCAAAAATGCGACAGCCATCTGGGAATACGACCCCTCACGAGAAGACAACCACGTTCTTGGTGGCTCACTTGACGTTATCGCAGCTATTCGGACTCTCGCTATCAAGGTAAGCATGTTTAGTACTTCCTTATCTTGACATATACCTCACATTCAATTAGATCCAGGCCTCGGGACAATGTATCGAATACTTTCAGAGTATTCAGATTCAATGTAAATTCCTGGAGGCATTGAAGATCCCTTTGCACAGTAATATCCGCTGGGGGACTGCATATAACATGCTTGCCCAGGCATACATACTCTGTCAGGCAAGTCTTATCATTATCAGTCTTATTTTATATTCTCATGACCTTGATTCTTAGCCAATTTCCCTCTTCTTAGCATCTGCAGATGAGATGTACGGCCCCATCACCACATTACGCCATGATAACCACATTGTGAAGCATATCCCATGGTCTGCCTTCAAGATGACAGATGCTGATTGGAACCGAGTTATTGATGCATGCGATATTCTCGGGGTGCGTATTTCCAAGCCCTTGATCTTCATTTGGATAGAAACTGATACATTATCTAGGACTCAAATCGCATCCAGCAGTGCTTCTCTTTAGAGAAACAACCCACCCTTTGGCGCGCCCTTCCCACTCTCAAAGAACTACAAACGGCATGGGAGAAGAAATGCGACAGCCCCAGATTCGCCCTCTATAAGGATGCCCTAACTCATGGTCTTGAAAAGCTGAAGAAATATTACTCAGGGCTCAACGAGAAGCCGAGTTTTGTGTTAGCACTTGGTAGGATTCTGCTCAAGTTACTTTAATTTATTACTAATGAATTTATTTACAGCCCTTCATCCATACTACAAGCTTACATACATCAAGCTCTCATGGGGAGGTGCAGAAGAGAAAGAGGTGGAGATTGCAGCAGGGAATTTAGATGTGAAGGATTGGCATGACGAAGCTAACAAGCTCATCAAAAACACTGTAAGATCTGCCATTCCTTTTCGGCGTGAGCTACCATATTAATGCCAGTAAATAGATGGTGCACTATTATAGCACTCGCCCATGTGTTATCGCTGTGCCCAATGCATCTGACAAAGGGGAAGCGGCCTCTGAAGACACATCGGAATTCAACAAACACCGCAAAACCTTACTCTCTGATGATGCTGAAGAAGGCTGGGCTCTGGAACTCCGCCGCTACCTCAAAACGATGCAGTGGGATGTGAAAAAAGACACTGATATTGTCAAATGGTGGCAGGTGAGTAGCTTATGTTCCAAAATCATTCTATTTACTAACTTAAATGGTCCTAAGGACCATGCCCATGTCTATCCAACACTTGCACGTATTGTGCTTGACATCCTCCCATCTCAAGCATCGTCCGTACCCTGCAAATGACTATTCTCTGGTACCAAACAAGTTGCCACTGACCGCCAAGCGAGTTTGGGTCCTATTGTCTTCGAAGAAGTTACGATTACCAAGTCGGCATGGGGACCTGGGCTATGTGACATTGCGGCTTGGAATGCTGCGCAGATGGAAGAGGTTGTGCATCTAGATCTTGATTTTGAGCAGATGCTGGTTGATGATGATGATCAGGATGAGTGGGATAAATCTATGCCCAGTTTAGACTTGGATTGGTTCTCGTAGCGGCTCATCAATAATGTGTCATTTTTAACTAAATTAATTACACAAGGTTTGATGAATCTACCCTCACCTAACTGGTTCTAACCAGGACTGGTTACGAACCAGTCCTGTAACCAATGCATAACCACACTAACCGACTTCTAACTGGTTGGTATCAGTCCGGTCTGGTCTTTTTGGGTTTCCCAGCAGATACTAACTGGTCTCGGTCTTGGTTAGAGCCCATGGGGGTCCAATAACCAGACCGGACCGGACTTTCAAGCACTACATAGTTGTACACAGAGTAGATAAGGATACCCGGCCAATGGCAATATTAGTGTAGATAAGCATAGCCATGCTTTGTAGTATATATGTAGTAAGTCGGTGGGACTGGATCCCCATCAACTTGAATCAATATACCAGTTCCTCCCTCTTCTATATCGCTCTCATATATTTGTAACTGTCTTAGAAGACACATATACTTCAAAGTCGACCACAGAAATTTAACACCATTATGCTAACATCGACTTCCCCTTTAGCATCTATATCCAAACCAAGAAGTTCACACTCTAATTCATTGATGACCTGACGTTGTTTTAGTTGACTTCGGCGTGGGAGGAGCAGTTTCAGGCACAGGTATAGGGGCAACTGTAGATAATAAAATTACTGAGCACTTTGTTGATGTGTCAAGGAAAGGCGAACGTACATGACAAATGAGGAGATACATTGTCTTCCGATCATAATAAAGATTAACAACAGAGTCCAATTTTTCTGGTGAATATGTTCCATGAGTCAATAACTAGATGAGTGAACATGAATAAGATGACTGACCTCAGTATCCTCATCATAAATGAACACACAATCGAACTCGCCGGGAGATTGTTCAGTACCAAGACATATATCAGACTAATACAACAGTCAGCTCCATTGAAAATATAAATGATAAGATCTACATACTTGAGCGGCGTTGGAGTACTCCGCCAACACCTTGGCATTGTCAACTAGTCATCACGACGACTCTCCATAGTATTTACTTCCTTGTGGAGTCGCAAGCGCACTTTCGTAAAACCTGGGGAGTTGCTCAGGGAATGCAACCCGCCGGCCTCAGGTGATCTCGAGAACACAACGGATGTGAATGAGGTGGAGGCCCGAAAGATACTAGAGAAGAACTGGGTTTCCCAAGACTCCCAAGGTTATATTCTTTTCTCCTTTGTCGACGTTGAAGCGGTATTATGATAGCACAGAACTATCCTGACTTCGTTGTCGCGTATGGCAATGTGGAAAGGCAGAATGCTGTTGTTACCTGCGATCATCATCATTATAACAATGGGGATGAACTAAACCTTCTTCGATAAAGATCCAGGCATAAATTGATCGCATTTATTTATTTAACATTCAAACAAAGGTGAACTGTTGATCAACTATGAGCTGCGTCCAAGGCAGTCCGTGTCCAACCGCCCTTGTGATTGCCTTTCAGCATTTACAGTTTCCTCAGGATGACTTACAAGCGATAAGTATCGCTGTCGCTTGAGCGGAAGGCTTTATGTAAAGTGGCTACGATCTGAGGACGAGGTATCGACGACAACCCTGCAATAACTCTCCACTTCCAGAATTGTCACTCAACTTCCTTCTCAGGTCGGCCTCGACAATAGCGAAATACCCCCCGGAATTGATAATACCCAAAATCCTGAATACTGTGCGAGTGGGGAGATGAGAACTCATGGTTGTGCTTCTCGAAGAAGAGATACTGCGCGAACGCGTTTATTGTGGAAGACGGCTGTTTTTAGTCCCTTTCTAGTTGAAGAAAAGTACCTATCTGTTCTTCAAAGTTGCTTTTAGGACTGAAAAAACGAGGTTCTGGGAAGCACAAGTAAGTCCCCCTTACCGTCCTTTCACGAGCTTTTATGTGTAGTCCTTACGGGCCTTTGGATCCATCTCTTTTTTTCCATTAGATACAATGACTTTGGTGGGGATGATCCCATTCAAACTTGACCGTCAAATTCTCAGGTGGAAAGGTAGAACCTGGAGAGACTCCGCTGGAAGCAGCTGAACTAGAACTCGAGGTACAGTCTTTTCAGCGAGGTCTATTGAATCCTGAACTAACGGTTGATCAGGAAGAAGCCGGCATCTGTGCGCCCTTGAGCATGGAGGAAGCCTCCATTATCTCCGTGTAATCGCTCACTACTATTTATAACGAGCCGATAGTTCGATAACAACTTTGTTGAAATTTGAGAATTTTGCCAAAAGACATGAACTTATTTCAACTATGGATTCAAGAACCTGGATGTGGATACATGGTACATGCGGCCCTTTAGATACTCTGATATACGTCTGAAGGACCAGTCGCAGTCCGTCATTCTATATCTCTATTCTTAAAGTATTCAACATCTGAGAATAGATATTCCTAAAGAGCAACTGTTAGCTCTCCGTTTTTCGTAATGGCTTGTCATCGCGATGTGTTCTCCGAGTGGATAGGATGATCATCGATGATTTTAAATCTGCAGTTTCGGATTTAACGGTACAGATACCACGGCCGTCGGCATTGGTGCCGCACCCGCCGTAGAGTGCCAATGACTGTGGACAGTCAAACTCACTGGAGTAGCTGCTTGTGAACATTGTCGAAGCCATTTCTTGTCTTACTGAGCAGAAACGCTTTAAAAGCCTGTCGTCGTCACGTGCGGGTTGGCTCCACCAAAGCCCGCAACGTCGGTACAAGTGACAAGATCTTCGCCCGCGGCCTTGTGAGTAAGGAATGATAATTTCTGAAGCTACGTACTAACTAGCACAAGGGTTATTTAGCACTAATGAAGATTTACTCAAGGCCACACCCACCACACCTCCCATGTGATTTGTTGAACGTTAACTTCCAGCTGTTGTCATTGATTTTGTTGTAGTAAAAGGTAAAACGTCATCGCGTCATTCAAGTCATATACTGATACGGTCGTACAAATTCTTTGGACTTAGAGATCCAAGCGGTTCGTTGGTCGGGCGAACCGAAGGCTCGGCATAAGCTCCTTTTCAGAAGGCTTGCAATCTGCAGAACTTTCCGTTCCAATTTTGGCACGATTGGGTGCTATCAAGGACGTACTCAAATCAACCATACGTTACTTATGAAAAGTCGTTAAATATGTAACCACTGTTGCTGAACCGGTCCCTCACCAGCACCCAGTTTCAACCTGCATTCGTTCCTCCTCCCTATCTATTTCAACATCTACTGTAAAGTTTTTTGGGGATGGCCGAACTCAACTTATCACAAACAAGCCTGCCGCCAGAGAAAACTATCGACTCATCCTCAGAACATGAACTACAGCTCGAGCGACAAGCTGTGAGAAAGCTTGACATTATAATCATACCCGTGATAACCATATTTTTCTTCCTCGCATTTTTGGTGTGTTCTTTTTGATCAGAAAGATGATCTCTCTTCTAAGTTTCCTTCAGGATCGAAACAATATTGGTGAAAAATACCCCGCGATTGCTACAATGCATGTGCGACTAAATAAATTCATTTCATTACAGGAAACGCTCGCGTTGCTGGCCTCCAAAATGATCTCCATATGACTGATAAACAATATCAGATATGTATTACCGTCCTTTACGCGTACGTCGTCCCTAAAAATGTCATACCGAAGTCTCAACAAACTCTAGGCCATATATCGCTGCCGAGCTCCCTGCCAGCCTCCTTCTCAGAAAGATTGGTCCGAGGTTGCTTTTGCCGATATTGCTCACCTTCTGGGGTCTCACGGCCACATTGCAAGGTCAGCAGCTGGGGATTATAGCTTGTGATCTCCCCTCAAACACATACATTCTCCCGTGCTCCAGGATTTGTAACATCATTCAGAGGTCTAGTCACCGTGAGAGCCTTTCTTGGCCTGGTGGAAGGCCCGTTGGCCCCAGCAATTGTCCTCTATCTGTCGAGCTTTTATACACGAAAGGAGTTGTCTCTCAGGTACGTGTCTGCTGATTTCCGTTGTGTCGACAATCCTTACCATTGATGATTCAGAATCGCCTTATTTGCCTCCGCAGCTTCGGTAGGTATTGAAATACAGAGTCAAAAGAATATTTTTTTGGCGCTGAAGTTCACCACAGATCGCGGGTGCCTTTTCTGGGTTGCTTGCTGCCGCAATCGAGAAAATGAATGGCATTGGTGGAAGACCAGGATGGTCCTGGATCTTCATCCTGGTGCGTTGAAATGTGTCTTGCGATTTCTTGCAATTATGAATTACTTCCAATAGGAAGGATTGCTTTCGGTTGTCATTGGCCTTCTTGGTTTCTTCATTGTACCTTCGACACCAAGCGACTCCAAGTTCTTAACAGAATACCAGAAAGAGTGAGTCTCTCTGGTTTGTATATCACTTGTCTGCACGTCTTAACTCTAGTATCTTCAGCCTCATCATGAGGCGCTTGGAAAATGATCGACCATCCATCAAAGCGGTTGATAGATTCAGTCTCAAAGAAATCCTGCAATCCGTCGCTTCCCCTCACGTCATCATCATCTTTATCATGACCTTCATGGTTGGAACGACGACCTACGGCCTCGCCACGTTCCTTCCAACGATTGTTAATCAGCTAGGATTCAGTCCTAGTAAAAGCCAACTGCTGAGTGTTGGTCCATTTGGGGCTGGGTTCTTTGGTAAGTGTTTCTCAAAGGGCGATATATCTCAAGGCTTATTTGCTGCTTGTTCCTCTAGTGACTTTAATTTCTGCATACTGGTCAGATCGCCACCAATCAAGAGGTATTACCATTGTAGTTACCTCCGTGCTCGCTGTTATAGGGTTCGCTCTTTATCTAAGTAAGGTTTTCTGTGCATGATTCAGATATTCCTTTCCTGACACTACGTGTGAAACAGGCGCCGAGCACATCTTCGTGTCATATGGGGCGCTGTACTTGGTGGTTCCGGGCGTATATGCAACAGGCCCAGTACTTTATGCTTGGATGGCTAATAATTCGGAACCATATTACCGGCGTGCAACAACCGTCGCATTAACCTTCATTTCGAGTGGCTCAGTATGTTTCGCCATTAAATATCTTATTTTCCCCTCATCCCTTTCCTATCTTTCAGGGCGGAATATTTAGTACCTGGCGCTTCCCAACCAAGGAGGGACCAAAATTCAGGAAAACAACAATTATGAACCTCAGCTTGTAAGTGTTTGCCCGGTTTCTCCGTCTCGTACCTTTTTTGTTTTGTTTTGTTAAACCACTTTGCGTAGCTCTATCTTTATAATCGTGGGCTGCCTTGCTAATATGGCGTACCTGTCATGGAGGAACAAAGTCAAGAAACTTCCTGGAGTACGTGCGAAGCTGCTCGAGCAGTATGCGCTCTGTGATGACGGAGGGTTGAGCGCTTGGATGGAATTAGGAGATCAACATCCTGATTTTGTATACACTCTTTAAACCTTCTGGCCTAGCTCTCTTGATCGTATTTATCCCATGCTGCCTTTTTTTTTTTCAATTTGCTTCACATTTACTTATAAGTGGTTGATCATCATGTATCATAAAATGAAATTGTTGTTCGAACTTGAAGGGGCGATAATACTCTATGGGGAATTTGCCATAGGTCTTGTTTTTGTTGTAACATGCCCTTGAGTTTCACGACATAACTATAATTGTGGGTTGTCGCATGTAGTAGGGCGTTCTCTTCTTGCTTAAATATTCTACAAGGGATTAACGAAGCCTCCCTAGGAATATCGAACTATGTAGATTAATTAAACACAACCCACCTCCTAACGATATGCCAGCTTGGCAGGCCCAACATACTCTTAAATTATTTCTACTCAGAAGGCTGGTTTGGGCCTGGTGAGTCGTCTGAAGAGGAGCAAAAGAGGAGCACCCAAGCGGTCGCTCTTGCAATTTGCAACATTAAATTCTCCAGGCGTCCCGAGACTTAAATTTTACCATGGATTGACCCTCATTTAGAAGATTCTATTCGGGTGGACAGCGTTGCTTACCGTCAAAAAGACACGGATAAGATCTACGCAGAGGTGCAGGTTGTCAAACGAGGCTCGCAAGTTGTGAAGGGTCAGGACTCAGGAAAAAACCCGCCCCAGGTTAAGTGATGACCAGGTCACATCAAAGGCTCGCTGGAAATTTCAGAGTGCAAAACAATTTGAATACGCAACACTGTAACCAAATTTTGGTGTCGGATACCTGCCTAAAATGGTGTGACAGGGTTTGTCTGCCGAGGCCCTATAATTACTAATACTATATTTAGTACAGTCGCGGACAAACAAAGTCGACAAAAAAAATAGGATTTTATTGATGTCTCTGTAAACCATCGGGATCGATAGAAACCCATTTGAGTAGTCTCCTGACCAATTTTCAGCTCAGTCTACCGAGCCGTTCTCTTTTAAATTACCATTTAAGGATTGTGTCCCTGAAAATATTGGCTGGACCCTTAAAAATTCGATAAAATCATGAAAAATAGCGCAATCGCTTTCTCTTTTGAAGAATGGAATGATCCCAAAGTTTGGTGAAATTTCATCGAACCATTTTTGCCTTAAAAAATTCCCAATTTTCACTGTCCCAGCTGTGAATCCTCAATTATTTGTCGAATGGCAAAGAAGAAGCATAAAAAAAACATCACCGGCCTTCGTAATCAGTCAAAGATGGCTTCCCATGTCAAAGAAGCACCCGATGACAGCACTGCCAAAGCTGTGGAGACAGCACCAACCCACACAGTGTTCTATGAAGATGTCGATGGGCAATCAGATAACGATGAGGAATGGGAAGCTCACATCAGATTGGACAGTAACAAGCTGTGTTGGGAGCTCGAGGATGAGTCTGAGAGTGAAGAAGAAGATATAGATGAAGACGAAGGTGATGTAGAGGATGAGGTTATTGAAGCTGGCGAGGACAAGTGGAGAAGTAAAGGGTTACACATCGCCCTCATGGTCCTTGCAATTGACAAGGGAGATGATCCTCGAGATGAGGATTGGATTCCTGACACATTGCAAAGGAAGCACAATGCCAGAATAGCCCGAGGTAAGTTTGTCGCGAAACAAAGCAGAAATCAATATTACACTCGAAGACCTGTGATTTTAGCTCGACCTCGCCCTAGATTTTATAAGAAAGGTCCAGATGTCGGCAGCAAGGCTGATCGAACACAACGTCGGTACAAGGACTTGCTGACAGGTCAACAAATGCTTGAAGACTTCGGGTTTATGCCAGCAGAACCTCAATCCAGGTTGGCTGCAAGCCCATCTCCATGCCCTTCCTTGCCTACTACAACTAGCTCTGGACACATAGACCAGACAATAACGGATGATGAT
>Ga0193743_1002820_pt1 | contig 11923 bp, 11 predicted proteins | sample L2c2metaG_FD_143038 | JGI IMG/M metagenome (GOLD analysis project Ga0193743, IMG submission 143038) | Soil microbial communities from a riparian zone of the East river system, Colorado, United States - L2c2 | ecosystem: Environmental > Terrestrial > Soil > Riparian zone | place: USA: East River... | reverse complement strand
GCGCAGTTTGCGGGTGATTTCGGAAGCCAACCCCGCCGGGGTTCGTCCGCGCGCCGGCACGGCGCCGATCAGCGGCATGGTGATCGAGCCGCCGGCATCGATCGCGTAAGTATTGGTGAGACCTTCCTGGCCGTAGACCACGACCCGCAACTTGTCACCGGCATCGAGCCGGTAGGCCGCATCGTATCTGACAGGCATCGGCGCGGCCGCATAGGCGGCCGAAGCCTGCGCGTAAGCCTGTCGCGGCGCTTCGTTGAGGGATTGCTCGTAAGCCATGGAATCGAGATCGCTTTGCGGCTGCGCCATCGCAACAGGGGCGGACGTGCGCATGCAGCCCGGCAGAGCGAGCGCAGTCAGCAAACAGAAAATGACGGTGCGCACGCCTCGCATCGGACAATCCACAGGAAGTATTGATTCCGATTAAGAACTTTCATGGTTAACAAAGCGTGAGCGCGGCGGTCCCCAATGTCCCCGGGCAAATCGGCAGAATTAACCCAGCGGCAACCTTAATGGAGTGTAATCGCCCAGGTTAAGTCTCAGGTTAAGTAGAGTCGTGGTGTCTGCGGGAGTTGTGCGATGCGTTTAGCGTTCTGGCGTGCAGGCAAGGACAAGGCGTTGGTCCAGAGGGCCATCTCAAAGCCCGCGCCCGCAACCTACAAACCGGCTGCCGCTCCTGAATCAGGCGATCTGGATTTGCGCGCGCTTGGTCAGGCGCTTGTGCGCAAGCGGGGCTGGATCATCGTTCCGACACTGCTCGCCGCCGTCCTCTCGATTGCCGCCGTCAACCTGGTTACCCCGCGATACAAATCCGAAGCTCGTATCCTGATCGACGGACGCGAGAACGTTTTCCTGCGGCCGAACGGCGAGCGCAATGAGGAACGCACCGCGCTCGACCCCGAGGCCGTTACAAGTCAGGTCCAGCTGCTGTTATCCCGCGATCTCGCGCGCGAAATCATCAAGAAGAACAAGCTCGCCGAGCGGCCGGAGTTCGATCCGGTTCTGCAGGGTCTTTCGCCCGTAAAATCGCTGCTGGCATTGTTCGGGATCGGTCGCGATCCATTCTCTCTGACGCCGGAAGAGCGTGTGCTGGATTCCTATTTCGAGCGGTTCACCGCTTACGCGGTCGATAAATCGCGCGTCGTTGTGATCGAATTCCAGTCGCTCGATCCGGAACTGGCGGCACGCGTCGCCAATTCGATCGCCGAGGGCTATCTGGTGTTGCAGCAGAGCGCTCGGCAAGAGCAGGCCAAATCCGCTGGGCAATGGCTGTCGGGCGAAATCGACAATCTGCGCAAGAAGGTCTCGGAAGCGGAATCCCGCGTCGAGGATTTCCGCTCGAAATCGAGCCTGTTTGTCGGCACCAACAACACCACGCTCTCGAACCAGCAGATGGGTGAACTGAATACGCAATTGAACAACGCGCGGGCGCTGAAGTCCGACGCGGAGTCGAAGGCGCGTCTGATCCGCGAAATGCTTCAGAGCGGCAAGCCGATCGAGGCTTCCGAGGTTCTTAATTCCGAATTGACCCGCCGGCTGTCCGAACAGCGCGTTACGCTGCGCGCGCAGCTTGCCGAGCAGTCATCGACGTTGCTCGACGCTCATCCGCGTATCAAGGAGCTGAAGGCGCAGCTTGCGGACCTCGACCGCCAGCTTCGCGAAGAGGCGAGCAAGATATCCCGTTCGCTCGACAATGATTCACGTATCGCCGGCGGCAGGGTCGAGGGCTTGAGTGCGAGCCTCGAACAATTGAAAAAGCAGGCGACCTCGACCAACGGTCAGGACGTCCAGCTCCGGGCGCTGGAGCGGGAGGCCAAGGCGCAGCGCGACCTTCTGGAATCCTATCTCGCGAAATACCGCGAGGCGAACACGCGCGAGAATATCGACTCTGGGCCGGCGGATGGCCGGATCATTTCCCGCGCCAGCGTTTCCAACACCCCGGCATATCCCAAGAAGCTGCCGATCGTACTGATCGCGACGCTGGCGACGTTGATGCTCAGCGCCGGCGCGATCGCGACCGGGGAACTGCTGCGCATGACGGCGCCGCGCGCCGCGGCTGCGTTGGCGTCCTCGCCGGCTCCCGCCCGCGCGCCAGTGCCGGCAACCGTTGCCGCCCCTGTTGATACCCCTGCCGCCGCCGATCCCGCTCCGGTCTTCCGCGAAACTTCTCCGGACATCGCGCCCGAGTTCACCGAAATCGAACGGCTCGCCGATGAACTGCGCGGCGCCGGCGAAGCGGCACGCAAGGTCACTATACTCGGTACCGCCTCGAACGAGAGCATCACCTTGACGGCGCTGACGTTGGCGCGCCTGATCGCGCACAGCGCAAGGGTGGTGGTGGTCGATTTGTCGGCGTCCTCGTCGACGATCTCAGCGGTATCGGTCGATCCGACCGCGCCAGGGCTCGCAGACTTGATGCTCGGCGAAGCCTCCTTTTCGCAGATCATCACCAAGGACCGGCTGTCGCGGGTTCACCTCGTGAGCGCCGGACGTCCGGGCTCGGACCGCGCATTGTTGCAATCGCCGCGGCTCGCGCTTGCGATCGATGCATTGCTGCGGGTCTATGACCATGTGTTGCTGGACGCGGGCACCGCCTCCGACCTGCCGGCGGAGTTGCTGACGGCGCAGGCGCGCGCCGTGGTGGTGCCGGAGGCTTCGATGGCTGCTGATGCCCGCGCCCTGATGTGCGATCAGCTGCGAGCGGTGGGTTTCACGGATGTAACGATGCTGAGCAAACCGTCGCAGCCGCCGGATGCGGTCGAACCCGGCCCGCGGGTCGTGGCGGCCTGAACGCGGCCTTCGCTTCCGGTTGAGTGAGTTGTTTCAGTCAGCGGTGAAGCGCGCTTCGCAGCTTTTGCGCCATGTGAAAAAGCGCCTGATTATGCTTCACCACATGCTTGGCTCGGTTGATTCCTGACATGGCGGATGCCGCGACTTTGCCGCGCAGGCTGAGCGGGATGAAGCAATCGAAGATCGGCTCGTCGCTCTTGCAGAACAGCCTTTTGTAGTCGTCCGATCCGATTCCGAGATCGAGCGCACGGTAGCCGAGCTCGGCATGGTGGTCGACGATGTTGCGCATCAGGATCAGCCCGGGGCTGTAACGAGAATTGTCGGACATTGTGTAGGTATTGAACATCATCGAAAAGCGGTTGCCATCGGCGACACCGGCGAAGATCGCGATCACCTCGTCGTCGCATTCAAGCGCGTGAATATCGATGGCGTGACCGCCGCCCGCAAGCGGCGCCATGCAGGCGCCGCGGATAAAATCCTCAACGCCGGGGTCCGCGAACACGTTGGGTAGTTTCTGCTCCGCCATCCGCAGCGGCTTGATAAGGAAGAACGCATCGAGCAGCCGCTTGATCTCGGCATCGGTGGCCGCCACGCAATAGCGATAACCTGGCAGCGTTTGCAGCTTGCGTTCCTTGCCTTTGAGCCGGCGGCGGAACGAATTACTGATCCGCGTCGTGGGCGGCTCCTCGGGCACAATCGTCATCAGTGGGCAATCGTTGGCCGAGGCTTGGTTCGGCAGCAGCGCCATCGGATTCGGTAAATCCCGCCAGTGCAATGGCTGTCGAGTCAGTGCCAGAACATCGGCCATGGACCGCTCACGTATCGCCGATATCAGCGCGTCGAGATCGGCCCCGGTTGCGCCAGCGGCAAAATCCCTGTCCCACAGCGCCATGTTGAAAGTGACGTGCTTGCCACCCATGAAACAGGCGGTGCGAACGCCGTGCTGATGCCTGACCGCGAGCGGGAGCAACAACAGCGGCCGGCGTTCGGCGTCGTAAGCGATAACGATGAAGGGCAGAAAACCCTCACGTTCTCCGACCTGGCGTTGCCAGGGGCTAAGGAAATCGAAGCGCTGATACGGCGTGGAGAATTGTCGTTGATCTTCGAGGCCACGCCAGATCGTCTCTGCCTGGCTGAGATCGCTGAGAATGGCGACGCTGGCGATACGGCTTGCTTTGGACCACGCCGGCGCTTCCGCCGTTCGGCTTTCGATCGCGGCCGCCATGGTCATTACGAAACCCTGTTTATAGAAGATTGTTTACAATTTTCGACTTTGGCCGACCTTTGCAAAGAAGTGTCAACAAAGAGTAATGACAATGCAGCTGCGGCGGGGCGGGAATCGCCGCATTGAGGGGCGAGACGTTGTCATCCGATATGAGATTCTTGACCAGCCTTGGCCTGGAACTCACCTATTTCAGCGGCTTGGCTTGGCTCATGGGACGGCAGACCGGCGGTGCCGGTGCCGTCCTCCGGTTCGAGCGCGTGCGCCCGGCGCGCAGCGCGCGGTTTCAGCCGCTCAAATCACAGGAAATCACGCCCAAATTTCTCGATCGGACGATCCGGGCGTTGAAGCGCTGGAAATTCGATATCGTTTCAATGGACGAGGTATGCCAGAGGGCAGTCACGCTGGCCTCGCCAAGACGATTTGTGTGCCTGACATTCGACGGCAGTTACAAGGATTTGGCAGAGTCAGCCTATCCGGTGTTGTCGCGACACCGCGTGCCGTTCGCCGTTTACGTGCCGACGGCGTTCCCGGATGGCCTTGGCGAGGCATGGTGGCTCGCGCTTGAAGAAGTGATTGCGCGCGAGAAGCGCCTCAGCCTGGTGATGGATCGCAAGGAGCGACATTTCAACATCGCAAACACGTCTGAAAAGTATCAGCTCTACGATTTTCTCGAGAGTTGGATGCGCTCGCTTCCACCGCCCGATCTCTCTTTTGCGATCAACGATCTCTGCAAGCGATACTCCGTCGACCTCGCGGCGCTGTCGCGCGAAGCATCGATGGGTTGGGACGATCTGGCGAAGCTTGCGGCCGATCCCCTGGTGACGATTGGAAGCGCGACAGTGAACCATCCGGTCCTCTCGAGCCTCGGGGACGCCGCCGCGTTGCGCGAGATAACGATGGGCAAGGCGGTCGCGCATGCCGCGTTCCGCCGCGATATCAGACATTTTGCCTACCCGTTCGGTGATCGCGAATCCTGGCGCCGGCAGCATCTCGTGATGGCGGCGGAGGCCGGCTTCGTCAGTGCGGTATCGGCGATATCGGGGGTTGTCGAGACCGAGGGCCGAACCAACCTTCACGCGCTTCCGCGCATCGCCTGGGACGGGCGGCGGCGTTCGCTCCGCGTCATGCGCGTGATACTGTCAGGCATTACATTTCGCCCGGTGAAGAGCACTCGGCGCGCGGCGATGCATTCAGGGCAAATTCAACGCAGTTGAACTTGCTCTATACGTCCGGCCGCGCCATCCAGCTGATGATCGGCATCGCCGGCAGCACCCATCCAATGCCGGCCACGACATAGAAGATTGCCTGCAGTAGTCCGGAGTTCGCGAGCCACGGCGTTTGCGCCACCGTCATACCCATCAGCGACCACACCACCACGAGCACGAGCAGGGCAATGGTTCCGATGAATTTGCGGGTGCGTATCGTCATGGCGGAAATGTGTAGCTCGTTGCCGGTGCGCGCCTTGCGCGCGGGAAGGGGCGGACTATAAGGTGCCCGGAAATTCATTCAAGCGCAGCTTCGATGACCGGTATTCCCGCAAAACAAGCGCCACCGCCCCGCGCCGTCCGATGGTGGCTGCTCTCGATTGCCGCGCTGATCGCGATCATGGTGCTGGTCGGCGGCGCGACGCGTCTCACCGAATCCGGGCTTTCAATCGTCGAGTGGAAACCGGTCACCGGCACTCTGCCGCCGCTCAATCAGGAGCAATGGACGCAGGCGTTCGAAGCCTACAAGGCCATCCCGCAATATCGCGAACTCAACGCCGGCATGAATCTGGCCGAGTTCAAGACGATTTTCTGGTGGGAATGGAGTCACCGGCTGCTCGGCCGCGTGATCGGGGTCGCCTATTTGCTGCCGTTTCTCTGGTTTCTCTGGCGCGGTGCGCTGAACGCCGATCTCCAACGCCGACTATGGATCATCTTCGGCCTCGGCGCGCTGCAGGGCGCGGTCGGCTGGTGGATGGTTGCCTCCGGGCTTTCGCAACGGGTCGAGGTTTCGCAATATCGGCTCGCCACCCATCTGGTGCTGGCGCTTATGATTTTCGCTGGCGTGGTCTGGACGCTGCGCCGGCTGGCGGACCGGCCTGCATCGGCCGCATCGTCGCGGCTGAAAATCACCAGTGTGGTTCTGCTGGTGCTGACGTTCGTGCAGCTTTATCTGGGGGCGCTGGTCGCTGGCCTGCGCGCAGGTAGGGTCTACAACACCTGGCCGGATATCGATGGTGCCTTGATTCCATCCGCGGCGCGGCTGTTCTTTGAAGAACCGTGGTGGCGCAATCTGTTCGACAACACGCTTACGGTGCAATTCGAGCATCGCATGACCGCCTATGCGCTGTTTGTATTGGCTATCTTGCATGCGCTCGACGCCGTTCGTTCGCGGGCCGGGGCTGCTGCTGTGAACGGCGCATTGTGGCTGGCGGCTATCATGACCTTGCAGGCGGCGCTGGGCATTCTCACTTTGATCAATCAGGTTCCTATCCTGCTCGCATTGGCTCACCAGGCGGTTGCGATTGCGGTTCTGACATCGGTAATTTTTCAGGTTGAACGATTGGCGGCGCGGCAGCCGGGAAAGGAGCAGCAAAAACTGGTTCTGCCGGTCACCCAGATCGGCTGAATTGAGCGATTCTAATTTTTCGCGAAATGCAGAAAATGCCCGGTTTGCAGGGCTTTTGCGCCTGTGCGCAGCCATTAACAAAGTTGTGTGGAGCGGCAAAGCTTTACTTAAGGCTTGTGGACGATAAAACGAGCCAAACACAGGTTTGTTCATGTCATCTGCATTCATTCAGGCCGCCGTCATTCTGCTCCGCGAGGGGCTTGAAGCCATGTTGGTGATCGCTGCGCTCGCCGGTTATCTGACCAAGGTCGGCGCCGGTCATCGTATCCAGGCCCTCTACGGCGGTGCGGTCGCCGCGATCGGCGCCAGTTTTGTCGCTGCCTGGCTGTTCGCAGTGCTGAATTCGGGCGAGCACAGCGACATACTCGAAGGCATCATCATTCTCGTCGCCGCAAGCCTGATGCTTTACGTCAGCGGCTGGCTGATGGTGAAGCAGGATCCGCGCGGCTGGCAGGATTACCTGGCGCACAAGGCCGATAACGCGCTGGCGCAGGATACGGTTTGGGCTATTGCTGCGCTCGCCTTCCTTGCGGTATTTCGCGAAGGTGCCGAAACAGTGCTGTTCATCAACGCGCTTGCCAGCACTGAGGGCGGCTGGAGTGCCGGCCTGTTCGCGGGGCTTGGGGCCGCGACGATCGGTCTCGCCGTGCTGTTTTATTTCATCAATCTGGTCGCGCAAAAGATTCCGCTACGGCCGCTGTTCATCGTCACCTCGGCATTCCTGTTCGTGATGGCGATCAAATTTATCGGCGAAGCGGTGCAGGAGTTCCAGGAGCAGTCGATAGTCTCGGTCACTGAGGTGAAAGGCAGCGCGTTTCTAACCGCGATCGGACTGAACCCGACCGCGGAGGCCTTGTCGATTCAGTTCCTGGTGATCCTGTTTGCTCTGGCAACCTATTCGGTGGTCCAGCGCAACAACCGGCTGACGCGCGAAGACAAGATGCGGACAGCGAAGCCGTAAGCCCTTCTAGAAAATTTTCCTAGCAATAGCCGTAAACGCCGCAGGCGTGGGGCAGGCGGTCCCAATAATCGACATAGGGGCCACCGTAATAGGGGCCCTGGTAGTCGTAGGAAAAGGCCCGGCCATAATAGCCCGGAAGCGTCGAAGAACCCGGAAGCAGCGGCGCGCCGATCAAAGGCGGGATGTACGGGATCGACACGTAAGCCGGTGTGAAGAGCACGTCTGGTGTCTCATAGGCATAGAGCCGGTGAGCGTAAGATCGGCGGGATGCGTACGGCGCGTCATACGAAATTGTGGTTCTGAAATTGTAGTGCGAGCGGGGAAGTCCCGCGGGCAATTTGCCGGCGGCACGATGCCAGCCCTGATGGCGTCCTTGGCGGGCGAGGGCTTCGTCAGGACCCACAGCGGTTCCGAGCGCGCCAATCGCGGAAAGAAATGGAATCGTCCAACGCAGCATCGCCTGCTCCGAATGATGGTTCGTTGTGAACCTGGCAGACAGGCAGCATATCGCAACCCGCGCGGCTCTGCAGCCGTCGGCCGGCGTCTATGTTAAAACATGGCTAAAGCCTGACACCACCGTCATTCCGGGATGCGCCATTTGGCGCAGACCCGGAATCCCGAAGTTGGCATGAGATTCCGGGTTCGCGCTGGCGCGCGCCCCGGAATGACGGACAGTTACGCGCTCAGCGCTTGTTCCAGATCCGCGATCAGATCTTCCTTGTCTTCGATTCCGATCGACAGCCGCACCACGTCCGGCGCGGCGCCGGACTTGACCTTGGCGGCATCGTCGAGCTGGCTGTGCGTCGTCGATGCCGGGTGGATCACCAGCGAGCGGGTGTCGCCGACATTGGCCAGATGCGAGAACAGTTTCAGGTTCGTCACCAGGTTGACGCCGGCGTCGTAGCCACCCTTGAGACTGAAAGTGAACACCGCGCCGGCGCCCTTCGGCGCGTATTTGCGCGCGAGGTTGTTGTATTTATCGCCGGAAAGGCCGGCGTAATTCACTGCAGCCACCGCCGGATGCGCCAGCAGCCATTCCGCGATTGCCTTGGCGTTTTCGCAATGCTTCTGCATCCGCAGCGGCAACGTCTCGATGCCCGTGAGTATCAGAAACGAATTGAACGGCGAGATCGCCGGACCGAGATCGCGCAAGCCGAGCACGCGGCAGGCAATCGCAAACGCAAAGTTGCCGAAGGTCTCCTGGATCTTGATGCCGTGATATTCGGGACGCGGCTCGCTCAGCATCGGATATTTGTTGTCCTTCGACCAGTCGAAAGTCCCGGCATCGACGATGATGCCGCCGAGCGAATTGCCGTGGCCGCCGAGAAATTTGGTCAGCGAATGCACGACGATGTCTGCGCCATGATCGATCGGGCGGATCAGATATGGCGTCGCCAGCGTGTTATCGACGATCAGCGGCACGCCGGCCTTGCGCGCAACGGCGGAAATCGCCTCGATATCGGTGACGCTGCCGCCGGGGTTCGCAATCGATTCGATAAAGATCGCCTTGGTGTGCGGCGTGACCGCGCGTTCGAAGCTGCCGATATCATCAGGATCGGCCCAGACCACGTTCCAGCCAAAACTCTTGAACGCATGGGTGAACTGGTTGATCGAGCCGCCATAGAGTTTACGCGCCGCGATGAACTCGTCGCCAGGCTGCAGCAGCATTTGAAACACCACCACCTGTGCGGCGTGGCCGGATGCGGTTGCGAGCGCTGCGGTGCCGCCTTCGAGCGCGGCGACACGTTCTTCCAGCACCGCCGTGGTCGGGTTGGTGATGCGGGTGTAGATGTTTCCGAACGCCTGCAGCCCGAACAGCGACGCGGCATGGTCGGAATCGTTGAACACGAATGACGTGGTTTGATAGATCGGCGTCGCCCGCGCACCGGTGGTGGGATCGGGTTGTGCGCCGGCGTGGACGGCGAGGGTAGAAAATCCCGGAAGACGGTCGGTCATTCTTTGTGTCCTGTTTTGCTTGAAATCGCGGCGGCATGCTGATGGCAGCGGCGTGTGGCGTCAAGGCATGCCGGCGGTACATCGCTTGTTGGGAATGGTTCTGCTTCGCGGAGCCGCGTTTTCAGCAGAATCGTTTCGCGATTGCCTCACGTGATGTCGCTCTTGTTTTTCGCGGCGCGATCGGACGCGGTGGTTTCGCCGCCGCCGACGCTCATCCGATTCAATGAAAGCCTCATGCCTTGGGTCGGCATCGGCGCGCGCTTCGAACTGAGCGTTCGCGAATTGACGCCCATCCACGAAATCTCCGAGGACAGCCGTCCATATTCAATTTTCGGGCAGCGGTTCATGACCACTTTGAGACCGGCGGCTTCCGCCTTTGCGGCAGCTGCATCGTCGCGTGCACCGAGTTGCATCCAGATTATTTTCGGCGGCGGCGTTAGTCTTAACGCTTCATCGACCACCGGCATGATGTGGCTCGAATTCCTGAAGATGTCGACCATGTCGATGGGGTGGCCGATATCGTGCAGCGATGCGACGAAAGGCTTTCCGAGCAGGCTCTTGCCGATGTGGCCGGGATTGACCGGGATCATGTCGTAGCCGCGCTGGGCGAGATATTTGAAGGCGAAGTAACTCGGCCGCACGTTGACCGGCGATGCCCCGACCATCGCGATGGACTTCACGCCGTTGAGAATCTCTCTGATATAGCTGTCGGGGTAGGCGTCATGGTTCATTTGGAGCGACCATTCAGGTTGCAGGCGTCATTGCGAGGAGCGTAGCGACGAAGCAATCCAGTCCTTCTTTGCTGCTATGGATTGCTTCGCTTGCGCTCGCAATGACGGACATTTACCGGTCTTGCCATTTCGGCTCGCGCTTCTCGATGAAGGCGCCGATGCCTTCCTCGGCGTCGCGGGCCATCATGTTCTCGGTCATCACCTCTGCCGCATAGCGATAGGCGTCGGCGAGGCTCATTTCGGCCTGACGGTAGAACGCGGCCTTGCCGAGCTTGACGGTGTATGCGGATTTCAGCGCCACCTTCTGCGCCAGCGCAATCGCGGCGTCGCGTTCGGTGCCGGCGGCGACGACGCGGTTGACCAGGCCGATATTCCGCGCCGTCGTTGCCGAGACCGGCTCGCCGGTGAGCAGCATTTCCATGGCCTGCTTGCGCGGTACGTTGCGCGACAGCGCCACCATCGGTGTCGAACAAAACAGTCCGATATCAACCCCGGGCGTGGCGAACGTCGCAGCCTCCGACGCCACCGCAAGATCGCAGCTCGCCACCAGCTGACAGCCCGCGGCGGTGGCGATACCCTGGACCGCGGCGACGACCGGCTTGGGCAAGTGCACGACTACCTGCATCATCGCGCTGCAGGCAGTCATGATCTCGGCGAAATAGGCACGCCCGCGATCGGCATCGGTGCGGCGGGCGGTCAATTCTTTCATGTCATGGCCGGCGGAGAAGGCCGGGCCGTTGGCCGCGATCACCACTGCGCGCACGCGTGCATCGTCGTGAATGTCCTTGAGCGCCGTGTACAGTTCGGCGATCAGGCCTTCCGACAGGCTGTTGCGGGCTTCGGGCCGATTGAGCGTCAGCACGGCGATGCTGCCGAGCGTTTCGCGCAGGAGAACAGGCGATTGCGTTGTGGCGGCGCGTGCGGTCTGGCTCTTCATCGAAATATCCAATTGGGCAGGTTCGTCATCTTAATGTAACAAGCGGCGCGAGGCGAGGGCGGGCGGAGCGACATGGCAATTGCGAAAATGAGCGTGGCTGAACTGGAGAAGTTTCTCCACGTCGAATTTCCCCAGGCCTTCAGCGGCGGCGATATCTCAATCGAAAGCGCCGACGGGGCTTCGTGCCTGTTACGCCAGCGCTACAGCGACCGGATGCTTCGTCCGGGCGGAACGGTCTCGGGACCGACGCTGATGGCGCTGGCCGATTTCGCCATGTATGTGGTGTTGCTGTCGGCGATTGGCCCGGTCGGCCTCGCCGTAACGACAAATCTCAACATTAATTTTCTGCGCAAGGGCCAGCCGGGACAGGATGTTCTTGCAGCTGCGAAGCTTTTAAAACTGGGCAAGCGGCTCGCGGTCGGCGAGGTCAATTTGCTGTCGGGGACGTCCCCCGATCCGATCGCCCATGTGACCGCAACCTATTCCATTCCAAATGCTTAGTGTTTTACACGGTAATATAGCACCATATTTATAAGCCACTGTTTTTACATATTTAATTAGCTCCATCTGGCATTGACGCGCGCGGCACTCTTATCTAGAAACCGCTGCAGTTCGGCGCTGACGCGTCCGATGTCCCCCTTTCACGGATTTCCTCACATGAAAACCTTTTCGGCAAAGCCAGCCGAGGTGACGAAGAAGTGGGTGCTGATCGA
>Ga0193743_1002819_pt1 | contig 11925 bp, 5 predicted proteins | sample L2c2metaG_FD_143038 | JGI IMG/M metagenome (GOLD analysis project Ga0193743, IMG submission 143038) | Soil microbial communities from a riparian zone of the East river system, Colorado, United States - L2c2 | ecosystem: Environmental > Terrestrial > Soil > Riparian zone | place: USA: East River... | reverse complement strand
GCGATCCATGCTTCGTAAATCCCGTTGCGCACGGTGTCAGGTAAATTCGCTTCCGAATAGACAGCAAGCGCTCGCTCAAAGGCTTGCCAGGAGGGTTGCCCGGGCTCCGGCTGGAAACGGATCCGGCTTGCGGTCGCGATCTTGCCGGCCTGCAGAAGCGCGCTTATTTCGCTGCTATATCGAATGCGGCGATGATAGAAATCAGCCAGGTTGCGCCAAGCCGCGGCTCGATCGGAGCTAAGGGTCAGGGCTTGTTTCCAATCCGCCTCGGCAGCGATAAAATCCAATTGCTGCTCGTCTGCCTGCGCCCGCAGTTCATACAAATTCCCCTGCCGCGGGGTCTTTTGAATCAGCGCGCTGACCTGTGCGCGCGCTTCTGAAGGAGACCGCCGCGCCAGTACGGACCCTCCCGGCAAGTCCATCGCACGGTACAGAGCCGATTCCAACGTGCTGGCGCCGATCACGTTTTCCGCCCACGATGTTAACGCCGCGCGCAGCCAGAAGAGATTCCCGCCGAGAACCACCAAAAAGCAGACCAGCAGCGCCTTACGGTAGTATTTCAATCGGCACCTCCTGATGGCTCACGTTGTGCGCGATATCTTCCGCCGTGACGTGAATCGAATAGCGTCCCGCGGGCAGCGAAGCCGGCACGGTTAGAACTCCGGTGTTCGACTTCTTCGAATCATTCCACTTCAAATAGAGCGGAGAGGCTCCATACAATTGCGCAGTCAACGTACGTGTGGTTTGTGACGCTTGGACGTTCAACGTCAATTGCTCACCGGCATGCACGCGAGCGGAATTTAAATGTACGCGCACAACCGGCGGATGGCTCGATATCACAAACGTTTTTTGTTCGCGGTAAACATGCCCTTCGCGATCCCTTAAAATGAGGCGCACCGTGTGAACGCCATCGGCCAAGTCATCGGGCGCTACAAAGCGTGTTTGCCAAATGTCTTCCGCTTTCAGATAGTGCAAAGCGCCGACCGGCCCGAACGGAAACAGAGCGATTAGCGAAACTATGGACGGATCAGTGCGTACTCGCAAAACCGGATCGCCCGGACGAATCAGCCGGGGCCGCAACAGTGCGCGCGGAGCCGCCAGAAACGAAGTGTACGGCGTCACGAATTTGTACTTGCGCGACAAACGAATCACTTCCTCAATGCTGGCTTTGTCCTCGCCTTCACGATCGATTTTCTCGAGTAGCGCATCCACTCGCGCCCGCGCCCAGGTTGCCGGAAGATACACATGCGCCGTCTCGATGGCCGGCAATTTCACATGAGCCGCCATGCGTTTTGCCGAAGCCGACACGGTAAAGTCAGCGTCACCAGGCTGGTTATATTGTCCTACCCAGGAAGCGCGAGCACCTGGAAAATTATCCTGTCCGAGACGGTAAATCAGATTGGCGGCGGCTTTCGGCGTAACGGTCAGTTGCACACGGTCAAGCGGCGCCAAGCCTATCTTACGGATGAACGCGGCCAGTTTGAAGTCGAGCGGCTCGGCCGAGCCCACCTGCTCAAAAACACCGTTATGGGCTGAGATACGCCGCATCAGCCGCACATCGGCATCGTCGCCGATAGCGAGCGAATAAAGACCGGGGCGCTGCGCGGCGGGCAGGGAAGACCAGGTTTTTTCGAGCCAGGCCTCGAAGCGTTTGGAAGAAACAAAGCCCTCGGTCGGTTCACCGTCGCTCAACAAGACAACGTAGCTGTCTGGTGGATTGCCCTGTGGGGCCTGTTCGAAAGCGGCGGTAAAGGCCTGCTGCAGATTGGTTCCACCGCGCAAGCGCGACGCCTTCACGAAGTCCAGAGCCTTGGCAACGGCGGCGGGAGTCGCAGCCACCGCGTTCGGGCTGAAGCGCTCGGCGGCCGAGTTAAAGGTCACCACGTTGAATGTATCCGCGGCCTTCAAGGCTCGCAACGTGGCCTCCAGCGCCTGGAAACTGCGTTCCAGCTTCTCCCATTGCATGGAGAGCGACGTATCAAACAAGACCACTACCGAGCGCGGCGCGGAAGCCGCCGGCTTGTCACCGCCGGGCAGTAGCGCCGAAGCTTCAAAGAATCCCGGCTCGCCTTTTTCGCCTGTTCGGTAGGCCTGCACGTTCACTGCCTGTTGATCCCGCGCTTTGTAAGAGAGCGAGAAATTGTCGTTCAAAAGTACATTTGTACCTTCAAAAAATGCCCGCACCAAATGCCCGGTCTGCGTGGAAATGGTAAGCGGAAAGAGCTTTGCCGGTGAGCGGAATTCGAAAATACTTTGCGGGTCTTTCAGCTCGATGGACAGCGAAAAGTTGGCAACCGCTTGCGGCGCATAGGTGACCGGTTTGAGCGGCAAGACGAATCCGGCGGCCAGTTGCGTCATGGGCACGTTCTGGCGATATTCCGCCTCCAGGCGTTTGTAGCCGAACGGCGGAATCGGCGCAATCTTTACCGCAAATTCACTGGAATGGCGTGCCTCACCCGGTCCTTCGCTCTCGGTAATTTCGCCCGATTCGAGCAAACCCGGGTCAAGGGATTCATTGCGAATCCGAGCGTATAACTCGGAAGCGCGTTTGCGCTCCAAAATAACACCGGGGATGCGAGTGACATCATCCCATACGGCGAAGTCCGAAACCGCCGCCCCATCCGGCAGGGCCAAGGTGTAGGTTCCCTCCAAGACGCCGGCCATTTTGTTATGGAACACTTCCTGCAGATGCACTGTTGCGTGTCCGTTATCGATGAGCACCTTGATGAACATCGAATCGATGGCGAGTATCGCGGCGTCAGGCGACGTCCGGCCGGAAGGAATAATCACGCCGCTATCGGCCCTGGCGCACCTGCCTGCGAAGAGCGCCAAGAGGACTGTCAAAAGACCGCAGTGAAAGCGTTTCATGGCAGCAGCATTCGCTCCGGTACTTTGGCGAGGCCGTTGTCGGTTCCTATGTAGAGAAAAGTGCCGTCGGCCGCCAAAGCTGTGACGTTGAGCGAGGGCAAACCCGCTTCAATGAATTGCCAGCGCTCCTGTCCCCGGCGCTGGACAGCCAAACCGCGGCCCGCCGTGCCGGCATAAACAGCGCGGCTGGTGACCAGCATGGCGTTCGGACTGATCTCCACGCGCCGTCCCAAAAACTCCCGGAAAGTCTGTACATCGAAGCGTTCATCCACGCGAATCACCCCAGATCCGTACGTCCCCAAATAGAGATCTTTTCCCTGCACGGCGGATGACGTGATCCAATTTTGCCGGAGACCGGAGTTGGCGGTCGTAAAACTTGCCTGCACCAGTCCGTTCTTGAGCAGAGACACGCCGCCCAGCGTTCCCGCCAGCAGCGTATCGCCGGTTTGGGCCAGCGTATAGACGTGATTATTTACGAGGCCCTGAAACGCATACACACTGGAAATGGAAGGCCCGTCCAGGAAGCTGATTCCCGCCGGCGTGGCGATTACCGTGGATGATCCGCCTTCTGCTGTCCGTCGAAAAAGAAGATCGGTGACGTGGCTGGAGATGAGGCCGCTCTTGCTGTTGATGACGTGGCGCGGATGGCCGCCGGCATCAAACACTGCCAGCCCGTTGGCGGTAGCGACAAGAATGTTGCCGCTCACGGGGTCCTGCTTAATGCGATTCACGCAAAACAGCACATCGTCTTCAAAATGAACCGTCGCGGCTTGTCCGGGACCCGGCAGCACGTCCACGCCGCGATCGAAGTAGCCGATCCACAGACGGTGCTGTGCATCAACCTGTAGAGCCGCAATATGCCCGCTGGTTAAACTGGCGGGCGGAGCCGCAATGACGTCTTCGCCTGTCGCAAGGCGCCGTACGCTCCGGGCGGAAACGGCCCACACTTCACCACCTAAGAGCGCCAGCGCATTCGCATTTTGTTCCGAGCCGTTCTGCCGCTCTTGCCCAACGGACGGGCGCGGCTTGCGGGCGCTGACGTTTACGCTTACCGTTCCCTCGTCCACGGTGCCGATCCAAAGCCTTCCCGCGTTTTCCAACAGCGTGCGCGCAAAAATTCCTTCCGCGAGACGGCGTCGAAATCGCCCGCTGGCAAATTCCGCAACTCCCAATGGCGTCCCCACCCAAGCCGGCCCACCCTCACTTGCAGGGGAACTCCAAATAGACAGCACCTGCGGATCAGGCAGTTCCGCCTTGAACCGGGTTACCGCTCCGGCACGCAACAGCCACACTCCTTCACTTTGCGTCCCAATCCAAAGCGCATCCTGCCCGCCTGCGAGCGCCGTCACCTTGGCGTCGGCCAGCTGCGGATGAAGAAGTGTAAGCTGTTTACCGTCTGTCGAAAACAAGCCGGTATTCTGTGTGCCCAGCAGCATAGTTCCGTTGTTCAACGGCAGAAGCGCGCTCAGCTTACGTAGCTCCGGCAGTTGCGGGCGTAGTTGCCGGAAAGATTGGCCATCCCAAATTAAAGCTCCGGCCCCTTGTGTTGCCACCCACAGTTCAGGTGTTGCAATGCCGCGGCGTACTGCCAGCGAAATCAGCGGATAAACCGGCAGCTCCTGGCCGGTGCGCCAGCTCTGGAGCAGCTTTCCGTCAAAGCTATAGCGGTAGAGAACTGAGGATCCGCAAACATAAACGTCGCCCTGAAACGCCGTTGCGGCAAGAAAATCCGCAGCGGTGGAAAATGCCGTCAGGCCGGGAAGCGAGCGCGTGTTCACCGGCTCCAGAGCGAACTGCAGAGCGCCGGAAGCGACTGCGTGGGAAGCGCTCTCTTCCAGCACTCGTTGTGTCCGCCACCAGACTGAGCCGGCAAACGCAGCCGCGAACACCACCAACGCGGCCACTAGCAATGAAACTTTTTTATGACTGGGAGCGAGACTGCGCGGTAGCACGCAGCCTAACTATACTGCATGTGTGCTCCGTTCACAAATGACCGGATTCGCAAATGCGGTAGATATGCGAACCGTACTTTTGCACTGTGGACATCCCGACTCCCGGAATCGACAACAGTTCGTCGTCTGTCTGTGGAGCTTCCACAGCCATGGTCCGCAGCACCTTATCGCTAAAAATCCGAAACGCCGGAATGCCGAGTTTCTTCGCCTCCGCCAGACGCCAGGCCCGCAGAGATTGCTCCATGCGTTCCGTTTGCGAATGGGGCGGCGCGCTGGCTTTTGCCGCTTTCGCGGGGCTTTTGGCAGCGGTGCGGCGTTTTTTGCCCGCCGCGCGTTTCCCCACCGGAGGCCCGGTTTCTTTCATCACAAAGCTGGCGATTGCGTCTGGATCGGACTTCACGCCCTCCTGCGTCAGTTTCACGTTGCGGTAGGGAATCTGCTTGCCGTCTTTTTCGAAGCTGGCATCCAGCAACTCCACCAATCCCGCGCGCGCCATGCCTCCCAGGATTTCTTCAAAGTCGTTGCGCGTAAGATCGCCGTGCGGATAAATGTCAGAGTGGAGCTTGCCGCTCGATCTGAGGCCGGCGGACCGCATTGTTTCGAGTACGCGCTGTAGAGTCTTGCGTTCGGCGTCGGTGGCGGGGCGGAAGCGCTGCGCCACGCATTCTGACGGACCGCAGAAATCGCAAATGCCGCACGAGCGCTGCCCGTCTTCTACATCGCCAAAGTGGCGGATTAAGGTGGCCATGCGGCAATGGGAGCTGCGCGCATACCGGATGATGGTTTCAATTTGCGCCACTTTGCGGTCACCCTGGGCAACATAAAGCTTCCGCCAGCGCTGGTCGCCTCGCGTGATGTTCTCCGCATAATCCAGCACTGCTCCGGAATGGCTCCATAGCTTTTCCAGCGCTTTGTCGAACAGCTCAGGGAGTAAACGCATCCGCCGCTGCAGGTCCTCTTTGGTCACGGGAGCGGCCGTCAATTGCTCATAGATCCTGTCCAGCACGGCCACGTCGGGATAGTCGCGCTCGAAGAAGAAATCGTGCGTATAGCGGTCGGCATAGGATTGCATAAGAACGGCGCGGCTTTGGGCCCCGTCGCGGCCGGCGCGTCCAATCTCCTGGTAATATCCTTCCAAGCTGCCAGGCAGCGCCGTGTGAATCACCGTGCGCACGTCCCGCTTATCGATGCCCATGCCGAAGGCGATGGTAGCCACCATCACTTCCAATTTGCTTTCCAGAAAATCCTCTTGCACGCGCGCGCGCCGTTTGGCATCCAGGCCGGCATGATAGGCCGCAGTCGGGAATTGAGTGGCGAGTTCGGCGGCCAGCGCCTCCGCTTGCTTACGCGTCGGAACATACACGATGGCGGGCCGGCGTTCATCGCCGAGCAGTATATTCGCCGCCAGGGTGGAACGTTCCGAAGGCGCTGCCTCCACTACTTCTATCGCGATGTTGTCGCGGCGGAAGCCGTGTATGAACCAATCCGGCCGCAACAAGCCCAGCTGCTCGGCGATGTCCTTCTGCACGATCGGCGTCGCCGTCGCGGTTAATGCGATCACCGGAGCGGGCCGGAATGCGGGCAGATGCTGGCCCAACATGCGGTAATCGGGCCGGAAATCGTGACCCCACTGCGAGATGCAATGTGCTTCGTCGACCGCAATGAGCGATGGTTTGCGCTTGGCGAGCATTTCCGGAAAACCGCTCACGCGCAGCCGCTCGGGAGCAATGAACAAAAATTGCAGCTTGCCCGCCAGGTAGTCTAAACACGCCTGACGCGAATCCTGGCGATTGCGTCCCGAGTGGATGCGCGCCACCGCGAAGCCTTGCTCGGCGAGCTTGGCGACTTGGTCTTCCATGAGCGCGATCAACGGACTAATCACCAGCGTAGTCCCCCCGCGCGCCACCCCTGGAAGCTGGTAGCACAATGATTTGCCCGAGCCGGTAGGCATCACCAGCAGCACATCTTTCGATTCCAATACCGCATTGCAAACGGCTTCCTGGTTGGGACGGAATTCAGCGAACCCGAACGCGGCGTGCAAAATCTCATTCAATGATTTGCCTTGCACGTCCATGGGCGGCGCTTGTGCCACAACCGGAGCGGCGGCGACCTTGCTGGCCGGCGGCACGTCGCGAACTTTGCCCACCACTTCGCGCACGTAATTCTCTATGCCTTCCAGAAACGGTTCAAGCTGCGCAGTGCCGCGCTGAATCCGCTGCAGATAGGCTTCCCATTGTCCTGTCATCGCAGGGCTCTTCACTTCCGGGTGAACTACCTCGATCAGCCGGACGCCTTTATCGGTTGCCTCCAGCGCTTTGCCATTGCGGACAATATAGCCACGCGTGAGCAGAACTTCGAGGATGGACGCTCGCGTTGCGGGAGTTCCCAGCCCTGACTCCTTCATGGCGTCCGATAGCTCCTTCTCATCGAGCGTTTTACCGGCCGTTTCCATGGCCGTCAGCAGCGTGGCATCGGTAAAGCGCTTGGGCGGGCGAGTCTTCTTCTTCGCCGCGGTTGCATCCAGGACATCCTGCACCTGCCCGCGTACGAGCCCGGCCGGGAGCGTCTGATCTTGCGCTTCGCTCTCGGCGCTGCCTTTAGTGGTCTTCTTCTTCTCGGGCGCCAGATCTAAAATCTTCCAACCGAGTTGTTGCACCGCGCTGCCGGAGGTGTGATAGCGATCCACCATGTCCGTATTCCGGATCGCGGTAATCACAGTGGTTACCGCCAGCAGGTGGTCTTCGTGCCAGGCACTCAACAGGCGGCGGCAGATCAAATCGTATATTTTGCGCTCGTCCGGCGGAGGGTTCGCTTTGTCGACGGCAACCGCGGTTGGGATGATGGCGTGGTGGTCGCGGACTTTCGTATCGTCCACAAAGCGCCGTCCCAGCGGACGCTCACCCGTGCCCGGCGCCAGCAGTTTGGCATAAGGCGCCTGCACGGCCCGAACCACGTGCGGCAGAGTCTTCGCCACATCCTGCGACAGATGCCTGCTATCCGTTCTCGGATAACTAATCAGCTTGTACCGCTCATAGAGTGCCTGCGCCAGATCGAGCGTTTTCTGCGCACTGAAGCCGAATAGCCGGTTGGCGTGGCGCTGCAGCTCGGTCAGGTCATACAGCGGCGGAGGCAGCGTGCGTTGTGTTTCGAATTCAACAGATTCTATCTGCGCTGTTCCCGTTTTGGCGCGCTGGACGATGGTCTTCGCCTCAAGCCCATCGGCGGGCAAACGCATGTTCTCGGCCGAAGGAGTATTCCTAAACCAAGTCCCCTTATATTTCACGCCGGGGGCAAGGTCCACGGGGTGGAACGTCGCGATGGCCTCGATATACTCCTCGGGAACGAACGCCCGTACGGCCAGTTCCCGTTCCACCAGCATCGCCAGTGTGGGAGTCTGCACTCGCCCTACCGACAACTCTTCCTGGCAGGCCAGCGAGTAAGCGCGCGACAGGTTCATGCCCACCAGCCAGTCGGCCCGGCTGCGTCCTGACGCGGCATTCGCCAGCGGGTCGTACTCGGCGCCCGGCCGCAGCGAATCGAAACCCTTGCGGATGGCGTCCGGCGTTAACGATGAAATCCAGAGGCGGTCCACGGGCTTCTCGCAATCGGCCGCCTGATAAATGTAGCGAAAGATGAGTTCCCCTTCGCGCCCTGCGTCAGTCGCGCATACGATGCGTGAGACACGCGGAGAATTAATGATCTTCCGCACAACCTCGAATTGATCGCGGGTCTTTTCGTAGGTAACCAGCGGCCAGCGCTCCGGCAGCATGGGCAGCAGTTCACTGCGCCACTGACGCCATTGAGGGTTGATCTCATGCGGCTGCGCTAAAGCTACCAGATGGCCAATGGCCCAAGTGACTACATAGCCATTGCCCTGCAGGTAGCCGTCACCTTGTTTGGTGGCTCCTAAGACGCGGGCGATATCGCGCGCCACCGAGGGCTTTTCGGCCAACACGGCGATAGTACTGAGCTGCGTGGCCTCCATGTTGACTAGTTATCTTTAGTCATTTTAGCGACGATCAGGTTCGTGAGAATGATCCCGCTTCATGTGGGTACCGGACTGTTCGAAAGCCGCTACAGCTTCCCAACAGCGCCTGCAGGCGCGGGGTTGTGTTGCGTAGGAACAGCGCCGCCTTCATCCAGTTTCACCAGCATCTGCTCTTTGCGGTAGATCAAGGTGGAAGTGTTATAGCTGGCCAGTTCGAAGCCGTGGCCATGGGTGATGGCGTCGGTCGGGCAGGCCTCGACGCAATAGCCGCAGAAGATGCAGCGATTGTAATCTATGTTATAGACTTTGGCATATCGTTCGCCACCGCTGATACGCTCCTGGTCGGTGTTTTCCGTCGCTTCTATGTATATGCAATCGGCCGGGCAAGCCGCCGCGCAGAGGAAGCAGGCCACGCACTTTTCCAGGCCGTTTTCATCCCGCTGCAGCACGTGCGCGCCACGAAAGCGCTCCTGCAAGCGCGCAGGGCCATCCGGATACTCTTCCGTGATTGCCGGTTGCAGCATCTCCTTGAAGGTGATGCCCATTCCTTTGGCAATTGCCGCCGCGGAACTGATTACCTCGCCAAAGTTTGCCATGATCACTTCCAGGTTAACCCACCAGGCCAGCCCCACTCGCTCACGCTACCCGGCAAAGCGGCTTAACGTGAAGCGGCTTAATATAAATGTAGAATGGCGGTCGTGAGAGTAATCCTTTTGCTTCTCGTGGCAGCTCTCGCGCTGTTGGGCGACACTTTCAAGCTGTATTTGAAAGACGGCGGCTATCACCTTGTGCGCGAATACCAGGTGCAGGGCGACAGAGTCCGTTATTACAGCATCGAACGCGGCGACTGGGAGGAGATTCCCAACGAGTTGCTGGATCTTAAGAAGACTGAAGCCGAACGAAAAGGTAAAGTCGAGCAGTTGAAAGAGCAATCGCGCGCCGAAGCGGAAGAGGAACAGGCGGAGCGCGAACTACGAAAAGAGATTGCCGCCATTCCCATGAACTCGGGCGCCTATTTCAAACGGGCGAACAAAGTGGAAGCGCTGCCCCAGTCCGATTACCAGGTAATTACCGATAAGAAGCGCAAAGTGCTCCAGGTTTTGTCGCCCATACCTCTGGTTCCCGGAAAAGCCAGCGTCGTTATAAAAGGGGAACGCGCGACGTTCACGGTTACCGAGGAGAGGCCGGAATTCTACCTGCGGCTGGCGCAGGAGGAACGCTTCGGAATCGTAAGCCTCACTCCCAAGAAGAACGTGCGAGTGGTGGAAAATATCTCCATTCTGCCGGTGGTAAAGCAAGCCGAGGAATCCCGTAAACAGATGGCCACGTTTGAGCAGGATCTCGGCAACGGATTGTACAAGATATGGCCCGAAAAGCCGCTGCCTCCGGGTGAGTATGCGCTGGTGGAATTTGCCGGCAGCCAGGATGCGACAGACATCCAATTATTAATTTGGGATTTCGCCCGCATACCGCAAAGCAACTAAAAAGTACTACACTGGTTGAAATCCTTTAGATCAGCCGGCTCAGTCCGACGGCTGTTCGGCAAAGTTTGCCCGACGGGACTTTTGCATCTCAGGGGGCAAACGATGTCAGGACGAAGTATTAGGGTGGCCGCACTTCTATTCGCTTTGCAGTGGGCGGCACTAGGGCAAACCTTTCGCGGGGGAATCGCGGGTACGGTTGTCGATCAAAGCGGCGCGCCGATTACGGGCGCCCTGGTGAAACTAACCAGCGCGGATACCGGTTTAACGCGTTCGGGACAATCGGGCAGCGCGGGCGAATTCGTGTTTCAGGACCTGCCGCTCGGACGATACTCGCTCAGGGTGACGCAAGCGGGCTTCGCAACCCAGGATATCAAGGACATCGCAGTGGAAGCCGGCAGGATTTTCAACCTAAAGGCTACGCTGGGTGTCGCAAGTCAGGCGATCACGGTGGAGGTGGCCGCGAGTTCGGTGTCCATTGAAACCTCTTCTTCGGCCCTGACCAGCGTCATTCCGACCAAGGCGATTCTCGATATTCCACTGAATGGCCGCGACTTTACTCAGCTTCTCAAGTTGAATCCTGGCGTCAACGCCAACGGGTCCGTAAACGGCACACGGGTGAATTCCATCAATTGGCAGATTGACGGCGCCGACAATAATGACCAGTGGCACAACTCGCAGGCGGTGAACCAGGGTGGCGTTTCGGGCATTGCCGGTACGCTGCTGCCGATCGATGCGATTGACCAGTTCTCACTGCAGACCAACAGCAGCGCGGAACAGGGACGCAACGGCGGCGGCACGTTGAACCTTGTGATCAAATCGGGAACAAACGATTTCCACGGTTCGCTGTACTACTTCAACCGCAACGAGTTTCTGGCGGCGCGCAACTGGTTTATACCCGCGACCGCACCGATTACCGCGTTGCGGAATAACCAGGAGGGCGGCTCGTTGGGCGGTCCTATCTGGAAGAACCGCACATTTTTCTTCGTCACCTACGAACAGCAGAATTATATTGCCGGCAACACCGCGGAAGGCACTGTTCCGTCCAACGCCTTTATCGCTCAATCGACGCAAATACTGGCAAGACAGGGGCTTCAGGTCAGCCCGGTGGCGCTGAATATGATTCGCACGCTTTGGCCATCGAGTATCGCCGGCCTTCCGGCCTCCCAAGGCAATTTCCTCAGTTCGGCGAACAACACTTCGGATAGCTACAACGGCATCGTAAAGTTGGACCATATTTTCAACGAGCGAAACAACATAGCAGTCCGGTATTTCGGTGGGACGGGTTCCCAAACAGCCGCCGTTGGCTCGGCGGTTCCTTATTACTACCAAGTGGCGCCCAGCCGCATGCATAATTTCTCGGTGGTGTACAACGGCGTCATTACACCGGTCTTCGTGAGCCAAACCGTGGCGGGCGTCAATTACTTCAAGCAAGTATTTAACGATGCAACAAACGGGTTCAATATGCCGGCGCTAGGGTTTAACACGGGAGTTACCGATCCGAGCCTTCTAGGTTCGCCTGACATCACAATCAACGGCTTTGATGAAATCGGACTTACTCCGCCACTCGGCCGGATTGATACAACCGGACACCTGGACCAAATCTTTACTTACAGCTTGGGAACGCACCAGCTCC
>Ga0193743_1002818_pt1 | contig 11928 bp, 14 predicted proteins | sample L2c2metaG_FD_143038 | JGI IMG/M metagenome (GOLD analysis project Ga0193743, IMG submission 143038) | Soil microbial communities from a riparian zone of the East river system, Colorado, United States - L2c2 | ecosystem: Environmental > Terrestrial > Soil > Riparian zone | place: USA: East River... | reverse complement strand
AAGGACACAATTACCTATCTTTCCGAAAAGAATGGCATTGTCCCTGACAATGCCCACTGCCCGTTCCTCTACTCCCATACCTGGATCCACGAATCGGTTCCATTCCCGATGTAGGCTTGGTCTGAGGTAACGCAACAGAAGGCTGGCAAAGGCTCAGGGCCAGCGATGCTCGTGAAGTTTGTACTCCGCGTCGTCCTTTGTCGGCAGAGCCAAGCACTTGGTGCTCACTGGCACGCAAGTGGCACCATTGCAGTAGTTTAGCTTTAAATTTACAATACAGTGTTCCGGCGCTCCTTCGGACACTTGGCTCTAAACTCACGCAAATGTCCATCACTCATCATCAAACTTACCACATATCTTTAAATAAGTATAGAGACCACGTATTAAAAAAAATTGGATCAATTGGTCAAGTTCCCAAGGTGCTACAACATACTAGTGATCAAGGATTCGCTCAAATTATAGGCCGGGTGCTCGCCAAAAAAGAACACCTAGATAGATGACTATGCTAGGAGGTGAACTACACAAGAATGGAGATATTTAGAAAGATTCGGACAGCAGAAAATGGTGCACAAATGGGTCATCAACGACGTGACAGGTACAGTGTTGCTCACGAGGAAGTCGATGTGGGATGGTATGGCGGCTAAAAACCTCCCGAAGGGGGTTTTGAAGGCGTCTCTGGTGGGTGAAAACGTGGAAGGTGGTCCCACACGCCACCAACTTGACGTGTGGGTGCAGGGTCGGTCATGACAAAAGATATGCGGTTACGCGAGTACTTACTGTTACCGTCCAAACTTTTTGTGCGTGTGATCAGGTGCGTGTTCAAACAAACATTCCTTGGTCTTCATTCCTTCTCCCTTCCCCCCTCATTTTCCGCTCTGCCTCGAAGAAAATGAGCTACTGTTGCTCACAGATTCGACCAAGCGCTCTCTATATCCAAGGTGGTCTATCTCTGTCCGCCCTTTAGATCGATAGATACGGATCTCAGGCTCTTCCGCCTTCTCTGCATCACGTTCTTCGTAAGACCATTTGACTATCCTATCCTTCTAAATAGTTTGAGAGTGGAGCTCCAGGTCAAGTGAGATCATAGGCAATATCGGGGTTTATCTCTTTTGTTTGGCTGTGGGAAACATGCACACGCGCATTTCAAAAGAATTATGCAAAACGGCTGTAACGTGTTTGTGACATTCTCCGAGCGAAGGCTGCGGTGGTTTCCGTGTCTGTCCCCTTCGGATTGTTGGGGAAATTGTTCACGATTTCAATAGGAACATAACATATTCGCGGAAGCCCAATGAGCCCGAATTCAACAAATACTTCTCGTTACTTAGTACTTGTAACTCCTTACCACATTGCGCGACCATACATGCCGATGATGTCGTCCATTCGTCTAGGCACACAGTGTCACATCAGCGGATTTCAACTCCGAGCTGCCGCTTAAATTGTAGCGCTCACACCTGTGTTCCGCGCAGCTGCACGGAAGGAAGAGAATTGACCAATGCTTATACTAGGGTCTCTCATCACCCACAACCTATAGCCTCAGGCGTCCACCGAAGGGTACGGGGTTCAACTTCTGCATCAACTCCTTCTCGCTCATCTCAAAATGGCCTTCTTTTCTCTCAGGTGGTTTACATTACCCAAAGTTGAACTTGTTGGAGGCATCCGTCCCGACCTGTGGATCTCTCTATTCCTTCGGCGTCCTCTTCTTCCTTCCTCTGTTATCTCTTCTGCAACTTCTACTCCAAATCTCTCTCTATCACCATCAGACTGCCAGACTGCTTTGACACCTCTTTCATCAACAATGTGCTGCTCAAAAGGTTTGGTATCTGAAAGTGCTTCGATCATCAAAAATTTCCATTGTATCCAAGCCATCCACCTAGGGTCTGAAAGCCAAATCGTAAATTTCATACCGTATGCCTATCCACTACTGTATAATTCATCACAAATATGGCATGTTTATGTTACAGCCATACTCCCTAACATATAAGACCTTGCAGTTTACGCCAATATAAAGTACAAAAAGCTTTCACTCACAATCGAACAAAATATTTGTATAAGCATATAACCCAACACAATTACGACTTGAGAGAGTGCATCCTCTAGAAAAAAAGGCCGAGTCGAAGTACTTGAATGCTCTAGAATGTGCAGGCTTATGATGATGATGGATGAGGATATAGGGAAGGAAAAGAGGGGAGGAGGAGGAAATAGAGATAAATTTCCTGACCAAAAAATAAGAATATGATAGAAAGGAGGAGGGGATTTTTACAAATTTCTATAGTACATTCCGTTGGATGTTTTTTTTTGGGTCAAGTGTGAGATGAGTGAGAGAAAAAACCTGTAGTTCAATCCTATAAATGTGAGAGATCAAATGAGGGTTTTGAGAGTTTGGGCAAAAAGAAAGAAAAAAGGGATGGAGAAAATGAAAAAGATGAGATGAGATGAGAATGAGCAAACAAGAACAAGTAGAAAAAAAATCAAGATTTTGGAAGCAGCTAAGGAGGTATACACTCCTCCAATAACACATCCGTATCCACATCCACACCATCACTAACAACACCTACATGAGACAAATCTGCCAACTCGTCATCCAAACCATACGACTCTAAAATATCCCAGTGAGCTGGATTCAAATGGCTCAAAATCACGAAAGATGATACGTCGCCGCTACTGGTATTTGTTTCGTAGTTGACATTAATTATAGAATTGGGCCCGGTGTTACTGTTGGAGTCGGTGATGGTTTGGTTACGTTGGTCGCCAGCAATAGAATCAAGTGATGCGGTATTGTCGACGAAAGTAGTCCGAGTCGTTATGTCGCGATAATGAATAATAACCGAAGCAGGATTAGCATCGACGGTTGAAGAAAGCCCATGTTCGACGGATCCAGCATATCCAGAACCCACATAAGCGAGACTTGCACCACACTCAAAACCAATTTCCAAACCCAAAGGGTCCAAAATAAGTGGATCCATAGTCAAAACAGGAGAACTAATCTCAACTTTTGTACAATCATAGTCGTACAAATCAGATGATGAACTCTGGAAAAAGCCAATAGGCAAGTTATGGGATTGGAGGAAGGGGCTGCCGTTGATTGATACGCCAAATGTAACCTGGTTGTTGATCTCTTGTACTTTCGCAGCCTCGTATGGTTGTTGCCGGTGGTGTTCCTTGTCCAGTCTTTCTGATCCATTTAATTGTCCCGCCGTCTCATACCCAGGCCACACTTTCTCTATATTAGGCAATTGGGGAGGAAGACGAAGGAAATCCAATTCATCCAACACCGACGTTGGCTGATCATTAGTTTCTTCCTCTGGGTATTGAAATTCCAAATGTTCCAATCCGGGTGATACTGGAGATGAGGTGAGCGGGAGATCAAGAGATAATAAGCCCCAAGCATAATTCTTGGTGTGTGGGTGTAAAAGACTGTCATCGGAGAACAGAAGACTTTTTCCGGTGGGGTAGATGGGAGATGAAGTCATGGATAATACAGTCGGGGAAGATAATTCTGGGGTCAACTCGCGATCGGAAATGGAAGCTACTGGAGTGGAAGGCGATGATATTTCGCTTTCTCCAGAGGAATTTGCAGGAGAATATGAACGTAAACGTGAGCGAGAAGATGGCGGGGGGAGGGAGGATGAAAGCGAAGGGGAGGGTGAAAGTGAGGCGGAAGGGGAGGGGGTGGGGGAAAGCGAACGTGAAGGTGAGGGTGTAGGTGAAGGTGAGAGAGAGTCAGGCGGCGATGACCGCGATGCAGAAGAGGTTGATCCCGAAGTCGATGCCGCAGATGAAAACGTGGAGAACTGGGATGCTACAGAACCTGAATTCGACTCAATTCCACGTATGATGCGTACAGGGACGTGCTTATAAGGTTTCTCATCCTTGTACCCTACGGAAGCGCGGGGAGTGTACCCATGTAGACGTTTCCTGTGACGCAGGAGAGAAGCTGGATCACAGGTTTGAAATTTACAGTCAGGGTCGTCTGTGCAGTTGTAAGATCTATCCTGAGTGCTGAGTAGGTACAAAGACGCGTCAATTGATGAGAAAGAACGATTGTATATTATAACGAGAAAAGAAACACGTACTGTCTACGATAGTGCGTGTCCAGATTAGACTTCTGGAGAGTTCGGAATGTGCAACCCTCCCAAGGACAAGGTAGTTTCCTAATAAAAGACATGTCAATTGAACGTGCAAGGAGTATGCCAAAAGAAAGACGAACTCGACCTCTGAAGCATGCGTCTTGGCATGACGTGGAATATCACTCTTCCTGCTGACCACAACACCACAGATTTCGCAAGGATCAACGTTATCCTTCTGTTCCCATTACGAAGGAGTTTTAGTCAACCTGATGCGCAAAAAACTGTTAGAGTGGCTAGGACCCACCAGATGCTGCCTTGTAGGACGAGTGGCAGCCTTTCCCTTGGAAGTGGCCTTTCCTTCAGGGGACCTTACAGCAGGCATGATTCCCAATAGAATTAGATAGAGACGCGAAGTCTAACGGTGTGTAGAAGTGCGCTGATCCACTGTTCGAAGGGGAGGGGGACACTCGGAAGAGTCAAATCAGGGGATAGAAAGAACCATTGCGCAAGACCATCCCGCCCTTTAATCATGTCAGAAAACCAGTTGGATTGGTTTTCTTTCCGTTTCTCAAATTACCAGATGAGGCAGTTCTCGCGCTCACTTGCCATCCCGGGACACCGACGTGCTTTTCGAAGTACTCAAAAGGGAATGAAGATGGATTGGTACTCTCCATTTTTAGGGTTTTTACCGAGTTTAGAAGGTTTGGGAGGAAGGGCACGAGGTGCGGTGATACAAAAACTAAATTTAGTGGAGAGGAAATAACTGGTTACGTAAACATCTTTGCAAAGAAAAAAAAAAGATCCCATACATAACCTCTACAGTACTACCAACACAACCACCACTACAAATAAGTACACAATGTATTCGTTTACGTTCATTCCTTCCTTCAATCAAACTAAAACAACCCGGCCAGATCAGCAAATGGATCATTCCCTTGCTGTGCAGCAGGCGCCGTCGTCGATGCGGGGGCAGGTGTCAAAGTCGGTGGATATTGTTGTTGCTGTTGTTGTTGTTGTTGCTGCTGCTGCTGTCGCTGATGGGGTGTGGTAGACTGTGGGTGGCTAAACCCTGATATCACCGGAGCAGTAGTACCCATCCCCATCCCCATGTTACTTCCACTGTTCAAATTCATCCCCGACATAGCACCACTCAAGTTTGTCCCTGGCGATGTACCCATTCCTCTACTCATACCCGTTCCCATACCTCCACCAATCGGCCCCCTAGCCCCTCCATTCCCGAAATAATTAGGACCAGTAACAGCAGGCAACACCGGTGTCGAACGCTGCGACGTAGGTGTGCTTTGAGGTAACGCAATAGAAGCTGGTGGCGTTCCAGAGAGTTGACGGGAAAAGGCGTTCGGAGTGGATGATTGCAAGAGGGCGTTCATACCACCGGCCATACCCATTCCTGAGCTGGTAGAGTTATTGTTATAGAATAAGGGCGTCGGGGCAAATGGTTGCTGCTGCTGCTGCTGCTGATACTGCGCCGGCGTCTGAGCATGCACCATAACATTCGACTGTACAGGTTGTGGCGTATAGGAAAACAACCCCGACAAATCATTGCCACCACCCGGCGCTTCCGACGAAGCCGGCGCACTATCGTCGAAATCAATCAACGATATACCCTGTGAAGAGCCAGAACCAGCGGCAAGTTCTACGGGTATAGGATTAGAAGCGAATGAAAAGTCCCCTTTTTTGAAGGCGTCGTATCGTGCAAGAACCGTGTTGATTTGATCGTTAATTTGAAGGAAGGTGTCTGTTCAATCGTTTGGAAATATATATCAGGAATGAAAAAAGGAAGGGCACGTACCTAATGACTCAGGATCATCAGTTTGAGCATCCGAAATCCACTTTTGTAGTTTTGGTCGTGCCGTCACCAAGATCGTTGATACTTGCTACGACCAACAAATCCGTCAGCATCCAAGCGTTTGAAGATTTAAAAATAAATCACATCATAAGCATCTCCACTGGCAAACCTCTCCCCTTTCTCCGCATCCACACTATCCAGCATTTCATTCATCAAAACGACTTTTTGCTCCAACTTGTTCAGGTCTGCCAACGCCTGCGTACGATAATCAGGTTTCGCATCAGGGTTCGCACCCGCCAAGGATTTCATCAACTCTTGAGCAGCTGCAAGATCTCGAGGCGTCCCACGTCGAATAAGTTCTTGGAGTTTAGCAGATTGTGCTTGGCGGTCTTCTTCTTCGAGCTCTTCTGCTGATTTTAGATTCTGTACTCCCCCAAAGGTCAGTTATTTTATGGTTTTCAGAATCGATAGGATAGTTGGACTTACAGCAGCAGTCGCCGTCAGCGACGACTGTCTAGGAACATCTCTAAACCTATACCCTTTGAACGTCAACAGCCTATGCATATCCCTGATATTTCCCAAATCCTCTTTCCACCTTGATTCCGTACACAAACCCTCTTTCCAACGGCCTATCAGTTCCAAGATCCTTGACATGACTGGACCGGGGAATGGAGGTGGGCGTTCGGGGAACCGACGAACGAGTTCGTTTAGGAACTCTTTGGTAGAGATCTGGAGATGAAAGGGATACCCGCACGATTGGACGAGCGTGTCGAGGAGGGCGAGAGCAAGAATGGCGACGTGGGGATTCCGGTGGTTTGCCAGCCTGGCGATAGCCATAGCAGCTTCTCGTGGACTGCCAAAGTTATAACGGTTTTTTTTGTCATATCAAATAGAGAGAAGAAGTTTTGGCGAATGTACAGATGATTGTTTTTTTAAAAAAAGCAAAGGGTTTATATTAGAAGTCATGTACGGAAGGATCCAAAAAAAACTCAACTTGTTAGCCTTCTTCTGATTAATATACTCTGCAACTTCGAGATGGAGTGCATAGTTTGGTTCGTGAAGCGTAGGCTCGCAAGCGCGAGTGATGAGAATCTCGATGGGTGATATCTTCATCCAGCTCGTAGGCCCAGCTGGGCTTTGTAGCATGGCTTCAGTTCACAATTGGCACCTTGTACAAGTGGGGTTTATCTGGTATGGGAGGAAGAGATCACAAAAAGCGATTATTGATCGCGTGGCAGTGGCAGTGACCGCCTACAAAGCAAAACATTTTTTCATAAGACTGTCAGCCTGAGGGAGGATCACACCCTTGGCTGACAGGGAACAAGATGCCCAAATGTCCTGTTGTCTGTCGATCACTTCAATATTTAACCAGCCGCAATTATTTACAGGCAAAGCGGCACTTTGAAAAATATTAATTATACGACGGTGAGTACTCCTCTGTTTATTATTTACTAAGACGGTCCTATTCTGCCGGTTCTGAAGACGAAGATTTCAACCAACCTCCCACCCAATTCTTTTTACGGGGGGGTTGAAAAAACACGACGCCTTGATCGATTCTGGTTGGGGCTAGTCCAAAAGCCGGAAAATGTCTCGGGCCAACACTTTTGGTTGAAACAAGAACCAAGCTTACAAGTGCGACCTGTCGAAAGAGACGTTTTGATCTGTCTCCTTGTTTACAGTACAGTAATTCTTTTGCGACCTCCTTCAAGGGGTCTCAACTGGGCAACAATTTCCATACTAGTCGATGGGGCAAATCCGAAGTAAATAAATAAAATGACCAAGTCTGAGGTCAAGCTCTACATACTGTACCGAGGAGTATGGAATCTGTTGCTAGTCTAGCGTTCGCATCCATCCCTCCAATGCAGCGGATCGGTCCTGGGCTGTCCGTCCATCCTCCTAAAAGGGCTTACCGAATGTCATTGAGAACGGTTTGTTTTGACTGCCATTCAGGACTGCTTGAATAACTTTCTTCATCACCTTATCGGCTGTGCCGCGCATTCCACCTCTTTTGCCTCGGGTATCTTAATATTCAACGCCATCCGGGCCAGTCGACTTTGAATTCCTCCATAGAGGAAGTTCAGATTCCATCTGGACAACGTTTATTACAATGTTGGACATCTATTTCCATAAGCCGGGCTTTAATCGCTGGTTTCAAAAAAAGCATCAAGCTTAAATGTTGACAAGCGCCACTGCTCCTTGTAGCATTATATCTAAAATTTGATTGTAACAGTTACTACTCCAACAATTGGATCCGTCAGTGCCGGTACTAATGAAATAAACTGACAGTATAGTCCGCTACCTTTGATACTTATTTAACCAGCTATCTAATCCTATGCAACCCCCTTATACCTTCGCTCTTCAGCGATATCAACCTCGAAGTTTGGCATGGGTAGGAGGTTATTTGCAACGGTTTCCTACTTACTCGTTTTAACACAAAACACGAATGATCATTAATCTTTGTCTGACCACGGGGAGACAAGAATCCCGTGGAGGATAGTACATAGGAAAGTTACAAACTTACGAGCGATTAAGAAGCATGCAACATGACCCAGGGTTACTATTTGATTTCCAGAAGCAGCATCCGCCATGACAAGCGGCTTTCTTTCCCTGACGACCACGACGACCACGACGACAGTAGGGCTGCTATAGACCTACGATCAACAAGACACACATTCCTTTTTTTCGAAAAACACCATGCATGGACTGTCATTCCTTCTTCTAAATACCCTGTCACTCCTTTTTCTGGCCTGGCCATTGGTATCTAAAGCTGCTACTTTGCCTATCCTGACGCCTTCGGTTGGTCAGGCAGCAAAACTTTTGAAAGTCCCAATTTCATCTAAACTGTAAGTCGTCGTTTTTGGAGGATATCGATACATGCTCAAACGTGATTCAACCATTAATTCAGCGTTTCTGTCGATGATTTAATACATCAACTTTTAATAAATCCCAAACATACCACCAGTACGAAGAACAGTCATATTATCAGGCTTTATAACATACGTTTATTCAAACTGGTAAAATATATCAATAGGATCAAATGCCCCTATTAGAAACGCAGTACTCAAGGTCGTGGCGTCTGGTGAGTAGAGAAAATCGTTTTCTTTTTGACTTTGGAAATGGTTGGTTGAATTCAGCATACTAGTACAATGTGGCCAGAACCAAACCTTCAATGATGTGTTGGTTGACACCGGCAGCGCCATTCTATGGGTCGGGGGCGAGAAACCATACATTCCGGGTTCCAACACAGCGGCGTATGTGCTCTACTTATATGTTTTGCATACAAAAGAATCCTTGTTGAAAAACTCAAGCTGTATAGTATCAACTCAACTTTCAGTGTAGGATACGGTATTGGAGGTGTCCAAGGCACTGCATTCCGTGATACAGTCATCATCGGCGAAGCGACCGGAGTCGGCCAAATCATAGGTGCAGCCAATGTGACACAGGGCCTTTATCTTGTTAAACCCATCGATGGCATTCGTACGTTCCCTTCATCGGTTTTCTAAACCAATTTTTTTCAAAAATATAAACTGCACATTTCTCCAACAGTCGGTTTGGGACCATCTGACAGTAACGGAGGAGATGTAACAGGATTCAACTCTACGCCTACTTTTGTTGAGACGTTGGTTGCTCAGAACCAGATCTCTAAACCAATATTCGGGATTTCTGTTAGTCCACTGGGTACAGACGGCACTTCCGAGGGTACCGGTGAAATTACGTTTGGGGGTATTGATGAGTCGAGGATTCGGGGTGATGAGCTCTTTTGGTTGAACTGTTTTTATGTTTTTTTTTTAATTAACCTGGATTTGCAGGCCAAGTCACTTGGGTCCCACAAAATGCACCTGTGAACTACCATTGGGAATTCAATGTACATTCAAACCGCCTACGTTTTATCTCAGTGCTCACTTTATCCTCCAGGTCTCATCTTTCAGTTTCGGTAAAGTTAGTTTAACTGCAACCACATACGCCCGCACGGACACTGGTGTTCTTCCAATCGGTATCCCTTTGTACGATTCACTCCTCTCTGTTTCTCAAGACATCCAATAATGATCCACTTTTATTCATTTATTTTAGCGACTCCGTCTTTGCCATGAGAGATGCATACAACGGTAGTATCTCATCCGACAACAGCGCTCTCAAGGGTTACCTTGCTTTCAATTCGAGTATCGTACCCTCTCTGCCCAACCTCGATGTCACCCTTGGTTCTGAGACCTTCTCGATCCCGCCGTCGAGGTACATCGTCCCCCGCCAACTATATCCTATCCTCAATGTTACGGATGTGCCCGGATTAGAAAGGACATGGATAGCAAGTGCAGGGCCGGGCACGTTCATTTTGGGACAAAAGTGGCTTGAAAATGTTTATACAGCTTATGATAGTAAGTTACCTTTTTTTCTTTCTTTTTCCTCCGATTTTCCTTTTTGCAATATCATGAATTTTTCATTGTTTTTGCTTTTTGACTAACCTGATTTCTTTTCCTTTAGTGGAAAACCATCGTACGTTTGTCTTTCGCTTTCTTTTTTTTTTTGAGGAGCATCAGCTGACTCCCATCCTTTTTATAGGTGTCGGCTTTGCTCATAGTCGCGCATGAGCTTTCTGTACCGGATATAAAAATAAAAAAAACCTCAATCCTTCCCTCCTTCCACAATAACGGACCTTTTACCCTTCTCACCAATCTTGATTCTTGCATTGTATGCATTAGATGCACCTTTCAGATGATCATGAAACGGACTGTAACCTTTTATACACTTCACGGACTTTTTTGTTTTGTTTTGTTTTGTTTTTTTGGCTTCACATGTGACGCTCTCAAATAACTAGATTTACTTTTTGCAATAGTATAAAAAACGGACAAAACTATTGCGATCCCCAAGCTAAAACCTTTCGATTTGTCCTCTTCATGCTCCATCTTCTTGTCTTCCTCCGTTTCCTTCCTCTTATCCTGCTCCACTTGATGCTTTCCTAGATGGTGATAGCACAATTGCTATTGTATCGAATAATATCATGGGGTCGTATTTGAGGAAGGGTGTCTGTTTTGCGTAGATCTGTAGAAAATCTAGACCATAGTACAAATGCTTTTCACCTTTTGCTCATCAATCATGTAGTGGCTGGTCAATCAAAGTCATAACACAAAGGCTACATTCCAAACTTAACTTGAAAGGGCTGATGTTTCCACAACACATTCCGTATTGCCCGCAATTCAGAACACTTGTAATATGGGACTCGAGTGGAAAAAGTTTCATCCCATTCACCCTATTATCCCAAATATCAGGTGTTAAAGAGAAAGAGGCAAAACCATATATTGTACCAAGACTTCCTTGCTATGCTTTTTCTACGCTCTGAAAAATCAATTCGGAGATGGAACCCACCTCCTGGAGTACGGGTGATGTTCCGAGGTTCCAGATCTCCATGGACTATTCCCACTCTATGAAGGGCAGAGAGACAAATGTTTTATTAACAATGGATGAAGATGTACCCACACTTGGAAAGATTCAGGGAGGAGGCAGTAATCTGTAGGTAGACAAGTGAGCCACCTTAGGGACAGGCAACAACTCAACAGGGACAGCTTTTGAAACAGACAAAATGGCACCAAAGAAATGCTCAAAAGGGTTCAGAGGAGTTTTCAATACTGCATATTGGCAAATAAGCAAGAAAAGGCGTGTCATCATCTCTGACAGAGGTGACAAACGATCCAGTGGATGTGGCACATAAGGAACAGCCATTCCATCTTTCTCAGAACCCAGATACAAAGCAGCCTATGTGGTTACATGTCTTCTCAAAAATTGGTGTTGCAAACTGAGAATTCGGGTATGCACCTTCTGTAGGATTTTCGGTACTAGAGATTGATTGCGAACCCATTTCAACTCCCAGGCAGCAAATCGCCAACCATCATAACCGTGGGTGATTTTGCCTCAAAAGCATGCGACATAAGGTAGGGCTAGTGCACGATCCAGAAACATCACGTGCATATGACAGTCTGTGACATGCTCAGCCGAAAACGGGCCCATACAGTCGAGATAAGTGTATTAGAATGATTGTAAAGTAGGATTATGGAAAATATA
>Ga0193743_1002817_pt1 | contig 11934 bp, 11 predicted proteins | sample L2c2metaG_FD_143038 | JGI IMG/M metagenome (GOLD analysis project Ga0193743, IMG submission 143038) | Soil microbial communities from a riparian zone of the East river system, Colorado, United States - L2c2 | ecosystem: Environmental > Terrestrial > Soil > Riparian zone | place: USA: East River... | reverse complement strand
TCCGCGCCTGGTGGCCGAGTCCGACGAGGTCAACGCGATCCGCTGGCTCCCGGTCGACGAGGCGTCGCGGCTGCTCACCTACTCCCACGACACCCAGGTGGTGCGCGACTTCACCGCCCTGCCGGCTGTCACCGCCGTCTGCGGGCTGGTCCGGCACGCCCACGCCGGCAAGCGGGGCAACTGGTCCGGCCCCGACACCGCCCGCCCGCTCGACAAGGCCGGCCGGGCCCGGGCCACTGAGCTGGCCGCCCTGCTCGCGCTGATCCGCCCGGCCCACCTGGTGTCGGCGACGCCGCGGCGCTGCGTGCAGACCCTGGAACCGCTGGCCGAGCTGCTCGACCTGCCGATCGTGGTCGACTCCGCGCTCGACGAGCCCAAGCCCGGCCAGGACCCGGAGGAGAACGCCCTGTCCGCGGCCGGCCGGCTGGCCGAGCTCGCCGCCGACGGCGCCGACTTCGTCGCCTGCAGCCAGGGCAAGGTGATGCCGGCCGCGCTGGCCCGCTTGCTGGGCAGTGCGACGCCCGACGACTACCGCACCCCGAAGGGCGGCGGCTGGCTCGTCGCGTTCTCCGGCGAGCGCGCCGTCGCGGCCGACCGGCTCTGATGCCTAACTGGACCACCCCGTCGTGGTGATCGTCGTCTCCTGATCGATCTGAGCGGGCGCGGTGGGGGTCTCAGGACACCGTCAGGGTTGCCGCGACCGGGAGGTGGTCGGATGCCTCGGTGCGGGGAACGACGACCTCGGTCACGCTGATCTCCGGCGACACCAGCAGGTGGTCGATCTGTTCGCGGGGCGCGCCGGCCGGCGAGGTCGGCAGCGGCCGGTCGGCGGCGAAGCCGTCGAGCAACCCGGCGTCGATGAACGCGGCGAACGCGGCGTCGCCCGGCTGGGTGTTGAGGTCGCCGCCGACGACCAGCGGGCGCCCGGCCGCGAAGCCGCGCGCGAACGCGGCGACCTCGCGCGCCTGGCTCACCGGGCCGCCGTCCGGCGGTGGCTGCAAGTGCGTGGAGACGACGGCGACCTCGGCTCCATCGGCGTCGAGCACGACACCGAGCGCCTGTGCCCCCGTCGGTGCGCCGACCGCGCGCAGCCGGACGGTCGCCGTGTAGACCACCGGCAGCCGGGTCAACACCGCGTCGCCCCAGACCGCGTCGGCGGCCGGTGCGAACCTATAAGGCATCCCGAGCCGGTCGGCGAGCAGCGCGAGCGTGTCGTGGCCGCCGTTGAGCAACCAGGCCCGGTCGACCTCGCTGAGCAGCACGACGTCGGGGCGCTGCGCGGCGATCGCCGCCGTCAGCCCGGCCAGGTCGAGGCGCCCGTCGAGGCCGAAGCCCATTCGGATGTTGTAGGCCACCACGCGGACCACACCGGGCGCCGGCGCGCGCCCACCGCCCGGCACCGACCCGGGCATCAGCAACCCCGCCCCGAACGTGGCGACGACGACCAGCGGAACAGCGGTCCAGGACCAGGAACGACCGACGTCCATTCGGGGGTACGGCGGCCGCCCGGCCACAAACGCGACGACGGCCGCGACCGCGGGTGGCACCCACTCGTTGGGGTAGCCGATGTCATATGAGGCGTAGTAGAGCACCGCGGCGACAGCGAACAAGGTCATCCCGCCGACCGCCGCGAAGCCGCGCCGCAGTGCGCCGGCCGCCGGCTCCCGCTGGTCGGTCCGGAATCCGGTCGCGCACAACGCCAGCCCGAGGCCCAGTGCGGTAGCCGGCATCGCCAATGTCAGGCCGGAACCCCACGACAGCGTGAAGGCGACCGTGCCGGCGACGAGGGTCACCAGACCCGCGGTGGCCGCTAAAGCGGTGGGCCGCGGCAGCAGGGCGCCGGCTGCCAGCAACCCGACCGACACCGCCGTCAGCACCGCCGGCAACCCGGAACCCGGGCCGGGACCGGCGATCCCGGTCTCCTCGCCGGACGCGTAGGACAGGGCGGTGTTGGCGAGTGCGGGCGAACCGGCGACCATCGTCCACAACAGCAACACCGGGCCGGCGACGAACCAGGCCGCCGGGCCGGGCGTGGATCCGGTTGTGTGGTTGGTCACGGCGGGCAGCAGCGCGGCGAATGCCAGGCACAGCACCGCTGTCACCGTCCACGCGATCGCGCCGCCGCGCCAAGTCAGGTCGAATGTGCCCACCGCGGCGTGCGTTGCGGTGCCCAGGGCGAGGCCGAGAACCAGGCCGGGCACCGGTTCGGCGCCGGTGACCGCGGCCGCGGCGAGCCAGACCAGGCCGGCGAGCAGGCCGGCGCTGGCGAGGTAGAGCTGTGCCTGCCCGCCATCGGTGGCGAGCAACCCGAGCCGGCAACCGGCGAGCGCGATCCCCGCGACCAACGTCACACCGCGCGGCCCGAGCGGCCGCAGCAACGGCACGACGGCGAACGCGCCGGCGAACCAGAGCAGCGCGAAGCCGCCCATCAGCTCGGCCGGTGTCGACGCCGCCTGCCCGAAGATGGTGATGATCGAAGGCAGCCAGACGCGGAGCACGTCAGTCAGCAGGGCGACACCGAGCGCGATCCCGGCGGCGGTGAGATAGGTGCGGCGCACCTGAGAGATTCTCGCGAGCTTGGGGCGGCCCCGTCTACGTTCGGTTGGCTCGACAGCGCTGACCGTGAGGTCCGCGCTTCTCCAGGTCCACAGCGGACCTTTACAGCCCGAAGGCGCCCACCGGAAGCCGGTGGGCGCCTTCGGCGTCTCGTCAGGTCAGCGTGCCTTCTTGGCGGGCGCCTTCCGGGCGGGAGCCTTCTTGGCCGCGGCGGTGGTGCGTGCCGTGGTGGTCTTCTTGGCAGCCACGCTGCTGGTCTTCTTGGCAACGGCCGCCTTGCGGGCGGTGGTGGTCTTCGCCGCGGTCGACTTGGCGGCCGTCTTGGCGGGAGCGGCCTTCTTCGTCGCGGTGGCGGTCTTCTTGGCGGCCGCCGCCTTCGTGGCGGTGGTGGCCTTGGCCGCAGTGGCCTTGGCGGTGGTCGCCTTGGCGGTGGTCGCCTTGGCGGTGGTCTTCTTAGCGGCGGCGACCTTCGGCACGCGACCGCTGGCGACCATCTCCCGGAAGCCCGCGCCGGCGCGGAACGCCGGGACGGACGTCTTCTTGACCTTCACCGCTTCGCCGGTGCGCGGGTTGCGGGCTGTTCGGGCACCGCGCACGCGCTTTTCGAAGACACCGAAACCGGTGATGGCCACGCGGTCTCCCTTGGTGACCGATTGCTGGACCTCAGTGAGGACCGCGTCGAGCGCCGCCATCGCCGTCTTCCGGTCCCCCAGGCGAGCGGCGAGCGCCTCGATGAGCTCGGCTTTGTTCACAACTTCCCTCCGATGTTTGCATGGCCTCAACGCGAGCCATTCTGCGCGCACCGTATGCCCATTGTCATCTGTACACAAACATCTCGCAGAAATAAGTCGTTGTGTCGTAACGGATTCGCCCCCTCCGGTGGAACCCGGAGGGGGCGAATTAGGTGCTGGGATCGGCCGTGCGGCCGAGAAGGGCCTAGCCGATGGCCGGCAGGAAAGCCGGTCGGTGCTGCTCATACTCCGTGATATCCGCCTCATGCCGCAAGGTCAGGCCGATGTCGTCGAGCCCTTCGAGCAGCCGCCAACGGCTGAAGTCGTCGAGCGGGAACGACCATACGTAGTCACCCGCACGGAGTTCCCGGGCCTGCAGGTCGACTGTCACCCGAGTGGTGGGGTCACCCTCGACCAACGCCCACAGCTCTTCCACAGCCGGCAGTTCGAGCTCGACCGGCAGCAGGCCCTCCTTGAGAGCGTTGCCACGGAAGATGTCGCCGAACCGCGGCGAGACGACGGCGCGGAAACCGTAGTCCCGCAAGGCCCACACGGCGTGCTCGCGCGATGACCCGGTGCCGAACTCGGGACCGGCCACGAGCACCGACGCGCCGCTGAAGCTGGGGTCGTTGAGCACGAACGACGGGTCTTCGCGCCAGGCGCTGAACAGACCGTCCTGGAAGCCGGTGCGGGTCACCCGCTTGAGGTACACCGCGGGGATGATCTGGTCGGTATCCACGTTGGACCGCCGCAGCGGGAGGGCGGTGCCGGTGTGCACGGTGAACTTGTCCATCGTTCCTTCTCTCCCTGGTGTCGCCGACGTCACAGGTCTGCCGGCGACGCCAGCCGGCCGCGCACGGCGGTGGCGGCGGCGACGGGCGGCGAGACGAGGTGGGTACGCCCGCCGCGGCCCTGGCGGCCTTCGAAGTTGCGGTTGGAGGTGGAGGCGCAGCGCTGGCCGGGCGACAGCGTGTCGGGGTTCATGCCCAGACACATGGAGCACCCGGCGAACCGCCACTCGGCGCCGGCGTCGGCGAAGACCTTGTCGAGACCCTCCATCTCGGCCGCCTCGCGGACGGCCGCGGAACCGGGCACGACCAGCATCCGCACGCCCTCGGCGACCCGGTGGCCACGGATCACCTCGGCCGCCGCGCGCAGGTCTTCCAGCCGGCCGTTGGTGCACGAGCCGACGAAGACCACGTCGACGGCGATGTCGCGCAGCGGCGTGCCGGGCGTCAGCGCCATGTATTCCAGTGCCCGGGTCGCCGCGGTGCGCTCGCCCTCGAGAGCGAAGTCGTCCGGCGCCGGCACCGTGCCGTCGAGCGCGACGCCCTGGCCCGGGTTGGTGCCCCAGGTCACGAACGGGCTGATCCGGCCGGCGTCGAGGATCACCTCGGTGTCGAAGACGGCGCCCTCGTCGGTCGGCAGGCTGCGCCAGTGCTCGAGCGCGGCGTCCCAGGCGTCGCCCTGCGGCGCGTTGGGCCGGCCCTTCAGATAGGCATAGGTGGTCTCGTCCGGCGCGATCATGCCGGCCTTGGCGCCCCACTCGATCGACATGTTGGCGATCGTCATCCGCCCCTCCATGGAGAGGTTGCGGATCGCCTCGCCGCGGTATTCGACGATGTGGCCGCGGCCACCGCCGGTGCCGACCTGCGTGATCAGCGCCAGCACAAGGTCTTTGGCGGTGACGCCGGGAACGAGCTCGCCGACCACGTTGACGGCCATGGTCTTCGGGCGCGACTGCGGCAGCGTCTGGGTGGCCAGCACGTGCTCCACCTCGCTGGTGCCGATGCCGAAGGCCAGCGCGCCGAAAGCGCCGTGGGTGGCCGTGTGTGAGTCGCCGCACACGATCGTCAGGCCGGGCTGGGTGACACCGAGCTGTGGGCCGATGACGTGCACGATGCCCTGGTTGTCGTCGCCCAGTGGGAGCAGGCGGATGCCGAACTCGGCGCAGTTGCGGCGCAGGGTCTCGATCTGGGTGCGCGACGTCGGGTCGGCGATCGTCAGCGGATCACCGCGCCGGAGGTTGAACGCCGGGTTGCTGTAACCGGTTGGCGTGTTGTGGTCCTCGGTCGCGAGCGTCAGATCGGTGCGCCGCACCGGCCGGCCGGCGACGCGGAGCCCGTCGAACGCCTGCGGGCTGGTCACCTCGTGCAGCAGGTGCAGGTCGATGAAGAGCAGATCTGGCTCACCCTCGGCGGATCGCACCACGTGCGCGTCCCAGACCTTCTCGGCCAGGGTCCTCGGTGACGTTGGCTTCGGAGTGACTCCCACCATCTGGACATCCTAAATTCTGGGAGGTATGTTTCGGCTTGTGGGACACAGTATGAGCGGCGTCGGCGTCCTCGACAAGGCGGTGGTGATCCTCGCGGCCTGTGTCGACGGCGCAAGCCTGGCCGAATTGGTGGAGCGGACCCGGTTGCCGAGGGCCACCGCGCACCGCCTGGCACAGGCGTTGGAGATCCATCGCATGCTCGTGCGCGACACACAGGGGCGCTGGCGCCCCGGCCCACGCCTAGGCGAGCTGGCCAACGCGGCGCCCGATGTGCTGCTCACCGCCGCCGAACCGCTGCTGTCCGCATTGCGGGACGCGACCGGCGAGAGCGCCCAGCTCTATCTGCGCCGCGCCGACGAACGGATCTGCGTCGCCGCCGCGGAACGCGCCAGTGGCCTGCGCGACACGGTGCCGGTCGGCTCGGTGCTGCCGATGACGGCCGGCTCGGCCGCCCAGATCCTGCTCGCCTGGGAGCCGCCGGAGGCGGTCATGCCCCTGCTGCCACGCTGCAAGTTTACCGGCCGCACGCTGGCCGAGGTCCGGCGTCGCGGTTGGGCCCAGAGCGTCGCCGAGCGCGAGCCGGGCGTCGCCAGCGTCTCGGCGCCGATCCGCGACCGCACCGGGCGGGTGATCGCCTCGATCAGCGTCTCCGGCCCGATCGAACGGCTCGGCCGCCGCCCCGGCGACCGGCACGCGATGGCCGTGGTCCGGGCCGGACAAAGGCTTTCCGGCCTCTGACAAAAGATGGCCGGCCGCTGACAAAAGATGGCCGGCCGCTGACAAAGATGGCCGGCCGCTGAGACCCACTGTGGACGGTCGGATTCAGGCAAAAGCAAACCCCCCGAGTTGACTCGGGGGGTTTAGCCATGTGTAGCCCCGATGGGATTCGAACCCACGCTACCGCCTTGAGAGGGCGGCGTCCTAGGCCGCTAGACGACGGGGCCAGGACTTCCACGATGTCGCGATGGCGACGGAGCGGAACTTTACCAGAATCCAGCTCCGATGCCATCTCGGCATCGTTGCTGGGGTACCAGGACTCGAACCTAGACTAACGGAGCCAGAATCCGTTGGGCTGCCAATTACCCCATACCCCAATGGCGCTTGAAGCGCCGAGTGAGAACTTTACCGGAGGGGCCGGCGGCAACCAAATCCGCCACCCCCGGTTCGAGGTCAATCGATGGCTGTGACCGGATTGACCAGCTCACCGATGCCCTCGATCTGCACCGAGACGGTCTCGCCGGCCAGAATCGGGCTGACCCCGGCGGGCGTGCCGGTCAGGATCACGTCGCCCGGGCCCAGCGTCATCACGTGCGAGATGTAGGACACGATCGTCGGGATATCGAAGACCATGTCCCGGGTGTTGCCGAGTTGCCGCACCTCGAGCTCCTCCGGCGGGCGGCCGACCTCGCAGCGCACCTCGAGGTTGCTGACATCGAGATCCGTGACGATCCACGGGCCGATCGGGCAGAACGTGTCGAAGCCCTTGGCCCGGGTCCACTGCCCGTCGCTGTGCTGCAGGTCGCGCGCGGTCACGTCGTTGGCGGCGGTGTAGCCGAAGATGGCCCGTTCGGCACCGGCCCGGTCGACCCGGCGGGCGCCCTGCAGGCCGATCACGACGGCCAGCTCGGCCTCGTGCTCCACCTGCTTGGACTGGATCGGCAGCTCGATCGCGTCGCCCGGCCCGATCACCGACGACGGCGGCTTGAGGAACAGCAGCGGCTCCTTGGGCACCTGGTTGCCCAGCTCGGACGCGTGCTCGACGTAGTTGCGGCCGACCGCGATGATTTTGCGGGGCAGCATCGGCGGCAGCAGCCGCACGTCGGCCAGCGCCCAGCGCCGGTTGGTCAACTTGATCTCGCCGAACGGGAGTCCCTCGATCTCGGCGACGGTCAACGCGTCAGCCCCCGCGTCGGTCTCACCCTCGACGACGCCGAACGACTGCCCGTTGGAATGGGCGAACAAAGCGATACGCACGGCTCAAATCTAGCCGTCGCACAGCCTGTCCCCCGATCGGGCGCCCGACTTGACATGCTAGGCCGTGTCGTGCCGGTCATCGTGGGCCGAGACGGAGTCCAGGCGTTGTCTGGTGGTGGCCCGGGATTGCCGGCATACCGGTGTTGTACGTCGGCAATCCCGGGACGCCGCCAGGCGGCGGCTGGGTCCGGCGCAGGCCGCGATGACCGGCAGGACACGGCCTTGTACGGGACGGAGGTCTGCGGTGACCGTCGACGAGGCGCCCAACGTGGCCCGCATGTGGGATTACCACCAGGGCGGCGACCGTGCCAGCCCGGCCGATCGGCGGCTGGCCGACGCGGTCACGACGGCGTGCCCCGAGCTTCCCCTGGCCGCCCGGGCCAACCGGGCCTTCCTCGGCCGCGTGCTGCACCACCTGGTGGGCCTCGGCATCCGGCAGTTCCTCGACCTCGGCGCCGGCCTGCCGACCGACCGCAACACCCACCAGATGGTCTGCGGCAGCCGGGTGGTCTACGTCGACACCGACCCGATGGCCGTGCTGCACAACCGGATCGGCGTCATCGGCAACCCCGACGTGACCGTCGTGCAGGCCGACCTGCGCGACCCGGAGCTGGTGCTACGCCACCGCGACGTGCGGCACTACATCGACTTCGGCCGCCCGGTCGCCGTGCTCGCCCTGGCGGTCTACCACTTCGTGCCCGACGCCGAGGAGCCGGCCAACGGCACGGCATCGATCTACGATCACGTCGCCCCAGGCAGTTACCTGGCGATCAGCCACGGCAGCGCCGACGACGCGCCCGACCGGGTGGGCCGGGTCGCCGCCCTCTACGCCGCCGCCGGGATCCCGCTCCGCCCGCGCAGCCGGGCCGAGATCGCCGCCCTGTTCGACCGCTTCGCGCTGGTCGGCCCCGGGCTGGTGTCGGCCCGACGGTGGGAGCCCTCGGCGCCGCCGGCGGCGCCACGACAGGCCGGCTGGTACGCCGGATTGGGCCGGAAAACCGGGCCATAGACCTTGCTCGGTTTCCGCACCCTCGGGCATCCGGCCGGGCCAGGATCTGGGCATGACAGACAAAACCATGCACTACACCGACCAGGAGCGCGACACCCTGCGCAACGCGGCGATGGGCGCGATGATGCTCGTCTCGAAGTCCGATCCGGGGATCATGGGCACTATCAAGGAGATGTTCGCGGGCTCGAAAGCGCTCCGCGGCGCGTCTCCGGACCTGCAGGAGATCTTCAAGGGCAGTGGCGGCATGCCGAAGATGCCCAAGGGCTCGTCGGCCGACATGGAGAGCAGCGTCATGTCGATGCTGCAGCAGTCGCAGCAGATCCTGTCGAAGAACCCGCAGGACCTGCAGAACTTCCGCAACACCATCATGAGCGCCTGCGACCAGGTCGCGAAGGCTCAGGGTGGGGTCAGTGACAACGAGATGTCCATGATCAACAAGATCCGTTCCTCGCTGGGTTCCTGAGCCCCGCCAGCGGTGGCGCCGCGGGCACGGAGGGCGCGGCGCCACCGCTGGCTACCCTCGTGGGGTGACGGTTCTCGAGCTCGATGCCTGGCGGGCCCGCCGGCTCGCGCACGAGCGGCGGGTCGACGGCTGGGCCCGGCCGCACCTGCGCCGCCGCCGGGCCGGCGAGCGCCATCCGGTCGAGGACTTCCTGTTCACCTACTACTCCCACCGGCCCGCGCGGCTGCGCCGCTGGCACCCGGGCGCCCGGGTGTTCCTGGCCGGCGCCTCGGTCCAGGAGATGGGCCGCGACTACCGCGCTGAGCCCGCCGGGGTCACCGTCGACGCGGCGGCCGTCCGCGCCCACCGCGCCAACTCGATCGACTGGATCCGCACCCTGCTCACCCGCACCGCCGCCCGCCCGGCGCAGCTGGGCTGCTTCGGCATGCACGAGTGGGCGATGGTCTACCGGCAGACCCAGGAAGAGGTGCGGCACGACGCCTGGCCGCTGCGGCTCTCGCCGGCCCAGACCGCGGCCGTGGTCGACGAGCGCGGGGTGCGCTGCAGCCACTTCGACGCCTACCGGTTCTTCACCGCGCCGGCCCGCCCGCTCAACGTGCTGACCCCGACCCGGGAGTCGCAGCACGAGCTCGAACAGCCCGGCTGCCTGCACGCCAACATGGATCTCTACAAGTGGGCCTACAAGCTGTCTCCGCTGGTGCCGAGCGAGCTGGTGGCCGACTGTTTCGCGCTGGCCCGCGACATCCGCACGCTCGACATGCGGGCCAGCCCCTACGACCTCGACGCCCTGGGCTATCCACCGGTGCGGATCGAAACCGCGCCCGGGCGTGCCGAGTACGCCGCCGCCCAGCGCGAGTTCGCCGACCGCGCCGCCCCGTTGCGCGAGCGGCTACTGGCCGCGATTTAGGCCCTGTTTCATGACTGAGGCCGGGCTGCGGCGGGCCCAGGCGCCGCCTGACCGCACGGCGCCTTCACCCGGATACATCACTAGGCCCGCTTCTTCTGGTAGTGGCGGCGGGCCCGGGCGCGGTTGCCGCACATCCGGCTGTCGCACCACTGTCTACTGTGGTTGCGGCTCTCGTCGACGAACACCCAGCCGCAGGACTCGCCCGGGCACTGCTTGAGCGGTGGCACGTCGGGTGAGCCGAGCACCGCGACCGCGTCGGCGGCCGCCTCCCAGGCCGGCACGTCGAGGCCGGTCCAGCCGGGGCGGTAGCCGCGCCCACTGCCCACGCCGACCCGGAGTTGCCGCATTCCGGCGCGGAAGGCCCGGTCGAGCACGGCGATGTCGGCGCCATCTGGTTCGCTGCCGGCGGCGACCGCGGAGAACAGCCGGAACAGCGCCTCGCGCAGGGCCAGCGTCCGGTCGAGGGCGGCCCGGGCGGCCGTCGGGTCGCCGGCGGCCTCGGCCTCCAGGCCGGCCAGCGCGGCGTCGTCGATGCCACCGGCGTCGCACAGGTAGCCGGCCAGCGACGGGTAATCGGTGATCCGCTCGATCGGCTCGGCCGAGCGTCGCCACAACACGCTGTTGACCAGGGCCAGCGAGAGGCGGCCGCCGAGAGCATGCGCGACGGGACGGGCGGGCCGGAGTTCGACGCTCAACACTCTAATGAGTCTAAGGCCCTTGACGCGTTAAACACGGGAGCCATACCGTCTCTAACATGTATTCGATGTCACGCTCGTTAGGAGGATCATGCGCTCACTTCGCACCCTCTCCGCCACCGGGCTCCTCGCGGCGGCCGTACTGACCGGTTCCGCCGCGCCGGCCGCGGCGTTAGGCGGCACAGCCGCCGGCACCGACCCGTTCGCCTACCGGCGCGGGCCGGTCACCATCACAGCGCACAGCGTGGAGAACCGCGACGGCGTGCTGGTCCGCGACATCACCTATGCCGGCCGCGACGGCGACCCGGTGCGCGCCTACCTGGTCGAGCCGGCCCGCACGGGCCACTACCCGGCCGTCCTCTACCTGCACTGGTTCGAGCCGCCGAACCCGACCAGCAGCCGCCTGGAGTTCCTCGACGAGGCGGTGGCCCGGGCCCGGCAGGGTGCGGTGGCGCTGCTGCCCGACCTCACCTTCCCGTGGTCGATCGACGTCGCCGGCGATCGCCGCGACGTCGCCAACGTGGTGGCCCAGACGGTCCGGCTGCGCCGCGGGCTCGACCTGCTCACCGCCCGCGCGGGCGTTTCCCGTGCCGCGGTGGTCGGCCACGACTACGGCGGCATGTATGGCCTGCTGCTCGCCTCCGTCGACCAGGACCGGGTCAGCGCCGCGGTGGCGATGAACGTCGACGCCACCTTCAGCAACTGGTTCGCGACGTTCTTCCTCGGCCTCTCCGGCGACACCACGATCGCCTACGAGAAGCTGTTCGAGCGGGTCGACCCGATCCACTTCGTCGCCGACCGGCGCGGGGTGCCGCTGCTCTTCCAGTTCGCCGAGCCCGACTTCTTCGTGCCCGACTCGACCCGCCGCACGCTCGTCTCGCTCGCGGCGGAGCCCAAGGACTACCACCTCTACCCCGGCGCCGGCCACGAGCTCGACGCGGTCGCCCGCGCCGACCGCGAGGCCTGGCTGACCGCACACCTGGGGCGTTGAGGCCGCTCAGCCGCCGCCGGCGATGATCCGGTCGGCCGCCTGGGACGCCTGCTCGATCGGGATCGCGAAGCCGATCCCGATCGAGCCGCCACCCTCCAGCGACGCGATCGCCGTGTTGACGCCGACCACCTCGCCGCGGGTGTTGACCAATGGGCCCCCGGAGTTGCCCGGGTTGATCGACGCGTCGGTCTGGATCGCCGTCTGGCGCCGGCCCTTGGGCAGTTGCACCTCGCGGTCGAGCGCGCTGACGATGCCGGCGGTCACCGTGCCGGAGAGCCCGAGCGGGGTGCCGACCGCGAGCACCGGCTCGCCGACCTGGGCGGTGCCGGCCTT
>Ga0193743_1002814_pt1 | contig 11944 bp, 12 predicted proteins | sample L2c2metaG_FD_143038 | JGI IMG/M metagenome (GOLD analysis project Ga0193743, IMG submission 143038) | Soil microbial communities from a riparian zone of the East river system, Colorado, United States - L2c2 | ecosystem: Environmental > Terrestrial > Soil > Riparian zone | place: USA: East River... | reverse complement strand
CCAGGGCACACTTCGCATACCGCACGCACTGTGCGAAGTGCACCCCAGGTATGCGAAGTCAGAGAGAGGTCAGGTGGTGGGCGGCGGCGGCCAGGGCGTCCAGTGCGCGGGCGATGTCGGGGCGTCGGGTGGCGCCGGTTCGGGTCAGCGCGGACACTCGGCGGACCACCGGCTGGACCAGCGGGTGCAGGCTCACCGGGCCTTGGCCGCCCGGCATTTCGACGCCGTCCGGGAGTGCCATCCGGGGCACCAGCGCGACGCCCGCGCCGGCCGCGACCAGCGCGGTGAGCACGGCGAAGTCGGTGGCCTCGGCGACCGCGTCGGGTACGAACCCGGCGGCCCCGCAGGCCCGCTGAATCATCTCGTGACAGGACTCGGTCCGCCCCGGCACCAACCACGCCTCGGCGCGGAAGTCCGCCAGCGGCACAGGCTGGCCGGGCGCCAGGCCGCGCGCGCCGGCCACCGAGCGGGGCAGCGCGAGCAGGACCGGGTCGTCCATCAGCCAGCGCTCGTCGGACCTGGTGGGCAGGGCCCGGGGGAGTAGCGAGTAGCTGTGCGCCACGGCGATGTCCACCTCGCGGCGGCCCAGCGCGCGCAGTGCCTGCTCGGGTTCGTGCTCCACCAGTCGCAGCGCGACCGGATCCGGCGCGTCCCGCAGTGCGACCCACGCGGACGGCACCAGGCAGCGGGCCGCCGAGGGGAACGCGGCCATCCGGACCGTGCCGGTGCCCCGCGCGGTGAAGCTGGCCAGCGCGGACTCGGCGGAGCTGAGGTCGTCCAGGATGACCTCGGCGTGCGAGACGAGCAGCCGCCCGGCCGGGGTGAGCACGAGCCCTCGGCCCTGCTTCTCCAACAGCGGCGTGCCCGCCTCCCGCTCCAGCGCGGACAGATGCTGGGACACCGCCGGACCGGTGAGGTGCAGCGACTCGGCGGCGGCCGCAACCGTGCCGTGCTCGGCGAGGCGGTGCAGGATGCGCAGCCGGCGGGGATCCAACATGAAGTATCACTTCCTAGACAGGGAAGAAAGAGTAACTGGTACTTTACAATGCTAACGCGCATCCTGGCCTCATGCGAAGCCTCGACAATCCCCGCGCCTCTCTGGCCTTGGCCGTGACTGTCGTGCTGTGGGCCGCCGCGTTCCCGGCGATCCGGGTCGGCCTGGAGGGGTACGGCGTGGCGGGCCTGTCCGTGCTGCGGCTGGCCGTGGCGTCGGTGGCCCTCGGGCTGGCGGCCCCGCTGCTGCATGTCCGGCTGCCCAGGGTCAGAGACCTGCCGTTGATCGTGCTCTGCGGGCTCGCCGGCATGACCGCCTACCAGCTGCTGCTGAACTGGGGAGAGGTGCACGTGCCGGCTGGGACCGCGAGCCTGCTGGTGGCCACCGCCCCGGTGTTCAGTGTGCTGCTGGCCCGTGCGTTCCTGGGTGAGCGGCTGAGCTGGCTCAAGGCGGCGGGTAGCGCGGTGGCGCTGTCCGGGTCGGCGGTGATCGCGCTGTCCAGTGGGGACGCCCGCTACGCCGCCGCGGCCTGGGCAGTGTTGGCCGCCGCGTTCGCACAGGGGGTGTACCACTGCGCCTGCAAACCGCTGCTGCGCCGCTACACCGGGCTCGAAGTGGCCTGCTACGCGATGTGGGCCGGCACCTTGTTCCTGCTGCCGTTCGCCCCCGCCGCGCTCCTGGCCATCCCCACCGCGCCGCTGGAGGCCAGCCTCTCGGTGCTCTTCCTCGGCCTGTTCCCGTCCGCCGTGGGCTTCGTGACCTGGGGATACGGCGTGGCCCGGCACAGCATCGCGGTGGCCACGGCCTCGCTGTACCTGGTGCCCGCGGTTGCGCTCGGGGTGGCGTTCTGTTGGCTCGGCGAGCGGCCGACGCTCAGCGAGCTGGTCGGCGGCCTGATCAGCGTGGCCGGCGTGGCGTTGATCCACCTGGGTGCCCGCCGCGTCGGCGCTGTCCGCTCCGCCCGGGCGGCCAGCGAGACAGCGCCGACCGAGGCGGCCCCCGCGCCGGAGAACCCAACCGCGCGGGTGACTTGACCTCAACCTAAGTTGAGCTCGCAGGATCGAACTTATGACAGCGCTGAGCCAGGAATGGACGGCCGAGGCACCCACCGTCGAGCTGATCAGATCGTTGATGACCCGGATGACCGGCGACGAGAAGCACGGCGCCGCGGCCACCTCCACGCTCGACCTGCTGCACGTGCTCTACCAGCGGGTCCTGCGGGTAGATCCAGGCAGGCTCGACGACCCGGACCGGGACCGTTTCCTGCTGTCCAAGGGGCACGGGCCGATGGCCTACTACGCGGTGCTGGCCGCGCACGGTTTCCTGGATCCCGACGAACTCGCCGACTGGTCGGGCCGAGGGTCCCGGCTGGGCATGCATCCGGACCGGGTGCTGGTGCCCGGCGTGGAGGTGAGCTCCGGCTCGCTCGGCCACGGGCTGGGCCTCGCGGTGGGCACCGCGCTCGGCCTGCGCGCTCAGGGCCGGCTCGCGCCGAGGGTGTTTGTGCTGGTCGGAGACGCTGAACTGGACGAGGGCAGCAATCACGAGGCCATCGCGGTGGCCGCGCGGATGCGGCTGGCCGCGCTCACCGCCGTCGTGGTGGACAACAACTCGGCCAGCCACGGTTGGCCCGGCGGCATCGCGGAACGGTTCGCCAGGGAGGGCTGGGCGGCCCGCACCGTGGACGGCCGGGACCACGACCAGATCTTCGCGGCGCTCACCGCCGCGCACCCAGACCAGCCCTCGGCCGTGGTGGCCCGGGTGGAGCGGAAGGACTGGCGATGAGCCCCGAAGACGACAGCGAGCGAGCGCCAGCGAGCGAGGAGCGGAACGAGCGCGGAGTCGAGCAATGAGCGCAGCACTCGACGTACCGGTGGACATGCGCACCGCCTTCGTGCGCACCGTGGCGGAGTTGCTGGACGAGGACCAGTCGGTGGCCCTGGTGCTCGCCGACATGTCCACCGACCACTTCCGCCGGGAGCTGCGCAGGTACCCGGATCGGGTGCTCAACGTGGGCATCCGCGAGCAGCTGCTGATCAGCGTGGCCGGCGGCCTGGCGCTGACCGGGCTGCGGCCGATCGCGCACACCTACGCCCCGTTCCTGGTCGAGCGGCCGTTCGAGCAGATCAAGCTGGACCTGGTGCACCAGGACGCGGGCGCGATCCTGGTCAGCGTGGGCGCCAGCTACGACTGGCCGGGGGGCGGGCGCACCCATCAGTCGCCCGGCGATGTGGCGCTGCTGGACACCCTGCCCGGCGTCCGGGTGCACGTGCCAGGTCACCCGGACGACGCCGCCCGGCTGCTGCGCGCGGAAGCCGGTCGGGACGGGGTGGCCTACCTGCGGCTCAGCGCGGCCGCGAACGCCCAGCCTCAACCCGGCAGCGGGCTGCGGTTGGTGCGTCCCGGCCGGCGCGGGCTGGTGGTCGCGGTGGGTCCGATGCTGGATCCGGTGTTGGCCGCCGCCAAGGCGCTGTCCTGCGAGGGGATTCACGTGGCGGTGGCCTACCTGGACACCGTGCGCCCGTTCGACGGGGCCGGCCTGCGTGCGGTGCTCGCCGACGTGGCCACGCCTGAGGTGGTGCTGGTCGAGCCCTACCTGGCCGGCACGTCCAGCCACGCGGTCAGCGAGGCGCTCACCGGGCGGGCACACCGGCTGCTCTCCCTCGGCGTGCGCCGGAACGGTGAGCTGCGGGTGTACGGGGACGCCGCCGACCACGACCGGGCGCACGGGCTTGACCCGGCCAGTCTGGCCGTCGAGGTGCTTGCGTTCCTGGCGTGCTGAGTCCCGTGCGGGGGCGGGTACCCCCGCACGGGATGGCTCAGGACGTGGCCCGCCGCGCGGTGAGCAACAGTCGGCGGTCGCCCACCGCGAACGGCCGGTCGTCGACGCTGCTGAAGCGTTCGAAGTCGGTGAAACCGGCCTCGGTGAGCAGCGCCGCCAGGTGCGCGTTGGTGTAGACGTAGTACGGCGCGCGCAGCCGCAACCGCTCGGCGCCCCGGCTGAACTCGTAGGTGGTCACCAGCCGGCTGGCGGCCACCTCGTACTCCCGGCTGGCCAGCACGCTGACGCCGCCGGCGGCCATGGTCTGCTGTCCTCCGGTGAAGCCCGGGAGCGCCGACTCGGCCGTCGCGCCGAAATCGATCAGCAGACCGCCGCCGGGCCGCACCGAGGCGGCCAGCGCGGCGGCCACCTCGCGGGTGTCGGCCAGGTTGAAGTAGCCGAAGCTGTTGCCCAGGCAGACCGCCGCGTCGAACCGGCCGTCGTTGGGGATGTCACGCATGTCGGCGATGGAGAGGTCCACCGACAGCCCGGCGTCCTCGGCCGCGCGACGGGCATGGGCGATGGCCTCGGCCGAGATGTCCACCCCGGTCACCCGGTGGCCCCGGGTGGCCAGCGCCAGCGCGTGCCGGCCGCTGCCGCACGGCACATCCAGGATGCGCGAGCCAGGAGCCAGCCGGAGCTGGCGCTCGATGAAGTCGACCTCGGCTCGGGTGGCTTCGGCGGGCATGGCGCCACGCCAGAACTCGTTGGGTAGCTCGGTGAAGAAGTGCAGGTACCAGTCACTGGGAATGCTGCCAGACACGGTGGAACCTCTCGAGGAGTGGCGTGGATCAGACGAAGATCACGACGTCACCGGAACCTGGGCGGCGGCTCCCCAGGGAGATCCCGCGCTCTAGTGCCCAGCCCGGTGAATGGCCCGGGCCGCCATGGCTTCCTCCAGAGTCGCTCCCGCGCATTCCACCCGGGAGACTGCGCGCAGCCTAACGGCGGGCCGTGCGATTCCGCCGCGGAATTTCCCGACCTGACCGTGGCCGGACCCGTCGCGAGCCCGCTCATGTCGACCAATCGAGTGGCCGACCGTCACAGGACAGTTAAAGTGGCCGGTTGACCGCGCCCAGCTGTGGTACGCACAGCCCACAGGGATGTCCATCTGGGCTACAGGGAACTGATGCTGAGCGAACCGGAACGGCAGGCACTGCGGGAGATCGAGCGGGAACTCTCCGCCGAGTCACCCGAGCTTGCGGCGCGGCTGGTGAAGGACCTGCCGCGCCGGCCTTCGCACGCGGTCCGGCTGGCGCACGATGTGGTGGCCGTTCTCGCGGCCGTGCTGGCCATCCTGTGCTTCGCGTTGGACGTGTTCGTCGCCGGCCTGGTCTCGACCTTGTTCGCGCTGGACGTCCTGCTGGTCCGCTACCTGCGTTTCTCCCAGGCCGCCGACCGGGGTTCCGCGGGGTCCTAGGTCCCGGCCGGGGTTCGTCGACGTCTCAACAAGTCCGGCCGGCTCTGATCGAAGAGGATTAGCCTGGTCGCTGGAGCGGTCGGTCTACCTTGGCGGCTCTTCCTGGGGAGCGACGAGCGATCGGTGGTCGAGGGCGCCTTGGCAGAGTCAGTGGCGGAAATGGTGGACCCGTGCGCCGGGACGGATACGCAGCCGGGTCTGGCGAAGCTCGGCGCGGTCGGCCTGGTGTTGCACCCGCGCCGGGACAACGCCGAGGCGGTGGAGGCCGTCGCGGCGTGGTCGGCCGCCCGGGGGATCCGGGTGCTCGGGTTGGCCGAGGAGCTGGACCGGCTGCGCGACCTCGCCGAACCGGTCGACGCGAGTCAGCTGGCGGCCGAGGTCGACCTGCTGGTCAGCCTGGGTGGAGACGGCACCATGCTGCGCGCGCTGCGCATGGTGAACGGCCACAACGTCCCGGTGCTTGGCGTCAACCTGGGCCGGCTGGGCTTCCTCGCCGAGGTCGACGTGCCGGACCTGCCCGCCGCGCTGGAGATGATCAGCCAGGGTGAACACGTGGTGGAGACCCGGGTATCGGTGACCGCCAGCGTGCGGGACCGCTCGAGCACCGCGTACAACGACGTGGTGATGGTGCGCCGCCCGGGGCAGGGCATGGCCGCCGTGGCGCTGTGGGTGGAGGGCAAACCGTTCGTCCGCTACACCGCTGACGCGATCATCGTGGCCACCCCGACCGGCTCGACGGCGTACAACTTCTCCGCCGGCGGCCCGATCGTCTCGCCGCGCGCGCAGGGGCTGCTGGTGACTCCGGTGGCGCCGCACTCGTCGTTCAACCGCTCGCTGTTCCTCAGCTGCAGCGAACAGCTGGCGCTGGAGGTGCTCGCCGGCAGCGGTGTGCTGGCGCTGGAGGTGGACGGGGAGGTCCAGGCGGAGGTCAGGCCGGGCGACATCATGCGCCTTGGCGTCGACCTGGACGGCGGGAAGGTGGTCCGGTTCTCCGGGTCCAGCTTCTACGACAGGGCGCGGCGGAAGCTGCGGGTGACGGACAGCGCGGAGCTCGGTTGACAACCTTCTAACCCTTAGAGCGTACTTGACAGGTTAGGCACTTGATGCTTTGCTGCGCCTAACCACTTCAGGCACGCAAAGGGGTTAGACATGGCTCAGGTTCACCACCGCTACCAGACCGTGAGCGGCCACCGGCTCTTCTACCGCGAGGCGGGCCCCATCGACGCCCCGACCGTGGTCCTGCTGCACGGCTTTCCGACCAGCTCGTTCATGTTCCGGGACCTCATCCCACGGCTGGCCGAGGACTACCACGTGATCGCGCCCGACCACCTCGGGTTCGGGCTCTCCGACGCCCCGCCGGTGGAGGAGCTCGACTACACCTTCGACACGTTGGCCGAGCTGACCGCGCAGCTGCTGGACCAGATCGGGGTCCGGCGGTACGTGATCTACGTGCAGGATTACGGCGCACCGGTCGGTTGGCGGCTGGCGCTGGGCGACCCGTCCGCGGTGCTCGGCATCATCACCCAGAACGGCAACGGCTACGAAGCGGGCTTTGTGCCGGAGTTCTGGGCGCCGCTGTGGGCCTACGCCGAGGAGGCCACCCCGGAGAACGAAGCCGCCATTCGACCCGCGTTCGGAGTTGACGCGATCCGCTGGCAGTACACGCACGGGGTGTCGGACCCGACCCTGGTCAGCCCGGATACCTGGCTGCATGACCACGCGCTGGTCAGCCGGCCCGGCAACGACCGGATACAGCTGAAGTTGTTCCGCGACTACGCCAAGAACCTCCCGCTCTACCCACGGCTGCACGAGTACCTGCGGTCCAGCCAGGTCCCGCTGCTCGCCGTCTGGGGCCGCAACGACGAGATCTTTGGCCCGGACGGGGCACGGGCCTTCGCCGCCGACCTGCCGAACGCGCGGATTCACCTGCTGGACGGCGGGCACTTCCTGCTGGAGAGCCACCTCGACGCCGTGACCGAGCACATCCAGGAGTTCCTGAGCAAGGTCCTCGGCGCTGTCCATGCGTCCTAACTAACTGACCGGACGGGCGGTGCGCGCGATCAGCGCGTATTAGGATCGAGCTATGCCGGTGCCCCCCGCAAGCCTGGTCGCGGTGAGCGATTTGCACGTAGGTTATTCAGAAAATCGTGAGATTGTGGAAAACCTGGTGCCGAATTCGCCGGGCGACTGGCTGATCGTGTGCGGCGATGTGGCGGAGACGGTCGAGGACGTCGAATGGGCGTTATCGGTGCTGCGCAATCGGTTCGACACGGTCATCTGGGTTCCCGGAAATCACGAGCTGTGGACTCATCCGAAGGATGCGGTCCAGCTGCGGGGGGTGCCGCGCTACCAGCACCTGGTGCAGACGTGCCAGGCTCTGGGCGTGTTGACGCCGGAGGATGAGTTCCCGGTGTGGCGGGGTGCCGGCGGCCCGGTGCGCATCGCGCCATTGTTTCTGCTCTATGACTACACTTTCCGGGCGCCCGGTACGGATACCAAAGAAGCCTCACTTGCATACGCGTACGAGACCGGGGTGGTGTGTACGGACGAGCATTTTCTGCATCCGGACCCGTATCCCACCCGGGAGGCGTGGTGCCGGGCTCGGGTGGCCGAGGCGCAACGCCGGCTCGACGCATATGACTCGGAGATTCCGTTTGTCCTGGTGAACCATTGGCCGCTGGTGCGTGAACCGACCGCGGTGCTGCACTATCCAGAGTTCGCCCAGTGGTGCGGCACCGAGCTCACCGCCGACTGGCACACCCGGTACCGCACCGCGGCCGTGGTGTACGGGCATCTGCACATCCCTCGGTCCACGGTTTATGCCGGGGTGCCCTTCGAGGAGGTGTCGTTGGGTTACCCCAGGGAGTGGCGCCGGCGAGGCCTGCCGGAGACGCTCGCCCGCCCGATCCTGGGCGTGCGGAAGTGATCGAGAAGCTGTTGCCCGCCGGGGTGGCGTGTGCCGAGGCGTTCACCGACGTCGCCGAGTCGTTGATGTACCCGGAGGAGGCGGCGGAGGTAGCGAAGGCGGTGGAGAAGCGGCGGCGGGAGTTCGGTACGGCCCGGCATTGCGCGCGGCGGGCGATGGCTGAGCTGGGAGTGGCTCCGGCGCCGGTGCTTCCCGGGGAGCGCCGCGAGCCGATCTGGCCCGCCGGCGTGGTGGGCAGCATGACCCACTGCGCCGGCTACCGGGCGGCCGCCCTCGCCCTGGCCGAAGGGATGCACAGTATCGGCATCGACGCCGAGCCGCACGCGCCGCTGCCGGACGGGGTGCTCGGCGCGATCGCCCGGGACGAGGAGCTGCCCCGGCTGGCCAAGCTGGCCGCGGCCGAGCCCTCGGTGCACTGGGACCGCATGCTGTTCTGCGCCAAGGAGTCGGTGTACAAGGCGTGGTTTCCGCTGGCCAGGCGCTGGCTGGGCTTCGAGGAGGCGTCGGTGACCCTGGAGTCGACCGGCGACTTCCATGCCGAGCTGCTGGTCCCCGGGCCGAGGGTGGACGGCGTCGAGCTGCGCGGTTTCACCGGCCGCTGGCTGGTCGAAGCCGACCTACTGATCACCGCCATCTGCCTACCGGTAGCCCGCCGACCGGCCTAACGCCGCACGCTCAGGCGAGTAGGAGCTCGTCGATGCGGCGCGGCGCGAAGACCAGGTCGGCCAGCAGTAGGGCGGTACCGACCAGCCCGGCGCGCTGCCCCAGGGTGCTGCGCACGATGCGCAACCGCGCGGTGGCCAGCGGCAGCGAGCGGCGGTACACCATCTCCCGGATCCCGGCCAGCAGCTGCTCCTCCGCGGCGGCGAGCTGACCGCCGATCACCACCACCCTCGGGTTGAGCAGGCTCACCGCGTCCGCCACCGCGCCGCCGAGCAACCGCCCGGCCCGGCGGACCAGGCCAACCGCGGTGGTGTCGCCGGTCCGGATGAGCGCCACCGCCTCGTCCACCGTGCTCACCGGGTAACCGGCCGCACGCAGATCGCGGACCAGCGCCCAGCCGCCGGCGCGGGCCTCCACGCACCCGGTGTTCCCACAGCGACACTCGGGCTGCGTGGTCTCGCCCGGCACGGTCAGCTGCATGTGGCCGATGTCCCCGGCCGCCCCGTCGGCACCCCGGTACACCGCCGAGCCGGCGACCAGCCCGGCGCCGATGCCGGTGCCCACTTTGATCATGAGGAGCGCCTCGGTGTCCGGGTACACGCTGCGCTGCTCGCCGAAGGCCATCGCGTTGACGTCGTTCTCCACCATCACCGGGCAGCCGTAGCGCGGCCGGAACCAGCCGGGGATGTCGAACCGGTCCCAGCCGCTCATGATCGGCGGACTGACCACCTGACCGCTCCCGATGTCCACCGGGCCGGGCACATCCAGCCCGATGCCGTACACGTCGGCGGCGGCGCGCCCGGCCTCGGCGAGCATCTGGGCGAAGAGTCCGTCGATCACGCCGAGCACCCGGTGCGGGCCCTCGGCCACATCGAGGGCGGTGGTCCGCTCGAGGCGGATCGAGCCGGTCAGGTCGGTGAGCGCGGCGCGCACGGCGGTGGCCCCGACGTCGACCACGAGCAGCACGCCCCGGTCCCGGTGGAAGGCGAACTGGCCGGCCGGCCTGCCCCGGCCGGGCGCCTCCTCGCCGGCGGCCACCACCAGCCCGGCGGTGAGCAGCGCGTCCAGCCGCTGGGCCACCGTGGAGCGGGACAGCCCGGTGCGACGCATCACCTCTGCCCTGGTCAGAGGGCTGCTCGCGCGCAGCAACGCCAGCATCTCGCCGGGCGAGACAGCTGGAGAGACGGCTGGCGAAACAGCCCAGCCGGACGGCTCGTTCACGCGGACAGCCTAGTTCTGCCGAGCTGCAATTAAAAGATGCGAGACTTTTGCTTGACACTAGGCATAAGCACGGCCTCTAATCGCTGGAGGTCGGGCGAAGGCGCTCGAGTTCGGCGAGGAGCTCACCATGCAGGTGACGAACGCACAGGCGACGAAGCGGACGATCCGCTCACTGGCCATCGCGGCGCTGGCCGCGGCCGGAGTTCTCGGCCTTGCCGCCTGTGGCGGCGGCTCAACCGCGGGGCCCACGGCTGGCCAGGCGGGTGGGCCGCCCAAGGTGGCCGCGGTGATCAAGGGCCTGGACAACCCGTTCTTCCAGGCCATGCAGAAGGGCATCGAGGACGACAGCGCCACCGCCGGGGTCCAGACCACGGTGCAGGCCGCCACCTCGGTCACCGACACCACCGGGCAGGCCGACAAGCTGACCGGCCTGGCCGGCCAGGACTACAACTGCTACGTGGTGAACCCGATCTCCGGCACCAACCTGGTTCAGGGCATCGCCCAGCTCGCCGCCAGCGGAAAGACGATCGTCAACATCGACAGCCCGGTCGACCCGGCCGCCGCGCAGGCGGCCAACGCGAAGATCGCCACCTACATCGGCACGGACAACGCCGCCGCCGGGAAGACCGCCGCCCAGGAACTGTCCCGGCTGCTGCCCTCCGGCGGCAAGGTGGCCGTGGTCGGTGGCATCGCCGGCGACGTGACCAGCGGCGACCGTGTGCAGGGCTTCACCTCCGGGGTGGGCCCCGGCATCCAGGTGGTGCAGCAAGTGGCCGCCAACTGGGACCGCCAGGAGGCACTCACCCAGGCCACCAACATCCTGGCCGCCCACCCCGACGTGACCGGGTTCTTCGCGGCGAACGACGACATGGGCCTTGGCATCACCCGGGCGGTGGCCAACGCCGGCAAGTCCGGTCAGGTGAAAGTGGTCAGCGTGGACGGCAACCCTGATGCGCTGGCCGCGGTGAAGAGCGGTGAGCTGGCCGCGACGGTGGCGCAGTACCCGTACGCGATCGGCCAGATGGGCGTGGACGCCTGCCGCGCGGCGGTGTCCGGTGCCACGCTGCCGGCCAAGGTGGACGCCCCGGTCGCCCTGATCACCAAGGACACCGCGGACCAGGCCATCGCCGCCGCACCCAAGCCCTTCGCCGCCTACGCCAACCCGTTCACCGCGCTGATCAAGAAGTGAGCGAAACCGTGACCCATCCCGACGCGGCCTCGAGCAGCCCGGGCCGCGCCCCGGCGCTTGGCGCGGTGCTGCGGGACGGCACGTTCTGGGCCGACTGGGCGGCCGCGGTCGGGCTCGTGGTGCTGGTGGTGATCTTCCAGGTCGCCAACCCCACCTTCCTGTCCAGCGGGAACATCCGCTCGATGCTGGTGGCCTCGGCGATCCTGGTGGTGCTCACGGTCGGCCAGACGTTCGTCGTGGTGACCGGCGGCATCGACCTGTCGGTGGCTTCCATGATGACCTTCGGCGCGGTGTTGTTCGGCTTCGGCATCAGCCGCGGCTGGGGGATCGTGGCCTGCGGCGTGCTCGCCGTGCTGGGCGGCGGACTGATCGGTCTGGTCAACGGCGTGCTGGTGGGCAACGGCCGGATCACCGACTTCGTGGTGACCCTGGGCAGCCTGTCGGCGGCGTCCGGGCTGGCGCTGGTGATCGCCGACGGCAAGCCGGTGACCGTGGTGAACGTGGCGCTGCTGCGGCTGTCCACCGGCGGCGTCGGGATCATCGGCTGGTCGGTGCTGGTGGCCGCGGTGGTCGCGGTGCTGGCCCATCTGGTGCTGTTCCGCACCCGGTGGGGCACCCACGTGTTCGCCGCCGGTGGGTCCGCCGAGGCGGCCACCGCGACCGGGATCAGCGTGCCGGCGATCAAGATCGCTGTGTACACCGTCTCCGGG
>Ga0193743_1002812_pt1 | contig 11947 bp, 8 predicted proteins | sample L2c2metaG_FD_143038 | JGI IMG/M metagenome (GOLD analysis project Ga0193743, IMG submission 143038) | Soil microbial communities from a riparian zone of the East river system, Colorado, United States - L2c2 | ecosystem: Environmental > Terrestrial > Soil > Riparian zone | place: USA: East River... | reverse complement strand
CGTCATCAATCTGCAGGGCGACTTTCCGACCATCCATCCCGACAACATCCGCAGCGTGCTGGCGCCGCTTGCCGACCCCGCGGTCGATATCGCAACGCTGGCGGCGGAGATCCACACCGAGGAGGAAAGCGCCAACCCGAATGTGGTGAAGATGGTCGGCTCGCCGGTGAGCGAGCGGCGCTTTCGCGCACTTTACTTTACGCGCGCCACCGCCCCTTGGGGCAACGGGCCGCGCTACCATCATATCGGTCTCTATGCTTATCGCCGTCAGGCGCTGGAGCGTTTCGTTGCGTTGCCTCCTTCAACGCTGGAACAGCAGGAAAAGCTCGAACAGCTGCGGGCGCTCGAGGCCGGCATGCGGATCGATGTCACCATCGTCGATACGGTGCCGCGCGGCGTGGACACCCCCGAGGACCTTGCGACCACTCGCCTTCTACTGGCGAAAACCTGAGCGGCTGATACAAGGCGCGCCATGATCAAAACGATGACCAAAACCATGAAGATTGCTTTCCAGGGCGAGCAAGGTGCGAATTCGCATATCGCCATCGCCGAGGCCTATCCCGACGCCGAGCCGTTGGCCTGCCCGACATTCGAAGACGCGCTGGCCGCGATCTCTTCGGGCGAGGCAGAACTGGGCATGATCCCGATCGAGAACTCGGTCGCCGGCCGCGTCGCCGACATCCATCATCTGCTGCCGCAATCCGGCCTGTTCATCGTCGGCGAATGGTTCCTGCCGATCCATCACCAGCTGATGGCGCCGCGCGGCGCCAAATTGGCCGGTATCAAGACCGTGGAGAGCCACGTCCACGCGCTCGGGCAATGCCGCCGCATCATCCGCAAGCTCGGCATCAAGCCGATCGTATCAGGCGATACCGCGGGAAGCGCGCGCATCGTCGCCGAGCGCGGCGACAAAAGCTGCGCATCGATTGCCTCAAAGCTGGCGGCGGAAATCTATGGCCTCGATATCCTGGCCGAGGATGTCGAGGACGAAACCCACAACACCACGCGCTTTGTGGTGCTGGCGCGCGAGGCGAACTGGGCCAAACAGGGATCGGGGCCGCTGGTCACCACTTTTGTTTTCCGGGTGCGCAACCTTCCCGCCGCGCTCTACAAGGCGATGGGCGGCTTTGCCACCAACGGCGTCAACATGACCAAGCTCGAAAGCTACATGATCGACGGCAATTTCTTCGCCACGCAGTTCTACGCCGACGTCGATGGCCATCCCGAGGACAAGAATCTCGCCTTCGCGCTGGAGGAACTGAAATTCTTCTCGCGTGAATTCAGGATTGTCGGGGTTTATCCGGGTCATCCGTTTAGGGCGACGTTCAGCGAGAAGCAGGATTGAGGTAACCACGTCATTCCGGGGCGACGCGCAGCGTCGAACCCGGAATCTCGAGATTCCGGGTCCACGCGAAGACGCGTGTCCCGGAATGACGGCGGACGGGTCGGTCCGAAGTTGAGCCGTTACGCCGCCGCCTTGTTCCCGAGCCCAAATGCATCCGCCAGCAGGCTGTAGGATTTCTTGCGCGCGTCGTGATCGTACACCGCGGTGATGATCATCAGCTCGTCGGCCTGGCTTGCCGCGATCATCGGCTGCAGCTTCGCCATCACCGTCGCCGGGCTGCCGACGAACAGCCGCGAGCGATTGCGCGCAATCGAGGCGCGCTCGCTCTCCGTATAAGGATATGCCAGCGCTTCCTCGACGCTGGGCAGCGGCGAGTATTGGCCACGGTCGCGGCGCAATCGATTGAGATCCATCGACGACGCCAGCCGCTCGGCTTCCGCGTCGGTCTCGGCCGCGACCACCGCTACCGCGAGAATGCCGTGCGGGGTAGAGCGCCAGCCGGACGGTTTGAAGCGCTGATGGTAATGGGTCAGCGCATCGACGGCGTCATGCGATGCGAAATGATGCGCGAAGGCGAAGCCCATGCCGACTTGGGCGGCGAGTTCTGAACTGTAATCGCTGGAGCCGAGCAGCCAGATCGGCGGCAACGGACTATCATCGGGCATCGCCACCACATTGTTGTAGGGATGGCCTGCTGGAAAATCGCGGGTCTCCCACAACGTCAATTCATGCAGCCGCTCGAGAAAATCGTCGCCCTCGCGGCGATCGAGCCGGCTGCGCAGCGCGTGCGCCGTAGCTCCATCGGTGCCGGGCGCACGGCCCAGCCCGAGATCGATCCGGCCGGGAAATAACGCCTCCAACATCTTGAAGCGCTCGGCCACGACAAGCGGCGCATGGTTGGGCAGCATCACCCCGCCGGAGCCGACCCGGATCCGGCTCGTCACCGCGGCAATCTGCCCGATCATCAGATCGGGCGCCGGGCTCGCCACCGAGGCGAGGTTGTGATGCTCGGCCAGCCAATAGCGGACGTAACCCAGCCCATCCGCGTGGCGCGCAAGATCGATGCTGTTGCGCAGCGCGGCGGCAGGTTTGGTGCCAGTGGTGACGACGGAGAGGTCGAGGATCGAGAGGGGAATCATAGCGCTAAACTAGTGCGGCATGTCAGGCGCACAAAGGTCCTGTCGTGCAGATCAGGCGCGCGCCGGCACGCCGGGCGATGGCCCAGTCGGACCAGCCAGGGTGGGACAAAATTCATACTGCTGTATTATTTCATATCTTGCCCATAATTTTGAAGGAGGGCAGGCCTCCGCCCGGGACATGGCATTGTCCAACTATATACCTATGTATATTGGATATTTGTCGAAATTGGACCGGAGCGCCGAGGTTGCTTCGGTCCTGCCCAATCTCTGAAATTAACGAATTATACTCCTATATTTCTACAAATAGTGGGCAATTTCCCATTACCGATGGGCTGTTTGAATAGCCGCGTTTGGCTTACTTTAGTGCGCTGCAGCCAAGCCCGACGCCCATACGTATTAAGTGGAGTTCGTGTGCCATGACCGAGGTTACGCCGCCCGTATCAAACGGGCACCGCGCGCCAAAATCCCCGGCGATCTCCTTCGAGTTTTTCCCGCCGAAGACCGAGGAGATGGAGCGCAGCCTGTGGGAGACCATCAAGCGTCTTGCGCCACTCACCCCCAATTTCGTCTCCGTGACCTATGGCGCTGGAGGTCGACCCGCGAGCGCACCCATTCCACCATCACCCGCATTCTTGCTGAAACCGACCTTCTGCCCGCCGCGCATCTGACCTGCGTTGGTGCTGCGCGCGGCGAGATCGACGATATCGTCGGGCGCTATCACGATGTCGGCGTCCGCCATATCGTAGCACTTCGCGGCGATCCGCCAGGCGGCATCGGCACCGCCTACACCACGCACCCGGACGGCTATCGCCATTCGACGGATCTCGTTGCCGGCATCAAGCGGCAGCATGGAGACATCGAGGTTTCAGTCTCCGCCTACCCTGAGAAGCATCCGGAAAGCCGCGACTTCGATGCCGACATCGATGTCCTGAAGGCCAAGGTCGATGCCGGCGCGACCCGCGCCATCACCCAGGTGTTCTTCGACAACGACCTCTACTTTCGCTATCTCGACCGGGTTCGTGCGCGCGGCATCGCCATTCCGATCGTGCCCGGCATTATGCCGATGCACAACTTCAAGCAGGCCCGCAACTTCGTGACCCGCGCAGGCACGACCGTGCCGGACTGGCTCGCGGAGAAGTTCGAAGGTCTCGATGACGATGCCGAAACCCGCAAGCTGGTGGCGGCGACCGTTGCAGCCGGCCAGGTGCAAAAACTCGCCAAGCACGGCGTCGATACCTTTCACTTCTACACCATGAACCGCGCGGACCTCGTGTTCGCCATCAGCCATTTGCTCGGAATTCGCCCCCAGGGCGCACAGAAAGCCGCTTGATCCAATGACAGTGCCTGTTTCCCCCAAGCGAATCGCCCTGCTCGCTCTCGCGCGCGAACGTATCCTGGTGCTCGACGGCGCCATGGGCACCATGATCCAGGGGCTCCAATATGATGAGGCCGCGTTTCGCGGCGAGCGATACAAGGATTTTCATCGCGACCTCAGGGGCAACAACGATCTTTTGATCCTGACGCAGCCAAAGGCGATCGAGGAGATTCACGCCGATTATCTGCGTGCCGGCGCCGACATCGTCGCCACCAACACGTTTTCCTCGACCTCGATCGCGCAGGCCGATTACGATCTCTCCAGCATTGCCTATGAGATGAATCTCGAAGGCGCCAAGCTGGCGCGCGCCGCCGCCGAACGTGTCAGCGCCGAGGACGGCAAGCCGCGTTTTGTCGCCGGCGCCATCGGCCCGACCAACCGCACCGCATCGATCTCGCCTGACGTTTCGAGCCCCGGTTACCGCGCCGTCACCTTCGACGATCTGCGCACCGCCTATGGCGAGCAGATCAATGGACTGCTGGACGGTGGCGCCGACCTGCTGCTGGTCGAGACCATCTTCGACACCCTCAATGCCAAGGCGGCGCTGTATGCGATAGCCGAAATCGCGCAAGCCCGCGGCATCGACGTGCCCGTGATGATCTCCGGCACCATCACCGACAAATCCGGGCGGCTACTGTCAGGGCAATTGCCCGAAGCGTTCTGGAATTCAGTGCGCCACGCCAAGCCCATCACCATCGGCTTCAACTGTGCGCTCGGCGCCGAAGACCTGCGCGCCCACATCGCCGATATCGGCCGCGTCGCCGATACGCTGGTGTGCGCCTATCCGAATGCCGGTTTGCCCAACGAGTTCGGCCAGTACGACGAGAGCCCTGAATTCATGGCCGGACTGATCGGCGAATTCGCGGCCAGCGGCCTCGTCAATATCGTGGGCGGCTGCTGCGGCACCACGCCTGACCATATCGCGGCCATTGCCGCCGCGGTCGCGCCGCACAAGCCGCGCACTATTCCTGTGATCGAACCGCGGCTCAGGCTCTCGGGACTGGAGCCGTTTGAACTGACGCCCGCGATCCCCTTCGTCAACGTCGGCGAGCGCACCAATGTCACGGGCTCGGCCAGATTCCGCAAGCTGGTCACCGCTGGCGACTACACCGCTGCCCTTCAAGTGGCGCGCGATCAGGTCGAGAACGGCGCCCAGATCATCGACGTCAATATGGACGAAGGCTTGCTGGATTCAGAAGCGGCGATGGTGACGTTCCTCAATCTCGTCGCCGCCGAGCCTGACATCGCCCGCGTCCCCGTGATGGTGGATTCCTCGAAATTCGCCGTGATCGAAGCCGGCCTGAAATGCGTTCAGGGCAAGCCGGTGGTGAATTCGATCTCGATGAAGGAAGGCGAGGCAAAGTTCATTCACGAGGCGACCATCGCGCGGCGTCACGGCGCCGCCGTGGTGGTGATGGCGTTCGACGAAGTGGGACAGGCCGATACGTTCGCGCGCAAGACCGAGATCTGCAAACGCGCTTACGACATCCTCGTCAATCAGCTCGACTTCCCGCCCGAGGATATCATCTTCGATCCGAATATTTTCGCGATCGCGACCGGACTCGAGGAGCACAACAATTACGGCGTCGACTTCATCGAGGCGACGCGCTGGATCCGGCAGAACCTGCCGCACGCGCATATCTCCGGCGGCGTCTCCAACCTGTCGTTCTCGTTCCGCGGCAACGAGCCGGTGCGCGAGGCCATGCATTCGGTGTTCCTGTATCACGCCATCAAGGCCGGCATGGATATGGGCATCGTCAATGCCGGGCAGATGATCGTCTATGACGACATCGATCCCGAACTGCGCCAGGTTTGCGAAGACGTCATCCTCAATCGCGATCCCGGCGCGTCCGAACGGCTGTTGGCGCTGGCGGAAAAATTCCGCGGCAAGGAGAAGCAGACCAAGGAACAGGATCTCGCCTGGCGCGAATGGCCGGTCGACAAGCGGCTCAGCCACGCGCTGGTGCACGGCATCACCGAATATATCGAGGTCGATACCGAGGACGCCCGCAAAGTCGCGGAGCGTCCGCTCAACGTCATCGAAGGCCCGTTGATGGCCGGCATGAACATCGTCGGCGACCTCTTCGGCGACGGCAAGATGTTCCTGCCGCAGGTGGTGAAATCCGCCCGCGTGATGAAGCAGGCGGTGGCCTATCTGATGCCGTTCATGGAAGAGGAAAAAGCGCGCAACCTCGCCAACGGCATTGCCGGCGACGGCCGCAACTCCGCCGGCAAGATCGTGCTCGCCACCGTGAAGGGCGACGTCCACGACATCGGCAAGAACATTGTCGGCATCGTGCTGCAATGTAACAATTTCGAGGTGATCGACCTCGGCGTCATGGTGCCGGCGGCAAAAATCATCGAGACAGCGAAAGCCGAAGGCGCCGATATCATCGGCCTTTCCGGGCTGATCACGCCGTCTTTGGATGAGATGAGCTTCCTCGCCGGCGAGTTGGAGCGCCAGGGCATGAATGTGCCGCTGTTGATCGGCGGCGCCACCACCAGCCGCGTCCATACCGCCGTGAAGATCGATCCGAACTATCGGCGCGGGCCGGTGGTGCATGTCAACGACGCCAGCCGCGCGGTCGGCGTGGCCTCATCGCTGCTCTCGCCCGAGCGGCGCGAGGCCTATGCCGCCGAGGTGCGCGCCGACTACGCGAAGATTTCCGCGGCGCATTTCCGCGCGCAAGCTGACAAGAAGCGGTTGAAGCTGGCCGACGCCCGCGCCAACGCGGTTGTGATCGACTTCGCCAAGACGCCGCCGAAGAAGCCGGCGTTCCTGGGCATCAAGAGCTTTCGCGAATATGATCTCGCCGAGCTTGCCGAGTACATCGACTGGACGCCGTTCTTCCAGACTTGGGAGCTGACCGGACGCTTCCCCGCGATTCTCGACGACCCCAAGGTGGGCGAGGTTGCGCGGTCGCTCTACGACGACGCTCGCAAGATGCTCGATCTCATCATCAAGGAGAAATGGTTCAAGGCGCAGGCCACCATCGGCTTCTGGCCGGCCAATGCCGACGGCGACGACATCGTGGTCTACGCCGACGACACCCGCAAAGCGAAGATCGCAACCTTCCACACGCTGCGCCAGCAGCTGGAGAAGCGCGAAGGCCGCTTCAACGCGGCGTTGTCGGATTTCATCGCACCTCACGCATCAGGCGTGCCCGACTATATCGGATCGTTCGTGGTTACCGCCGGGATCGGCGAGGACGTGGTCGCCGACCGCTTCAAGAACGCCAATGACGATTATTCCTCGATCCTGTGCAAAGCGCTGGCGGATCGTCTCGCCGAGGCGTTTGCCGAGCGGATGCACGCGCGCGTGCGCAAGGAATTCTGGGGCTATGCGCCGGACGAGACGCTCGCACCCGATGCGCTGATCCTCGAACAATACCAGGGCATTCGCCCCGCGCCCGGCTATCCCGCGCAGCCCGATCACACCGAAAAGGCCACGCTGTTTTCCCTGCTCGATGCCGAGAACACCGCCGGCGTGAAGCTGACCGAGAGCTACGCGATGTGGCCGGGATCGTCGGTGTCGGGGCTTTATTTCAGCCATCCTGAAAGCTTTTATTTTGGCGTCGGCAAGATCGAGCGCGACCAAGTCCAGGACTACGCCGCACGAAAAGGCTGGAGCATTGCGGAGACCGAGCGCTGGCTGGCGCCGGTGCTGAATTATATCCCGACGCAGGATCGATCGACGCAGGATCGCCTTGTGAAAGAAGCTATGCCGACGCTGGCGCCGTCATCCGCAATTCCTGCCAACGATGTGGCGCCTGAAGAAATGGCCTCGCATCCGCCGGGCTGCAACTGCGCGGTGCATCTGGCCTATCGCAAGAAGGCCGCCCGGGCGGGGTAGCTGCTTTCTTTCCCTTCTCCCCTTGTGGGAGAAGGTGGCCGTAGGCGGCCTTCAGCCGCGGTTCCTTAATCGGACGCCGATGCTTCGCATCGGCTATGCGAAGTCCGTGCCGGATGAGGGGTCTCTTTCTATCGATAGACCGCGACCCCTCACCCATCCCGAATTCGCGACGCTCATTCGTGCTACCCTCTCCCACAAGGGGAGAGGGAAAGAAACGCGGAGCCCCTCATGAAATTCTTTTCGTTCTGGCGTTCGCTGGCGAGCTTTCGCGTTCGCATCGCGCTCAACCTCAAGGGCCTTACGGCGGACACCATCTTCGTCGATCTCGATGCCGACGCACATCGCGCGGACGCCTACCGCCGCGTCAACCCGCAAATGGCGCTGCCGTCACTGGTCGAGGACGATGGCACCACACTGTTCCAGTCGCTCGCCATCATCGAATATCTCAACGAGATGCATCCCGAGCCGCCATTGCTGCCGGCGGATGCGCGCGGCCGCGCCCGCGTCCGCGGCCTCGCGCTGATGGTCGCCTGCGAGGGCCACCCGCTGCTGGTGCCGCGGGTGCGGCGCTATCTCGAGCGCGAACTCAAACTCGACGATGCGCAGCAGCAGGCCTGGCGGCGGCATTGGACCATGGAGACGCTGGCCGCGCTCGAAGAACATCTGGCCGGCGACAAAGCCACCGGCTGCTTTTGCCATGACGACGCGCCGTCGCTCGCCGACATCTGCATGGTCGGGCATGTCACCGTGGCGATCAATCAGCAGATCGACCTCGCGCCGTATCCAACCGTGCAGCGCATCTTCGAGACCGCAATGGCGCTGCCGGCGTTTGCGAAAGCGCATCCGTTCGAGCAGCCGGACACGCCGGAAGCGCTGCGGCCGAAGCCGAGGTAGCGCGCAGAAGGAGCCGTAGCCTCGTTCCCAGCCGTCATCACCGGGCTTGATCCGGTGATCCACCTTCCCTGCAAGAGTCTTGTGAAGATTGATGGATGCCCGGATCAAGTCCGGGCATGACGCCGACCATGCAGGCGCGTCCCGCTCAATCTCCGCTTGGCGGGCTCAGCGGCTGCACGATTTCCTGAAACGGCGGCAGCGCTTCGCACCGCGCGGCGTGCGCGACAAGCGCCGGATAGCGTACGCCATCGAACAGGCCGGGATGGCCCTCACCGGTGAAGCGAAGCACGCAGGCGACCGCGATGTCGGCGTGGCCGATGCGCGTCCCGAACCAGTACGGCGAGGCGATGGCGGCGCGTTCGGCTTCCAGCACATCGAGCACGCCGCCTATCTGGGCTTCGCAACGCTCGACCCAGAGTTTTAGCTGATCCTTGCGCAGCACGCGCTCGTAGACGAGGCTCACCGCCTTGTCGCCAAGCCCGGTCGCCAGCGCGCAGATTTTCAGCGCATGGCGGCGATCCGGCCCGCTATCCGCGATCATCGCTTTTTCCGGTCCGATCAGTTCATCGAGATAATCGAGGATCGCGGTGCTTTCGATCAGCGCTTCGCCGCCGTCGAGCAGCAGCGTCGGCACCCGGCGCAGCGGATTGAACGGCGCGATCTTGTCGGCATCGCCGAAGGTTGACCACGGCCGATGCTCGAACGGCAGGCCGTAAAGCCGGAGCGCAATCGCCACGCGGCGGACGAAGGGGGAGTCGTACTGGCCGATCAGGATCATGGGGTTCCGGGAACCTTGCTGGGATTAGACGGGTGTAATCCCAGCTTGCCAGAGATTTGCGGGAGAGCAAGTAGGAGCGAAGAAGCGCCGTCCCTCCACTCGTCATGGCCGGGCTTGTCCCGGCCATCCACGTCTTTGTCTTCAGAGAGAGAAGTAAGACGTGGATCACCGGGACAAGCCCGGTGATGACGCAGAATGTGCTACGACGGCCTGCGCCCCCTGACGTTGCCGCGTCATCCGCGCTACGCTATCCGCGTTGCAATCGAACCCGACGAGTGACAAGCATGGCCCTTCGCCCGCCGATCCTCTTTGCGTTGTCTTTGGTGCTGATCGTTGCCGGCGCAGCGAATGCGCAAGATGGCCCGAGCGGCTTTCAGTCGCCATCAAAAAACATCGCCTGCCAGTTCTTCTCGATCGACAAGCAGAATTCGCTCCGCTGCGACATTGCCGAGATGGCGACGAACCCGAAGCGCCCAGCCGATTGCGATCTCGAATGGGGCCACGCGTTCGAGATGGCATCGAAGGGGACCGGCACGCGCCTCTGCTACGGCGACACGGTGATGGACAAGGCTCTGCCGGTGCTCGCTTACGGAGAAGTCTGGCAGCGCGGCGGCTTCACCTGCAACTCGGAACAATCCGGCATCACCTGCTTCAACGCCGACCGGCATGGGTTTGCGATTTCGCGGGTGAAGCAGGAATTGTTCTGAAGGAAGGGCAGATTGCTTTGTCGCTTGCGCTCCTCGCAATGACGGCGGTGGCCAATCGCGTCACCTGCTAATACGGCAACCCGACATAATTCTCCGACAGCGACGCCGACGCCGCCTTCGATCCCACCAGATAATTCAATTCTGCAAGCTGGATTCGCGCTCCGAAACCTTCGGTGTCGGGGAATCTATGCAGCATCGACGTCATCCACCACGAAAAGCGCACCGCCTTCCAGACCCGCGCCAGCGCCTTCTGGGAATAGCCATCGATCCCGGCGGAAGATTTCTCATCGTAATATTCGCGCAAGGCTTGCGAGAGATAGTGCACGTCGCTGGCGGCGAGGTTGAGCCCCTTGGCGCCGGTCGGCGGCACGATATGCGCGGCATCGCCGGCGAGAAACATCCGCCCGAACCGCATCGGCTCGGCGACGAAACTGCGCAGCGGTGCGATGCTTTTTTCGATCGAGGGACCGGTAATCAAATTGTCGACCGCTTCCTGATCGAGCCGCCGCTTCAATTCATCCCAGAATTTTTCGTCCGGCCATTGATCGATGTGATCGTCAAGCGGGCATTGCAGGTAGTAGCGGCTGCGATGCATCGAGCGCATGGTGCAAAGGGAAAATCCCCTGGCGTGGTTGGTGTAGATCAATTCGTGCGAGACCGGCGGCGTCTCCGACAAAATTCCAAGCCAGCCGAACGGATAGACCCGTTCAAAGGTCTCGATGGCCGAAGCCTTCACGCTCGCGCGGCTGACGCCGTGGAAGCCGTCACATCCGGCGATGAAGTCGCAGGCGATCTCGTGGCCGACGCCGTCCTTGACGTAGGATACGCGCGGATGGTCGGTGTCGAAATCATGTGGTTTGACGTCGGCGACTTCATAAATCGTGGGGAGACCGGCCGCGCTACGCGCGTTCATCAGGTCGAGCGTCACTTCGGTTTGACCGTAGATCACCACCCCCTTGCCGGTGGCGGTCTTCATATCGATGCGATGGCGCGCGCCGCCAAAGGCCAGCTCGACGCCATGGTGGACCAGGCCCTCGCGGTGGGCGCGCGCGCCGGCGCCCACTTCATCGAGCAGAGCCACCGTGCCCTCCTCAAGAAGGCCCGCGCGGATGCGGCCGAGCACATAGTCCGGCGTCTGGCGCTCCAGAATGACGTTGTCGATTCCGTAAGCGTGAAGCAGTTGCCCCAGCAGCAATCCCGCCGGTCCCGCGCCAATGATTGCGACTTTTGTCCGCAATACTTGCTCCCCCTGATGTTATAGGCTGCAGCCGGCCGTGGCCGCAGACTTGCAATGATAATTATATCATATAACAATATCCGCAAAGGGCATTAAAGCCCTGATGTCGCGAGGGAGAAGATGTCGATGAGGAAAACGTTCTTGGCGTTGCTGTTGGCCGCCAGCGTGACGCCTGCGTTAGCGCAGGAAAAAACCTTCGAACTGAAACTGTCGCACTGGGTGCCGGCATCGCATCCGCTGCAGAAGGCGCTGGAAGACTGGGGCGCTGCGGTCGAAAAAGCCTCCGGCGGTACCATTAAATACAAGGTTTTTCCCGCGCAGCAGCTCGGCAAGGCGTTCGATCATTACGACATGGCGCGCGATGGCATCGCCGATATTACTTACGTCAACCCGGGCTATCAGCCCGGCCGTTTCCCGATTATCGGCGCCGGTGAACTTCCATTCCTGATGTCGGACGCCAAGGGCGGCTCGATGGCGCTCGACGCCTGGTATCGGAAATATGCCGAGAAGGAGATGAAGGATGTCAAGTTCTGCCTGGGCTTCATCCATTCGCCCTCGTCATTCCATTCGCGTACCAAAAAAATCACCGTGCCCGATGACGTCAAGGGCATGAAGATCC
>Ga0193743_1002811_pt1 | contig 11948 bp, 7 predicted proteins | sample L2c2metaG_FD_143038 | JGI IMG/M metagenome (GOLD analysis project Ga0193743, IMG submission 143038) | Soil microbial communities from a riparian zone of the East river system, Colorado, United States - L2c2 | ecosystem: Environmental > Terrestrial > Soil > Riparian zone | place: USA: East River... | reverse complement strand
CGGTGTCTTCACCGAGCAGTCCGGCATCAACCAGTTTTTGCCGCATCTCGATCGCTGCTGTCTGTACCAGCTTGCCGATGATCATGGCAGTCCGTGAGGCGACGGTGGGGCCGCTATTCGGAACCACATGCGTGTCGATCGGAGCCATCGAGACATCGTCATATTCGAGATCCAGCGTCTCGGCGGCAATCTGGCAAAGAATCGTATTCGTGCCCTGGCCGAACTCTGTGCTTGAGACCAGAACGCGCACGTCACCTCTCGCGTTGGCCTCAACCCCTACCAGCGCGTTCAGATAACGCTCGCCCGAACCTGTAAATCCTGCACCGTGCAGAAAGGCGGCGATGCCAAGTCCCTTCTTCTTCGAACCGTTTGCATTGGCTTTGGCAAAACGCGCCATCTTTGCGTAATAGTCACTCAGCTCCAATGCACGGTCGAGCAGATGCTGCATGTCGATCGGCTCCCGAATCTCTTGTGCGGTCGCTGTTGTCTGGCCAGGCCTGAGCAGATTCTTGCGGCGAAACTCGTCGGGCGCGAGGCCGATCGAGCGTGCGATATAGTCCATGTGTCGCTCCAGAGCGAACAGGCTCTGCGGCGCCCCGAAGCCGCGAAAGGCTCCGTGGGGCGGTGTATTGGTGGCGACAGCCTTTGATTTCACGCGAATACTTGGCCAATAGTATGGGCCGCCTGCGTGAATAGTGCCGCGTGAGAGCACAACCGGTGAAAGTGTTGCGTAGGCTCCGCCGTCGATAACAAACTCAATCTCGGCACCCAGAAGCCTGCCGTCTTTGTCGACTGCCGTCCGATGCCTTGTGCGCGAAGGGTGCCGCTTCGTCGTGGCGGCCATGTCCTCCATGCGGTCATAGACGATCTTCACCGGAACCCCGGCCTTCTTCGCCAGAAGCACCGCGTGGCCGGCGATGATTGACGGGTAATCCTCTTTGCCGCCAAAGGCGCCTCCTGTCTCGGTCTGCAATACACGCACTTTCTCTGCAGGCAAACCGGTCAGCGCGATCAGCGCTTTGTGAACATAGAAGGGGCACTGCATGGAGCCCCACACCGTGACCCCGTCCTGCTCGCTCCACTGTGCGATGACACCGTTGTTCTCGATGTAGAGTTGTTCTTGCGCGCCCGTGGTGTATTCGCCCTCGACGATCCAGGCGGCATCCTTCCAGACTTCGTCCACATTGCCCTTGTCGATCGTATAGGTCTTGAAGATGTTGTCTGTACCCCAGACCACCTCTTTGCATCGTTCGCTGTCTTCGATGGAGTGGATCGAGGGTAACTCGTCGTATTCGATCTTCACGGCTGCAACGGCCAGCGGTAACAGGTGGCGGTCTTTATGTGCCAGCAGCAGAATCGGCTCTTCAGGGTGATTGATCTGGATTTCGGCGAGTATTGGCTGGTCGTCGGTAATCAGCGATACGACGTTTTTGCCTGGCACATCCTTAGCCGTAACGATGACGAACTCATCCCACGGGATGTTGTCGCCGAATTCAATCCTCGTGATTCTGCCGCGCGCGATCGTACTCCGCACCGTGGCGCCGTAAATCATTCCCTCGAAGCTGAGGTCATCGACATACTGCGCCGTTCCAGTGACCTTGGGAGCACCTTCCTTCCGCGGAACCGAAACTCCAACTACGCGCTGACTCAAGCGATCCTTTCAAGTGCCACATTCACCGGTTGCGGTTCCAAGCAGGATACAAACAACCATGCAGGTGCGCTACAGCAAAACTACACCTCCGTGCCTGAGGGTGTTCCCTCTGGCGTTATCTCCTGTCCACGCAGGATCGTGTGCTTCACTACCCCGTACAGCCTCTCGCCGAGATAAGGTGAGACCGGGTGCCGATAAACGAGATTGTCCTTCGTCACTTCGAAGCTGGCCTCCGGATCGAAGACCACAAAATCGGCATCCATTCCTGGCGCAATGATTCCCTTGCGTCTGTCGAGTCCTGCAAGCTGCGCAGGTGCCGCTGACATCCACTGAGAGAGTTTTTCGAGGGGCAGCTTGCGTTCCCGCATGCCAGTCCACACAACCGATGCCGCAATCGAAAGGCTCGCCACCCCACCCCACGCTTTGGCAAAGTCACCCACTTCGAGGCCCTTCATCTCCGGTGGGCATGGAGAGTGATCGGTGGCGATCAGGTCGATCGTTCCATGCTGGAGGCCACCCCACAGTCCCTCGCGATTTCTGCGTGACCGAATCGGCGGTGCACATTTTTTGAGAGTGGCAGAACGAGCCACATCCTCGGCGGCAAAGTAGAGATAATGTGGACAGGTCTCGACGGTGATAGGCAGACCTTCTGCGCGTGCCGCGTCCAGCTCGTCCAATGCCTGCATTGTTGCCAGATGTACGACATGCACATGAAGTCTGTGACGGCGGCAGGTGTCGATCAGCAGACGGATCGCTTCAATCTCCGCTTCTGCTGGGCGTGATTGCAGATACGTCGCATATTCGCACCAGTCCGCGTCTTTCAAGGCAAGGGCTGCTTCAGCGATCGGCCCGGGAAGTTCAGCGTGCACCAGTAGCGGCAGGCCGGTGCGAGCAACGATCGGTGCTGCTCTTTCGAGCCCCTGCCCGCTCAACATCGTCAATCCTTCGATGCCAGGATCGACCAGAAAACATTTGAAGCCTTTGGCGCCCCCAATAGCAAGGGCTTCGATGTGTTTGTGGTTAGTGTCGGTAAGTCCACCCCATGTGGCCCAGTCAACGGCGCATTTGCCGGCTGCGGCCTCGCGCTTCGCCGCAAGTGCCATGGCTGTTGTCGTCTCGGGGAGGCAGTTTAGTGGCATGTCGATCAGCGTTGTGATGCCGCCTGCTGCTGCGGCGCGAGTTGCGGTCGCGAAGCCCTCCCACTCTGTGCGGCCGGGCTCGTTGATGTGGACATGGGTATCGACGAAGCCGGGCATGAGCACAAGGTCGTCGAAGTCGCAAATGACTGCATCGAGCGGCGGCGTATCCCCCGGCTCAGACACGGCCGAGATCTTGCCATTTTCGACCAGGACGGCCGCCGGTCGAAGACCCTGTGGTGTCATCACTCTTCTCGATGTGAAAACCTGTACCATGCCTGATATTCCGACCTCGTGCATCATAAGGTCAAGCGAGCCCAGACCAGGAGCACCGGCCCATGCCGATCAATCCGAAACGAGTTATCGCCGATCTCGAAGAGCTTCGCGCTGTTACCTCTGATGAGAATGGAGCGCAGCGTATCGCCTGGGGTCCTGTATGGCTGAAGGCCCAGGCGTGGTTCAACTTGAAGCTCGAGGGACTTCCCGTGGAGCGCCACTATGATGCGGCCGGTAACCTATGGGCTACGCTGCGTGGAACCTCGGACCGGGCACTCCTGCTCGGCAGTCATCTTGATTCGGTGCCCAATGGTGGTTGGCTCGACGGCTGTCTGGGCGTGCTTACTGCGCTCGAAGTGCTTCGAAGTATCATCGAGGACCATGACGGCAAGCCCCCCGTCACAGTACGTCTGGTCGACTGGGCCGACGAAGAAGGTGCGCGCTTTGGCCGCAGTCTCTTTGGCTCCTCTGCCTTTGCCGGAAATCAGACCATCGCTGCCGATCGTGGACGCACCGACCGTGATGGCGAGCGTCTTGAAGACGTGTTGCGTGAGTGCGGATTCGACATCGACCGCGTTGGCGATGCGGGCAGAGAGCGCGACAATGCCGCGGCTTATCTTGAGCTGCATATTGAGCAGGGACCTGTGCTTGAAGAACTAGGCCTCCCTCTCGGCGTCGTTCTGGGTACAAAGGGGGTCGAGCGCCACGCTGTCACCTTCTTCGGCCAGGAGGCACACTCCGGCTCCACGCCGATGGCCGTGAGGCGCGACGCGCTTGCAGCCGCGGCAAAGCTTGCGTTGCAGATTCGGCCGATTGCGCGCAAGCACCCCGACTCCGTTGCCACGATGGGAAGCGTCAAGACCTTTCCGGGAATCGTCACCGCCGTCGTCGGTCGCTGCGAGACCACGCTCGATATGCGTGACCTCGATGCCGGAGTGCTGGCGCAGATGTTTGAGGAGGCACAGGATGCAAGTAAACGCTTCGCTGAAGAGGAAAGCTGCTCAGTCACATGGTCGCGGATCTGGAGCATCGAGCCTATCCCGTTTCATCCCGAGCTCATCGAACTCTGCGACCAGGCGATTCGTGAAGTCGCGGACCAGTCGCACCGGCTGCCTTCGGGACCCTTGCATGATGCCGCCGAGGTCGCTCGCGCTGGTGTTCCCACCGTAATGATGTTTGTGCAATCGCTTAACGGTCTCAGCCACAACAAGGCAGAAGATACGAGGAAGGAGCATCTCGAGCTCGCCGTACTTGCCTATGCGCGGCTGGCGAACAAGATCATGCATTGGATCGCGCAGCCTTCGTAGAACCAGGTATTCACACAAAAGAGCTTCCCATTCGTCTCGAATCATGGATAATGATCTCTCCCACAGCCGTCTAAGGCCGTGCAAATGAAGGGTCCCGATGAGCGAAACGAAGTCCTTCTCGCAGCAGATCGAAACCCATCCGGAGATTGCTGCGCGCTTTCAGGACCTGCATCCTCCTTTCGACAAACAGGCCGCAGTTACGGAATCCAACCGCTGCCTTTACTGCTTCGATGCCCCGTGTACTGCGGCCTGTCCTACGCACATCGATGTGCCTGCATTCATCAAAAAGATCTCGAGCGGAAACGTGATGGGTTCGGCTCGCACGATCCTCGATGCCAACATACTTGGCGCAAGCTGCTCGCGCGCCTGTCCCGTCGATGTGCTCTGCGAAGGTGCCTGTGTGATGCATCGCTACAACAAGCAGCCTATTGAGATTGCACGGCTGCAGCGCTTCGCCATGGAGTCGTTCTACGACAGGTGTGCGCCCCATCCCTTCACTCCCGCGCCCGATACGGGCTTGAAGGTGGCACTGATCGGAGCGGGTCCCGCGTCGCTGGCATGCGCTGCAGAGCTTCGACGCCGCGGTATCGCAGCCTGTATCTATGAAGCAAGTTCATTGCCTGGCGGCCTCAATACGTACGGTATCGCTGAGTACAAGCTGCCGCTCTCAGAGAGCCTGCGGGAGATCGATATGCTGTCCCAGTTGGGCGTTGATTTCCGCTTTAATATGCGCGTTAATGCGGAGCAACTCGCAGAGCTTGAGCGCACACATGATGCTGTGTTCCTCGGTATGGGTCTTGGCGCCATTCATAAGCTCGGTATCACCGGCGAGGAGATGGAAGGCATGACCAATGCGCTGGAGTTCATTGCAGGATATAAGTCCGGCAGTATTCTCTCGGTATCCGGGCGCGTCGCGGTCATCGGAGCGGGAAACACCGCAATCGACGCAGCTAATGCCGCCATTCGTCTGGGCGCAAATGAAGTGCATATGGTCTATCGCCGTGGGCCGGAGAAGATGTCTGCCTTCGAGTTCGAATACGAGCATGCCAGGCAGGAGGGCGTAAAATTCCTCTGGTATGTACAGCCGGCCGGGATCATCGGCGACGGTAGGGTGCAGGGTCTTATGCTGACGCGACTTATGACGGCAGAAGACGACTCTCTAGTCCCGCAGTCGGTCCCCCCTTTCACTCTTGCCGTTGATCTCATCATTCTCGCCATAGGTCAGTCGACACACACAACCTTCCTTGGCGATACGATCAGGCTCGATCGGGGACGTATTCTTATCGACCGTGCGACAGGGCAGACGTCAAACCCGAAGTTTTTTGCGGGTGGGGACTGTACCAACGGCGGCCGTGAGGTCGTCGACGCCGTCGCGGATGGTAAGCGCGCCGGTATCGCCATGGCCGCATGGCTGGAGGGCAATCATGGCCAATAAGCCCACACTTGAGACTATGTTCTGCGGGATCAAGTGCCCAAATCCGTTCTGGCTCGCCTCTGCGCCGCCTGCGAACTGTGGCGAACAGGTGATGCGCGCATTTGATGCTGGATGGGGCGGTGCGGTGTGGAAGACTATCGGCGAACCGATCACCAATGTCAGTTCACGTTACTCCTCGATCGACTGGGATGGCCGGCGCATGATGGGTCTCAACAATATCGAACTCATCTCCGATCGACCTATCGAGGCCAATCTCGCCGAGATCGCCGAGGTCAAACGACGTTATCCGAGCCACGTCGTCATTGCATCGCTTATGGTCGAGAGCCGGCGCGAGGCGTGGCACGATATCGTTCAGCGAACAGAAGACGCCGGAGCCGATGGGCTCGAGCTCAACTTTGGCTGTCCGCATGGCATGAGCGAGCGCGGCATGGGCTCAGCTGTCGGACAGGTGCCCGAGTATGCCGAGCGTATTACCGGGTGGGTCAAAGAGAAGGCGCGTACGCCGGTCATTGTCAAGCTCACGCCCAACATCACCGACATTCGTGCGACCGCGCGAGCCGCAAAGCGCGCCGGAGCCGATGCGCTCTCCGCGATCAACACCATCAACTCCATCACAGGCATCGATCTCGATACGTTAGAGCCGAACCCCAATGTCGACGGCCTCAGCTCGCATGGAGGTTACTGCGGTCCCGCAGTCAAGCCGATCGCGTTGAACATGGTGCACCAGGTGATGTCCGATCCTCTCTCTGCTTTGCCGCTCTCCGGCATCGGGGGCATCGGCACATGGCGTGATGCCGTTGAATTTCTCCTGCTGGGCAGCAGTTCCGTTCAGGTCTGTACTGCGGTCATGCACTACGGCTATCGCATTGTCGAAGATATGGCCGACGGCATGCTGCAATGGATGACCGAGAAGGGCTATTCGACGATCGATGACTTTCGCGGCCTGTCGATTCCAAAGGTTCGCGACTGGAAGGATCTCAATCTCAACTACAAGATCGTCGCGCGCATCCACGAAGAGCTCTGCATCGGCTGTCAGCTTTGTTACACAGCCTGCTGGGACGGTGCGCATCAGTGCATTCATCTCGACCGTACATCGCCGGCGCCGGATACGACGCGCACACCTGCACAAGTTACAGCAGAATCCAGCCGCCGCATCTCGATGACGCCGATTCCAAAGCTTGATCTTAGCGCAGCAGCCAACAACTCCGTTACACCACTCGAGCGCATTCCGCGCGTCGATGAGCACCATTGTGTCGGCTGTAATCTCTGCTCGCTCGTATGCCCCGTTGAGAACTGCATCACCATGGAACGCGTCGATACGGGCCTTGCGCCCGAGACTTGGGCAGAGCGGAGCTCCGCGCCGGTCTAGTGGCGAGTGAAAAAAGCACTGAATAGGAGTCGGATGGGAACACTGATTCAGAATGGTATAGTCGTCAACGCTGACGGGAGGCAAGCCGCCGATGTGCTTGTCGAAGTGGGGAAGATCACAGAGGTTCGGGCTGGAATCGACGCAAAGGGCCACACCTGTGTAGACGCTGCCGGTCTCTTCGTCATCCCTGGAGGGGTCGACGCGCACACGCACATGGATATGCCCTTCGGAGGCACAGTCTCTGCCGACGACTTTCTCACCGGTACCCGTGCGGCTGCCATCGGCGGAACAACAACCATCGTTGATTTCGCTATCCAGGCACGCGGTACGCGTATGCGCGATGCGCTCGATATCTGGCGCGGAAAGGCCGAGGGCAAAGCCTGTATCGACTACGGACTGCACATGATCGTAACGGACCTGGGCTCCGAGGCAGGGAAACAGGGACTTGCCGATATGGACGATATGGTGCGCGAGGGGGTTGCCAGCTTCAAGCTCTTTATGGCCTATCCGAACGTATTGATGGTTGACGACAGCACCATCTTCAAGGCACTGCAGCAGACATCAAAGAACGGAGCGCTCATCTGCATGCATGCCGAGAACGGCTCCGTCATCGACACGATTGTCCAGCAGACGCTCGCCGAGGGAAAGACCGCGCCCATTTATCACGCTCTCACGCGGCCCACGATTGCTGAGGCCGAGGCTGTCAATCGCTGTATTGCGCTGGCCGAGATCGCGGGCACCCCGATCTACATCGTGCATCTCTCCAGCGAAGATGCATTGAACCAGGTTCGCGAGGCGCGCGACCGCGGTCTTCCTGCCTTCGCAGAGACATGTCCGCAATACCTTCTTCTCTCGATTGAAGACCAGATGCCTGGTAAGAGCTTCGAGGAAGCGAAATATGTCTTCACGCCGCCACTGCGCGGGAGGAGGAACCAGCCAAAGCTCTGGGATGGCCTGGTGCATGACCACCTGCAGGTCGTCTCCACCGATCACTGTCCCTTCTGCTTCGCCGATCAGAAGCAGCTCGGCAAGGATGATTTCTCGAAGATCCCCAACGGCGGCCCTGGCGTTGAAAACCGGCTGCAGCTGCTCTATCACCACGGTGTTGGCGCAGGCAAGATCGGTCTGGAACGATTCGTTGAGATTACATCTGCCGCGCCGGCGCGCATCTTCGGGATGTACCCGAAGAAGGGAGTCATCGCGAAGGGAGCCGACGCCGACGTCGTGCTGTGGGACCCGAACATGGAGCACTTGATCTCAGCGGCGACGCACAACATGCGCTGCGACTACTCGCTGTTTGAAGGCTGGAAGGTGAAGGGCAACGCTGCGAAGGTCTTCTCGCGCGGAGAGCTCATTGTCGATGACGGTAAATACATCGCTGCCGCAGGACGAGGTGAATACCTCCGCCGCGAGGCTCGGGGAGGGGCATGGACGTGATGCAGCCTGCACTCGACTCCGATATCGTTTATCACGACGTGCCACACGATCCTCAGCTGTACAACGAGGACCTCGCGCCCACGCCGCCCGATCGCCGCACATGGTCGACCTATAATTACATTGCGCTCTGGTTCTCCATGTCGATGGAGGTAACGACCTACATGCTCGCCTCTTCGCTTATTGCAGGCGGCATGAACTGGAAGCAGGCGGTAGGAACAATTCTTCTCGGCAACCTGATCGTGTTGTTGCCTATGATCCTCAATGCTCATGCTGGATCGAAGTACGGTATTCCGTTTCCAGTTTTCGTGCGGGCATCGTTTGGCACGCGCGGTGCGAACATCCCTGCTATTCTTCGCGCACTCGTTGCCTGCGGCTGGTTTGGAATCCAGTCGTGGCTCGGTGGCCAGGCGATCTTTGCCATGCTCAACGTGCTGTGGCCGCAGACGGCCACGCATCCTGCGGTGCTGTGGATCTGCTTTCTTGGCTTCTGGCTGCTGAACATGTTCGTCGTATGGCGCGGTGTCGAATCCATCCGCTTCCTGCAGAGCTTCTCCGCACCGTTCATGCTTGTCATGTCGCTGACGCTGCTCTTCTGGATGCTGCACAAGGCGGGTGGCTTCGGCCCAATGCTTTCGACGCCGAGCCAGTTCCATTCAACCGGTGCCTTCTTGAAGTTTTTCTTCCCGTCGCTTACTGCGATGGTGGGCTATTGGGCAACACTCTCACTCAATATTCCTGACTTCACGCGCTACGCGAAGAACCAAGACGCGCAGATCGTCGGTCAGGCCTTCGGTCTTCCCGTCGCTATGACGCTTTACTCCTTTATCGGCATTGCCTGTACCTCCGCTTCGGTCGTGATCTTCGGTGAACCTATCTGGTCCCCGATCACGTTGCTCGGTCGATTCCATCAGCCGTTTGTCGCATTTCTCGCGCTCATCGCCTTGCTGGTTGCGACGCTTAACGTCAACATTGGCGCCAACGTCGTCTCGCCGTCGAACGACTTCTCCAACCTCGCTCCGCGCTATATCAGTTTCCGTACTGGCGGTTTGATTACGGGCTTTCTGGGACTGGCGATGATGCCTTGGAAGCTGGTAAGCAGCTTCGGCAGCTACATCTTCGGCTGGCTCATCGGCTACTCCGGCTTGCTTGGTCCGGTTGCTGGCATCATGATCGCCGACTACTTTCTGCTGCGCCGCACGAGCCTCGACACCGACTCACTCTACAGACGTGGAGGGGCATACGAATACACCAGTGGCATCAATAGCCGGGCGATCGCTGCGCTCATAGTGGGTGTTCTCGTCGCCCTCATTGGTCTTGTCGTTCCAGCTCTCCGCTTTCTCTACGATTACGCTTGGTTTGCCGGCTTCTTCGTCGCAGGAGCGGTATATCTCGGACTGATGAAGTTCAGCGGGGCACCTGTTCCGGTCACGTCTATCAACTGACCTCGAATCTTTCCTGTAGATATGCCTGTGATGTCGTATGCAGGTTAGAGCTTCAAAGAGAGGAAAGCAGTTTATTCATGAGCGAAACATTCAGGATTCTCGTATTGCCCGGCGATGGTATTGGCCCGGCAATGATGGAGCGGGCCGTGCGCGTCTCGATGGGTATGCCCAGGGAGGCTGCGCTGGTGGAGCAGGCATGCATCGACGCGCTGGCTGCGGGTGCGCGAACCCCTGATCTCGGCGGCACATTGAATACGTCGTAGGTGGGAGATGCTGTGCTGGTACATCTTGAGCGGGCTCGCAGCTGTATCCGCGGTATGATTTCTGCGCAGCCGCAGAGCTCGTTACTCAAGCGTGTTGTCTGAAGTGGTGCGGGAGAAGGGACTCGAACCCCCACGGATTTCTCCGCTTGGACCTAAACCAAGTGCGTCTGCCATTTCGCCACTCCCGCTTGAAACGCAAACTTCTGCAGATTTTGTGGACCTGCTCATCCTTAGGATACCTAAGATTGTACGGTCTTTTGTGAGTTATAGGATAGCCCTGACAGTATCGGGTCCCGGCCGAGGCTACCAGGAACCGCGGGATGTTTTTCGTCGAATTTGTGACTGGATGGCTGAGATTAAGTAGCAATCGCCGGAAAATTTACGATACATTGAAATTACAGCTACTTGAAAATATGCAGTTCTTCGCACTTTGGCCACGATGCCATCTTCCGGCGGAGCTCCATCTCTCTTCACAATCCGATCTTCAACTTCTCTGGCGATAAGAGAGTTGATCGCAAATCCTTCCAGGGCGAGGTGTCTTTCGATGGGAATCTCCAGACGCGATTTTCTTATGCGTGTAGGGCAGGCTGGCGGGTACAGCGCTGCGTTCACAACCATGCAGTCGTTGGGACTGATGCCGATGAAGGCAATGGCGGCTCAGCCGATTGCAGCGGCAGCAGGTGTAGGCAAAGGTGTAAAGATCGTTGTGCTAGGCGGCGGAGTCGGAGGCCTGGTCACGGCGTACGAGGCAAAGAAGCTGGGCTACGAAGTTACGCTGCTTGAGGCGCGGCACCGTCCCGGCGGCCGGGCCTGGAGCGCCCGTAACGGGGACGTGGTGGAGTTTGTCGATGGAACGAAGCAATCGATCACCTGGAGCGAAGGGCTGTACCAGAACATGGGCCCTGCCCGGCTTCCCTCCGTCCATGGAACGATGCTCGGCTATTGTCGTGAGTTAAAAGTTCCTCTTGAAGTCGAGGTCAACACCTCGCGCTCGACACTTCTGCAGAACGACAAGGTCAACGGTGGTAAGGCGATATGTCAACGCAAAGCGATCAACGATACCCGCGGCCAGGTCAGTGAGCTCCTATCCAAGGCGATTGCGGGAGGAGCGCTCGATCAGGAGCTGAGCACGGAAGATCGGCAACGGATGGTGGATGTTCTCAAGGTCTACGGTCCCCTGGATAAGAGTGGAAAATACGCCGGCTCCGATCGCTCCGATATCAAGCGCTATCCCGGCGCGGGCCCACAGACGATGATCCTCGATGACCACCCCCTGAGCATTCATGAGCTTCTCGATGCGAACTTTTGGGGTGCAGAGCTCTATGAAGAAGCCTGGGACTGGCAGGCTACGATGTTCCAGCCGGTCAATGGAATGCAGCAGATCTCCATCGCGCTCGCCAAGAATCTGGGACCTGTCGTTGTTTACGACGCTCCGGTAACAGAGATTACTAAGACGGCTAAAGGAGTCCGCGTGGGGTATGGCAACGGCAAACATATCGAGGCCGACTATGCCGTCTGCGCCATGCCTCTCACGATTCTCAAGAAGATCAAAGCCGATCTCGATACGGCGCATCGCGGTGTTGTCGATCGCGGTGGCGACTCGTATCGCGGTTCCTGCAAGGTTTCCTGGGA
>Ga0193743_1002810_pt1 | contig 11955 bp, 8 predicted proteins | sample L2c2metaG_FD_143038 | JGI IMG/M metagenome (GOLD analysis project Ga0193743, IMG submission 143038) | Soil microbial communities from a riparian zone of the East river system, Colorado, United States - L2c2 | ecosystem: Environmental > Terrestrial > Soil > Riparian zone | place: USA: East River... | reverse complement strand
CCATGAAAAAGAAAGTCGTTATCCCTGCCTTACTGACTGCGGTGCTTGCGGCCGGCGGTCTGCTCTACTTCACGCATACTCACCCGTTGGAGAAGGTCGCTGCCGCGCCCGCTCCACCACCTGCGGTACCGATCGTCGCCGGGACGGTCGCCCAGCATGACGTGCCGATCTATCTTAGCGGTGTCGGCACGGTGATTGCGTTCAACACCGACGTCGTGCGCGCCCAGATCCAGGGGCAGATCATCAGCATCAACTTCATCGAAGGCCAGACCGTGCATGCCGGCGACCTGCTCGCGCAGATTGATCCGCGTCCCTACCAGGCCTTGATCGATCAGTACACCGGCAACCTGGAGCGCGATCAGGCCCAGCTCATTAACGCCCAAGCCAATCTGACCCGCTACACCACATTGGGGGACAAGGGCTGGGCCACTCCGCAATTGCTCGAGACCCAGAAGGCGCAAGTGGGGCAGTTGCAGGCGGCCATCAAGGCCGACAAGGCGCTGATTGACTCAGCGAAGGTCGAACTCAGCTTCACACGCCTGACGTCGCCGATCGATGGCGTGGCCGGGATTCGTCAGATCGACGTCGGCAATATCATCAGCCCATCAAGTACAAACGGTCTCGTCGTCGTCACGCAGCTCGACCCGATTTCGCTGATCTTCACTCTTCCGGAGACAAGCCTGCCGAAAATCCAGCAGCAACAGCAGACAACCAAGACGCCGCTCGCGGTCATGGCCTACGATCAGGATAATACGATCCTGCTGGATCAAGGCGTGCTCGGCCTCGTCAACAACGAGATCCTGCAGACCACCGGCTCGATCCAGCTCAAGGCCAATTTTGCCAACAAGTCGCGCAAGCTCTGGCCGGGCCAGCTCGTCAACGCGCGACTGCTCGTCGATACGCGGCACAACGGCTTGACCGTTCCCGCAGCGGTCGTGCAGCAAGGTCCGAACGGACCCTACGCCTATGCCATCCATCCCGACAACACCGTGGCGATCCGCCAAATCAAGGTCGCGCAAATCAGTGACGGCCAGGCGCTGATTGATTCCGGCGTCGAGGCCAACGAGCAGGTCGTGGTCGACGGGCAATACAAGCTGCAGCCGGGCGCGCATGTAATGCCGCTGCACGGCAAGGCTGCACAGGAAGAAGCTGCACAAGACGCCCTGCAGGCGCCCATCCCATGAATATTTCCGCACCGTTTATCGAACGGCCGATCGCGACCGCTCTGCTGATGATAGGGCTGCTGGTGGGCGGTCTTATCGCCTATCCACTATTGCCGGTGGCGGCGCTCCCGAATGTCAACTATCCGACGCTGACGGTCACTGCCCAATTGCCCGGAGCCGACCCGCAGACCATGGCGTCCACAGTGGCTTCGCCGCTCGAGCTGCAGTTCGGAGAGATCCCCGGCGTCACCCAGATGACGTCCGCGAGCGCGCTCGGCTACACCCAGATCACCCTGCAGTTCGATTTGAATCGCCAAATTGATGGGGCGGTCAGCGACACGCTATCGGCAATCAATGCTGCGAACGCATACCTGCCGGCGGGATTGCCTTATCCGCCACAGATCCGAAAGGTCAACCCGGCCGACACGCCGATTTTGGTGCTTGGCATCACCTCGGACAGCCTGCCGCTGACCGTTGTCGACGCCTATGCGCAAAATATTCTGCTGCAAAAGATCTCGCAGATATCCGGAGTCGGCCTCGTGGGCATCGGAGGCATGCAGCAGCCGACTGTCCGCGTACAGGTCGATCCGGAGGCGCTGGCGGCGCGCGGTATCAACCTCGAGGATGTGCGCACGGTGCTCGGACAGGCGAATGTCGACCTTCCGAAAGGTACGCTCAACAGCCCGCGTCAGACCTACACGCTCAATACGAACGACCAGCTGTTCAACCCCGACCAATACGCCGATCTGGTCATCGCCTATCGCAATGGATCGCCGGTCCGCGTCCGCGATATCGGCCGCGCTATCAGCGCGGGAGAGAATGAATTGATCGCGGGCTGGTTCAACAACAAGCGGGCAATCATTCTGGCGGTCCAGCGCCAGCCCGGCGCCAACGTCATCGAGACCGTGAACCGGATCAAGGCGATGATGCCCGTGCTGCAGGCCTCGATTCCGGCCGCCGTCAAGGTAAACGTCATTTCCGATCGCACCCAGACCATCCGCGCATCGGTCGCCGACGTGCAGTTCACGTTGATGCTGACGGTTGCACTCGTTGTCATGGTTATCTTCATATTTCTGCGCAGCTTCTGGGCGACCATTATCCCGGCCATCACCGTGCCGCTGTCGCTGGTCGGGACCTTCGCGGTGCTCTACGAAATGGGCTACAGTCTCGACAACCTCTCCCTGATGGCCTTGTCGATTGCGGTCGGATTCGTGGTCGACGACGCCGTTGTCGAGATCGAGAACATCGTACGGCATATGGAGGAGGGCCTCTCTCCGTACGACGCGGCGATGAAAGGATCCGGTGAGATCGGCTTCACCGTCATGGCGATCACGTTCTCGCTGATCGCGGTGTTCATTCCGCTGTTCCTGATGAGCGGCTATGTCGGCTTGCTGTTTCGCGAGTTCGCGATGACGGTGAGCGTGGCTCTCGTTCTCTCGCTGGTGATCTCGCGCACGCTGACTCCAATGATGTGCGCGTACCTGCTCAAGCCGGAGAGCAAGGAGCACGTGGCTCTACCGGATGTCCGAGCGCGGCTTCGACGCTCTGCTCCACGTCTATGAGGCAGGCCTCAAGATCGTGCTGCGGCATCAGTTCATGACGCTGATGGTGATGTTCGGCACCATCGCGCTGACCGGGTACCTCTACGTCATCATTCCCAAAGGCTTCTTTCCCCAGCAGGATACCGGATTGATCATCGGCCAATCGGAAGCGGCGCAGGATATTTCCTTCCAGGCGATGGAGCAGCGCCAGCAAGCCTTGCTCGACGCCCTTATGCGGGATCCGGCCGTCGCGACAGTCGGTTCGGCCGTGGGCGCCGGCGGTGGCAGCTACACGCTCAACGATGGCCGTGTATTCATTCAGCTCAAGCCGGCAGAGCAACGTGATCCGATGGAGAAGGTGATCGCGCGACTGCGGACCAACCTCGCCAAGCTCCAGGGAATTACGCTGTATATGCAGGCAGCTCAGGACATCACGGTCGGCGCGCGGCTGAACAAGACCCAGTTTCAGTACACGCTGAACGATGCCGACCCCGGCGAACTCAGCCATTGGGCGACCCTGTTCCTGGACAAGATCAAGGCACTTCCCGGCATCGCCGACGTCACCACCGACCAGCTCAATGCCGGGCCGATGCTCGACATCACAATCAAGCGCGACGTCGCCTCGAGCTACGGCATTTTGCCCTATACGATCGACAACACGCTCGACGACGCCTTCGGCCAGCGTATCGTCTCGACCATGTATACCACCCTGCAGCAATACCACGTCATTCTGGAGGTGAACCCAAAATTCCAGTATGGCCCCGAAGCGCTCAACGGCATCTACGTCAAATCGTCGAGCGGGCAGCAGGTGCCGTTATCCACGCTGGTCGATTCGGTGGTGAAGGTCGCTCCGCTCGTGATCAACCACACGGGCCAGTTCCCGTCGGTGACGATCTCGTTCAATCTCGCGCCGGGCACCGCGATCGGTCAGGCCGTAAGCGGTATTCTGAAAGCTGGTCTGGAGCTACACCCGCCGCTCTCGCTCCAGACCAGCTTTCAGGGTAACGCCCAGGCGTTCGGAGCGTCGCTGTCGAGCACGCCGATCCTCATTGCCGCGTCGCTCTTCGTCATCTACCTCATCCTCGGCGTGCTGTACGAGAGCCTGATCCATCCGATCACCATCATCTCCACCCTACCCTCGGCCGGCATCGGCGCGCTGCTGCTGCTGATGGCGGTTCACATCGATCTGAGCGTGATCGCGATCGTCGGCCTCATACTGCTCATCGGCATCGTCAAGAAGAACGGCATCATGCTGGTCGATTTTGCCCAGCAAGTCGAACACAGCGAAGGCTTGACGGCCGAGGAATCGATCTACCGGGCCTGCATGATGCGCTTCCGGCCGATCCTGATGACCACGATGGCAGCGCTGCTCGGTGGCGTGCCAATGATGGTGGGCACAGGGGTCGGTTCGGAGATTCGCCAGCCGCTCGGCTACGCCATCGTCGGCGGCCTCGCTCTGTCGCAGGTTCTCACCCTCTATACGACGCCGGTCGTCTATATCTATCTCGACCGGCTGCAGATCTGGCTTTTCGGGGAAAAGAAGAACCAGGCGGCCTCCGGCCATGCCGAGCCGGCGCCCGCTGAATGACCGACGATGACGGATGCGCAGCGCGCGCGTAGGAATCGTGTCTCGCGATGGCGTCTCAATTCGAAGTGAATTCTCTAAACCCCAATTTAGTAGCTCTCTAATCTGCGCCCACTTAACTTCATCGCTACCGATTCAAATTGATCCGGGACGCCATGAATTTCTCCACTGCAATCCACATCGTTAGCCCAGTTGAGTTCGACCCGGGAACTGCACAGACGCCAGGCTCCGAACGTCGTGCGGCGATCGCGCCGGAGCTTGGCATTGCTTCGGCAATCTGGGGCGGTCTGTTCGAGGTGGAACCGGAATCGCGGACAGGAATTCATCATCACGGAGAGCAGGAGACGATCGCTTACGTGCTGTCCGGCATTTGTGAAATCCGCTGGGGCACAAAAGGAGAGTTTGTCGCGCGCGCGAAGGCCGGCGATTTCATTCATGTCCCCGCTTTCCTGCCCCACATGGAAATCAATCCTTCGAAACAGGAACCGTTTCGATGGGTTGTCGTGCGCAGCACGGCAACGCCCATCGTCGTCAACCTTCCGGACGACACTTGGCCGTAAGCCTCGTGTCTTCCTGCAGTGAGCCTTCCGACTTGCGAATATGGAGTAGTCATGGACGAGCACGGATCCAATACAGAGTTCAACCCAATCGAGGTTACCCGGCGTACGGTAGTCGAGACCGGAGCTGCCGCGCTGCTACTGACCGCACTGCCGCGTGCAGCTCTTGCTGCCGGCCCTCTCGACGATACGGGGCCGCCGCCTCCCCCTGCGACGGTCGAACTTCAGATCAACGGCCGCTCGCATTTGCTGACGCTGGATCCACGCACGACGTTGCTGGATGCGTTGCGTGAGCATCTAGCGCTGACGGGCTCGAAAAAGGGCTGTGATCACGGTCAATGCGGTGCCTGCACCGTATTGATCGAAGGACGCCGCATCAACTCCTGCCTGACGCTTGCGGTGATGCATGACGGGCAATCCGTCACGACGATCGAAGGGTTAGCCGAGGGCGAGAATCTGCACCCGTTGCAAGCAGCCTTTGTTGAGCATGACGGCTTTCAGTGCGGCTACTGCACGTCAGGCCAAATCTGCTCTGCTGTGGGGATGCTGGCCGAGAGCCGGCAGGGCATGCCGAGCTATGTGACGGAGGTCCTCGCGCACCCGGCCGCTGAACTGACCGATGCGGAAATTCGCGAGAGGATGAGCGGTAACATCTGCCGCTGCGCGGCCTATCCGAACATTGTCGCAGCAATCAAACAAGCCGCGGAGATGCCGACATGAGGGCTTTCACCTACCAACGCGCCGATTCCACCGCGCATGCGGCCGCTGCTGCCGTCAAGCCTGGGGGCAAAATCATTGCCGGCGGCACCAATTTGCTCGACCTGATGAAATTGCAGGTCGAGACGCCTTCGAATCTGATCGATATCAATCGCCTGCCGCTCGACAAGATCGAAGAAACGCCCGATGGGGGCTTGCGCATCGGCACGCTGGTTCGAAACAGCGATCTCGCCGCCGACCCGCGCGTGCGGCAGCGCTACGGCGTCCTGAGCCGCGCATTGCTGGCGGGCGCCAGCGCGCAGTTGCGCAACAAGGCTACCACCGGCGGCAATTTGCTGCAGCGGACGCGCTGCTATTATTTTTATGACGTCACAAAGCCCTGCAACAAGCGCAATCCCGGCTCCGGCTGCGCAGCGCTCGCCGGCTTCAATCGCATTCACGCCATCCTGGGTACCAGCAACCAATGCATAGCGACGCATCCGTCGGATATGGCGGTGGCGATGCGAGCGCTCGACGCCAAAGTGGAGACGGTCAATCGCCAAGGCGAAACCAAGGTCATTCCGATCGCAGAGTTTCATCGTCTTCCGAGCAGAACTCCCGAAATCGAGACGTCGCTCAAGCCGGGTGAAATCATCACCGCGGTGACGCTGCCCCCGCCGCCTCCTGGCGTGCAAGTCTATCGCAAGGTCCGCGATCGCGCTTCCTACGCCTTCGCACTGGTTTCGGTCGCCGCGATCGTCGATTCCACGCGCGGACGAATTCGTTCGGCGCGGCTCGCCTTCGGCGGTCTCGCGCACAAGCCGTGGCGGGTCGCGCAGGCGGAACAGAAACTGGCCAACGCGCCCGCGAACACTGCCACCTTCAATACTGCGGCAGATGCCGTACTCGAAGGCGCGCGCGGGTTCGGCGGCAACGATTTCAAGATCCCACTGACGCGACGCACCCTACACAGCGTGCTGGCAGAGATTACCCCGACCTGAGGGAACCGAACTCATGGAAATGAACTCACCCATCGGCCCTAATGCACTCGACGCACAGGGCATTGTCGGCAAGCCACTCGACCGCGTCGACGGCCGATTGAAGGTTACCGGCGGCGCGCGCTACGCCTATGAGATGCAGCAGGAGAACACGCTGTATGGCTTTGTGGTCGAAGCCTCGATCGGAAAAGGAAAGATCAGATCGATCGATACGCGTGCTGCGGAGAAGGCGCCGGGCGTCGCGCTGGTTCTCACCCATCGCAACACGCCCGCACAGGGCACCGGCAATCACCGTGAAGCGCACCCGGTCCTCATGGGCCCGCAAGTGACGCGCTATGGTCAGCCGGTTGCCTTCGTGGTTGCCGAAAGCTTCGAGCAGGCCAGGGCGGCCGCATACCTGGTAGATGTGAAATATGATCGGTCGAACGGAAAATACGCGCTCCGTACCAACCTCAATGAGGCGCGCGTTCCGAGGCAAACCGGTGCGCCGGCAGCCGACAGTGCGGTGGGCGATTTCGCGGGCGCGTTCGCCGGCGCCCCCGTGCAGATTGACGTGACCTATACCACCCCCTTGCAAAGTCACGCGATGATGGAACCCCATGCCACGCTGGCGATGTGGGACGGCGATAAGTTGATCCTGCACACCGCGAACCAGATGCTCAACCAGGGTCAGCAGGCCGTCGCGACGACCTTGAAAATTCCCGTCGAGAACGTACGCCTGATCAGCCCGTTCATCGGCGGCGGATTCGGCGGCAAACTTTGGGTCAATGCCGACGCCATCCTGGCAGCGATCGCCTCGCGGCAGCTCAAGCTGCCGGTGAAAATCGCGCTGACGCGACAGCAGGTCTTTCACGTCACGACGCACCGCTCCAACACCATCCAGCGCCTCCGCCTGGCCACGGATCGCGAGGGCCACATCCTCGCGATCGGCCACGATGTGTTCTCGGGCAATTTACCCAGCGAGCAAACGTATGAGGGCGCTGCCCTCCAGACCCGCACGCTCTATGCCGGGCTCAATCGGCTGACGCGACATCGTCTGGCCCCCCTGGACATCCCGGTTGCGTCTTCAATGCGCGCTCCCGGCGAGGCTGTCGGGCTGATGGCGCTGGAATGCGCGATGGACGAACTTGCGGAGAAACTGAACCTCGACCCGATCGAATTGCGCGTGCGAAACGAGCCGAGCGAGGACCCGGAAAAACATATTCCCTATTCCAGCCGTCACCTGATCGCCTGCATGCAGGAAGGTGCGCGCCGTTTTGGCTGGGACAAGCGCAATCCGAAGCCGGGCCAGGTTCGCGACGGACGCTGGCTGGTGGGAATCGGAATGGCCGCGGCAACACGCGGCAATCCGCTTCGGCTTTCCAAAGCCAATGTCCGATTGGACCCCGACGGCAACGCCACCGTGCGAATGGCGATGACCGACATCGGCACCGGGACTTATACCATCCTGGCGCAAATCGCAGCCGAGATGCTCGGCCTGCCGATTGAACACGTCCGGGTGGAACTCGGCGATACCAGCTTTCCTGAAGCCGCGGGTTCGGGCGGTTCGTTCGGCGCGGGCAGTTCGGGTTCGGCGCTGTTCGAGGCTTGCGACGCGTTGCGTGAAAAGCTCGCGCGGTTGGCCGGCATGGACGCCAAGACCGCCCGCCTTGCCAACGGCAACATCGAATCCGGAGAGCAATCCGTCCCGCTGAAGAAGCTCGTCGGCGGCGGCGTCGAAGCCGACGGAGAAATCAGGCCCGGCCGCACCGCCCAGGATTTCTCACAACAGTCCTATGGCGCGCATTTCGCCGAGGTCGGGGTCGACGAAGATACCGGTGAGGTGCGTGTGCGGCGTATGCTCGGCGTATTCACGGCCGGCCGTGTCCTGAATGCAAAGACGGCGCGCTCCCAAGCGATCGGCGGAATGGTTTTCGGCGTCGGTGCCGCGCTGCATGAGGAGATGACGCTTGATCCGCGCTTCGGCTATTTCGTCAACCACGATCTCGCCGAGTATCATGTGCCGGTACACGCCGACATTCCGGCCATCGATGCGATCTTTCTTGCCGAGCTGGACGACAAATCCAACCCGCTCAAGAGTAAGGGCATCGGCGAACTCGGAATCTGCGGCGCCGGCGCTTCAATCGCCAATGCGATCCACAACGCGTGCGGCGCGCGGATAAGGGACTACCCGATCACGCTCGACAAGCTGCTTTCCAGGCTGCCAGTGCGCGCATGATCGGGGCAGAAGTAGCCGGCACCCGGCGCCGCACGACCATGGTTGCCGTGATCGCAATTGCCGCAGCCGCCATCCTGGCGATCGGCCTTGCGACCTCGCGCAGCATTGCGGCAGGACCGGAAGCGGCGCCCTCACCTCATGCCACCGAATATCTGCCGAGCATCAGCGACCTGATGATCGCGACGATTCAACCGCGGCATGAGCGGCTCTGGCGGGCCGAGCAGGATGGAAACTGGGTATTTGCAGCCTACGAGCTTGGAAATCTGCGCGGCGCATTCGATCGGCTCGGGCACGCCCATCCAACTGAACACGACATCTCCTTTCCGGACATGATAGCCTCCGTTACGGAGCAACCGTTCGAGGAGCTCAACAGCGCGATCCAATCCCGAGACGGCACCGCATTCGCCAGGGTCTATGGCGATCTGACCGACGCGTGCAATTCATGTCACCAGGCTCTCAACCACGGCGTCGTCGAGATCCGTGTACCGAACCGGACATCCGCGTCGGATTTAGACGCCAACGGCATGTCCCGGAATTGACGCTCGCCGTACCAGAGATTCATACCGCTCGATCCGCAAGACATTCTGAATGTCCATTGACCGCCGGGGCCATGCCAGCAAATTCACTACGTTGTCGCTGACGGACCGGTTCGCCATACCCCCGCGGCAATCGCGGAATGGCCGGACAAACCCACGCGTGGATGCGCCGTTCTAAAACTCAATTTAATGGCGCACGAAAAAACTCGCGACTATTTCTCAGTTATCAAATTTCGTTCTTACACGAGGAGTGACAAACGATGTTTTCGAGGCGCGACATGTTGGCGGCGACAGCAGTGGGTGGGGCTATGACGGCTGCGACAATGACCACGGCGAATGCCGCTCCGGTGAAGAGTGATATCACCTTCGGCAATCCGAACGACCCGCCGCAGGGTGCAATCAACGCCAAGAATCCCAGGAGCATCGCCGATCCCGGTCCGCAGAATCCGGCCATAAGGGATCAGTTTCCGGGGGCATTTTCTCCGCCGGCGACCGACGTCGGCAGCATGCCGCTGAGCTGGGCGTCATTCAACAACGCGCCACGGCGCATTCAAAATGGCGGCTGGGCGCGTCAGGTAACACAAGACTCCTTTGCGGTTGCGGACACCATCTCCGGTGTCAACATGCGGCTGACGTCCGGCGGCATCCGCGAGATGCATTGGCACCAGTTCGCAGAGTGGGCCTACATGACCTACGGCACTTGCCGGATCACCGTTCTCGACGAATTGGGCCGACCTTATATCGCCGACGTGAAAGAAGGCGACCTTTGGTATTTCCCCGCCGGCCTGCCACATTCGCTGCAGGGACTCGGCCCGGACGGTTGCGAATTCCTTATATGTTTCGATGAAGGCAAGGCCTCCGAGTTCACCACCCTCCTGGTGTCGGAATGGTTCACGCATACGCCGCCGGATATCCTCGCCGATAATTTCGGTGTTCCGGTCGAGAGGTTCCAGGATATTCCGCTGCGCGACCTCTACATCTTCCAGGGCAAGTTACCCGGCGATCTGGCCGCGGACCGCGAAGCGGTGAGCGGAAAGGGCGTGCCGCCGCACCCGTTCACTTTCTCGCTCGGATCGGGAGCACCGTCGCGCGAGACGAAGGGCGGTTCGGTGCGGATCGCCGACAGCCGCAACTTCACCGTTTCCACAACGGTCGCCGCCGCGTTGGTAACAGTGCATCCCGGCGGCTTGCGGGAGATGCATTGGCACCCCAACGCCGATGAATGGCAGTACTGGATCAAGGGCAAGGGGCAAATGACGGTCTTCAACACTGGCCCGAACGCCGTCACAATGGACTTCAACGCAGGCGACGTCGGCTATGTCAAGAAGAACCTCGGACATTATATCAAGAACACAGGCGACACCGACTTGCAGTTCCTCGAGGTGTTCAGAAGTTCCTATTTCGCAGATGTCTCCCTGTCCGACTGGATTTCCCGTACGCCGCCGGCAATGGTTGCCCAGCACCTGAACGTAAGCGAGGCTACAATCGCAAAGTTTCCAAAGGACAAGCCGGCAGTCATGCCGAAGTGACCGGATCAGGGCACCTTTTGCCGAAAGCTCATGCCGCTCTCCGACTTCAGTCGCGCGTCTTAAACGCAAATGTCGAAGCAGCAGAATCTGCTTCGATTGCCAGAAGGCATAACCGCAAGCACACCGGGATTAGACACGAGCAGCTCATCGTGACTCACGCATGATTCACGTTTCGGCATCATGCTCTCGATATATTGAACCAGTTTTTTCCTGGGCGGTTCTTCGCCTTTCTCTCGCACTCTCCTTTGCCTTAAAAGCGCAACTCCTGGGCGCAGGAAGGATTGTCTGTTTTCACGGCGAAATAGCAGCGGACAAGGCGAGCAGCGATAGCAGAAGCGCGGGCGGCATGACGATGAGGCCGAGTTTGAGAAACTGAAGCGACGTAACGTTCTCGCCCTCTCGGCGCAACGCGATCAGCCACAGGATGGTGGCGAGCGAGCCTGTCACGGAAAGATTGGGCCCCAGATCGACGCCAATCAGGATCGCGCCGGTGACCTGCGCGGGCGCCTGCGCGGCATGACTCGTGGCCGCCGCCATCAGACCCACGGGCAGATTGTTGACGAGGTTGGAGCCAACAGCGACGACGATGCCTGCGATCCACGACGCCGCCTGCGGCGATGCCGCCGCAGCTTCGTGCAGGTCGCGGGCCAGCGCTGACAAGACACCGGTTTGGTTCAATCCCGTGACAAGAACAAATAGGCCGGCAACGAGCGGCAGCACGCTCCACGAAACGTCTCTGAGAATTGGCAGCGGCGATTGCCGCGCGATGACCAGCACGATAGCGGTCAACGATGCGCCGGCGCAAAAGGTCGGTAACCCGAGTGGCCGGTCGAACGCAGATACCGACAGCAGCACGACAACTGTCAGCGCGATTCCAATCGCCGCAAGCTTGCCGCCAAACGTCAGCGGAGGCGCGCCCTTGATAGGGGCGACCTTTGCGTCGAGCGCCGGCCCTAGCGTCAGCCGCAATACGACGTACGTCGCGAGAATCGCAGCAAGTGACGGCCCGGAAAAATGCCGCAACCATTCCCAAAGAGCAGGCATTTGTCCGCCGAACACGACGAGATTGGCAGGATTGGCGATCGGGAGGACAAAACTCGCGGCGTTGGCGATGAAAGCGCAGATGAAGAGA
>Ga0193743_1002808_pt1 | contig 11957 bp, 13 predicted proteins | sample L2c2metaG_FD_143038 | JGI IMG/M metagenome (GOLD analysis project Ga0193743, IMG submission 143038) | Soil microbial communities from a riparian zone of the East river system, Colorado, United States - L2c2 | ecosystem: Environmental > Terrestrial > Soil > Riparian zone | place: USA: East River... | reverse complement strand
CATGGCGCGCGAGGCTGGCCTGCCAAGGCCCCTCGCGCCATCCGGCGTCTCGGTTTTGATCGAACCTGACGATGAAGCGCCATTGGTGACCGGCTCGCCAGTGTTGACAAGCGATGGGGGTGATCCATCTTTTGCGATCCGCCGTGGAACGGTCATCCACGCATTGTTGCAGACCCTGCCAAATTTGCCCGCCGAGCAACGGGTCGCTGCCGCGGAGCGCTATCTTTCGCGTGCTGCCTTCGACTGGCCCCGGCAAGAAATCGAAAACGCTCTGCAATCGGTGCTCGGTGTTATAGATGATCCGCGCTATGCGCCGGTCTTCGCATCAGGTTCGCTTGCAGAAGTGGCGATCATGGGAACACTGCATCTGCGCGGCAAGGATCACGCGGTTTCAGGTGTGATCGACAGGCTGGCGGCCGATGAAAAGCGGGTGCTTATCGTCGATTACAAGACCAACCGGCCACCACCAAGTAGTCTTGCCAATGTCCCGGACGCCTACGTCGCGCAGCTCGCCCTTTATCGCCACTTGCTGGAGCCGCTCTATCCCGGCAAGACTGTGGAGGCTGCGCTGCTTTTCACCGAAGGTCCGCACTTGATCGATATCCCCGCCGATGCAATGCGCAAGGCGCTCGCCCGGATGGTGTGAGCAAAACAGGAGCGCAAGAAACGCAGAGTTGCAGGCTCTTCCAACCGTTTGCACTGAATCGTGACAACACCGAGCTTGACGACTGCGAGCCGACTCACCACATGATGTGCAACACATTCACAAACACACAAGGATAAGCCCATGGCTACCGTCAAGATCGACACCAGCAATTTCCAGTCCGACGTCATTCAGGCCGGTCAGCCTGTCGTCGTTGATTTTTGGGCGGAATGGTGCGGCCCATGCAAGATGATCGCCCCTGCGCTTGAAGAGATAGCTTCCGAGATGGAAGGCAAGATCACGATCGCCAAGGTCAATATCGATGAAAACCCGGAATTGGCTGCCCAGTTCGGCGTGCGTTCGATCCCGACTTTGCTGATGTTCAAGGATGGTGAGCTTGCTGCCAATCTGGTCGGCGCTGCTCCCAAGAGCAAATTGTCCGATTGGATCAGGAATTCGGCTGCTTGATTGTTTCGAGCAATTCGAACGAAAAAGCCCGGCTTAATGCCGGGCTTTTTATTGCGCGGAGTTTCTATCGAGGTGGAGTGCCATTGTCCGAAAGAACATCGCCAGCGAGATAGAGCGACCCGCCGATAAGAATTCTCGGTGCCGGCTCGGATTTGTCCCAGCTATGTGCCAGAATCTTGAGAGCGTTCTCGACCGAGTGCACCGGTTCAGCTGAAAGTCCAGCTTCGTTGGCAGCAAGGGCCAGCTCATCATGCGGAATACCCGCACCGCTGGAGCGGATCGGCACCGTATAGACATGCCGCGCCATGCCGGTAAAAGCCTGGAAATATCCAACCGGATCCTTGGTATTGATCATGCCAGTGATGAGAAACAGCGGCCGTTGGTTGCGATCTTCCAAGGTTGCAACAGCTTCGGCGATCACCAACCCCGCACCGGGATTGTGTCCGCCGTCAAGCCAGATTTCCGAACCCGGAACCGCCATGTCCACCAGTTTGCCCTTGATGAGCCGCTGCATTCGCGCGGGCCACTCGACATGTGTCATGGCCCTTTCGACGGCCTGTTCCGGCACGTTGAAGCCGGCGGTTCTGACCGCCTGGATTGCCGCGGCAGCATTTGCCAGCTGATGGCGGCCGAGCAGCGCCGGCAGTGGAAGGTCCATCAAGCCTTTATTGTCCTGATAGACCATGCGTCCACGCTCCTCGAAGCTTAGGAAATCCTGGCCATACACCGTAAACGGGCAATCGCGACGCTCGGCGGTTTCGATCAGTACCATGCGAACGGCTTCTTCTTCCTGTGCTCCGATGACGACCGGGCAACGCGGCTTGATGATGCCGGCCTTTTCCGCTGCAATCAGTTCCACGCGGTCACCGAGATAAGGCTGGTGATCGAGTGAAATGGGCATGATGACGCTGACAGCTGGCTCGGGAATGACGTTGGTCGCGTCAAACCGTCCGCCAAGACCAACCTCGAGAATGACAGCATCGGCGGGGTGCTCCGAAAACAGCACAAATGTAACCGCCGTCAGGATTTCGAAAACGGTGATTGCCTGGCCGGCATTGGCGTCGGCAACACGTTTGACTGCATCGGCCAGCACATCGTCGTCGACGATCTTGCCGCCACCGGGTGCGCCAAGCCGGTACCGCTCATGCCAGCGTACGAGATGCGGCGAGGTATGGACGTGCACCGTGTAGCCTGCGGCTTCAAGCAGCGCTCGCGAAAACGCGACCGCAGAACCCTTGCCATTGGTACCGGCTACGTGGATTACCGGCGGAATTCGTAGCTGCGGATTGCCAAGCGTGTCCAACAGACGGGTTATACGCCCCAGAGACAGATCGAAGCCCTTGGGGTGGAGCCCCAGGAGCCGGTCGATCTCTTGTTCAGCGCGCGATGGCATTAGGCAGCCAATTCAAAAAACAGGTCGGCATCAAGCTTCGGTTTCGACCGGAACCGGCAGTACTACAGCCTGGTGCTCCGGGTGTTCTTCAGGAATTTCCGTGGCAGCTTCGCCCATCAGCATTTTCAACAACCGGGCGATTGTCGCTTTCAATTCCGGCCGCGGTACAACCATATCCACCATTCCATGCGTCTTCAGATATTCGGCGCGCTGGAAACCTTCAGGCAATTTTTCACGGATGGTCTGTTCGATGACACGCTGCCCGGCAAAGCCGATCAATGCACCGGGTTCGGCAATGTGAATATCACCAAGCATCGCGTACGAGGCGGAAACACCGCCCGTCGTCGGGTTGGTGAGGACAACGATGTAAGGAAGGCCGGCTTCCTTCAGCATTTCGACAGCGACTGTCGTGCGCGGCAACTGCATGAGGGAGAGAATTCCCTCCTGCATGCGAGCGCCCCCGGAAGCAGCGAAAAGCACCAGCGGTTTCTTTTGAGCGATCGCGGTTTCGAAACCTTTGATAATCGCTTCACCCGCCGCCATGCCAAGCGAACCGCCCATGAAGCTGAAATCGTGAATGGTCACGACGATCGGCAATCCCTCGATCGTGCCAAGCGCATTAATGATCGCATCGTCCTGTCCGGTTTTGGCGCGGTGTTCTTTCAGCCGGTCGACATAACGCTTTTCATCGCGAAATTTCAGCGGGTCTGTCGCAACTTTTGGCTGTTCAAGCATCTCGAAGAGGCCGTCGTCGAAGAAGAATTTCAACCGGTCCTTTGCGGGAATTCGCATATGATGCCCGGAGGTTGGCACCACCCACTGGTTCTTTTCCAGATCCGTATGGAAAACCATTTCGCCGGATTCAGGATCCTTGATCCAAAGATTCTCCGGCATTTCACGGCGACCAAGCATCGAATTGATCTTTGGCCGGACGTAGTTCGTGATCCAGTTCATGATCGGTCCTGTTCTTCTACATTGATCTAGGGGTTCTACTATTCGGCCGCGGCTAGGCTTGAGGCCCGCACGCCGCTGGCAAGGCCCTGCACCATGGTGGCAACGGCTTCAGCCGGATCCGCCACCAGCGAGCCATCCGGATTGATCGTGTTGGCAACCGCGTTGATGATCGCCGTACCGACGACAACGCCGTCCGCGGCGGAGCCGATTACCTTGGCCTGCTCCGCGGTCTTGACACCGAAGCCGACCACCACTGGCAGATCCGTATGCTTCTTGATGCGTTCGACGGCAGCGGCAACCCTGCTGGTATCAGGCAGGGCCGATCCGGTAATACCATTCATCGAGACGTAGTAGACAAAGCCTGATGTATTCTGCAGAACCTTCGGCAGCCGCTTGTCGTCAGTCGTGGGTGTCGCCAGGCGAATGAAATTGATCCCGGCCTTGATCGCGGGAATGCAGAGCTCTTCGTCCATTTCCGGCGGCAGGTCGACAATTATCAGGCCATCGATGCCGCAGGCGAGGGCGTCTACAAGGAAGCGGTCGACACCGTATATGTAAATCGGGTTGTAATAGCCCATCAGCACAATCGGGGTTGTATTGTCGGCTTGCCGAAAGCGCGCGGCGAGATCGAGTGTCTTCGTCAGCGACATGCCCTTTTTCAGAGCACGCAACCCGGCAGCCTGAATAGCAGGGCCGTCAGCCATGGGGTCGGAGAATGGAACTCCGAGTTCAATGATATCAGAACCGGCGCCGGGCAGCGCCTTCATGATCTTCAGCGATGTGTCGAAGTCCGGATCACCGCCCATGAAGTAAGTCACGAGTGCCGGACGGCCTTCAGCTTTGAGCGCTGCGAATTTTCTGTCGATACGCGTGGTCATGATCAAATGTCCATCCCAAGAAGCTGCCCGACCGTGTGCACATCCTTGTCGCCGCGGCCCGAAAGATTGACGATCATGATTTTGTCCTGTGCCATTTTAGGTGCGATTTTCACCGCATGGGCGATGGCATGGGCGGATTCGAGTGCCGGAATGATGCCTTCGGTGCGCGTTGTCAGCGTAAATGCTTCCAGAGCTTCGTCATCGAGGATCGGCACGTAGGAAACGCGGCCCGTGTCACGCAACCATGAATGTTCGGGACCGACACCCGGGTAATCCAGACCGGCCGAAACTGAATGGCCATCGAGGATCTGGCCGTCTTTGTTCTGCAAGAGATAAGTACGGTTGCCATGCAGCACGCCGGGGCGTCCTGCGCTCATCGAGGCGCAATGCTCTTCGCCGTCGAGCCCGCGGCCACCGGCTTCGATGCCGATGATTTCGACGTTTTTGTCGTCAAGGAAGGGATGGAACAGACCAATCGCGTTTGACCCGCCGCCAACGGCTGCGATGATGGTGTCCGGCAGTCGTCCTTCACGCTCGAGGATCTGCTCGCGGGCCTCAGTACCGATCACCGACTGGAAATCCCTTACCATCTCCGGATAGGGATGCGGGCCAGCGGCGGTACCGATCAGGTAATAGGTGTCCTCGACATTCGAGACCCAGTCACGCAGGGCCTCGTTCATCGCGTCCTTCAGCGTGCCGTGGCCAGACGATACCGGCTTGACCTCGGCGCCGAGTAGCTTCATGCGGAACACATTCGGCTTCTGCCGCTCGACATCGGTTGCGCCCATATAGACCACGCAAGGCAGGCCAAAACGAGCCGACACCGTCGCCGATGCAACGCCGTGCTGGCCCGCGCCGGTCTCCGCGATAATGCGGGTCTTGCCCATGCGCTTGGCGAGCAGGATCTGGCCGAGACAATTGTTGATCTTGTGGCTGCCGGTATGGTTCAGATCTTCGCGCTTGAAGTAGATCTTGGCCCCACCGTCGAGACCCTGATCTTTCGCCAGCTGGCGCACATGTTTGGTTAAGCCCTCGGCGTAGTAAAGCTTGGATGGCCGGCCGGCATAGTGCGTCGACAGGGCCTGTAGCTCGGCCTTGAACGATGGATCGTTTTTTGCGTCTTCATAGGCCTGCTGCAGTTCAAGGATCAGCGGCATCAAGGTCTCGGCGACAAAACGCCCGCCGAAAATGCCGAACATGCCCTCCTCATCGGGGCCTGTCTTGAATGAATTGGGCTCAACCACCGTGTTCACTGCTTCACTCCATTTTTGAGGTCCCTGTCGTCTCTATGAAACGACCGCCTCTTATATTCAGGCCGCATCGGCGCTCCTTGCGGCGCCAACCGTCCGGAAAAAATCTCTGATCAGACTAACATCCTTGACGCCCGGCGCAGACTCGACGCCGGAAGAAATATCGATGCCTTGTGCATTCGTAGCCTGCAGCGCCTCAGCGATATTACCCGCATTAAGACCACCGGAAAGCATGTAATCAATAGAGGCGTCAAGCGCACTGAGAACCTTCCAGTCAAAAGAAACACCATTTCCGCCCGGAAGCTCCGATCCCTTCGGCGGTTTGGCGTCGAAAAGGAAACGATCGGCCATGCCGATATACGGCGTGATCCGGTCAAGATCGCCGCGTTCGCGCAAGGCAAACACCTTCATGACCGGCAAGCCGTACCGAGCCTTGATCTCCGCAACCCGCGCGACGCTCTCGTCGCCGTGCAACTGCAGCATGTCCGGCTGCATCGCTGCAACAATTCCATCGAGCGTGACGTCATCCGCATCGACAGTCACGGCAACCGCTTTGGCGCGTCCTTTGGCAGCCTGACGCAGACGCCCAGCCTCGACGGGATCGATATTGCGCGGGCTTTTCGGGAAAAAGATGAAACCAATATGCGATGCTCCGCCGTCCAGTGCCGCAGCAACGGCTTCGTCGGTTTTCAACCCGCATATCTTGATATCAAGGCTCATAAGCCGCCACTCGCATGAAAATGCGTCAAAGTCGAGGATTTTGCGCGTTTCAATCTGCCATCAAAGATGGTGGTCATAGCCTGCTTTGACAAGCAAATCGAACGCATCCGCGACAGATCGAGGGACGGATTGCGCAATCTGGAAGCCTTTTGCCGGGTAGTCGATCAAGCGCTGCACATCGCCGACCATTTCGTGAATGAGGTTTTCGAGCGGATAGGCTTCGATTGGCTGGCTTTCGAAGCGGGTCAGGGGTGCCGTCACAAGCGCCGATACTTCGGGCCATTGCGCCCGGACCGTCGCATAGGCGCGGCGCTGGGTCTGTGGCTTGGTGACAATGATGATGCGGCGGGGCCTATCTCCGGTCATTGCACGTGAAAAGCGGATGTTCTCGCCGATATTGGTGGCTTGTGGCTCGATCAGTATCGCGTCCTCGGGTACGCCTCGCGCTTCGGCACGCACGGCGAATGCTTCAGCTTCACTGCCGTCATATAGAGTGTTCGTCCAGTTGCCGGATTTTCCGGTAAAAAGAACCTGGTTGGCCAAGCGCTGATGGAATAATTCGGCGCAGCGATCGGCCACGCGTAAATCATAGCTGCCGAGGCCGATGATCAAATCGACCTCGGACAATTCGTCATAGATCAGATGAAAGTTCCACAAGGTGCGAGCCGCCTGCAGCACAGCGGGGGAGATCGCGGAACGCATTTAGGTCGTAACCTCGCTATAGGATCGATAATGGCGCCTGAAACGGCAAGTAGATGCGAGGAGAGACGGGAAGGTCGGGGTCTTCCCCCCGTCCGAGCGGCTCGACATGGCAGCTTGCAGCCGTTTCGGCGTCCGGAGGATATGGTCCATCTGCCCGGCAACAGCGTCGCAAAGGACTTGAAAATGGATAAACATTTCCATCGCCTTTGCTCCTCGTATCCGAACAGATGGCCCCATACCATTTCGATCCTATAGTGAGTTTACGACCTAACTGAAATCGATAGCCTGCAAGGCGCTGCCATTGCGTTTCAGCCAGGCCTTGCAGCGCTCTGTGTCGGCGCAAAGCTCGCCGCACAATTTCCAGAATTTCGGACCGTGATTCATCTCTTTCAAATGCGCCACTTCGTGCGCCACCAGATAGTCGATGATCGGCGGCGGTGCCATCATGATGCGCCAGGAAAAAGATAACGTCCCATCCGATGTGCATGAGCCCCAGCGGCTCTTTGTATCCTTCAGCCGAAGGGCCTTAGCACGCCGGCCAACAGTGCTTGTGTGACGCGCGACGAGCATTTCGAGGTCGCGCCGCGCCTCCCGCTTCAAGAAATCGCCAACCCGCCTGGCGAGATGCGGACGGTCGCCGCAGACGATCAGCCTCGGCCCCTCGGCTCCATTTTCCTGCCGCACGGTGCCACGCTTTGCTGGTTCATGCACGATGAGGTGCGGTACGCCGCGCACTGGAATCTTGACCCCAGGTCGCACCCTGGGCTGGTCTGGCATCTTGGCGATGCGTGTCTCGATCCAGCCTTCATGGCGGGCGAGGAATTTGTCGACTTCGCGCGCAGGCATGCCCGGCGGCACGGTCATGCGTAGACCCTTCCCGCCCGCGTCGATGCGGAGCGTCAATCGTGTCGCACGGGGATTTTCCATGACCCGCAGCGGCAGGACGCGACCTGCAACCTCGTAGCTCCGCTCGGCTTTGAGGGTGGCGGATTTCTTGCTCGGCTTTGGGGGCGAGGCCCGGAACAATGACAGGATCATAATGATGACAATAAATGATTCGGTTGCAAAATCATCGTGCGTGGTTCGACAAGCTCACCGTGAGGGAGATTGTCGAACCACGCACAGCATAGTTGCCAGAACAGATAAAATACAACGGCACCGCGATTGACGCAGTGCCGTTGCTGGTTTTGGATTTATTCCTGATCAGTATCGGGAACGGAGCCTGAAGGCTTCTTCGGCGCGGCATTCCGCTCGGCCATGAAGCGGTCGAACTCTTCCCGGTCCTTGGCGCGCCGAAGTTCGCGTGCGTAGTCTTCGAATTCGGTGCGCATCTCTTCGAGCTTGCGACGTTCTTCGTCGAGACGTTGCAATTCCTTTTCGCGCCACTCATCAAAGGCGATATTGCCCGTGCCAAATGGGCCTCTGCCGAAATGCTGAGAACGGCGGCTACGGCGGAACGCACCACAGACATTGTCAGCCGCGTTGTTCATTTCGTGCTTGAAACCGCCAAAACGATTGCCCCAGACAATGTAGGCAAGCATGGCCAAACCGAGCGGCCAGAACAACATGAACCCAATAATCATCAGAGCGATGGTCGCCGGAGACCAGCCTGGACGGATTAAAGCAGAAGTGTTCATCTAAAGCCCTTCCCTATCAACAAAGCCCGGCCACTATTGGCCGATTGATATCGACATGGGAAAGACTTTGCGGCTTTTCAAGAAACTGTGATTTCAAATACCTCAAATCATTGAAATGAGGTGCGTTTCTTTGCGTAATCAATGGCTATGACGAGAAGTCCAGCCACCAGCGCCCAAAACGCCGCGCCTATCCCGGCAATGGTAATTCCCGAGGCCGTGACTGCAAAGGTGACGATCGCCGCAAGCCTTTCGTGTTCCACGTTGAGCGCCAGGGAAAGGGCGTTCGTAAATGCCCCGATCAGTGCGAGGCCTGCGACAAGCGCGATGAGCGGCGCAGGCAAGACGGCGAACAACGCAACCAGTGACGCACCAAAAATCGCGAAGATCAGATAGGACAGTGCATAGAATGGGCCGGTGAGCCAGCGCTTTTCCGGATCGGGATGCGCATCCGGGCCGGTGCAGATCGCTGCAGAGATTGCCGCCATGTTGCTTGTGTGAGCGCCGAACGGCGCCGTGATAAGGGAGACCAGACCGGTGACCTGCAGTGCCGCCGCCGTTGGCGGCTCATAACCCGCCGCACGAAGGACCGCGAAACCCGGCAGGTTCTGCGATGCCATCGTTACCAGATAAAGCGGTAGCGCCAGGCCGATCATGGCGCGCATGTCGAAGACCGGCGCGATGAGCGTCAGCGTCGAAAGCTCGACACCGGGGACGCTGGCAACACGGCCGCTGACGAAAGCGTAAATCACGCCGCCGAAAAGTACGGCAAGCACCGCCATGGCCGGGTTGAACAGGCGGATGATAAAAAACAGCGCCACGAGTGGAAGTACAAAAACCGGATCGATGGGGATGGTTCGTGCGGCGCCGATAAGGAACGCAAACAGCACACCGGCCAGCATGCCCGAGGCTATCGATGCCGGGATTTTGGATACAAAAGCAGAAACCGGTTTGATCAACCCGGTGAGAATGATCGCTATCGCGGTGACCATGAATGCCCCCACCGCCTGTGGCATGGTAAAACCGATCGAGCCGCCAATGAGAGCCAGTCCAGGTGTTGACCAGGCGGCAATGATCGGCATTTTGTAACGCCAGCTTAAATAGCCGTTCGCGGCAAACATGGCGAGACAGATTGCCGTGACCCAGCTTGCGGTTTCGGCCTGTGTCGCTCCGAGCGCCTGCGCTGCCGCGATGATAAGTGCAAGCGTTCCGCCGAAGCCGACAACAGCAGCGACGACAGCAGAAGCGATCACGGAAAAGCGCATGGGGAGCCTGGAGATCTATTGGATTGACTGAAGGAACTTTGTTCTATCGACCAATGAAGACACGGTTCGGGTTAGAAGATCAAGGTCTTGCGGACGCGACAGGCGATGGTTGCCGTCGCGCACGAGTGTGATCGTCACATCATCGACGGGCAGGTGATCCATTAATCGCAGCGCGTGGGTATAGGGCACATCCTTGTCCTCCATGCCCTGAAGGATATGGACGGGACAATCGGTCTGGATAACGCCCTTCAACACCTGGTTGATCTTGCCGTCTTCGAGCAAAGCCTTGGTATAGATGTAAGGCACGGACGAATAGTCGGACGGCTCTTCCATGTAACCGCGCTCGGCAATCTGCCGGCGCTGATCATTCGTCAGTTGCGGCTCGACCAGTTCCGAGGTGAAATCAGGTGCCGGCGCAATCAGCACCAGTCCCGCAACACGTCCACCTTCGCCAGTCTTTTGCAATTCCTCAATCATTCGCAGCGCAATCCATCCGCCCATCGATGAGCCAACAAGGATCTGCGGCCCGGACGAAAACTGCCGGAAGACTGCGAGACTCTGCTCGAGCCATAGCGAAATCGTGCCGTCGCGGAATTCGCCGTCGGATTCGCCATGGCCGGAATAATCGTGCCGAAGGAATGCAAGGCCCTCTTTCGCTGTCCACTGGTCCAGCCATTCGGCTTTGCTGCCCAGCATGTCGGAATAATAGCCCCCTAACCAGATGATACCTGGCTCGCGCCCGTCGCGGCAGCGCAGCGCGATATTGATGCCGTTGACGGTTAGGAACTGCGGCAGGGGTGCGTTCATAAAGGTGACTCCGTATCGTGATCTGCCCTTTTGCCACGGCAAAGTTCATCGTTGAAGCCCGCAACATTGCATAAATCTGAAATAAACCTATGTTTGATTGGAGTGATTTATCCCGAAAAAAATGATATTGGCATGCGCCTGCGCATTCAAAGCATTGCGGCTCCGGTCTGACGGTGCTATTTGCGGGTCCGAAATAATTCAAGGAGATTACTGCCATTCGTCGACCCTTTAGAGCCCAGGTGGTCCAGAAAGATGGACCGCGTTCCAACCGCGATATCCGCGTACCTCAGGTACAGCTCATTGATGCCGAAGGTGAAAACCACGGCATCGTCACTATTCAAGCAGCACTGGCGATGGCCGATGAGGCTGGACTCGATCTCGTCGAGATCGTGCCCAATGCCGAGCCGCCGGTCTGCAAGATCGTCGATCTTGGGAAGCTGAAATACCAGGGCCAGAAGAAAGCTGCGGAAGCGCGCAAAAAGCAGAAGACCGTCGAAATCAAAGAAATCAAGATGCGCCCGAACATCGACACGCATGATTATGATGTGAAGATGAAGGCGATCAAGCGCTTCTTCGAAGAGGGCGACAAGGTCAAGGTAACGCTGCGATTCCGGGGCCGCGAGATGGCTCACCAGGAACTCGGCATGCGCCTTCTGGACCGCGTCAAGGAAGACACGGTTGAAATTTCCAAGGTCGAGGCCGAACCGCGGCTCGAAGGCCGTCAGATGATGATGGTTTTGGCGCCACGCTGAAGCCAACCAGCTTCCATAGAAAAGCCGCCTTCGGGCGGCTTTTCTATGCTGATCGAAATGAAGGGCCATCATGGCGGCGCTGAACTCTCTCAAAGACATGTCCCGGTTTCAACATCGCAGGCGCATTGGCGTTGCAATCGTCATTGGTTTGATTCTGGTTGCTCTTCTCACTATTCGCTCCGCATGGAGCAATGATCGCATTCATGGGTATATCGAGGATTTCGGTATCGGTGTGATTGTCATGACGATCCTTGGACGCATGTGGTGTACGCTCTATATAGGCGGACGCAAAAGCTCGGAGATTGTCCGTCTCGGGCCGTATTCGATGAGCCGCAATCCGCTCTATGTGTTCAGCACGATCGGTGCAATCGGTATAGGCATGATGACGGGCAGCCTCACCGTGGCGCTGGCGCTCGCCGTGATTTGTTACATTGCCTTCCAGTTCGTCATCACCGCCGAGGAAGGTTATCTCGAGAAGGTGTTCGGCGAGA
>Ga0193743_1002807_pt1 | contig 11958 bp, 8 predicted proteins | sample L2c2metaG_FD_143038 | JGI IMG/M metagenome (GOLD analysis project Ga0193743, IMG submission 143038) | Soil microbial communities from a riparian zone of the East river system, Colorado, United States - L2c2 | ecosystem: Environmental > Terrestrial > Soil > Riparian zone | place: USA: East River... | reverse complement strand
TCAAACGTCTGCATCTGGCTGACCATCGGCGTCTCCACGCTCTCGCCGGTGCCGAGGATGTAGACCGGCTTGGTCGGGAAATCCCTGGCGCGGTCGGCGGAGGTGAGGATCAGCGCGCCGCCACCGTCGGTGACCAGGCAGCACTGCAGAATGCGGAACGGATAGGCGATCATCCGCGAGTTCAGGACGTCCTCGACCGTGATCGGCGCCTTCATGGTGGCGCGCGGATTCTTCGCGGCCCATTCGCGCTGTACCACCGCCACCGAAGCGATCTGCTCATGGGTGATGCCGTGGGTCTTCATGTAGCGCAGCACCGGAATCGGGAACATGCTGGGCGGGCCGTAGACGCCGAACGGCGCTTCGAACTGGCCGTTCAGGCTGTCCGGCGGGGTCGAACGCGGCTGCTTGCCGATCATCGACTTGCCGCTTTCGGCGTGGGTGATCAGTACGGTCTTGCACAGCCCGGCCTCGATCGCTGCCGCAGCATGGCGCACATGCAGCATGAACGAGCAGCCGCCGACCGACGTGCCATCGACCCAGGTCGGGTTGATGCCGAGGTAATGCGCGATCTGCTGCGGCGTCTCCACCGCGGTGGCGATGCCGTCGATATCGGACAATTTCAGGCCGGCATCGGCGATGGCGTTCAGCGCCGCATCGGCGTGGAGCTGGATCTGCGACATGTTGGAAATGACGCCAAGCTCGGTGGTCTCGGCAGCGCCGACAACGGCGACTTGATTTCTGCGCATGATGCTTAGCCCTTCGCCGGACGGAACTGGGGAAGGGTGATGGCGTCGTCGAGCTTTTCGAATGCGACTTCCAGCTTCATATCGAGCTCGAGCGCCTCCGGCGTCTGCGGGCAGTCGAGGATGTTGCTCATCATCCGCGGGCCTTCGTCGAGTTCGACGACGGCGATGGCATAAGGCGGGGTGAAGCCGGGTGCGGCGGGGCGATGGTTGATGACGTAGCTGTAAAGCTTCGCCTTGCCGCTGGCCTTGAACACGCTGACCTTGCGGCAACCGCAGCACGGACAGAACGGTCGCGGCGGAAAATAGACATTGCTGCATTCATCGCAGCGCTGCAGCCGCAATTCCCCGGCGGCGGTGCCATCCCAGAAATGCTGGGTTTCCGGTGTCGGTTTCGGTTTGGCGCGTGCAGGGGTCGACATCGAGGCGGCTTCTCCCGGATCGGCCTTAAAGCTTTCGGCGGCTTGATCGCAGCGGATTTGCCATGGGTTCTTGTAAATGTCAAATTTGCGAAATAGAATTTCGCAAAGCGAGCGACAACGTCGTTCAGAACAAGGGCAATCATGATACCGCAGACGATCTACGCCGACAGCGAACACCAGGCATTCCGCGACACCGTGCGGCGCTTTATCGATCGCGAGATCGCGCCCTATCACGACCAATGGGAGAAGGACGGCGTCGTCAGTCGCGCGTTGTGGAATCGGGCCGGCGCGGCGGGTCTGCTATGTCCGGCGATTCCCGCCGAGTACGGCGGCGGTGGCGGCGATTTCACCTACAGCACCATTGTCACCGAAGAACTGTCGCGCGGCGTCTTCAACGGCCCCGGCTTCAGGGTGCATTCCGATATCGCGGCATTCTACATCCTGCATCACGGCAACGAAGCGCAGCGGCGAAAGTGGCTGCCGCGGATGGCTTCGGGCGAAACGATCGCCGCCCTGGCGATGACCGAGCCCGGAGCGGGCAGCGATCTGCAATCGATCCGCACCACGGCGATCCGCGATGGCGATGATTTCATCGTCAACGGGTCCAAGACCTTCATCACCAACGGACAACTCGCCGATCTGGTCATCCTCGCCTGCAAGACCGATCCGCGCAGCGGCTCCAAGGGCATCAGCCTGCTTCTGGTGGAAGCGAACCTTCCGGGCTTTTCGCGCGGGCGCAACCTCGAAAAGCTTGGCATGAAGGCTCAAGATACCTCCGAACTGTTCTTCAGCGATGTGCGAGTGCCCGCCGAAAACCTGCTTGGGGAGGAAGGCCGGGGTTTTCGGTGCCTGATGAACGAGCTTCCCCAAGAGAGACTGCTTGTCGCCATCACCGCGGTCGCCAGCGCCGAAGCAGCGCTCGAATGGACCATCGATTATACGCGGCAGCGCAAGGCTTTCGGTCAGGCGCTCGCCGATTTTCAACACAATCGCTTCAAGCTTGCCGAGATGAAGACCGAGATCCAGATCGGCCGCGTCTTCCTCGACCGCTGCATCGAACTTCACCTCGACGGTAAACTCGATGTCGAGGCCGCCGCCATGTGCAAGTACTGGCTGACGGAACTTGAATGCCGGGTGGTCGACCAATGCGTTCAGATGCATGGCGGCTATGGCTACATGCTCGAATATCCGATTACCCGCGCCTATGCCGACGCCCGCGTGCGCCGGATCTATGGTGGCTCCAACGAGATCATGCGCGAACTCATTGCGCGGTCGCTGTAGCGCCGGCACCGGGGACCGCTTCACCACAGGCCCGCCCGGCTGAACTTACCGCCCTGCTCGATATCGATGCGGCAGAATTCACTAGATACGGGCGCTGCATAAGCTCGCAGAACGGGAAATCATCATGGCCTTGTCCACCGGCATCATCAGCGGTTCACGCATGCGGGGCTTCGACGAAATCGATCGTCGGGTTCTGCTTATCGCTGGTGGTTTGCGGATTCTCGGCGTCAGAGAGGGCGACTGTGTTTGCATCTTAATGCGAAACGACATTGCCTTTCTCGAAGTGAGCTACGCGATCATGATGCTGGGCGCCTATGCCGTTCCGATCAACTGGCACTTCAAGCCCGAAGAAGTCGACTATATTCTCAAGGACACCGCGACCCGCGTGCTGATCGGCCACGCTGACCTTGTCAACTCGCTGGGTGATGTCATTCCTTCCGATCTGACGCTGCTCACCGTTCCAACACCACCCGAGGTCGCCGCCAACTATAGGATCGAGCGCGCGTACAACGATCTGCCGCGCGGTGCCGCCGATCTTGACCAATGGTTGGGTCGGCAGAAGCCGTACGACGGTCAGAAACTCCCGCAGCCGCAAAGCATGATTTACACGTCGGGCACCACCGGACAGCCCAAGGGCGTCCGCCGGAACGCTCCCACTCCGGCACAGGTCGCATCACACGAAGCGATGCGGGCGCGCATCTACGGCTTGAAGCCGGGCGTGCGCGCGCTATTGCCGGGGCCGCTTTATCACTCCGCGCCGAACGCCTTCGCATTGCGGGCCGGGCGTCTCGGCGGAGCGCTGTTTCTGATGCCGCGGTTCGATGCCGAGGGGCTTCTGCAGTTGGTTCAGCAAGAGGCGATCGACACCATCTTTATGGTGCCGACGATGTTTGTCCGCCTGTTGAAGTTGTCGGGAGAGATCCGCGAAAAATACGACGTCTCCTCGTTGCGCCACATCGTGCATGCGGCCGCACCCTGCCCGCCCGATGTCAAACAGGCCATCATAAATTGGTGGGGACCGGTGGTCCATGAGTATTACGGCAGCACCGAATCCGGCGCTGTGACCTACGCAACGCCGAAAGATGCGCTCAGGAAACCCGGCACGGTCGGCAAGGTGCTGGACGGCGCCGAGTTGCGGTTTCTCGACGAGGGCGGCAATGTTTTGCCGCCAGGAAAAATCGGCGAGATCTATTCACGCAACGCCGGCAGCCCGGACTTCAGTTACCACAACAAGCCGGAGAAGCGGATCGAGATCGAACGCGATGGTTTCATCACCAGCGGCGACGTGGGCTATATCGACGAAGACGGCTATGTCTTCATTTCCGACCGCAAGCGCGACATGGTCATCTCCGGCGGCGTCAATATTTACCCGGCTGAGATCGAAGCGGCACTACAGGCCCTCCCCGGCATCCATGATTGCGCGGTGTTCGGTATTCCCGACGACGAATTCGGCGAAGCCTTGATGGCCGTGATCGAACCGCAGGCGGGTGTGACCATCGACGTCGCCACCGTCCGGGCGCAGCTGAAGGCGGCGCTGGCCGACTACAAGGTGCCCCGGCACATCGAGTTGCAGACCGGGCTGCCCCGCGAGGATTCAGGGAAGATCTTCAAGCGGCGCCTGCGGGATCCCTATTGGGAAAAATCCAACCGCCGCATTTGAGCGCGCCTCAGGCAACGATTGAAGTGGCGACTCAAGCCGCCACTTCGGCCCGGCCGTTGTTGATGACGACGAGGTCGCGCTGCTTCACTTTGGCCCGGAACGAGACCACGCCGCCGGCCTCCTTCCAGAACTCCGTCACGATGGTCTCTCCCGGAAAAACCGGCGCGCTGAAACGGACCTGCATCTTGCGCAATCTTGTCGGATCGTTGCCGCAAACCGCATCCAGCAAGGCGCGGCAGACCACGCCGAACGTGCAGAGCCCGTGCAGAATCGGCTTTTCGAATCCACCGCTGCGCGCCACCGCGGGATCAGCGTGCAGCGGATTATAGTCGCCGGACAGGCGGTAGATGAGCGCGGCCTGCGGCAACGTTGCAATGCTGGCGGTTTGATCCGGTGCGCGTTCAGGCAGCGGGTGCGGCGCCGGCAATGGACCCGATGATCCTCCGAAGCCGCCATCGCCCCGCAACATGGTGGTCGACGTCAAACGGCACAGCACGTCTCCATTGGATTTATCGATGACGTCCCGCTCCGATACAAGCACCGCGCCCTTGTCCTTGCCCTTGTCGAACAGACCGGTCACGCGTGATCGGCCGATCACCGTGGCCGCCGTCGGCAGCGGTTTGAAAATTTCAATGACCTGCTCGCCGTGCAGCACCTTCTTCCAGTCCGCGCCAATGCGGGGGTCGCTGATCCAGAACCCGGGATAGCCCAGCACCACCGCCAGCGACGGCAATGCCTTCAACCGGCCTTCGTAAACGAACTGAAGCTGGTTCTCGTCCATCGGATCCGCGCCATAGCCCAGGCCGAGCGCGTAAAGCATGGTGTCGCGTGCCGTGTAGGTGTGCTCGACTTCGGCGATCGGCCATTGCCGCAGGGCTTCCGGATCGATAGGCATCGTGGGCATTTCCTTTGTGGTTGAGACGCAAAATTGCCATGCCGACCGCGTTGTGGCAATATGCGAAACTGCATTTCGCATATTTCCTCGAATGGCAATGAAGCGACATTTTTGCAGTGAACTGATATTCGGTTGATCGCGACAGCGGACGTTGCGGCTCTTACTCGCGCCAGAACCGCGGCGTCAAACAAGAGGTTACGTGATGGAAGACAAGACGCGCCGATCGAGCCCGGGGGGACGTACTGCAGCCGGCAAGAAAAAGGCCGACGACGCGCGTGCAACCAAGCCGGTTGGCCGCGCTTCCTCCAACGCTACCGACGAGCGGGCGAAGAAAAAGAGCGCGCGGCTGCTGCTGCAACGCGCTTCGCGCAGGCCGCGAGCTTCAGAAAAGGGCGAGGTTGCGGAAGACGCAGGAGGCCGGCTGTTCGTCACGGCGCTCGCGCGTGGACTTGAGGTCCTCAGCGCGTTCAGGGCAGGCGACGGCGCGCTTGGCAATCTGGAGCTTGCCAGGCGGACGGAGCTTCCAAAGCCGACAATCTCGCGCATCACCCACACCCTGACTCAGCTGGGCTACCTTGCCTATAACAGCCGGTTGGGAACCTATGAACTGGGCGGCCGTACGCTGACCCTGAGTTATGCAGCACTCGCCAATCTCGATATCCGGCGGGTGGCGCGGCCGATCATGCAGCACCTTGCAGAAACGCATAACCTGCACATCGCGCTCGCGGTGCGCGACAAGCTGATGATGCTCAATGTCGAAACCTGCGAAGGGCACGGTCTGGTCGGTCTGCGATTGGCGCCCGGTTCACGGGTGCCGATAGCGATCACCGCGATCGGCAAGGCCTACCTTTCCACGGTGCCCGACGACGAGCGCGACCGCATCCTGGATGCAGTCCGCAAGCAGTACGGGGATGATTGGCCGCTGATCAAGCGATCCATCGAAACCTCGATTCGGGATGTCGAGCAGCGTGGCTTTTGCGTTTCGACCGGTGAATGGCGCAAGGATATCAACGCGGTTGGTGCCCCGATCGCCGCGCCTGGCGGGGGAACCATCTATGCGCTCAGTTTTGGCGGCCCGGCCTATCTGGTCTCGCAAGACCAGCTCGACCACGAATTCGGCCCGGCCCTTGCGGCAGCGGCGAACACGATAGGTGCTTCGCTGGGCAGCTCCAAAATTTGAAGGTCATCGCATCGGCCGTTCTTCAATTGACCTGCCGCGCACGCTCCTTCCAGAACGGCGCGCGCAATTCGACCTTGTTGATCTTGTTGACGCTTGACAGCGGCAGCGGCTCGTCGCGGATTTCCACGCTGCGCGGACATTTGTAGCCGGCGATCAGGCCGCGGCAGTGGGCGACGATATCTGCGTCCGTCGGCGCCGTGGCCGGCCGGCGCACCACCACCGCGTGGACGGCCTCGCCCCACCGCTGATCCGGAATCCCGATCACGGCGCATTGCAGCACATCAGGATGAGAGCAGATCGCATTTTCCACCTCGGTCGAATACACATTCTCGCCGCCGGAGATGATCATGTCCTTGATGCGGTCGGATTCAAAATATCCGGAGTCACCGGTGTGCATCCAGCCGCCGCGCAGGGTTTCCGCAGTCAGCTCAGGCTTGTTCCAATAGCCCTGCATCACCATCGGACCGCGCACCAGAATCTCGCCGACCTGGCCGCACGGCAGCTCGCGCTCCTCGGCGTCGACCACCTTCACCTCCGCCGAAGACACCGGCCGCCCCGCCGAGCGAAGCCGCCGTCTCGGCGCGTCTGGCATATGATCCTCCGGACCGAGAATGGTGGCGACGGGCGACAGCTCCGTCATGCCGTAGGATTGCGAGAATCGCACCGAGGGAAAGCGCCGCAGGCATTCGCTCAACACCGCTTCCGGCATCGGTGAGGCGCCGTAGGTGATCAAGCGTAGGCTCGACACATCGTAGCGGTCGAGGTCGGGAAGTTCGAGCAGCATCGACAGCATGGTCGGAACGAAAGTCGCCACCGTGACCTTGTCGCGGGCGATGGCCTGCAGCACTTCCACCGGCGAGAAGCGGGGAATCACGACGTGTTTGCCGCCGACTACCGCCGTGGTGTAAACTCGCGCGCCGGCGGCAAGATGAAACAGCGGACCGGCATGCAGGCTGACCAGATTCTCGTCGAAGCCGAGCCGCGCCGCGGTCACCACCGCATTGCTCCACAGGTTGCCGTGGCTGAGCATCACGCCCTTGGAGCGGCCGGTGGTGCCCCCGGTATAGAAGATGCACGCAAGATCGTCCCCGCCCCGCATCCTGTCGTCGATCGGCCGCACGGCGGCGAGCGCGCGCTCATAATCGATCGCACCAGCCGGAGCCGGTTCCGCACCCGCGTACAGCAGCGACTTGATCGACGGCGCGGCTTCGGTGAGCTGCGCGCCGATCGCGCTGAACGCGGTATCGACGATAAGAATCACCGGCGAGGCATCGCGGGCCTGATCGATCATTTCCGGCAGCGCAAACCGGGAGTTGATCGGCACGATCACGCCGCCACCCCACAGCACTGCAAAGTAGTATTCGATGTAGCTCTGGCCGTTGGCCGCCAGCATTGCCACCCGATCGCCATCGCCCATGCCGAGGTCGCGCAGCACCGAAGCGAGCCGCGCAACCCGGTCGACAAAGCTTCGCCGGTCGAGCCGCACGTCGCCGCAGACCAGCGCCTCGATATCGGCGCCGAACCTGATCGCTTTGCGAAGACCCATCGTCAGGTTCATCGTTTCCCCGAAATGCTGTTTGTTGCGGGCATCCTACACATCCGGTGGTCCTACTCAATATGCGAAATTGAGTTTCATTTTGATCGAGAGCCGTCTAAAGTCGTGAGCGACGCTCGCGAAAGCTGCGGTCTTCTCGACACCGCATAAAAATCGATGAAGGAAGCAAACTCATGGTTACCCAGGACAAGGCAGCCGACGGCAAGGAAAGCGACGCCGTCATCGTCGAACATTTTGACGACGTCGCCTTGATCCGTCTCAACCGGCCCGCCAGCCGCAACGCGCTGGCTGTAGAGATAAAGGTTCAACTCGAAACCCGGATCCCCGCCTTGATGCAGGACAGCGCCGTGCGTTGCCTGGTGATCACCGGCGCCGAGGAATCGTTCTGCGCCGGCGGCGATATCAGCAACATGGCCGATCGCAGCGCGCCGGCGGTGCGGGCGCGCATGCATCAAAGCTATGCCTGGACCAAATGCATCCTGACCGGCGAAAAGCCGGTGGTGGCGGCGGTCAACGGCGCAGCCGCGGGTGCCGGGTTTTCGCTGGCGTTGCTATGCGACATCGCGATCGTTTCCGACAAGGCGTTTTTCCGCGCCGCTTTCCCCGGCCTCGGTGCCGCCCCCGATCTCGGTCTGGCGCTGACCTTGCCGCGCAGTATCGGCACCGCGCGCGCCAAGGATATCCTGCTAACCAACCGGCGGATTGACGCGGCTGAAGCGGTGACGCTCGGGATCGCCAAACGAATGGTGCCTGCTGCGTCGCTGCTTGATGACGCCCTGCAATTGGCGAAGGAACTGGCGGCAGGGCCAGCTACTTCGTTCGGCCTGACCAAGATGCTGTTGAACAGTGCTTATGGTCCGATTGACGATTTTTTTGCCACCGAGGCGATGGCGCAGGCGGTGGCGTTCGGCAGTCGCGAATTCGCAGAGGGGGTCAGCGCCTTCTTGGGCAAGCGTAAGGCCGACTTCAAGAACGCCTGATTGGTTTACCAGACCATTGAGCTTTCGCGTCCGGGAGATGCAATGGTGGCTGCAGATCCCACGCCCGTGGTTGGTAAATCTGCAAAGCAAAATTACGAACTCTCCAGCGGGCGCATAATCGCTTGTCAGCGACCGATCGCCGCCAGCGAGGCGAAGTCGAATTTGTAGTTCACGCCGAGCTTGAAGAGGTCGACCGCCTGCCTGACATTTATGGTTTCCGCACTGATCTCCTCAACGGTCGGGAACGCAACGCTCGTTGAGGCAAGGCCGATGTGGTTATATTCGGCGAAGGCAGTCCAATGGCTGGTGAGTGCGTATTCGATGCCGCCGCCAACCACCCAACCCCACGTATCCAAGGTGGTACTGCCGGTACCAAGACCGAGAGCATGTGTGTCGGCCAAAAGACCGTAGGTGGTTCTGCTCCAAGCGCCGCCCGCCTTCGCATAGGCGAGCGCGCGGCCCGAAGCATAACCGATCCGGCCGGTGAAAGTACCGATTGCATCGACGGTGTGCTGGCAGTTGACACCGCCGATGCCGGAAAAGCAGGTGTCTTCACCGAACATGTTCGCTGCGCTGATATCGACCTGAACGCCCAGGACCCACGGTCCCGTTTGCCAGTTGGCACCGACCTGACCGCCGCCGAGCGGACCGGCGGCGCGCGTCTTATTACCAAAACCGGCTGCGTTGATGCCACCGCCGATGCCGATGGTCGCCCCGAATGGATCGGACCAGTGGTCGTCGCTCCAGCCGCCACCTAAATGTCCGCCGACATAGAGTCCGGTCCAGTCGATCGAGCCCATTGCCATGACGGGTGCCCTGGTCGGCAAGATCGAGCCTTCAGCAGGCGATGCCGGCTCACTCCAGCGATAGCTCGACTGCACGAACATACCGTAACGTTCCGTACTGTAACGCTGGGGCGCAACGGTATTCGACTCCGGAGCGGTCAGTTCGTTGAACCCTGCCGTGCCGATGTTCATATTCCAGGCCCAGTACCGTCCGCCGACACCGATGCTCCAGGCACTGTTGATCCTGTAGTCCAGCATCGCCTCGAGCATCACGCCAGTGCCGCTGTTCGACGCGTTGGGGCCGAGCAATTGGCGCAGCAGATGATTGTCCAACCCGGAATAATCGACCCACGGCACGTAAGCCGCATCTGCAGTCATCCTCAAACGGTCGGTCAACATGACTTCGCTGGACAGGCCAATGCGCAGCGAGTTGAAATGATCATGGTTGGTCAGCCCCAGAAGGCTTGATGGGAAAGGCGGCGAGCAAGCAGAATCATTCGCAAGCTGTGCACAGCCATAGCTATTGATCGCCTGAGCAAAATAATTATAGCCGACAAATGCGCCGATTTTGGCGCCGGGCGCTCTCAGGAAATTGTAGCCGAAATCGATGGTGGCGTAACCGATATGTCCCGAAGCGCGCGCCAAGGTGTTGGAGTATGCGACGTTGGCAGGGAAATCTTCATCGTTGAGTTGTCCGTTATGGATACCGCCGGCACCCAGATAACCTTTGGCAAAAAATCCGCTGACATGATCCACGCGGGCAAAGGCCTCGCCGGAGACTGCGTCGAGGCCGCCGAAGATCAGCCGGGAGGCGAGAACGAGAGGCGGTCCATTAAACAATGGACCCTCGCGGTCAACTCCGGTGCTGAACCAGACGCGGGTGCCCGTTTCCACATTCCAATCGCTTCTTGTAGTGGGCGAAGCGTTCCAGACCGGCGTCTTGAGCCACTGGATTGGAGCGCCGCCTGCCGATGTGTCGGCGTCGCCGAACCGGTAATTCAGCCCGGCACGGACGATATCTGCCCGAAGGTTGCTGGAATGCGTGAAGACTTGGCCTGCGGTGCCGCTATTGGCCGTCACCGCTCCTGCGGCGTCGGCGAAGTCGACATGAAGATAATCAGCCTTGACGCTCAACCGGTCCGTAAGCGGTACCTCAACGCCGCCGCCGACGGCATAGCCAGCTCTGACCGCGTTCAGCCTGCCTGATTCCTCGGCGCCGAGGCCATCGATAAACGAGAAGTCGGTTTGCACCTGGGTGAGCGCGAGGCCGCCCGTTATATAGACAAGCCATTGATTCGGAGTAACGAAGCCCACACGCGGCCGCGCCGTGAACAGCCAGTTGGCGTTACCATAGGACGTAATGGTGAAAGAGTTGTTCGACGCCCCTGACGACAGGCCATAGCCGGAATGGTTCGTCGTCGCACCGTTCAGATGAAGAGCTTGCAGATCGGCTTCCAGGCCGACCAGCAGATTGCCGACCTGCCAGTTGTAGCCGCCTTCGATGCCGGCAGCGAAGCCCCAGGGCGTGATGCGTTGGGCACCGGCCGCGGTAACACTCTCTGCAGCAGTGGCGTTGAAATGCGAGCCTTCGCTCGCCGCGGTTCTCGGATCATATTGTCCCCATGCGCCACCGGCCGTGACGCCGACGTAGTATCCGGTCCAGTTGTATGGTCCAGCATCGCCTGCGTAAGCGGAACCAGCGCCAATCGCCACAACGACGGCGACGCCTCCGAGTGAGAACCGCTTCATAGAGCCCCGCCCCGCAACGAATGCGTAGTTGCACTATGCATTCTCGCCGATCACATTGTGTGATTCCGGCTGTCATAAGTTTGCCCGATTGTATGGGCCGCGCTCCGAAGCCGAGTCAAGCGATCTCGATTTCGTCCACCGGGAGATCGAATCGATGATGGGTCGGCGGCAGGTTGATCAGGCGTCGCTGTTCTACGAGTTCTCGCTTGAGCGACACGTTCCGGCCATCCACTTGCTAAGGTCGACCGACCGGTTTGCTCAGTACAGATTTCGCTTCGCATCCTGCCTGATGACAAAATCGATCAGCTTGGCCGGGACGAAGGCACGCCCCTGATTGCGCAGCATCTCGCCCCAGGAGGGCAGTGCAGACCTTTCAACCCGCTTGTCTGGATTCCACAGTTCGGACCGCTTCAGCGCCTTGCTGCAATGCAGATAGACCTCGACGACCTCCACCACGATGACCGAGTTTGGCCGCTTGCCGCTGGCCGCGAAGCGCTCCATCAGATCGCCCTGCACGGTGATCGACGCCGTCCCGTTGATACGCAAGGTCGCATCGATGCCCGGGATGAGAAACAGCAGACCGGCTGCCGGCGCTTGGATCAGGTTGGTCAGCGTTTCCAGCCGGTTGTTGCCGGGCCGGTCAGGAAACGCGATGCGCTTAGCGTCCAGCACATGGACGAAGCCCGGCTCGCCACCGCGCGGCGAGAC
>Ga0193743_1002804_pt1 | contig 11967 bp, 7 predicted proteins | sample L2c2metaG_FD_143038 | JGI IMG/M metagenome (GOLD analysis project Ga0193743, IMG submission 143038) | Soil microbial communities from a riparian zone of the East river system, Colorado, United States - L2c2 | ecosystem: Environmental > Terrestrial > Soil > Riparian zone | place: USA: East River... | reverse complement strand
TCCAGGTAGGCTACACCCTGGTTGTGTTCCTTGCCTTCCTTCAGGATGAATACGCGCATGGTTTCACCCGGCAGCACCACTGGCTTCACGGCGTTTGCCAGTTCGTTGATGTTCAGCACGGTCAATCCCTGCACTTGCGCCAGCTTGTTCAGATTGAAGTCGTTCGTAACCAGCTTGGAACCGGTCAGCCGCGCAAACTCTATCAGTTTCAGATCAACTTCGCGCACGCCGGGAAAGTCCTGCGCCGACACTTCAAGCTGAATGCCTGGCATTTTCTGCAGCCGCTGCACCACGTCCAAACCACGACGCCCGCGATTGCGCCTTGCCGAATCGGCGGAATCCGCCACCATCTGCAACTCGTGCAGGACAAAGCGCGGCACAATTAAATGGCCTTCCGCAAAGCCGGCTTCCGCCACATCGGCAATCCGGCCATCAATTAGAACGCTGGAATCCAGAACCTTGCCTTGGCCCACCTTTGGCTGCTGGCGCGGCTCTACCAGTAAACCCGTGTGCAGAGAGGCGCTCTTGGCGATGCCGACCAGCAGCCCGATATAGGCGCCCAGCAGCGGCGGAGCCATGCGGATGAATTGACCGTACTCGCCTTGCACGAAAGCCGTGTCTCGCAGGATGTAGACCGTCAGAAGTCCAAAGCCCGTCCCGGCCAGCGTTCCCAGCGAGCCTGTAAGTAAAACTGGCGGCTCGGCCCGGCTTAGGCGGAGGGCTACAAAGGTAGCTAGTGCGGCTACCCCACCGCCGGCAATCGCCGAGAACACCCGGTTCCAGGCGGAGGGCCGCCAAATAGCCGAAGCGACGGCTATTAAGAAAACAAAACTGAAATAGAAAATGCGGCTGCCTAAATTAGAGCGATTCACGCGTACTTCCCCGGCGCATTACGAACTTACTATAAGCTAGCGCCGATTAGCGTCAATATACTAACTCTAATAATTCTGCGCAGTATAATATTGCCGCCAAGTGAACCCCAGGCACGCTGCCATGATCGGCGGCGTGTCCGGAAATGCCGAATTTAGAAGCTCTTAGAAAGAGCGGAAGGTGAGCAGAAGGAACACGCTCAGGTTATAAAACCTTTGCGAGTTCCTCCGCGAAAGCGCTTTGACGCCCGGACGAATTGTTCGTGCGCCGCACATTAGTGGTCCTGCGTGCCTGAACGGTTGCGCCGGCAGGCGTAACAACCATGGACGATCCGTTGGTAGCGGCGCCAGTGGCGCCCGCAGCTGCTCCGGAAGCATTAGCCGCCGGGCCATTCGAACCCGCGGCATTGTTAAATGTCCGCCGGGGACGCTCCGTTGGAGCAGCGCTTTTCACCGGACCCTTGCCAGATTTTGGAGGTTGTGCAGGGTTGGCGCGAAGCAGCCGGTCTTCCAGCGGTGCGCGATCGAACCGGCGGATAATGGAGTTCATTTCCTCCTGGTTCGGTGATTCTATGAAAGCGAATCCCTTCGACTCTTGAGTTTCAGGGTTGCGTATTACCTTGACCGCGTCAGCGACCAGGCTTTCTGAGGACAACCACGATTTGATATCGTCGGCAGTCACCCAGACAGGGAGATTTCCGAGAAAGACGGTAAAGCTCATGTAGTGGATGTGTTTTGCTCCGTGAGGGAAGTACGAGGTGCGCAGAGCGTAGGTCCGAACCTCGCAAAGGCTATAAAGATACTAACACATGCTTCGCAAAGCGGTAAATAGAAAAACCTGCGCGTTTGCTTAATCTGCCACACTCAAGTACGTTTCTGAGATGCTTGTGACCGGGGTTAGGACTCAAGGTGATTTCAATTGGACGACAGGTAGCATTCGATGTGCTGGAGGCGGTGTCGAACGACGCATATGCGTCCGACAGCTTACGGAACCTCTCGAAAAAAGCGCCTGCCCGGGATGCCGGATTAGCCGGCCAAATTGTTTTTGGATGTTTACGGTATCAAAGCCAGCTGGATTACCTGATCGAAATGTACTCCGGCCGCAAGACGCAGACCTTGGATCCCGCCGTCCTACTAGCTCTGCGCACGGCCATTTTTCAATTGCGTTATCTGGAGCGCATCCCTGCCTACGCAGCCGTGCACGATTCGGTGGAACTGGTGAAGCGCCGCAAGCGCGCGGCCACCGGTCTGACCAATGCCGTGTTACGCAAGGTAACCCGCGCCGAAGCGTCCTGGCCCGATGCGGCTACTGAACTCTCCTGCCCGGCATGGCTTTTGGACCGTTGGGAACGGCACTTTGGAAGTAGCGCTGCGCGCGCCATCGCCAGCGCCGCCCTGCTGGAGCCGCCTCCATATATAAGAGTTCCCGCCGGCGCAACCCTGCCGGAGGGCGTGGAGGCCGAACCCACTGGCGTCCCGGGCTGCTATCGCCTGAAGTCGGAGGTTCTTCCCGGCATGCGGCTGCATGACATTGGCTCGCAATCGATTGTTCCTCTATTGGACCTGCAGCCCGGATTGAGCTATCTTGATCTCTGCTCGGCGCCGGGCAATAAAACTATGCAGGCGCTCGAGACACCCTTAGGGCTGGCAGTGGCGTGCGATATCGCCTTCAAACGCCTGCGCGAGGTGCCCCCCGTATGTCCACGCGTCGTGCTGGATGCCTCTGAGCCGCTTCCGTTCTCTACCTCGTTCGATCGCATTTTCGTGGATGCGCCCTGTTCCGGGACCGGCACGCTGGCGCGCAACCCAGAGATCAAATGGCGCGTCAGAGATACGGACTGGGCGCGCTTTGCCGCCAAGCAGGTACGGCTGGCCGAGAACGCCGCGCGGCTCTTGGCCCCGGGCGGGAAATTGGTCTACGCTACCTGTTCCCTCGAACAGGAAGAAAACGAGGACGTGGTCCGGGCCGTGCTCTCGGCTCACCCGGAACTCCGGCTCGACCGCGAAGTGTGGCGCCTGCCTGGCCGCGACGAAGGAGACGGCTTTTACGCGGCTATAATAATACGCAATTAACGCGCTGGAAAGCTCTCCGCGGGGGATCCGGAGAAGAATGCCCTTTCAAGATCTAGCGTATGCCGCCCGGACTCTTCATAACAGCCTGTGCTCACTTTGACTGCAGTCGTCACGCTCGCTCTGGGCGTGGGCGCCAGCACCGCCATCTTCAGCGTAACCAACGCCGTGCTGTTGCGGCAGCTTCCTTACCGCGACGCGGACCGGCTAGCGGTTGCCACGCTGAAATGCGGGCGCGCAACGTCAAGGACTGGCCGTTTTCGCACCCCCATTTCTTCGATCTGCGCAATGGCGCCACGCGGACTTTCGAGAGTTTTTCGACCGTGCTTACGACTCGAACTCTGATTCCCAAACCGGATGGCACTCCTGGCCGGGCGCGCGTTCAACGATGCCGACAACTCGCGCCCGAGCGGAACCTGGCCGTCATCGACCAGATTCTTGCCGCCAAAGCTTTTCCGAACGAACCTTCCCCGAACGAGTTCGCAGTGGGCAAGCGCATCCTTATCCGTCTTCGGACGCCGGAACCGGAATGGGTCCAGATCATCGGTGTGGTCGCTCAGCAGCGGAATACCTCGCTGGCCGATCCTGGGCGCGAGGAGGTCTTCTTCACTGATGGTTTTCTTCGCCACGGCTTTGCCAACCGTTAGGGTGTACGAACTGCCGGAGACCCGGAAGCCTCGCTCAGCGCCGCGCGCATTCTCATTGGTTTGGGCGACGGGCCTGGGCCTCACTCGCTGGAGGAAAAGTATGCTGATCGGCGTCAAATTGACGGATCCGCTTACTTTCGCGGCCATGGCGCTCCTGTTTTTTGGCCGTCACCGCGCTGGCGTCATGGCTTCCGGCGCGTCGCGCTTCCTCGCTCGATCCCACTGCCGCCCTGCGTCAGGAATGATGCCCCCCTCGAGCTCTGCGGTTTGCTTCTCGCTTTGAGCTTCGGCCAGCCAGCAGGTAAAATGGAATGCGCTGCCTTCCCCGGCCTGACTTTCCACCCGGATTGTTCCGCCCATCTGTTCCACAATCCTTGACGAGATGGTCAGGCCCAGTCCGGTACCCCCATACCGGCGCGTCATGGATCCATCGGCCTGCGCGAAAGGATCGAAAATGAGTTTTAGCTTTTCCGCGTCAATGCCGATCCCGGTATCACGCACTGTGAAATGCGCCAGGAGCGTATTCCCGGGCCCGCGCGATTCGATCTGAACATGCACCGTCACGTTTCCGGCATGCGTAAACTTAATTGCGTTTCCAACGAGATTGGTCAATACCTGGTTCAGCCTTGCCGGGTCTCCCACCAATAGCTCGGGCAGGTCCGGATCGACCTCGCAGAGGACTACCAGCTTTTTCCGCATCGCCTGAAAAGCGAGGGGTTTCAGGCAGCGGTCCAGTTGTTCGCGCAGTCCAAACGGTACCGAGTCCAGCACCAGCATGCCCGCCTCTATTTTTGAAAAATCCAGAATGTCGTTGACGATCGTGATCAACGCGCCGGTGGAGAAGCGGATGACGTCGAGGTACTCTTCTTGTTCTGAATTGGGGCTGGTGGAAAACAGCAAATCCGTCATGCCCAAAATGCCGTTCATAGGAGTGCGGATTTCGTGGCTCATGTTGGCCAGAAACTCGCTCTTCGCCCTGCTCGCCAGTTCCGCGTTTTCCTTGGCTGCCATCAGCTCCACCGCTGTCTGAGCAACTTCCTCGCGGGTGCGCAGCGCCATGATGCCGTAGGCCAGGTTCCCCGCCAGTTCCAGCAACAGGAGAATTTCTTCTTCATCGAAAGCGTCCAGTTCCTGCGCGTGAATACTCAGGCAACCGAAAGCAGTCCCGTTTGCAACCAGCGGAAGCGCGATGGCCGAGGAGAACCCGTAACGGGCCGCCTCCTCATGCCACGGGGCGAACGAGGGACGTTTCAGAACGTCCCTCAGCACCACTACCGATTTGGCCCGGATCGCCCTGCCAATCGGGCCGCCGCCTAGCTTGTTATCCGCCCAACTGATCCGGATGTTTTTGAGGTACTCCCGGTTCGGACCGGCGCTCGCCACGGGCCGCATGGTCTTCTCTTCGTCGTGCTCGCAATAACTCACAAATGCCAGCCGATAGGTGGATTTGCCGGTGATGATTTGGCAGATCTCCTCCAGCAGTTTCTCTTCCTCGGTCGCCTGAATCAGGATCTGGTTACAGCGGCTGAGGGCCTTTAGCGCGAGATTGGAACGGTCGAGCGACCTCTCCGCCCCACGCCGCTCCGCGATTTCCGCGGCAAGCTCGCTGTTGGTGCGCACAAGTTCCGCGGTACGCTCCCGAACGCGCAATTCCAGTTCCTGCTGCTGCAGTTGAATCTCCTCCGCCATGTTCCGGAAAGAATTCGTCAGCACGCCCACCTCATCATTGGATTCAACCGGCAGGCTTGCGATCGCAGCCCGGGCATTACTACGCAGCAGCGTCACTGAACTCGTTAGAGCTCCCAAGGGCTTCATGAGCGAGGCGGCAAACCAGGCGACGACGATGACAAAGATCACCAGAAACGCGAAAATGGCGATTAGAAGCTCCATCTCCGACTGGTGAACAACGGCCAGAAAACGTTGCCGGTGCAGCCCCGCCAGAGACCCTAGGGCGTTCAAGAGTACGCGGTCCGTTATGCCTACGAGAACAAATCCCAGCACCACGCCCGCCACCAAGTAGAGCAGCGTCAGCTTTCTCCAAATGCTCTTCATCGGCTTATCGGCTCAGCGGCTTGCAGTGAAACGGTTCCTGTAATGGTGAAAGGATTTCATGACATTTGCGCCGCGTCCGGCCCAGCCGTTTTACCTCGCTCCTTAAGCAAAGCACGCGCTTATATGTCTTATCGGACGTTTCGGGAAAAACGTTTGGCGCCCCTAGGCTATTGCGGGGCCACCAAGGCAACGCGTGGAAGGATCCCCAGGTCGGTCCGCATTTTCGCAATATTCCTGCCCAGTTCGCCCGGCGAATGCAGCTTGAAAACGCGCCCCTTGCAAGCGTTGGTTAGGTGCTCGATCGAGTCGGGAAATTCGGCGCCCTGCCGCGCGAAATACTCAAAATAATAGATGGGAGGGCTTTTCCCTGGCTGGTAGGCCGGCGCGTCACAGGCCATCTTCTTATTCAGCCGGGCATGCGGCCCAAGAAAAATAATGGCCGAAGTGTCCGGTTTGCCGGCTGCTTCCGCCTGGATGAGTCCGGCCAGCAACTCTGCCCAGCCCTGCTGCCGCAGCAGCGTTCCTGTCGAAATCGTCCCGAGTTCAAGATTGCTCAGGGCCTGCGCCAATTTGAGGAAGGTAAACCGGTCCAGCCCTTCCTGCCGGAAAACCTCTCGCTGCTGGTCCAGGTTGAAAGCCACCACGCGCACTCGTGCGGCCGGAATATGGCGCAACAACGAGTAAAGAGAATTCAGCAAAAACGCGCGGTCCCAGGCTCTTAGCTTCATGCTCAATGGATTGATCGGGGCGGCATCCAGCAATACCGTAATCCGGTAAGGTGAAGTTGCGCTCTTTTCGTCCGCTTCCCAGAACGGATGCCTCATCCCCGCGAGCGCACCGGGCTTCAATACCGGCTGCAAGTGGCGCTCGTTGCGCGCCAAGGCAGCTTTGGCGGTCCAGGTATGCCGGAAGAAACGCTGATTGCTATCCATCACCACGAGCTCAAGCGGGTATTCTCCTTCGCCCGCGACAATCGCCCCGCTGAACTCCACCTGGCTGCTCATGCGCCGGGGATCCAGCCGGTCTTTCAATCCCGGCGGCATGGCCGGAATTTCGTAGGCCCCGAAAAAAAGCGCCGCCGGCACGCCTTCGCGCCGCACCCGCAGCAGAGCCGAGAGCCGCGCCGCCTCTCCCCGAAACACCTTCAGCGGGCAGCGCACAACGTAGCCAATCTCGAACCGGAAGGCAAAATCGAGAAATGGCCGGATCGGCGTCACTTCGCAGTCCAGCGTATCCTTGGGCGGCGCCGAGTCCATCACCCGGCCAGCCTTTTCGGTGTCTTGCGGCGAGAGCAGTACTTGCCCGCCCGCCGTCAGCGCCAGCCCCAATACCCCAGCCAGCCTACTTGCCGCCCAACTCCTTCGCAGCCTCATCCAGCAAATCCGCCTCGCTCTGCAGCGCCTTGGCTACCCGCGCAATCTGGTGATCCACTTCGATCCAACGCTTCTGTTCAATCGCTTCGCGCACGCCCGGAATCGTCTTGACTCCGTAGCCGGTGTAAAAGCCGGGTGCGTAAATCAAATTCTCGAACCACGGCCGGTTCGGTAAGCCCTCGGAATCGGTCAGAACCCGCTCGCTCCGCAGCAGTTTCGCATTCACACTGGCGGAAGCCTGTCCTCCAGCGGATGTCAAAGCGGCTTCATAGCCCGCCGCCGCGCGCGTCAATTCGTCCGACGCATTTTCCAGCGGCGCAAAGTTCAGGTACGGCGGCAATGGCTCCTTCCCCGGCGGCACCATCTTCTTTTTCGGATCGGCCAGCGCCACATAGACGCCATCTTCGATCTCCGAATTTCGTTCTTTAATCGCCGCCCGCTGATCGATGGATAACTTCTTCAATTCTCCCAGATACGTATGGATCGTATCCGCGAGATTCGTGAACTGAAAGGGCAGCACATCGCAATCGGCCAGCCGCATCATGATCGTGCCGCCGGTTTGCGCCAGTGCTTTTCCGTAGGCAAAATCCGTGTCTTCGAAATGCGTGTACCAGTAAAAATCGTCGTAAATCGAATGATACTGTCCACCGCCCGCATCCTCGCCACCATATCCGATATTCAGGCTCGCCACCCCCAGGTGATCGATAAATACCGTGTAGTCCGATCCCGAGCCCAACGCGCCGATACGCAAATCCGGACGCGCTTTCAACTCCGCTTTGCGGTCGCCCGCGCCTTTCGAGATACCGGCCAGCCGCGCCCGCTTCCAAACCGTCATCTTAGTTTCCGGATCTTCAATGTCTTTCATCACCCCGTTGGTGAAGTTTTCGAGCGAATGGGAACCCTCCGCCCGGAAAAATCCGCGCCCGTTCCCGTCCGAGTTGATGTACGCCACAGCATGCTGCTTTAACTCTTCCGCGTGCGTTTCGGCCCACTCGGTCGATCCCAATAGGCCCGGCTCTTCCCCGTCCCAGAAGCAATAGATGATCGTGCGGTCGGGCTTCCATCCTTGCTTCAACAACTCGGCCAGTCCCCGTGCCTCTTCCATCTCCGGACTTGCGCCTGAAACGGGATCGCCCGCGCCATTCACCCATCCGTCATGATGGTTGCCGCGGATCACCCATTGGTCCGGATACTTCGAACCTGGTATCTTTACAATCACGTCGTACAGCGGCTTGCGATCGAAATTGAACTGCAACCGCAGATGCACTTTCGCCGGACCCGGGCCCACATGGTACGTCAGCGGCAGCCCGCCGCGCCACGCTTCCGGCACTAGTTCACCGCTCAGGTTTTTGAGCAGCGGCTCGGCATCTTCATAGGAAATCGGCATCACCGGGATCTTGGTCAGCGTCTTCACCTCGCTCATCGGCAGTTTCTTGGCATCCGGAGTAGCGCCCACGCCCGGAGTCTGGGGATCGCCAGGGTACACCGGCATATCCATGACACTGCCGCGCTGCACGCCAAACGGAGGCCGCATCGGACCGTTCGGATAAATGTCGCCGTGCCGATAACCATCCTCATGCGGATCGGAGTAGATCAGGCAGCCAATCGCCCCGTGTTCCGCCGCTACCTTCGGCTTAATGCCCCGCCAAGTCAAGCCATAGCGGGCCAGCACAATAGCGCCGCTCACCGAAACACCCATGCGCTCCAGCTGCTCATAATCCGCCGGGCTTCCATAGTTCACATACACTACCGGCGCCGTAACATCGCCGTCAATGGAGTAAGCGTTGTAAGTGGGAAGCTGCTCGCTTTTCTGATTCGAAGTCGGGTCTATCGCCAGGGCCGGCTCCTGCAGCTTGGCCGTATATTTCACCGGCGCAACCAGCTCCATTACCCGTTCCTTCGGCGTTGGAAAGAGCGTGTCGAAGGTCTCAATCCGGGCATCCAGGCCCCACGATTTCATCTGCGCGACAATCCACTCAGCGTTGTCTTTATCGTAGGGCGAACCCACGTGATGGGGCCGCGCCGAAAGGCGGCGCATGTTTTCCCGCAAGCGTTCCGGCTCGGGGATCTTTCGGAATTTCCGTTCCCACTCTACTTCGGTGGCTGAACTTTGCGACGAATACCCGCGCAATGTATGAATAGATTCGGCGGCTCCAACGGAGAGCGCGACTGCACTTAGAAGCGCAAAGGGCACAACCGCGCCCTGTTTGCGCATGTTCCTCAAGAGGATAAGAGCTTGGCGCATGATCCGATTATTGTAGCTCCTCATCGGGCTTTCATAGCCCCTCACCGGGCTTTCGCCTGTGCTAGCTTACTTGCGATGCCTTTTATTAAAAGCGTTGCATCAGTGGCACGTAGCTAGCACGCTGATGATCTCCTGCAAAGACATAACCAAGAATTTCGGAGAGTTCCACGCGGTTTCACATGCCTCGTTCCTAGTGCCCAGGGGCAGTATCTGCGCGCTCCTCGGGCCCAACGGAGCGGGTAAATCCACCGTGGTAAAGATCCTGACTGGGCTATTGAGGGCAACGAGCGGCTCCGTCGAGATCTGCGGAACACGTTCTGACGATCCGGCACTCAAGCGCATCATCGGCATACTTCCAGAGAGCCTTGCTTTGTTTGACGCGCTCACCGTCGCGGAGCACCTGGATCTCACCGGAGCAGCGTACAAACTGGAACCGGCAGTCATCCGCGAAAGAACCGATCAACTCTTGCGCGTGCTTCGTCTGGAGCACGGGCGTAGCACCTTTATCCACCAATGCTCCTACGGGATGAGGAAGAAGACGGCCCTGGCCATGGCTCTGCTGCCAAATCCTCGCGCCTTGTTCCTGGATGAACCCTTCGAAGGGATTGACCCCGTCACCGCCGAAACCATCCGGATGCAGCTTCGATCGATTGCCCGGCGAGGTATTACCGTCCTCCTAACGTCTCATATTCTTTCGCTGGTCGATCGTGTAGCGGACAAGGTGGTCATGATCAATCGAGGCCGCATTGTTTTCGATGCAAATACGAACGAATTGCCCGATACGCTGGAAAACCTCTATTTCGAAATGGTGGAACGTGCCGAAGGCGAAGAACTAGCGTGGCTAGGACCGGAAGCATCACAGGCATCCTAAAAGCGCTGAGACAGGCGTCCTGGCGAGATTTCCGCTCACTCGGATCCGTTGGAGGGCAGAACTTCTTTCTCTTCCTGCTGCTGGTGGCGTTGCAGCCGGAAAGCGCGCAATTCTTTTTTCTGATCCTGGCGCTGATCCTGCTGTTCCCGCTTTCCGCCGATCCCATGCAGAAGATTCCCGCGGACCGCCGCGCCACCTGGCCGCTGCGTAAATGGGAATGGGGCGCGATCCGGCTCGGGTCTTTGGCGCTGAGTCCGATCAGTTGGGCTGCGGCTCTGCTCATTGGGAGCCGGACAAACTGGAGCGCTGGCGTGCTCTTGCTGGGAAGCGCGATCGTTCTGCAACTGCTTAGACTTCTCGTCAAGAGCTCTTTGAAAAGGCTGCCCGAAGCCAACTGGTTTTACTGGATTCCAGCTCCTCCCGGAGTGATTGGCTCCCTCATGCGCTTGCAATGGCGGGAGATGCTGCGAACCTTGGATCCTTACGTCGCCCTGCTCCTAGTTATTTGTACCGAGCTATTCAGGCTCTCGGGAAAACCGCTCGAATCCGCCGCACTTAGAATCATGTCTCTCGTGGTAGCGCTGGCTATAAGCACGCAAACGCAAGTCTTATTTGGAATAGATGGCTCCGGGGCCGAGCGCTACCGTCAGCTTCCTATTCGCGGCTGGCAAATTCTCTTAGCGAAGGATCTGGCGTTCTTAGTGCTCCTGGGCTTGCTGGTCTTGCCTCTCGATCTCGTAAGTGGATTGACAGCGGGCGTTGTGGCTCTGGCCATAGGCCACCATCGTTCCGTCATGAACGTAACGCCGCAAGCGCAATGGAGATTTACTTCGGGAGTAATATTTCCAGACGGCGTAATTCAAAGCGTGCTCCTCTTTGCCGCCGGAAACGTAGTCAGAGAACAAGGGCTCTGGCTGGCTGCCCTTTGCGTCTTTGCCTGGCTTGCTTCGCTGCTGTTCTATGGATGGCAGTGGGATCGCAATAGATTCGCGAGGAGTTAGTGCCCCGTCAACCCGCGAACGGTGACACGCCTTCTTTACCGAACCAATCGTAACTGGCTTTCTGTCCGGCCAAATTCCACCGCTGTGGTTCACTATTGTCCAGCCAATCCAATGGTTCGCCCACGCTCCTCGCCACGGCCGCAATGTGAAAGGCCCGCCGCAACGCCTCGCGCTGCTCCGCTCCCACCGCGTCCGGTGCGGCCGAAACAAACAACGCGGTCCCGCTGCGCGCCAGCAAGTCGAGCCACTGCCGGTTCAAAGCCCACGGCACCTCGCGCGTCAGCCCAACGCAATCGGCATCCAGCGCAAAAAACGCATTATGCTGTGCGCCTCGAAATGCCAGCGTATTCACGCCCATCTTGCGCGTCCGGTTCCAATCCCGGCCGCTTGTATCGTCCCCGGTTCGCTGCAATTCGAAAAGTCCCGCCGCCAAGTGGCCCACCGTGTTGCAGCCCAGCAGCAGCGCCTCACCGGCCGCCTCGCGCAGCACGCCGTAAAACTGCCGGATCACCTCCGCGTTGGTTCGTCCCCGGTCACCAAAACTCCAGTTCTCATCGGTGATTTGCGCGCCCATGGCAAAACCCCAGCGGCCCAGCAAATCGTAAGTGGAGAAGTCATGCTTAATCAGTCCATAGCCCCAGCCCGCCACGGTGCGAATATCCTGCTGTATCCTCTCGGCAACCTCGGGGATCGTCGGGTCAAGGGTGTACGCTTGCTCTTTCGCATACGCGTGCGCGGCGTTGGGAGACTGCAGCCGCCACCCTTTCGCTGCTTCGTCTTTCAGCAACAACGGCCGCACCCAAATACCCGGCTGCACGCCGATGCGGCGCATATCCCGC
>Ga0193743_1002803_pt1 | contig 11967 bp, 9 predicted proteins | sample L2c2metaG_FD_143038 | JGI IMG/M metagenome (GOLD analysis project Ga0193743, IMG submission 143038) | Soil microbial communities from a riparian zone of the East river system, Colorado, United States - L2c2 | ecosystem: Environmental > Terrestrial > Soil > Riparian zone | place: USA: East River... | reverse complement strand
TCAACAGTCGCGACTGCGACTTCCGTTTTGTGCCATCACCGGAAGTCAGTTGATTTCTCGATCACTTCGTCGGTGCAGTCTTCCTTGCCCAAGCATCTCGGCTCTATGGCACCGATCGCATTTTTGGGTGCCCGTTTTTGGGTTGACGGGCAAAAGCAAACGTAACCTAATCCATGCCTTAAAGTAGTCCTCCTGCCAGGAGGCCCTCGTGAAGGAACTCTCGAGCTACGAGTACGCGCCGCTGAGGGAGGGAGACATCGCTCTCTACCGCGGCTCCGGCAACGGTTTGGCGCCGATCCTGCTTGTTGCCGCGGAAGAAACCTCGCTCGGCTGCGTCGAGCGGCTTGAACACGAATATGCGCTCAAAGCCGAACTTGACGTTGACTGGGCGGCGCGACCGGTCGCTCTGACGCGCTACAACGACCGCTTGACGCTGGTGCTTGAAGATCCCGGCGGTGCGCCGCTTGATCGACTGCTTGGCCGACCACTGGACGTATCGCATTTTCTGCGCATCGCTATCCCTCTCGCGGGGGCGCTCCGCCATGTGCATGAGCGTGGCCTCATCCATAAGGACATCAAGCCGGCAAACATCCTGGCGGACGCGGCAAACGGCGGCGTTTGGCTGACCGGGTTCGGCATTGCCTCGCGTCTGCCGCGCGAGCATCAAGCCCCCGCGCCGCCGGAAGTGATTGCGGGCACGCTCGCCTACATGGCGCCGGAACAAACCGGCCGGATGAACCGCTCGGTGGATTGCCGTAGCGATCTCTATGCGCTGGGTGTCACCTTTTACGAGATGCTGACGGGGACGCTGCCCTTTACCGCCGCCGATCCGATGGAGTGGGTGCACTGCCATATCGCCCGGCAACCGATGCCGCCCAGCGAACGGGTCGGGGGCGTCCCGGGGCCGTTGTCGGGCATTGTGATGAAGCTTCTCGCCAAGATCGCCGAGGAACGCTACCAGACCGCCGCGGGGGTCGAGGCTGATCTTCGAAGGTGCCTCGCCACCTGGGAATCATACGGCCGCATCGATCGGTTCGCGCTAGGCGCGCATGATACGCCAGATCGTTTGCTCATCCCCGAGAAACTCTATGGGCGCGAGCGTGAGATCGAGACGCTGCTCGCTTCCTTCGACCGCGTCGTGGCTGAGGGCACCTTGGAGCTCGTGCTCGTGTCTGGATATTCCGGCATCGGCAAATCCTCGGTGGTGAACGAGCTGCACAAGGCGCTGGTGCCGCCGGGTGGCCTGTTCGCGTCCGGCAAGTTCGATCAGTACAAGCGCGACATCCCGTACGCGACCCTGGGCCAAGCCTTCCAGAGCCTTGTCCGCTCGCTTCTGAGCCAGAGCGAGGCCGAGCTTGGCCGGTGGCGGGACTCCCTAAGCGAGGCGCTCGGCCCGAATGGTCAGCTCATCGTCAACCTCGTTCCCGAGCTGGAGCTCGTGATCGGAAAACAGCCACCGGTCGCGGACCTGCCGCCGCAAGACGCGCAGAACCGCTTCCAGATGGTGTTCCGGCGCTTCCTCGGGGCCTTCGCGCGCAAGGAGCATCCGCTCGCGCTGTTCCTCGATGATTTGCAATGGCTGGATGCAGCAACGCTCGACCTCATCGAGCATCTGGTCACGCATCCGGAGGTGCGGCACCTGCTGCTGGTCGGGGCCTACCGGGACAACGAGGTTGGCCCCGCGCACCCGCTTCTGCGGACGCTGGAAGCGATCCGCGCGGTCGATGCGAGGGTGCACGAGCTCGCGCTGGCGCCGCTCGGGCTCGACGATGTTGGCCGGCTCATCGCCGACGCGCTCCACTGCGAGCCGGAGCGTGCGCGGCCATTGGCGGAGCTGGTCCAGGAGAAGACCGGCGGCAATCCGTTCTTCGCGATCCAGTTCTTTATCGCGTTGGCCGACGAGGGGCTGCTCGCATTCGACCCAGTCGCGTCAGCGTGGCAATGGAACATCGATCGCATCCGCGCCAAGAGCTACACCGACAACGTCGTAGATCTCATGGCCCGCAAGATCAAGCGGTTGTCCGCCACCACCCAAGAAGCCCTAAAGCAGCTCGCCTGCCTGGGCAACGTCGCCGAGATCGCCACTCTAACCCTGGTTCACGGGGGAAAAGAGAGGACGGTGCACGAGGCACTCTGGGAGGCCGTCAGCGCTGGCCTCGTCGTCCACCAGGGTAGCGCCTACAAATTCCTGCATGACCGGATACAACAGGCAGTTTATACACTGACTCCCGAAGAGCACCGTGCCGAAGTCCACTTGCGCATCGGCCGCGCGCTCCTGGCAAGCATGACGGCAGATGAACTCGCCGAGCATCTGTTCGATGTCGCGAACCAATTCAATCGGGGCGCCACGCTTCTGGTCGACCGGGACGAGAAAGCGCGGGTGGCGACGATCGAACTGCGCGCCGGGCGAAAGGCCAAGGCGTCGATGGCCTATGCGTCCGCGTGCGTCTATCTCGGGGCCGGCATGGCCCTGCTCGACGAAAGCGACTGGGGCAGCCACTACGATTTGACGTTCAGCCTGTGGCTCGAACGCGCGGAGTGCGAGTATCTGACCGGACAGTTGGCGTCGGCTGAAGCACGGCTCTCGTTGCTGTCAACCCACGCGCGGACCATCGTCGACTCTGCCGCCGTCACCTGCGTGCGCCTCAATCTCTACACGACCTTGGACCATAGCGACAGCGCGGTCGAGGTGGGCCTGGACTATCTGCGGCGGGTTGATGACGGACGGTGGCCGCTGCACGCGACAGCGGAGGACGTCCGTCAGGCTTATGACAGGCTGTTGCAGCGGCTCGGGTCCGGTTCAATCGAGTCGCTGGTCGATTTGCCACTGATGACTGATCCCGACCGGTGCGCGACCATGGACGTGCTCACGATGCTCACGTCGCCGGCCCTTTTCACTGAAGAGAATCTCTTCCGCCTCGTCGTCTGTCGGATGGCGGCCCTCAGCCTTGAGCATGGCAACACCGACGGTTCATGCCTCGCCTATGCGTGGCTGGGCAGCGTGGTGGGGATGTACTTCGGAGACTACCAGGCAGGGTTCCGCTTCGGCAGGCTTGGCCTGAATCTGGTCGAAAAGCGCGGGCTCGACCGGTTCAGCGCGCGTGTCTACCTCGTTTTTGCTGTCCACGTCGTAAACTGGACGCAGAACCTGTCGATGAGCCGTGACTTGCTGCGGCGGGCTTTCGCGGCGGCGCAGGAGGCCGGTGACCTTTCTTATGTGGCCTATAGCTGCGTCGACCTGGTCACGAATTTTCTCGCCGTCGGAGATCCGCTCGGTGAAGCGGAGCGGGAGGCCGAGAATGGACTTGAATTCGTACGGAAGATGTCGTTCGGACTCATCAGCGACTGCATGACCGGGCAGCTCAGGCTCATCCGCATGCTCCGTGGACAGAGGCCGGCCCTTATATCCTTCGATGGCGCAGAGTTCGACGAGAGCAGCTTCGAGCAACGTCTGGAGAGCAAACCCCAGCTGGCCATTGGCGCGTCCTATTATTGGATTCGCAAGCTGCAAGCGTGCGTTTACGCCGGTGACTACGCGTCGGCGGTTGCGGCTGCATCGAAAGCTGAATCGGTGCTTTGGACGACGCCGACGCAATTCGAGCTGGCTGAGTACCATTTCCACGCGGCGCTTGCGCGAGCGGCGCATTGCGATATGGCCGCGGCCGAGGAACGGCGCCAGCATTTGGAAGCGCTGGCATCGCATCTCAAGCAGATAGCGGTCTGGGCAGACAACTGTCCTGCAACGTTCGCAAACCGGGCAGCATTGGTTGGCGCCGAGCTCGCGCGTTTGGAAGAACGGGACCTCGACGCCGAGCGCCTCTACGAAGAGGCCATTCGATCGGCCCGCGAGCACGGCTTCGTGCAGAACGAGGGCCTTGCCCATGAGGTGGCCGCGCGGTTCTACGCGGGGCGCGGCTTCGATACGTTCGCCCGCGCGTATCTGCGGGAGGCGCGGCGCTGCTACCTTCGCTGGGGGGCGTCCGGCAAGGTGCGGCAACTCGAACAGCTGCATCCGCATCTCCGCGACGCACCAGTGCCTGCATCTCCAACATCCACCATCGGTGCGCCCATCGATCAGCTCGATGTCGGGACGGTGCTCAAGGCCGCGCAGGCGGTGTCCGGCGAGATCGTCCTCGGCAAGCTCATCGAGACGCTGCTGCGGATCACGGTCGAGCATGCCGGCGCCGAACGTGGCCTGCTCGTCCTGTTTCTGGGCGACGAGCCACGGATCGTGGCGGAAGCGACGACCGGCCGCGGCCAGGTTGAGGTCACGCTACGCCAGACGGCCGTGTCACCAGCCGAGCTTCCCGAATCCGTGCTCCACACCGTGATCCGGACGCGGGAAAGCGTGATCCTTGATGACGCCTTGGCGCAGAATCCGTTTCCGGCTGATGAGTACTTCTGTCAGAAGCACACTCGGTCCGTCCTCTGCTTGCCCCTGGTGAAGCAGGCCAAGTTGATCGGGGTGCTCTATCTCGAGAATAAGCTGGCATCGCACGTATTCACGCCTGCCCGGATTTCGCTACTGGAGCTCTTGGCATCACAGGCGGCGATCTCGCTGGAGAACGCCCGTCTGTACAGCGATCTCCAGGACCGGGAGGCCAGGATCCGCCGCCTGGTTGACGCCAACATCATCGGGATCATCATTTGGGAGCTTGGAGGTCGGATTCTGGAGGCCAATGACGCGTTTCTCCGCATCGTGGGATACGACCGTGACGATCTCGTCTCGGGCCGCCTGCGCTGGACCGACCTCACACCGTCGGAATGGCTCGACCGCCACGAGCGATGGTGGATCCCGGAGCAAAAGATGATGGGGAGCGTGCAGCCGTTCGAGAAGGAGTACCTCCGGAAAGATGGCAGCCGTGTGCCCGTGCTGGTCGGTATGGCGAGCTTCGAAGAAAGTAAGGATCATGGAGTTTCTTTCGTCCTCGATCTTACGGACCGCAAACAGGCTGAACTAGGTCTGCGCGAGAGCGAGGAGCGCTTTCGCACACTGGTACAATTCTCCTTCGACGTGTACTGGGAATCCGATGCGCAGCATCGCTTCATCCGTCAGGATTTCGCCGAAGGCCTTGCAGACCCGCCGGCGCCGGACTCTGAAATCGGCAAGACAAGGTGGGAAGTGCCCTACTTGGAGCCTGACGCGGAGGCCTGGCGCAAGCACCGGGAGACCCTCGAGGCCCACCTGCCTTTCCGTGACTTTGAGCTCGCGCGACCCGCCGCCGACGGCGGCAAGCGCTACATATCTGTTTCGGGCCTGCCGGTGTTTGATAAGGCGGGGCGCTTCATCGGCTACCGAGGCGTCGCGCGGCACATCACCGAGCGCAAGCGGGCAGAAGAGGCGCTGCGGCACATGCAGATGGAGCTGGCGCACGCGAACCGCGTCGCCACCATGGGTCAGCTCTCGGCCTCGATCGCCCAGGAAGTGAAACAGCCGATCACAGCGGCAGTCACATACGCGTTTGCAGCTCGGCGCTGGCTAAGCGCGGAGCCACCGAATTTTCGCCAGGTGGATGACGCGCTCTCTCATATTATCAAGGAGGGGAATCGCGCAGGCGAGGTCGTCACGCGAATCCGCACACTCATTAAGAAGGTGCCCGCACGAAAGGACGCCGTAGAGATCAACGATGCCATCCTTGAGGTTATCGCTCTCACCCGTACGGAGGCCGCAAACAATAGCGTCTCGGTGCAGACGCAGTTAGCGGAGGGCTTGCCGCATGTCCAGGGAGATCGGGTCCAGCTGCAACAGGTACTACTTAACTTGACCATCAATGCCATCGAAGCGATGCGCGACGTCGGCGAAGAGGAGCGGGAATTGCTCATCAGCACCCGTAACGAACCGGATGGCGTGTTAGTCGAGGTGCGAGATTCAGGTCCAAGCTTCGCGCCGGCGGCTCTTGAGCGCGTGTTCGAGGCTTTCTACACCACGAAACCGGACGGTTTGGGGCTTGGGCTGTCGATCTGCCGGTCGATTATCGAATCGCATAACGGACAATTGTGGGCCAGCGCGAACCTGCCCCGCGGCGCCAGCTTTCAATTCGCTCTGCCGGCGATCGCAAACAGTGCGTCGTGATGCTGCACTCGTGAGCCGTCCTAAAGAACAGGCAACCCGACCGCGAGTTCCGCTGTGGGTCAAAATGAGAAGAACTCAGTGTGAGCAAATGTCTTCCGGGTTGACACGGTTGACAAGGTTGACACCCAGTTGACACGTCTAAGCTTGAGAGCCCCAAAGGAAGCGCCGGCAAATAAACCTTGGCTCTATCAGAGGGCTGCAAGGGCTGCAGCCGATGGATTCCACGTAAAGCAGAGAATTGAATGGTGTCCGACCAAATCAATCTAATTGAGATGGCCGCGGTCCTGGAGAAATCACCAGACTATCGTGTCTTGCGCCGCTTGGTTTCACGAACAGAATTCACGCCGAAAAACGGACAGTCGACGAAGATAGGCATTTTGCTCGACGTCGAGACAACGGGCCTCGATACGTCAAAGCATGAAGTTATCGAGCTCGGCATGGTAAAATTTGCCTACAGGCCCGACGGCGCGATCACTAGCATCATTGACGTGTTTGAGTGCTTCAACGAACCGGCGGGCCCAATACCCGAGGAAATCAGCGAGTTGAACGGCATCACAGATGCCATGGTAGCTGGGCATCGAATTGATGAGGACGCAGTGACCTCGTTCGTCGCCGACGCGGTCGTCACGATTGCCCACAACGCTCATTTTGACCGAAAATTTGCTGAGAGATATTGGCCGATCTTCGAGCGAAAGGCTTGGGCATGTTCGGCCACAGAGGTCGAATGGCGCAAGCATGGGTTCGACGGGTCGCGCCTCGGGTATCTGTTGGCCGGTGTTGGGCTATTTCATCAAGCACATCGCGCCGTCGATGACTGCCGCGCACTTATCGAAATCCTGGCGTCAGAACTGCCGGGAACCAACAAGCCGGCGCTTGCTGCGTTGCTCGATCGCGCCAGGCGCAAGACCATGCGCATTTGGGCCGAGCAATCCCCTTTCGATCTGAAAGACGAACTGAAGAAGCGCGGCTACACACCCTGGACGATTGCTAGCGTAGTCGGACACAAAGTCGAAGGCGGAAAGATCGAGGGGGTCGCGTTGCCTCTTGGGATGACAATGGGGCGCTACGCAGGTGACGCGTCGTGGGAGGCAATGACAGCTTGCGTGAATGCAGTTGCGCTTCCGAACGGCACGTCGATCGAACGCCAGGACTTGGTCACAGACTTGGCCGGTGGAAGGGGGCTCAGGCGAAACAGAGTCCCCCTGCACCAACATGCAGCAGAGTAGGACGCGGAGGACGTACCGGGCAGGTCCGCATTGCCTCCATGAACCGACATCGCCAGCTCAACGCATCACGTCTGAAAAGTGCCAATAACCGACCCTTCCGCGCAATATGGGTTTAAGCACAATGAGCGTTCGGGGGTCGGAATTACATTGGAGCGGCCGAACCCGGCTGTTACAATCAAAGGCTATCGAAAACAGCGCTTATTCATTTAATAGGAGGCTAGTTTGAATAAAGTCACGACTGCCTTTGTTATGGGGCTTCTCATGGGGCCTAGCCTTGCGCAGATCGCACAGGCGCAGAGCGCCATCACCGAACAGGACGCGCACGCTATCGCCGTGGACGCCTATATCTACTTCTACCCGCTGATGTCGATGGATTTGTCCCGGAAGCAATTCACCAACGGCACCGACGATTTCAAAGGCCCGATGAACACGTTCGTCAACGTGCCCGCATATCCACCAGCGGATTTCAAAGGGGTCGTGCGGTCCAACTTCGACACTCTGTATTCCGTCTCATGGCTGGACATGACCAAAGAGCCTCTCGTTATCTCCGCACCGGACACCGATGGCCGCTACTACCTGCTGCCGATGCTCGACATGTGGACCGATGTTTTTGCATCTCCCGGCTGGCGAACTACAGGCACCAAAGCCGGGAATTTTCTGGTGACACCCCCGGGCTGGAAAGGGACAGTCCCTGACGGAATGACACGCATCGACGCGCCGACGCCGTACGTCTGGCTCATCGGCCGAACCAAGACTGACGGCCCACCTGATTATGAAGCGGTCCGCAAAATTCAGGCGGGCTACAAGGTCACGCTTCTCTCGGAGTTTGGTAAACCACCCAAGCCGGTCGAGTTCAAGCTTGATCCAAGCGTCGATATGAAGACGCCGCCAAAAGTACAAGTGGACACAATGGCCGGTGGAAAATATTTCGCCTACGCAGCAGAGTTGCTCAAGCTTCATCCTCCCCACATCACCGATGAGCCGATCATCGCTCGCATGAAAAAGATCGGTATCGAGGTTGGTAAAAGCTTCGACATCAGCAAACTCGATCCAGCGGTGCAAAAGGCGCTAGAAGGCGCGCCGCAGGATGGGCAGAAGTTGATGGCTTGGAAGTTGCCGACTTTAGCTCGCGTATCGAACGGCTGGTCAATGAACACCGATACGGTGGGCGTATACGGCAATTACTACTTGAAGCGGGCTATTCTCTCGCAGCAAGGACTGGGCGCTAATGTGGTCGAAGATGCCATTTATCCTCTCAACCTCGCCGATGAAAGCGGGAAGCCGCTTGACGGCGCGAACAAATACACGATCACCTTTGAAAAAGGCGCAGCACCTCCGGTCAATGCCTTCTGGTCAATTACCCTCTACGATCAGGAGGGATTTCAGGTCGGAAATGTTCTGAACCGCTTCGCCGTCAGCAGTTGGATGCCGTTCAAGTACAATTCCGATGGTTCGCTTGACCTCTATTTCCAGAACGAAAGTCCCGGCAAGGACATGGAAGCCAATTGGCTGCCTGCGCCCAAAGGCCCATTCAATCTGACGATGCGTCTGTATGCTCCCAAATCCGAGGCGCTGACCGGGAAGTGGAACCCGCCGCCGGTTACGAAAGCTCTGGGGCTACCAAGCCTTGCAGCCCAATAGCCCCTCAACAAGGATGCTTGGCTTCGCAATCTGTGGAGCCGAGCATCCCCTGCATTTGTTGGTCGCGGTAGGGACGAGGATTTCTCCTCGCCCCCCGCACAGATCCCGGCGTGCGCTGCTAACGCACCGGGCTCCTCCCTCGGGTCAGACGTCGTGCGATGAACGATTTAGTCACGCTCGTCGCCCGACGCGCAGCCATCATTCGGATCGACGCGGCATTTCGGCTCAGTGTCCGAACCGCGGCCGCCTACGGCTGTTCCCCTTGGGTGAGGCCCTTCCCTCCACGACTTCCGCCGGGAGTTGCCTCCCCTTGTTCAGTCGCTTCGCAAGTACTATGGCCTCATCCGACTTCTCATCCACGTACATCCTCGGCGTACGGCTTATCGCCTTCCCGAGCCGGCCCGGCACACGAGTCCGGGCATGGAGGAGACCTCCCAGGTTCCGCGCAAAGAACGTCTCCACGTGCGCAAGGTCTCCGACTGCGCGAGGTTCTTCCCATGCAAGCCATTCGCCATGGGACGATGTTGCCTTCTCTTCAGCGGAATGAGATCGGCACCTCGGAATTAGACCCGTTTCGCAGCTCAATACTTGGCCCGTGGTCTCCCCTGTGAACGCTTCACGTCGGCCCTCGCGGGACGCCGCGCATCACTCGGGGTCCGGGCGGATGGCTAGTCCTTACGAGCATGACGAAATCGCGCGCAAGACTGGGTTGACCGTCGAGTATGTCAAGGGCGTGATCAGCCTCTTGGAAATTGAGCGCATAAACGGCGTAGGGATGACGGTCCGCTACTTGTTGCCACGCTACCGCTGAGGTGACCGGACGCCGACTGAGGCGCGCTTAATGCTCGGTCGATGTAATGCGATGACAGCCGTCGCAGCGGAATACCTTGACGAGCCGCTTAAACCCTATTGCCGGTAGCTTGCCCACGGGCTCCGTTATACCCCCGCAGCGTTGACAGCCGGGAGCTTCCTCATCGCGCATCTGGCGAGTCGCGGTTTCCACGCTGCAGTATGCGTGGCGAGTTGGTCTAATTCGTGAAGATCGGGGACCGTAAGACTACCGTCTCGCCAACCGAGGCAGCCCTATTCCTTTTTGATTCCAGCCGGACTACGAACCGCTTACCGCTCCACACCTCAATGTCGTGGCCGTCTACCAGGCGTTTGGCCTTGGCTATCGCCTCGTCATCGTCGCGGCAAATCAAGTCCTCAAACCCTACAAAATGGTCGTCTATACCGACTAAATATGCGCGATACTCATTCATTGATCTTGCGGCGGCCGTAGCTCGCCCGTCAGTAGCTTAGTAACCTCCGAAGATTTCAGCGGATCTTCGCCATCGCAATCAATACACTGGAATTTTCGACCGCCCGTTTTCCGTAACAGGAAGCGCATAGGCTTGCGGCACTTGGGGCAAATGGGAGGCGGGGTGTTCTTGGGCATCGGACGCTCACGCGGGATCAGGCGCGAGCAGCTATCCACTCACAGTCACCGAATACTGCCGAGGACGGAGCGGTGATCAGCAACTCTACAATGTAAAAAACACTTCCGTCTGTGCGGCATCCGACTTAGTCATCGCAAAGTCAAAACGGTCCTCCGGGATAACAACGCCGCCTGCGCAATATGATCGCAGGGGGCGTTGGCTATTTGCCGAGTCCTAAATCCCCGACATTGGCAGCTTCAGCACGTATCTGGTGGGGCAACAATCCCGGTCTATTACTGCCCCAGTCGCCGAGTGGGGCCGTTTCATTGAGCCGCCGGAAGCGGCGGTCCAGCGGAACCAACTGCGAGCGCCGCGCTTGAATCCCGGTTCTGTTGTGGAGTTGCGTCGTGTCCTGGTCCCAGCGTTTTGACGAGCCGATCGTGCTGCCCGATGGGGCCAAGCTGGCCACCTTGCGCGAGGCTGTGGCGCATCTCGGCAAGGTCATCCCGAAATCCGATCATGACATGCCTTCGGTGGCTACCCGGCCGAGCTATTGACCTTGGCAGCCGAACACGGCGGGCCAATCGAGTTCGCGCGCATCGCAACGCTGCAAGCGCTTAACCGCCGCGTTCAACGCACCTTCAACCCCGCGCGCAAAAACCCACCCTGGGGGCGCCGCAAGCTGAAGCGGGATACGGCATGAAGCTCACCCATCGGTTCGCCCAGCTCACACCGGAGAAACGGCCGCAGGATCCGAACATGGACGGGACTGGCCTGCGCTTTGAAACAATGGAGCATGGCGGGGAATATCCCGACACCATGCCCCAATCGATCAAGCTGGTGGACGCCGAAGGCCGCTCCTGCATTTACGTCCCGATCACGCAAGACGGGAAAGTGGTCGATAGCCAAGGCTATATCCTCGATCTGGAGGATGAATGACGTACAACGATGCTTTCGACACCTGGTGGGCAGAAAAGCCCGTCGACAGCCATCTGATGATCCCGGCCGAACTCCACGACGCGGTCGTGACGCTGACGGAAGAGGAACGGATGGACCGCGCGACCGTCAACGAGGCCGTGCGCACCGGCGGCAGTCCGTTGCGCCCTGCCGGCAGCGCCGATCGCTATGGCGTCCGAAGGCGGCGGAGAGCGAATAGATGCAGCATTGAAGTAGGTCGGCACAATGAAGCGGCCCCGGCGATACGCAAAACTGCCGAGGCCGCTTACCGCCGGGCCGGGCTTGGAGGTACAAGGCCGGCGGCTCTAAATCGATTCGATCTGGTCGAATTTGTTCCTTTTATCTGGGCGGGATGGAGGCCCGACGCGCGACGTTACAGCGCTTGCGAGTGCCAGCAATATCGCTAGGGATTGGTGCCGGGAACGGCCGCCCGGCCCTACTTGGGAGTGGATTTGCGGCTTTCTATCCCGGATGCCGAAGACGCCCTGCCACATACGCGGCCGCCATAAATTTTTTCCGCGCCCAGCCGCCGCGCGAAGCCCGGGCGCGGCGGTGCCGTAGGCTATCGGATCAGCAATGCCGCGAAGGCGCAGGCGAGGCCGATTAACATGATCCCCGAAGCTATTACTATGACCAGATCGATTGACCAGGG